>Ga0255210_1000149_pt1 | contig 32799 bp, 34 predicted proteins | sample Miss_Yuk_RepA_8d_FD_188422 | JGI IMG/M metagenome (GOLD analysis project Ga0255210, IMG submission 188422) | Freshwater microbial communities from Mississippi River, Louisiana, United States - Miss_Yuk_RepA_8d | ecosystem: Environmental > Aquatic > Freshwater > River | place: USA: Louisiana...
CAAATGGCGGGTGATCGAGCCTGCCGCGACGCCGCGCCCCTTGCCGCTGGGCCCCCCTCTGTCCTTGCCGATGGATGTGGATGCCTACATGAGTACCCAGCGCAGTGCAGCACTGCTGGTGTTGCATAAAGGCCAGCTGCGGCTCGAACGCTACGGTCTGGATTTTGACGCCACAGGCCGCTGGACCAGCTTTTCCGTAGCCAAATCCTTCACCTCCACTCTGGTGGGCGCTGCGGTGCGCGATGGTTACATCCGGAGTCTGGATGACAAGGTCACCGATTACCTGCCCCAAATGAAGGGCTCTGCCTACGAGCAGGTCAGCGTGCGTCAGCTGCTGACCATGACTTCAGGTGTGCGCTGGAACGAGGATTACAACGACCCGCAGTCCGACGTGGCCCGCTTCAACAACCACAAATCCGAAGATGGCAGCCCGGCCATTGTCAGTTACCTGCGGCAGCTGCCCAGACAGGCTTCTGCAGGCGAACGCTGGCTCTACAGCACGGGAGAGACCAATCTGGTGGGTATCCTGCTGGGCCAAGCCACGGGCAAACCTCTGGCACAGTACCTGCAGGAAAAAATATGGATTCCGGCTGGCATGGAGCACCAGGCGACCTGGCTGCTGAGCAAAACCGGCCAGGAAATCAGCGGTTGCTGCATCCAGGCCAGCCCCAGGGACTACGCCCGTTTCGGACTCTTCATCCTGGACGGTGCGCGCCATCAGGGGCAAAGTGTGCTGCCTGAGGGCTGGCTGGACAAGGCCACGACACGCCAGGCCGACATCGGGCAGCCAGGTCGTGGCTATGGTTACCAGTGGTGGACCTACGACGATGGCAGCTATACCGCGCGAGGGATTTTCGGCCAAGGGATCTTCATCGATCCCAAGCGTCAGCTGGTGATCGTGACCAACAGCAACTGGGCGGGTGGTGCACGCGATCCGCGAGCCACCGAAGCCCGCGAGGCTTTTTACAAGGCGGTGCAACAGGCAGTGGATCAAGAGGCCGCGAAAGGCCAATGAGCCTGTTTGCGCAGCCTCAGTCGATGAAGGCAGACTTGGTGTCGCAGCCTATTCCACTGGCAATCCAGCGTCTGGCCACTTGTGACAGGCGCGGGGCCAGCCACTTCAGGCCCCAGGGCAGAGTGCTGCGCGCATCGCTGATGGCACCGCACAGGTAGCGCTTGTCCGTGTCGCTCCAGCGCAGGGCGCTGCAGCAGCCCATGCGCTTGAGTGACAGCACCATGCCCAGCGGGCAGGGGAAAGCCAGGCAGCAAACACCGCAGCCATTGCAGGGCTCACCCGTGCGTGGCTGCTTGGGTGCCAACGGGTGGATGGCGATGGTGGTGGTGATCGGCTTGCGCAGCGCCATCGCTCAGGCCATCAGAGCATGCGCGCAATCAGCGCACCTTCGGCCGGGCCTTCGACCGGGATCCAGACCTGCACCGGGTTGCCCGCGGCCACTTCGATGGCGTGACCATCGGCGCTTTGCATCTGCTGCACGCGCACCTGGCGGTTGCCACTGGGGTGGATGATCTCGATGGTGTCACCCACGGCAAAGCGGTTCTTGGTTTCCACGCGTGCCCAGCCGTCTTCGCGCACCTGCAGCACCTCGCCCACGAACTGGCTGCGGGAGCTGGCCGAGTGGCCGGTGATGTAGTTCTGGTAGTCCTGGCTGGGGCGGCGCTCGAGCAGGCCGGTGGTGTAGCCGCGGTTGGACAGGCCTTCGAGTTCGAGCAGCAGTTCGGGGTTGAAGGGGCGACCTGCCACGGCGTCATCGATGGCGCGGCGATAGACCTGCGCGGTGCGGGCCACGTAGTAATGGCTCTTGGTGCGGCCCTCGATCTTGAGCGAGTCCACACCGATGCGCGCCAGCCGGTCCACATACTCCACGGCACGCAGGTCTTTGCTGTTCATGATGTAGGTGCCGTGCTCGTCTTCCATGATCGGCATCAGCTCGCCCGGGCGCTCTTTCTCTTCGATGAGCCAGATCTTGTCCGCCTCGGGATGGCGCTGGCCACCACCGCAGGTCGAGAAGTTGCTCGCGGCTTCTTCGTCCTCGTGGGCAAAGTTGAAACCGTCCAGGCGCTGGCTCGGCACCGCGTCGCCGGTGTTGATGTCGGTGTCGGCACTGTGGGTCTTGTATTCCCAGCGGCAGGCGTTGGTGCAGGTGCCCTGATTGGGATCGCGGCGGTTGAAGTAACCCGACAGCAGGCAGCGGCCCGAGTAGGCGATGCACAGCGCACCGTGCACGAACACTTCGATTTCCATGTCCGGGCAATCGTTGCGGATGGCTTCGACTTCGTCCAGACTCAGTTCCCGTGAAAGGATGACGCGCGATACCCCTTGTTTTTGCCAAAACTTCACCGCCGCGCTGTTGGTGCTGTTCGCCTGCACCGACAGGTGGATCGGCACTTCGGGCCAGAGGCCTTTTTCCATTTGCTCGCGCACCAGCATGATCAGGCCGGCGTCGGCCATGATCAGGGCGTCGGGCCGCAGCTCGACCACTGGCTGCAGGTCGCGCAGGTAGGTCCGCAGCTTGTCGTTGTGGGCAATCAGGTTGCTGGTGACGAAAAACTTTTTGCCGCGCTGGTGCGCCTCGGCAATGCCGATGCCCAGCTGTTCGAGCTTGAATTCGTTGTTGCGCGCACGCAGGCTGTAGCGCGGCTGGCCGGCGTACACCGCGTCGGCGCCAAAGTCGTAGGCGGCGCGCATGCGCTGCAGGGTGCCGGCGGGCAGCAGCAGTTCGGGGGCTTTGATCGAGGTCATGGACCCGTATTGTCCGGGTTTTGGTGCCCGCAGTGGGCGGGCACAATCCGGGCATGGACATTCACGCATCCGACATCCTGGTCGCCGGTGGCGGCATTGCCGGCCTGGCTGCCGCGCTGGCGCTCTCGCGCCGAGGCGCGGATGTGCAACTCATCGAGCAGGCCGATGCTTTTTCGGAGGTGGGTGCCGGTATTCAGATCGGGCCGAACGTGACCCGCATTCTGCGCGACTGGGGGCTGGAAGCGGGCCTGCGCCAACTGGCCAGTTTCCCGCACGAACTGATCGCGCGCGATGCGCGTTCCGGACGCGAGCTGGGCAGCCTGCCGTTGGGCGAGCGTGCCGAGCGCCTGTATGGCGCCCCTTACGCCTGCATCCACCGCGCCGACCTGCACCAATTGCTGCTGCATGCTGTGCAGGCGCGAGACGTGCCGCTGCACCTGAACCAGCGGCTGGCCGAGGTGCACCTGCAAGAAGGCCGTGTGGCTGTCCGTACCGAGCAGGGCTTGACGTGCCAGCCGGCTTTGCTGGTGGGGGCCGATGGCCTCTGGAGCCGCAGCCGGCAGGCCTTGGGCCTGAACGAACCCCCGCGGTTTTCGGGGCATCTGGCCTACCGCGGCTTGATTCCTTTGCCCACGCCCGCCGCGCAGCCGCAGGTCACGGTCTGGATGGGGCCGCGCCTGCACATCGTTCACTACCCGGTGCAGGCCGGTCGCGCCCTCAATGTGGTGACCATCGTGCATGGTGAGTTGCCACCTGACCCGCAGGATTGGGACCACGCCGCCCATGCCGCCCACCTGTTTCAGGCCCTGGGCCCGATCTGTCGCCCGCTGCAGCAGACGCTCGAAGCCGTGCCCCGCTGGCGTCTGTGGGCACTCAATGACCGGCCACCGCTGACGTCTGCCCGCCAGATGGGGCAAGGCACCGTGGCCCTGCTGGGTGATGCGGCCCATCCAATGCGTCCCTATCTGGCGCAGGGGGCCGGCATGGCGATCGAAGATGCACAGGCGTTGGCGCAGTGCTGGGTTGAAAAAGGCACGGTGGCCGAGCGGGTGCAGCGCTACGCCGAGCAGCGCTGGCCGCGCAACGCGCAGGTGCAGGCCCGGGCGATCCGTAACGGCCGCATCTTCCATGCACATGGCCCCATCAGCTGGGGGCGTAACCTGGCCATGGGGGTGCTCGGGGCGAAGGTGATGGATGTGCCCTGGCTCTACAAAGGCATGGATTTCCCGTCAGGCCGGGAATGACAGCCAGAGTTCGGTGATGGCAACCGCTGTTCGGGCGTGATGCCCGTTGTCTGTCATCCTCGGGCCTGACCCGAGGATCCGGCATTCAGTGGGCATCCAGCTCGCGGTGACGCTTGAGCGTGAGCCAGCGGCCCTTGAAGGCCTCGGCCAGCATCTCCACCAGGTACACAGAACGGTGCTGACCACCGGTGCAGCCGATCGCCACCGTGACGTAGCTGCGGTGGTCTTTCTGGATGGCCGGAATCCACTGCAGCAGAAAGTCCTCGATGTGCTTTTGCATGCGTTCAACCTCGGCCGACTGCCGCAGATAGTCCTGCACAGGTTCGTCACGCCCCGTGAGCGGGCGCAGGTGTGATTCGTAATGCGGGTTGGGCAGCATGCGCACATCAAACACGAAGTCCGCATCGGTCGGGATGCCGCGTTTGAAGGCAAAGGATTCGAACACCAGGGTGAGTTGGGCTGTGGGCGCACTGACCAGTGTTTTGACATAGGTTTGCAGTTGTGACGAACGCAGCAGGCTGGTGTCGATCACATGGGCGCGCTCGCGCAGGTTGGAGAGCAGCTCACGCTCGAACTGGATGGTTTCGATCAGCGCCTTGTCGCTTTGCGGTTTGGATTCGCCCGACAGGGGGTGCTTGCGCCGGGTTTCGGAATAACGGCGCAGCAGGGTGTCCGAGGTCGCATCCAGAAAAATGGATTTCACCGTCATGTCCATCTCGCGCAGCACGTTCAGCTGCTCTGGCATGAGATGCAGCGATGCTGCACTGCGCACGTCGATGGCGATCGCCAGTCGACTTTCTTTTTGCTGCTCTTCGAGCTTGACAAAAGGAATCAGCAGTTCCGGTGGCAGGTTGTCCACGCAGTAGTACCCTGCGTCTTCCAGGGCGTGCAGGGCCACCGATTTGCCGGAGCCGGACATGCCGGTGATGATGATGATGTCCATGGCCTCAGACCAATGTGGTGCCCAGCATCTCGCGGGCGTGGGCCAGGGTGGTGGCCGACAGCTTTTCACCGCCCAGCATGCGGGCGATTTCGTGAATGCGATCTTCGCCGCTGGTGAGGTCGACGCGGCTGCCGATCCGCCCATCCGTAAGCTGCTTGCTGACCACCAGATGCCGGTCGGCGCAGGCGGCCACCTGGGGCAGGTGGGTGACGGCCAGCACCTGGCGGTGGCAGCCGAGCTGTTTCATCAGGCGCCCAACGGTTTCGGCAACGGCGCCACCGACGCCCGAGTCCACCTCATCAAAGATGAGGGTGCCGGCTTCACCCAATTCGCTGGTGGTCACGGCGATGGCCAGCGCGATGCGCGAGAGCTCGCCGCCCGAGGCCACCTTGCCCACCGGGCGCGGTGTGCTGCCGGCGTGACCAGCCACGAGGAACTGCACGTCTTCCAGGCCATGCTGGGCAGACTCTTCCAGCCCCTGCAGCTGCACCTCGAAGCGGCCGCCCTGCATGCCCAGCTGCTGCATGGCGGCGGTGACGGCCTGGGCCAGCGCTGGCGCTGCCTTTTGTCGCTGGCGTGAAAGGGTGCGAGCGGCTTTCAGGTATGCGTCACTGGCCTGTTGCTCTGCGACCTCAAGTGCCTGCAGGTCACCCGCGGCCTCCAGCCGGGCCAGGTCCTTTTTCCACTGCACCCAGACGGCGGGCAGTTCTTCGGGTGTGCGCTTGTAGCGTCTGGCCAGCGAGACCCACAAGCCCAGGCGCTCGTCAAGCTGGGCCAGGCGGTCCGGGTCGAGGTCCGCGCGGCGCAGATAGGCGTGCAGACTGTGCGCAGCGTCTTCGGCCTGCGCCTGTGCCGAGGCCAGCACATCGGCCAGGGCCTGGAATTCGGGTTCCACCAGGGCCAGCTCGCTCAGGCTCTGGCTGGCGCGGGCCAGCAGCGTCAGGGCACCGGCTTGCTCATCGCCTTCGAGCAGTGCATTGGCCTGCTGTGCAGCGTCCATCAGGGCCTGCGCATTCGACAGGCGACCATGCTGTGTGTTGAGTTCTTCCCACTCCTGCTCGCCTGGGGCCAGCTTGTCGAGTTCGCCAATCTGCCAGGCCAGGCGCTCGCGCTCTGTGGCCAGCGTGTCCTGGGCGCGGCGGGCGTCATCGAGCGCCTGTCGGGCCTCGCGCCAGGCCTGCCACGCATGGCGCACGGGTCGGGTGTCTGCCTGTGCATAGCCGTCGAGCAGTTGGCGCACGGCATCAGGTCGGGTCAGGCTTTGCCAGGCGTGCTGGCCGTGGATGTCGAGCAACAGGTCGCCCAGCTCGCGCAATTGTGTAGCGGTGGCCGGGCTGCCGTTGATGAAGGCGCGGCTTTTGCCTGTCGCATCGATGGTGCGGCGCAGCAGCAGGCTGTTGTCAGTGTCAAAGCCGGCTTCTTGCAGCCAGTCCCGTGTGGCCGGGGTGACATCGAATTCGGCACTGATCTCGCAACGGCTGGCACCTTCGCGGACCACGCTGGCGTCAGCCCGGGCGCCCAGAGCCAGTTGCAGTGCGTCGATCAGGATGGATTTGCCGGCGCCCGTTTCGCCGGTCAGCACGGTGAAGCCGCTGCCCATGTCCAGTTCGAGTGCGTGGACGATCACAAAATCCCGCAGGGTGATGTGCGTCAGGGCCATCTTCAGGCTCCCTCGTTCCAGTGCATTTTCTTGCGCAAGGTGTCGAAATAGTTCCAGCCCTCGGGGTGCAGAAAGCGCACCTGGTGCTGGGAGCGTCGTACGGTGATGCGGTCGCCGATCATCAGCGAGGCCAGCGACTGCATGTCGAAGTTGGCGCTGGCGTAGCGGCCGGACACGATTTCGATGCTGACCTCGGAATTGTCTGAGAGGACGATGGGACGGTTGGACAGCGTATGGGGCGCGATTGGCGCCATGATCCAGCCGCCAATGGCCGGGTGCATGAGTGAGCCACCCACCGACAGTGAATAGGCGGTCGAGCCGGTGGGTGTCGCGATGATCAGGCCGTCGGCGCGCTGGTTGGCCACAAAGTGACCGTCAACTTCCACACGCAACTCCACCATGCCCGAGGTGCCGCCACGGTAAACCACCACGTCGTTCATGGCCAGTGCATCGAACACGCAGTGACCGTCTCGCTGCACGCGTGCATGCATCAGGCTGCGCAGATCGGTCTGGTAACGGCCTTGCAAGATGGGGGGCAACAAGGAGGCGTAGTCCTTGAGCGGGATGTCGGTGATGAAACCCAGCCGGCCCTGGTTGATGCCGATCAGTGGCAGCCCGTGCTGCGCCATCTGGCGGCCCACACCCAGCATGGTGCCGTCACCCCCGATGGCAATGCCCAGATCGCACTGCTTGCCGATCTCTTCCAGGCTCAAGGTGGTGTAGCCGTTGAGACCGGTCAGCTGCGCCGTGTTCTGGTCAAGCACGACCTCACAGCCCTGACGCGCCAGAAAATGACCGACTTCATCAAGCACCTTGCGCGAACTCTCGAGCGCCGCGCCCGTGAGTGAGGCGTGTGTCCTGCCGAAAAGTGCCACGTGCCGGAATTGCGATTTCATGGGCAAATTACATCATTAAAATGGCCTGATGCTCGACGATCGTGCCAAGTTGTTGCTCAAATCCCTGGTGGAGCGCTACATCGCCGACGGCCAGCCCGTGGGCTCCCGAACCTTGTCCAAGGCTTCCGGCCTGGAGCTGTCGCCGGCCACCATCCGGAACGTCATGTCCGATCTGGAAGATCTGGGCCTGATTGCCAGCCCGCACACGTCGGCTGGCCGAATTCCGACGGCCCGTGGCTACCGCCTGTTTGTCGACACCATGCTCACGGCCCAGCGCGAAGAGCTGCATGCGCCCAGCCTGCAGCCTGACCAGCCACAAAAAGTGATCGCCAACGCGGCCCACCTCCTGTCGAACCTGTCGCAATTTGTGGGTGTGGTCATGGCGCCCAAGCGTTCGTCGGTGTTTCGCCACATCGAATTCCTGCGCCTGTCGGAACGGCGCTTTCTGGTCATCATCGTCTCCCCGGAGGGCGATGTCCAGAACAGGGTGCTGTTCACGGAAGTGGACTATTCCCAGAGCCAGTTGATCGAGGCGTCCAACTATCTGAACGCCAACTTTGCCGGTATGGCCATCGAGCAGGTCAGGGCCCGCGTGCAGCAGGACCTGGTGAAGCTGCAGGGTGAAATTGCTGCCCTCATGCAGGCGGCGGTGCAGGTCAGCTCCGAGGCCCTGACGCAGGAGGAAGGCAACGTTGTGATCTCGGGCGAGCGCAACCTCCTGTCAGTGAGCGACTTCTCGCACGACATGAGTCACCTGCGACGTGCCTTTGAACTGTTCGAGCAGAAAAGCCAGCTCATGCGCCTGCTCGATGTCTCCAGCCAGGCCGAAGGCGTGCGCATCTACATTGGGGGCGAAAGCCAGATCGTACCGATGGAAGAACTGTCGGTGGTCAGCGCGCCCTATGAGGTGGATGGCCAGGTGGTCGGCACCTTGGGCGTGATCGGTCCCACACGCATGCCCTATGACCGCATGATCCAGATCGTGGACATCACGGCCCGACTGGTGGGTAACGCACTCAGTCAGGGCAAATAAGAGAGGGGCGAGGCCCACTACAATCACGGCTCCACCGCTGTGGGTGTGTGGGGCGTTAGCTCAGTTGGTTAGAGCAGAGGACTCATAATCCTTTGGTCGTTGGTTCAAGTCCAACACGCCCTACCATTTATCACCCGCGAACTGCTCTCTACGCCGTTCGTACACAGCGCTGCGCCCCAGTATTGGCGCCATTCCTGAAAAAGTCTCTTGGCCGTGGGCGGCCAGGAATTCGGGAGTAGGCGCCTTTTTCACGCCTAAATTTCTCTCTTTCTCTGTTTTCTCTTGGTCGTATCCGAGAGGAGGGCTGTGGATTTATGCGGGTATGGGCCGTGGAGTTTGACTTGAGTTTTGGTAATGATGCTTGACCCGCCCGCAGAGTTTTATGCCCGGCTAACATACTTATGTAGTAAAAATAAAACAAGACTGGTTAAGGTTATGAGCCGAGACCAAGGACTACTTTTTGCCTCTGGTGCTCGGCAGGTTTAATAGAGATCCGGACCAGCTGCAACTGGCAGCAGCCTAAACGTATGCGATATAAACCTTGGTGAGCGACGAACTAGCCCCCGAGACATTCGGCGAAGCGCCGCGCATTAGATAGGGAGACCACGCCATGATTCATCAGCTGGACATTGCGCATTTCGGAAGTTTCGACGGGTTTTATTGGAAAAGCTCGATTAGAGACACGCCCGGGAACAACGTCCAGAACTTCAAGAAGCTCAACATCCTTTACGGGCGAAATTATTCAGGAAAAACCACTCTCTCGCGGATCTTCAGGAGCCTGGAGAAAGGTGAAATCCCATGGCGTTATGAGGCAGCAAGCTTTGCGCTGAGGGGCGAGCAGGGAGAGCTGAATCACGAGCAGCTAATCGGACATTCATACGACATTCGCGTCTACAACAGAGACTTTGTCGCTGAGAACCTCAGCTTCCTTACCAACCAGCGTGACGGAAACATCCAGACCTTCGCGATCGTCGGCAGCGAGAACAACGCTGTAGCAGAGCGTATCGCAGAACTGCAAGCCAGCTTGGGTAGTGTTGAAGAGAGGCGTGGTGCTCGCTATGATTCAGCGCTGGCCGCAGATAAATACGCTAGTGCAAGCAAGCGGTCCAGTAACGCAAGGGAGGAGCTTGACGAACTTCTTCGTCGGCAGGCTAACGATGTCATAAAAAAAGATCGTGCGTTTGGTCATGCAGGGTACAACATCGACAGCATCAAGGCCGATATTTCCATCGTCAACACCGCCAAAATCGATGTAATAACGGAGGTAGATCGAGCAAGTTACATTGCGTTGCTGAAGGAGGAGGCGCTACCGGAGATCCGTGCTACCGCATCTTTCAGTTCAAAACTTGATGCTTTATTCGACGAGGCAAATCCCCTCATCATCACTCCTATAGAACCCACTAAACCGTTACAGGATTTGCTTAACGACGCCGCATTGGAATCCTGGGCGCGCGAGGGCATTGGACACCACAAAGGAAAGCGCGACGACTGCGCCTTTTGCCGGCAGCGGCTTCCTGTCGATCTATGGCAGACGCTGGGGGATCACTTCAACCAAGCCTCTGAGAATCTCGGGGCAGCAATAGATGTCTGCGCAGAGAAGATTCGTATTGAACAACAGAGTGTTGCTTGGATGCCAGTGCTTGAAACAGTCCAATTCTACGGATCCCAGCAACCCGCTTTCGAGGCGGCCAAGGCTGATCTCCAGAAGTCTATTGAATCCTACAAACATGAACTTCAAAAACTTTTGGACGCGCTGGCTAATCGACGAGCATCGCTGTTTCGAATTGGAAAACTCCCGCTACGAGAGTTTGAACCGGAAACGGCTGAGGCTGCCACACAGTTCTTCAACTCTGTAGTAGCAACCAACAACAATCGCTCGAAAACGCTTAACAACGATCAAGAGACGGCAAGATTAGCACTTCGTCGAAGCAAGGTTGCTGAGTTTCTTGCGACCATTGATCTGGCTGGAAAAGAGGAAAACATTCTTCAACTTCAACAGAAGAGTGACGAGGCCAGAATGGCAGCGGACATAGCACGCCAAGCAGAACGTACGATCGAGCATGAAATCAAGCGGCTTGAGGCGCAGCAGAAGGACGAACGCAAAGGCGCGGAGCGTGTGAACACGCTACTGAACCACTATTTCGGCCATGGGGGCGTGAGGCTAGAGGCAGTTGATGACGATACAAGTGCTGGCGTCAGATTCCAGATCATGCGAGGAACTCGGCCCGCATTCAACCTCAGCGAGGGTGAGGGTAGTCTGATTGCGTTCTGCTACTTTATGGCCAAGCTCGACGCATTAGACAACAGGGGTAAGGATCTCATCGTTTATATCGACGATCCGATATCCAGCCTAGACAGTAACCATGTTTTCTTCGTCTATAGCGTGATCGAGCACCTGTTGTGCGCACCGATCAGAAAACCTGATGGAACCGAAGCGTATAGATATAAGCAGCTTTTTGTGTCAACCCATAACCTCGAATTTCTGAAATATCTCAAACGTCTTTCAGGGCCGGGTAAGCAGGTGCAGCACTTCATCGTGGAGCGCCACGGTGATGCGCCTAGCCGCATTTCGCTCATGCCGGAGTATCTTAAGAAGTATGTGACGGAGTTCAACTATCTCTTTCATCAGATCTACAGGTGCTCGATTCAGGTCCAGCAAGGCGACAACCACGATCACTTCTTCAGTTTCGGCAACAACCTGCGGAAGTTCTTCGAGGCCTATCTGTACTTCAAGTATCCGCATGGTACGGGACGAGACGCCGCTACAGAGCGCGTCATGAAGTTTTTTGCCGGAGACGAAATGGCCGGAAAGATTGCGACGCGCCTGAGCAATGAGCTGTCGCACCTTGAGGAAAGCCTGGATCGCGGTATGTCGCCGATCGATATCCCTGAAATCCAAAAAATTGCGGCGCATGTCCTTGAGAAAATCAAGACAGCAGATCCGGATCAATACGAATCCTTAATGGCGAGCATCGGTGTGCCTATTCAAGCGAACGCCAAATAGCTGTCGCTACACCACGCAGAGCGCAGCTATCGGACGACAAGTTCAACTGAAGACAGGGCTGCTATCTCTGCACTCGGTCGGCATGTGCAAAATAGTCGCGGCGCAAGGCTGAAATTGGACGCTTGCAGTTCGAGCTAAGCTGCCTGTGTAGGCGTGCTGTAGTGGGTCAGCTTGAGCGAGATGTTAGTCCGCACTTCCGCGCGAGGCGTAGGTTGTCCCGCAATACGAACACTGAACAGTGCGGTCATCCTTTGTAGCCTGAATCCTTCCGTTGTCGCAGGAGATGCACCGGTCGCCAACTGCCGCAGTGCGCACTCCAGTGACAAACTCGACTCCGTAGATGGCCTGAGTGATCGCCGCTCTGAGAGGTTCGTAGTTGCCTGCATCTGCTTGTTGCAAGGCCTCGAAGTACGGAATCCTATCCTCAACAATCACACGTCGCTCGATTCCTAAGAGTTCCTTTGCCTGCTGCGCCAATAAGAAGCGAGCCATGCGCCCGTTGCCGTCGACGAAAGGGTGAATCTTTAAGAACTCATGGTGAAACCTAGTGATTTCGTCGAGTCTTTCTGTGATCGCGTGACCTTGCATCGATACACTGGATTTGCGCCAACGTGCGAGTAAATCGTCTAGCAACGATGCTACCTGCTCGGGCGGCGGTGGCACATATGCAGCCTCTTGGATGTTCGTGCCGGCACCAGCTATCCAAATCCTCACTTGCCTCAGCTTGCCCACCTGAACGCCAGGCACTGATTCGAACATCAGCGCGCTGTGAAGCATGCAGAGGGACTCTGTCGTCAACTGGCGAGTAGGATGACCTTCGACCGGCGGAGGCAAATCTGCCTTGTTGCTGCGCTCCAGCAGCGAACCAAGTTCAGAGACAGTCCGTTGTGCAGTTGAAGCGATCTCCGTTAATTGGAGGCCGAGGTGGTGATCTCGGGATATTAAGCTGTCAATCTTCTTGGAGATTTCACCGACGATCATTTGTCCGTGGTCACGCAATCGGCCTGCAAATGAGCGATCCCAAAGTGCAAAGAAGCTGAGTTGCTCCTCCCGCTGCATTTCGACATCAAGATACTCGAGGCGGACACCGTAGCCCAAAGGGCTATCGAGCAAAGCGCGTACGCGTTCCAAGTGGTACACGATTGCGGCGTGACCTCTTGATGTAGCTTCTTCCTCCAAGCTCTCTCGTTCCGTTGGTGAGAGTTGCTGATTCGTGATGAATACGATGCCCTCGGCAGAGTTGGCATGGACGCCATCAAGGTCGTGTTTGAATTTCCGTTGAACGACACTAAACGTCTGGTCCGCTGTCGGAAAGTAAGCTGCGGCAACGTATTTCCATCCGTTCTTCTCACAGAGAACGTCCTTAAGACCATCCGGACCGCCGAGCGGACACTGTGGATCTACAGAGGTAAAGCCTTCGATGTGCAGAAGTGCTGCGGCCAGCCGCTCTGCCCGGATCTGGTCGCCGCGCCACAGCTTTAACTTGATTTCGGTATCAGATTTCGACATGCGGGTCTAGTGTGCACTAGAGATAATCTATCTCGCAGATCTTGCGAGATATTCTGGACGATGCGGAATATTATGGCCATATACCCGGCAAATCAACTCGCGCTAACTGTTGCTTCAGCAATCTGATCAATGTAACGGCTGTACTCGAGATGTCCGCGGATTTTGGCCAAGTCTTCATCTCGAATTGCAGAACGGTTCATCAAGTGTCGATAGGCACGAATCCTATTGCGATAGCCCTTCGTAAGTCGAACCGCATTTCCATTTACGAGTAGGCCGTGTACCTTTAATCGAGTGGGTGCGACATCAAGTGATACCTTTCCTTCCGCGACTTTCCAAGGAGTATCCGCGAGGATGGCGCGAACCTGCTGCTCTAAGTCTGCAGGCGGATCGCCAGTTCCGGACAAAACGATGTCATCAGCGTATCGAGTCAGTCTTATGCCGTTTGCGATAGCCACTGCTGAAAGCTGCTGATCGACAGTAGCCATGCAGATATTTGAGAGTATGGGGCTTGTGGGCGCGCCTTGAGCGAGGCCACCACGAAGACAGGCTAATTTTGTTAGCAAATCTGCAGACTTTTCGCTGTAGCCTAGAGCATGAAAGGCTTGAAAGACTTGGGTATCTGGGGTAGAGGGAAAAAAGTCAGCGATATCAACCGAGAAAACCCAATTCGCCCCGCAGTGAGTGGCAGCTGCTTCGACATGAGACCTGGTTGAAACAAACCCATACACATGGTCGGGTGCTGCGTAGACACGTTGCAAATGAACAGAGATCCACTTCTGAATCACCTTCAGCAGCACGCGTGGAGCATCAATCTGTCGGATGCCCTTACCTTTCGGGATCGTAAACGACCTGTAATAACGATGCGGTCTGTGCGTTATTGACCAAACAAGCCCAGGATTGAGCCCTAGCATCGTCGCCAAGGCTATGACTGAGGTCACAGGCGGGAGGTTTTGCTCTATTAGCCGCCTGGCCTCAGCGGCCTCTTTCGGGTCCCACGCGCTGGCTAGCGCTCGGTTCAACTCGTCGAATGAGTTGAACTGAAAGAACGGTGAATCAAGCAAAAGTTGCGGGAGCTTCATTTAGCAAAGCTGGAAGCTAGAGCTTTCGTAATCGAGCCGGAGAAATGTCCGGAGGTTCGAAGGACATCCGGACATTTCTCCGGTTCCTTCTATCCCTGACCTTGGCAGTTGAGCATGATACACACTCGCGCCGAAGCTCCCGCAATGTGAAGTCTATCGTGGTCGTCGTGCCAGTGCAAGCATTCTTGTCACGTCTGGACTCGCGCGTCCCTTGGTCGTGCCGAGCTTTTGCAGTGCATTCGCCGTAAGCGTATAGGTACCGTTGCGCAGCCGAACCAGCCTTCCGCTCTTTCGCATTACATCCAGTCGATGTGATAGCCACTCTGAAGAAGGTACTTTAAATCCTGCAGCATGAAGGGCTGCAGTGAGCGTATCACTATCGACGGGTGCTAGTTTCCGGATTAAGCGCAGACACGCAAAAATGCTTGGCAAATTTTCACGTGAGGAGATCTGAACTGCCAGTTCATCCACCGAAAACGAGACGAAGTAAACCCCGATCTTCTCGCGCACAGCAGCAAGCGTGTCCTCGCTCATGGCTGTATCAGCCATTTCTACCCAGACGGTCCCCTTTTTCCCCTGAAACGCAACAGCGACCGAAACAACCGAATCGCCAAATGCGGTAGCCAATGCAGCGCGCAGACCACCCTCGACATCTACGGTTTGCCCTTCGCTTAATACGAAATCGACTTGATAACCTTGAGCAAGCAGTAAAAGTCGAGCTTCCTCAATCCGCCTAGAGGATGGTTCTTGGCGACCGTCCCGCTGCCTTGTAATTGGGACGACAACGAAGTAGTGATTTCCAAGTCGTGCATCTTTGATGACTGCTCCAGTTAATGTAATCCCACTATCGGCTACAAGTGCACGGACAATGTGTGATTCATCAGCCACTGATCTGCCCCCACGCCTTTTCAATAGTCTGCATGTAAAGGTCCGCACGATGTGGCCATGACTTGGCCATTTTGACTGTCACCGCATTCAAACTAAAATCAGACAAAGTCGAAAAATCTACGGGGTATTCAGGTCGGTAATCAGCTGTCACACGTGTCATCCGTCCTTGATCAAGCAATTCGGCCAACTCTGATGCAGAGGCCATGGCGAAACTGCATGCGGAAACCAAGTCACTGTCTCCGATTCGCTTGGCTTGAACGAATCCTCTCTTGAGCGTCGTATTGATCTTACCGCGCAGCAAGGCCGGCATTGACGCATGTTCCATTTCATCCCACTCTGATGACATGATCGCTAAACCATCTCTGACGCGTAGAAAGGCAGCGTAATAGTAGCGATTGAAAGAGGATCGAGCGAACTGGTCTTTCTCAAGAGAACCCGTCCGAGCAAGAGCTTGGTCTCGCAGATGCTGAGCGACCGTTTCCATTGTTTAACAGAGTTCGACTTTAGGCAATCCACTTACGTAGTGGATTGCCTTTGGATTGAAGCATAAGCCACGACATACAAGCTTCCTTGCTACAAGTCTAGCAGTCTAGTCTTGCGCCGATTTTCAAGGTTTATTCGTCTATTGCGCAATCATGCTGGCTGGCCACTATATCGTCAAGGGAAGTAAAGAGCAGACAGCTTTCAGGCTGAGTGCTGTCTACTTAGAAACGAGCCATGCTCGGCAGCTATCCCTGCGGCTCTGTCATTAAGCTTGGATCCGGCGTGGAACATCAAATGGCGGGTACCATCTCGACCAAGGAGCTCCAAATGTCCACCTTTGCCAACCAACTCAAAAGCGAAATCAGCCGACTCGCCAAGAAGGAAGTCCGCGCTGAAACCCAGGCCTTGAAGAAGGCGTCGGCTCAGTACCGAAGCGAAATTGCTGCGCTCAAGCGCCGCGTTGCCGGACTGGAAGCTCAGGTCAAGAAGCAGGGCAAGGGCGCTGGCCGTACAAAACCTGCAGAAACTGCAGATGAAGAATCTGGCACCTCACTCCGATTCCGTGTGGCGGGCTTTGCTGCTCTGCGCAAAAAACTGAACATCAGCGCTGCAGAGATGGGCAAGCTGCTGGGCGTGTCGGCCCAGAGTGTCTATCACTGGGAAACGGGCAAAACCAAGCCCCGAGCCAGCCAATTGGCCGCCATTGCCGCAGTGAGAAAATTGGGCAAGCGCGCAGTCGCCGCCAAGCTGGGCGAGTCTGCTGAAGCTTGATTTTTCAAAACCCCAATTCAATACCAAGGAGAAACTGAATGAACAAGACTGAACTGATTGAAGCAATCGTCAAAGAAACCGAATTGTCGAAGGCTGCTGCCGCCCGCGCCCTCAATGCCGTGCTCGACACCATCGTCAAAACGGTGGCCAAGAAGCAGGACGTCCAGCTGATCGGTTTTGGCACCTTCAAGGCGGCCAAGCGCGCTGCCCGTACTGGCAAGAATCCCCGCACTGGTGAGAAGCTGAAGATCGCAGCTGCCACCGTGCCCAAGTTCAGCGCAGGTGCCAGTTTCAAGGCGGCTGTGAACAAAAAGAAGTGATCTGACTTGCTCAGATGTGCGGCCCTTCGGGGCCATTTCAGTTTGCGATGGCCTGAAACTTTTCGTGCTGCTCATCCCAGAGGACCGGGATGGGGTGCTTGGTGAACCAGTGCAGGTTCAGCCCCTTGGGGTGGGTGCCTTGAAGAATGCTGTCAATGATTTTGGGATCCAGCAGCGTCAAGCGCATGCACTCATTGACCGTGGCCTGATCCAGGCCTTCCTGCCGGGCAATTTCAACGCCACTGCGAACGATGCCCTCATCGATCAGCCGCTGCCAGTAAAAGGCCCGGGTGAGCCCTTCAATTAATTTGGTGTCTGGCAGCTTGGCAAAGTCCTTGATCGCCTGGGCAGCGTTTTCCGGAGGCTCAACCACGCTTCGTCCACCGCGCTTGACGAATTTCAAGGGGATGAAGGTACTGAACTCCACAGGGTTTGATGTGTTGGCTACGCTGTTGCCAAACGACTGTGTGTTATTCATGCAGCCTCCAATTCAAGCAGTTCATATTCAAGTTTTTCATATCCGGCCAGGTTCTTGGGCGGCACGCCGATCAGTGCTCCCCAGGCTTCAAATCGCCAATCGACATGCAAGCCCTCCGGTGCAACCGTGATGCGCTTGATGAGTGTGCGCACGATGTCTTGTTTGGCCTGTGTGGCCAACTGCTCCCACAGGCCAGCCGTGTTTTTGAAGAACAGCACCATGGCTTCAGGTTCGGTCAGATTAGGGTTGATCACGCAAATCTGCTGCCAGCAGTTGTGGACCATCTGACCTGATCGCAGCACTTCGAGCACCTTCTCCAGCACGGACTTCTCAATGCCCGCTGCAGGCAAGTTGGCAAACTCCACGGTGCCAGCCCCCATTTTTTGGTTTTTGTTGACCACGTAGTAGCGGTACAACTTGCCGGTGGTCTTGCGGGTGGCCATCGGCAGGTAGAGGTCTCCATCGGGAGTGAACATCATCCCGCGCAGCAAGAAGCCATGCCTGCATTTCTGCCCGAAGGTCTCACGAGCCCGGTCACGGCTGTTTTCGGCCATGATCTCTTGCACGCGGTCCCACAGCGACTGATCAATCAGTGCTTCGTGCTGACCTGGGTAAAAGTTGCCCTTGTGCCCAAGGTCCCCGATGTAGAGGCGGTTGTGCAGGATGGTGTAGAGGGCCTGCTTGGTCAGTGGCTTGCCATTCTTGCTCCTGACTCCTCGCTCCATGAGTTGCTTGACCATCAATGTGGTTGAGCGTGTGGCCACAAACGAATCAAAGATCTGCCGCACCACCTGGGCTTCCTCTGGCACCGCGACCAGCTTGCGGTTGTCCACGCAGTAACCCATCGGGACTTGTCCACCCATCCACATGCCCTTGCGTTTGGAGGCCGCGATTTTGTCGCGGATGCGCTCGCCGGTCACCTCGCGCTCAAATTGAGCAAATGACAGCAGGACGTTGAGCATCAGGCGCCCCATGGAGGTGGCCGAATTGATCTGCTGCGTGACCGAGCTGAAGCTGGCCTTGTACCGATCAAAGAGCTGGATCATCTTGGCAAAGTCCGCCAGCGACCTTGAGAGACGGTCGATCTTGTAGACCACCACGATGTCAATCTTGCCGTCCTGGATGTCTCTGAGCAGGCGTTTGAGGCCTGGACGGTCCATGTTGCCGCCTGTGAAACCAGGGTCTTCGTAGCTGTCCTCGACCGGCTCCCAGCCCTCCGAGCGCTGACTGGCAATGAAAGCGGCCCCGGCTTCCCGCTGGGCATCGATGGAGTTGAAGGTTTGATCCAGCCGCTCGTCCGAGGAGACCCGGCAGTACACGGCGCATCGCTTGGGTGTGGGTTGTAGCGTCTCGCTCATGCCTTCTTGCCTTTCAAGCCAAAGAAGGCGGGTCCGGACCATTGCGTGCCCGTGATCAACTTGGCAATGGCCGACAAGCTTTTGTATTGATGGCCGTCGTATTCATAGCCGCCATCGGCCAGCACAGTGACTTTGTATTTCTTGCCGTCGAATTCACGCAAGAGCGTGGTGCCTGGCAGCACTGTCCGGGTGGATGGGGCGGCGGTCTTGATTTTCGAGAAGCGGGCGCCGTAGTCGGCCAGCATGTCGCGAGTTCCGGTGGGCAGCGCACCATAGGCCTGCTCTTGCAGCTTGTAGCCCAAGCGTGACTCGAGGTGCGTGCGATTGGGCCGGACGGGCCTGCGCACAAAAAATTGATCCCACAGTGCCCAAAGCTCGGGCATTTTCATGTTCGAGAGCGCGTGGAGTTTTTCGGAGATTTCGCTGGTGCGCAGGATGTCGCGCAGCGGCGGGGCGGTGTTTTTCAAGGCTGTGACTCCATATGAGTAGACGGGTTTGCATTGACGCTCTGGTAGGCATGGAAGTCGAGAAACTTGTCTCGATCAGTCGCATATACCCAACTGCTGTGGGCCTGCGTGAGGGACTGGTGTTGATCAACGACCGCTTGTGCGATCAGGTGAGCGATTTGCGTGAGGGAGAGGTACCCGCTTTTCTCGGCCGGGTTGCCTTGGGCTGGGGTTGGGAAGTGGTCCATTAAGGGGCTTTGCTTGATCAAATCTGACCCCAGAAATCGTAGCCAAAACACCCAAATTCGAGTCTGTGTTTTAGAGGGCCATCAACACGCTACAGAGCACAAAGCCGCATGAATCCTGGCTTTTTGCGCAACTGCCCAGCAACCATGCGGCCTGCCGTGACGGTTTTGACAGATTTTTAAAAAGCTGTATATTTATCCAGCAATCCGGCGAAACTTACCAAAACCCCAAGGTCTTCAGATCAGGGGGTTGAGACGCCTCATTGCCAAAACAAACAACAACAAAGGAGACAACGAATGAGCCGCACTCAGACCTACGCCGACATCTTGCTGAACCTGCCTGTCGACGACACCCTTAAAACCTTCATCGAGCGCCACGCCATGCCTTTACCCGAGGGCTGGATCTGGCATGACTCGATCCAAGCCTCCAAGAGCCTGGTTGGATTGATTCAGCTGCATCCGAATGCCGCTATGCGTGACCGCATCGTGGCTGGGCTGCACGCCAGTACGCTGCTGGCCCACCCCTTGGGCAAGCAGGCCATGTTTCAGGCCGCGCATGAACGGCCGACGGAATTGATGGGACTCATTGCTTGCAAGAACGACCTGCACCGGGCCTTCTGGCTCTACGTTCATCACCCGGCGCTCTTTGAGGCGGCAGCCGAGATCGAATACCTGGACCACCACGGTCAACAAGCTCAGCAGCACGACCTGGGGCTCAAGGGGACCATCAAGCGTGACGAGGAGTCGATCGCTGCATTTGGTGATGCCATCAAAGGCTTCTACCAGCGGGAGTTGGGATGTGGCGAGGTGTGCGTGGTCAATGTGCTGGATCGAGCGCGCGGTACGCAGCTGGTCTCTATCCACGCCAAGGACCTCGCCACGGCCAAGCTGGAATTCGAGGGCAGTCAGCTGCAACGTAGGGTGGGCAGTCCGAACATCCACATGGTGCTGGAATACGCCCAAGCCACCGGTGTGGCCCGCACCATCATCCGTGGTGGCGCCAAATACCACGCCATGTTGTGTGAGGCCTTCGCTAAGCACCTGCTTGGTGTGGATGCAGATGCACAGCGGATCCAGACGCCGCGCCTGAACCTGTCCACGCTGCGCTTGGGGCTGAACATTCCGCAGGCGATTGATGACGGATTCGTCGGATTGCAGGTCAAGAGCGTGACCGTGGTCAGTGGATGCGGACGACTCAAGATGGAATGCACGGCCAGTGCGTCCAGCGATCAACGCTGCGTGACGGAGCTGCTGCAGGACTACTTCGTTGCTGAGAACCCGCTCGCTCGTGGCTGGACGATTCAGGCTGCTGTTCTCAACTTCTATCTGGCGCCGATGCGGGGCAAAAGCCGCTGCCAAGTGGTCAGTGTGGAGATCACCAGCAAGGGGCGACTGAACCTGCACAAGTTCGATGAGAAGCTGCGTGCCCAACTCGAGGGCTATCTTGTCCAGTTGGGCATCTTGAAGGCGCAGCAGGTCCTCAAGACAGCACGAGAGCAGGAGGAGCCTGCGACCATGGACGGCAGCTTGTTCGAGTGAGGTGTGAATGGAGTTGACCCTCAATCAGCAAGCCATCAGCTTGGCCGCATTGATGTTCGTGCGAGGCAGTGCATCCTTTGAGAGCAGCCTGCACGATGAAGAAATTGCGGCTCTACAGGTTCTCAAACAGGTGAAGGCCGTTGTACCCGGTGTGGTCAACAGCCAGGATGCACTTTGCGCTTTCTGTGGCCTTTACCGTGGACCGATCTTCAGGACGGACGATGGGCTCATGGTGCAGTGTCCGGACTGTGGACCGTTTGCCCTGGATCCAGCCAGTCAGCGCAATTGGCGCCTGGACGATGAATGGCTGATCCGAAAGCTGCGTGGCGCACTGGACATCTCGCCACAAGCAAGCACCGCCCACATCGTCGATGGTGTGTGGGACATTGGTCGGTACAAGAAGCGGCCGGTGGTGTTGGCTCGCCGCATCGATCTGGTTGAGCGCCACGGGCTACGGATTTTTCATGGGCCCGAGCCACGCATCCAAAGCTGGGTGATTACGCCACGGCCGTTGGTGCGACAACCACTGGATCCGCTGGTGGGGATTGCTACTTGGTGGCAGCTCGAGGACCGGTTCGCCTTGCACGGTTTGGCATTGCGCTTGCTCGAACCGGGCCAAGGTGAAAATGCTGACATCGGGCAAGACGGGCTCCCGAGCGTGGCTGTCCACGGGCCGTTCAGTGATGGCTTCGCCTGGGTGCATCTGGAGGGCTGGCCGCATGGCCCCATTCGATTGACTGATGCCCAAGCGCATCTCTTTGCAGCACTCTGGAAGCACCGTAACCAGCCACAGTCTGCTGAGTTCCTCATGAGAGAAGCGGGGTTGGGCAGTGAGCGACCGATCGATGTCTTCAAGTTGAAAACATCCAACCGTGGCGACCCTCGGTATGAGGGGCCGATGCAGGCCTACAAAACGCTGGTCATCCGTCAACGGCGTAATGGCCTCTATCAGCTGAATTGCGCTGCGGGATCGGCTTGAAATGAACTGTGCACGGGAGCATTTGCGACGGCAGCCATCCATGTGGCCCACACGTTTACCCTCCTTTCATTGCGACAAAATTTCGCTGACAGCGAAAAAATATTTGACTTTGGCGAAAGTGTTTGGTATATTCCACGCTGAGGCTGACAGAGATAACTGTCGATTTAGAGGAGTGCTTCGGCGCTCTGTGAGGTCGTGAGACCTCGACTACTCGCCTGGCACATCGCCGCTAGGAGTACGCCGCCACCCGGATGCTCTTGGCCTAGTGCAGCTGGTGCGAGCCTGCCCGGGACGACCCCGGGCAGGCGTTAGAGAAGTGAAGGGATATAGCCGCCGCTTGCTCTGCTTGGTTACGGACGACAGCCACGGCTCCGCGCAATCTCGTGCGGATGTCGGTTGGTGTAGCCAAGGAGAACAGTCATGCAAATTGACGTTCAGAAGCCTCCCAAACGGCGAGTGCTGAAGAGCCGATGGTCATGGCTGACGCATCCTGGCACGATTCGACTGGCGTTTTCGCTGGTTCGTTTAGTGTCGGAGATCGCGAAAGTCATTGACAAGTTCTGAGGTTCTTTGGCATCCCTTCTCTTTCAATTTAATACTGGAACAGGAAATGTTGAATCGGGCACTGAGATTACTGAGGACGTACCATCAACTCACGCAGGTTGAGTTGGCAAAGCGCCTTGGCATTTCAAATTCGTACCTGAGTGAACTTGAAAGCGGCGACAAGACCCCGCCGCTAGACCTGTTAGACAAATATTCGGACATCTTCAAGATGCCCACGTCTTCCATCTTGTTGTTCTCTGAGTCGCTGACAGGAGAGGGACGGAGGAGTGGAAAAATACGGGTAGGTGCTGCGGAAAAGATTCTTCGCTTGCTGGAATGGCTTGAAGAGCGCGATGCAATCCAGAAGCCCGCTTAAACGCTATTCACTCGAAAGGTCGCCTCTATATCGATTGCGAGGCAAGGGAAAGTTCGAATCCCTTCTTGGTGTGCAGTGGGACGCTGTGCCCAAGCTATTGGACGTCAAACACTACCGTGTTTGGATAAATGAAAAGGGCCGAGAGATTCAAGCTCCTCATGGCTGGCTCGAGCAAGTGCATCGGCGCATTGGGAAACTACTTGCCCGGATTGAACTCCCCGACTATGTCTATTCTCAGAAGGGGCGGTCGTACGCTGACAACGCTCGTGCTCATAAAGGGGAGATTCCGTTAATCAAGACCGACATCAGTCGTTTTTATCCCAGCGTGAACCGGAATGCTGTTCTGCGAATGTTTGTTGATGACTTTGAATGTGCGGTCGATGTGGCACAGAGGCTGGCCGACATCTGTTGCTACAGACAAATGCATCTACCTACCGGTAGTGCCCTCAGCGGCCGAGTAGCGTACTTCGCAAAGCGTCACATGTTTGACGAAATCGCATATGCAGCCAGCAGTGTTGGCTGCAAAATGACCATTTATGTTGATGATGTAACTATCTCTGGCTTGGCTGCCACCAAGACCCTGTTGGGATCGGTGCGTCAAATTATCAGGCGCCATGGCTTACGAACGCAGGGCCGGAAGTCCAAAACCTATGCTAGTGGTGCAGCAAAGTCCGTAACTGGGACAGTATTGGTTGGGAGCGAAGTTCGATTGCCCAATATCCGTCACTTGAGCATGCACAACGCCCGTCAAGCGTTGCAGAACGCTTTGCCAGCTGAACAAGATCGAATGCGGCGGTCGTTGGAGGGGCGTATCCAGGAGGCCAAGCAAGTGCTAGGTGGAGCTTGACTCTAAATTTCTCGATGGCCGAAGTCTGCTAAAAATACGCCGATGTCGGCATGTCAGCTGTCTCAATTAGCCGCCAAATGCGCTAGCGGCAGCTCCGATGAGCGATACTATTTTGCCAGCGGTTATATTTTCTTTGCGGAAGCGCGCGAATTTTTGTTTTAGTGTCGGGGCACCTTCAAGTATCCGTTCGGATGCGGCCTGATCTTCAATATGCTGACGCACAAGTGTATTGAATTGATCTTCAGCATGTTCCATGTTTTCGACGATAAGTTCAAAAAGCCGAACAGGGGCTATTCGGAGCACTTCAGCATTGAATGTGTACTCGGCAAAGTGCCCCTTTGACTTCAGGAAATTTTCAAGCTCTCTTTTTTCAATGGGATCTTCTAGGGATATTTCAATTTTTTCATTCGTAACAGTAGTGTATTGATGCCCTTTAGAGAGCCGAATGATGATGTTTCCCAGAATGGCTTTGGTGTTTATGACTTCATGTTTTAACGCGGATGCAAGCCTGAATGTCTTCACTCTCGATTCCGGAATCTTAAGTAGCGCAGAAAGTTCATAGTTTGACTTTCCTTTGTTCTCGCGCGCTTGAGTTATGTGATGGAACAAAAGTAGATCAATCTCGCGTTTCGACGGGCTACCAAATCCCGAGTCGAGATACATTGACACAATTTCAGTTGCCAACTTTTCTTTTTCGTCGCGCGTCACAAGAGACTCCTTTTGTATGTGGCCAAGCGCTCAGTCATCTGTTGATGAGGCTTTCGAGTTCGGCACAAGTGCATATGATGTCTGCGAAACTGGGCTGATGCGTTGCAAGTAACCCGTCTTCCAGCATTGCCATGTAATCTTTCTCGAGTGCCTCCAAGGCGTCGCTTTTAGGAATAATCTGAATTTCAGTGCTGACGGCTGTCTTGTAGTCGATCGGCTTCTTCTCGACATCTTTTTCGGCAAAGAACATGGACTTGTGTTCAGCCACTGCATGAGCAAGTTCAAGGTCATCGATCGCTACTTGAGCATGTCCTGAGTTGGCCATTGCGGCCAGGTCATACCAGTGCCGTGAATAGCGCTCGCCGCGCAGTCGGCCCTGTTTGCAGTACACATGTGCTGCCGTCGCTTTTTCCCAGAAGGTCCGCTCGGCGGCCATCACCAAAGGCTGGGCCGTCGGGAACAGAATTCCATTAATCACCGGTGCCATGTCGCATGTGACGGCGTGACGCTGGTGAGGCTCACCTGTGGCGCGCCCACCAAACTCCAGCTGAATAGTGGATGCCGCATAGCCAGTGCCGACCTTGATGGGTTCGTAGGCCAGGATCAGCTTTTCTTTCTCATTGCCCGCGAGTGACAGGTTGGCCTGCAGACCATCACGCGTCAGTGCCGACAGCAGAATCGGAAGCACTTCGCCCTCAATCCACTGCGGCAATCGATCGCGAACCCGGTCTGTGATTTTTTTTGCTTGACTCGCTGAAGCAGGGATCGGATTGCCATCGCGCAGCAGATCCGGAACCACCTCGCGGATGTCGTACGTCAGGTCAATGTCCTCTGAAAAGCGGTCAATGATCTTGTAGACCTTGGACAGCGATGTGCCACCTTTGAAGGTCAGTTTCTCCGCAAGGGCTGATTCGTAGATGGCAGAAAGTGTCCACACCACCCAGATGTCTTTTTCCAGAAGGTGCGCAGGGCGGCCAGTCTGTGCGGCAGCCACTTCGAGTGCTTCAGCCTGGTCTTCGCGGCTGAGAGTGAACCATGAATCAGCCAATGGCCACCTCGCTTACCGCCTTGGCCATCCAACTTGGCAACCCTGCTCGAGCCTGGCGCATGGCCTCCCACTCTTGGCTGGGCAGTTTGCTTCTGAGCACTTCCAAGACCATGGGCGCCTGCTCGGGCCCGAGCCAAATGAGCGCGCGAATGGCTTTTCCGGCCGGACGCTTGCCTAGCAACATTTGCCACCGATTGCCATGTTTGAGCTCGACCTCCCGATTTCCCAGTTTCAGTCGCCTAGAAGGACCAGAAGTCAGGAAGACCTCGCGTGTGGGTACCTGTGTGGTCAACCCCAGTGCATTGGCCTCTGCAGCGCCGCTGGCCACCACAGTCTCACCGCTGGTGGACTCGATCGCTTCGACAACGGCTTCGGTCGAGGGAGGGCGCACGCCAAAGCGGCCCTGAACGGGCAGAGAGTAGGCGCCTCGACCAACCCTGAGGAGCTTCCCTTCACGTGCCAGGCGAGAGAGGGTCTGATCAATTGCCGCCCGAGAGCCTAGGTGCAGGAATTCCTTGGGCGAAAGCAGTCCTCCCTCGGGGAGGGATTGCGCTTGCGAGAGGATGGATAGGGCGAGTTGGCTCATGGCTAGGCTCTGTTTGTCAGAAGTTTACTTCACTTTCTGACAAAAAGGCAAGCTAGGGGGAATTGAAGAGGAGTTGAGCGGGTCAGCCGGTGATTAAAGAACTGGAGATATCGCCAAAGTTCTTTATTGAGTTCCTTATCAGTTCTTCATTGATTTCCTGAAATAGCAGCGTTGTCCCCCAACTCTTCGAAAGGAGTTAGCAATGCTGCACGCAACACCAGCACTCGAGGCGCCAGTTTTCCTGAGCGCCACTTCCCCTGAATCCACCATGCCCAAGCAGCTGGTGCTGACCGAGGCCGATTTGGCCTCGCGCTGGGCCATGAGCCCTAAAACCCTGCAGCGCTGGCGTATGACTGGCAATGGGCCGACCTATCTCAAGCTGGGCAAACGGGTGAGCTATCCACTCAACGCCGTGATCGCTTTCGAGAACTGCGTCCAGCATGTCTCGACCTCCAAGCGCATCCCTGGAAAGGCAGGTGCGGCATGAACCACCTGCAATTGCAGCAAGCTGCGCTGCCTGATCTTTCCGAGAGCCAGATCAGCCGTCTGCCCAAAGACCAGTTAGCCCATTTCAGCAACGCAGTGCAGCAGCTCCATGACTGGACGCTGCAGATGCGTGGCCGCATCAACCGGGCCATGGAAATCCGCTACGCCGACCAGATCTGCCACGCCGAATGCCTGGGCCAGGAGGAGGCAGCCAAGTTCCGCATTGACGATGGCGACCTGCAGATCGATGTCTCGCAGCCCAAAGAAATCGTCTGGGACCAGCAGCACCTGTCCCAGATCGCCGAACGGATGGTCGTCGCCGGTGACCGGGTGCAGGACTTTATGCAAGTCCAGTTTTCAGTGACCGAGCAGGACTACGCCCGCTGGCATCCGCTGCTGCGCGCAGCCTTCCAACCAGCCCGCAAAGAGCTGATCACAGAACCCACCTTCCAGATCCGCTGGGTCGGTGATGTCCAACTCTGAGCCGGTCAAACCCAATCCCAATCAATCAAAACAAGGAAATTCCCAATGAACCACGACAGCTACAACCAGGCCGCAAGCTATGGCCAACCCTCCAACCACAGCGCTGCAGGCGTCTGGTGTGACTTCAATGACGCCGATGCCCAGCAAGGTGAGTTCAACCTCATCCCCAAAGGCACCCAAGCCCTGGTGCGCATGGCCATCAAGCCCGGCGGCTATGACGACGCCAGCAAGGGCTGGACGGGCGGCTATGCCACGGCATCGGATGAAACCGGTGCAGTGTTCCTGTCCTGCGAGTTTGTGTTGCTGACTGGCCCATTTGCCAAACGCAAGATCTGGAGCAATGTCGGCCTGCACTCCAACAAGGGCCCGACCTGGGCGCAGATGGGGCGCAGCTTCATCAAGGCCGTGCTCAACAGCTCGCGCAACATCCACCCCGATGACGTCAGCCCCGAGGCGGGACGCGCTCGTCAGATCCGCAGCTTCGGTGACCTCGATGGTGCCGAATTCGCAGCCCGAATTGGCATTGAGAAGGATGGTCAGGGCGAGTACCGCAACATCATCCGACTGGTGATCGAGCCCGATCACAAGGAATACGCAGACCTGATGCAAGCCAAGCTGCAACGTGATGGGGGCATGGGTGGGGGCTCTGGTGGCGGCCACGGCTCCGGCGGTGCTCCGGCGGTGACCGTTCCACCATCTGCAGTCCAAGCCACCCAGCCCAGTGCCAGCTACACCCCCCGTCCTGGCAACGCGCAGGGTCGGCCAGCGTGGGCGCAGTAATGGTGATGCGTCATGAAGTGCTGGGTGTGTTCCCGTCAAGCCAAGGGCTTCGGTCACGTGGATCTTCGCTTCAAGGTGGGGCACCCCAAGCGGTACCCCATCGACTGGATCTTCTGCTCACGGCGTTGCCAAGACTGTTTTTACCGGCTGTATGCCGTTGGGATTCGTGCGCTCGAGCGAGAGGGTACTTTGCCAACGGGGGACGGTGTGATTGATCCGACGGATGCAGAACTGGCCGCCATGGAGCAATGCCTCAAGCCCCTGGGCGAAGCTGCCAGTGAGATCGGTATGGACCGACCGCTGTCGAGCTACACACAGCAAGAGGCCCTGCGGCTGATCAATGCTGTGGTCACGACCTATGTCGAGGCCATGGTGCAGGAACATGAGCGCAGCAAGTACCCACCTGTTCGCATGCAACTGGACCAATCACCCTTGAGTTGATTGTCCTGACTCCACCGCAGGACTCAGCGTCCTGCGGTCTCCAACTTCTACCAACCAATGCGGGTGACGCAGATCACCTGCAGGGATGAACTTTTCATGAGTAAATCTGAATCATTGGCTTCGCCATTGAGCCTGCAAGCTGCAGGCGATAACGATTTCAGCGATGAGCCACTGCTCACAGCCCAAGATGCATCAAAGACGCTGAATTTGCCGCTGTACTACTTCACCAAGACCGCAAAGCGTAAAGCCCTGGGGCTGCCGTTCTACTGCGTCAATAGATTGGTTCGATTCCGGTTGGGTGAGCTGCACCAGTGGCAGGTCGCCTATGCCAACAAGTTGCGGGAACAACAAGATTCGGCGCTTCAAGACGGAGGTGCGAATGCTTGATTTCAACGATGCACCCGCTTCAAGCGCGCGCAAGGCGGCAGGGGGTGCGGTCGACACCAATCGTGAGAAAGCCGATATCCGCGTCGCCTTAAATGACCAACTGGCTCTTCTGGTTTCAGACATTTGGCCCTCCGGCAAACGCCGCCAAAACAAATACTTGGTGGGCGATGTCATGGGTGGTCCCGGTGACAGCCTGGAGCTGCTGCTCTCTGGTCCCAAGGCGGGCCTGTGGACCGACCGAGCCACGAACGAGGGGGGCGACATCTTCGACCTGATTGCCCGCTACTACAGCCTCAATGTGCAGACCCAGTTCCCGCAGGTGCTTGAAAAAGCCCGGGACTGGCTCGGCCGTGTCTCGGCTATGCCTTCCACGGCGGTGGCCGCAAGCCATGCCAAGGCTCCGGTGGTCGATGAACTCGGTCCGCCCACGGCCAAGTGGGATTACCAGGATGCCACCGGCAAGCTCATCGCTGTGGTGTACCGCTATGACCCAGAACCAGGTCGCAAGGAGTTCAGGCCTTGGGATGTGCGCCGCCGCAAGATGACACCGCCCGAACCACGTCCGCTGTACAACCAGCCGGGCATGCTCAAGGCCGATCAGGTGGTGCTGGTCGAAGGAGAAAAGTGCGCTCAAGCCCTGCTTGAGTTCGGTGTCTGCGCCACCACGGCCATGCATGGCGCCAATGCACCCGTCGAAAAAACCGACTGGTCGCCGCTCTCGGGCAAGCATGTCTTGATCTGGCCGGACCGTGACAAGCCAGGCTGGCTATACGCCGATCATGCCTCTCAAGCCATCATGCGAGCCGGCGCCAAGTCATGTGCCATCTTGCAGCCTCCTGCAGAAAAGCCCGATGGCTGGGATGTGGCCGATGCCTTGACAGATGGTTTTGACATTGCCGGGTTTTTGGCCGTTGGGGAGCGGATGCCTGTGATCCGTGAATTCGGGGCACAGGACATTGCTGTTCCGATCGAGGGCATCGACTATTCCACTGAAGACGGGCTGGCATTGGCGTTCTCACACCAATACGCCGAAGACTGGCGCTACTGCGCGTCCTGGTCCAAATGGCTCGTCTGGAATGGCGTGCGCTGGAACGTGGACAAGCAGCTGTACATCATGCACCTGAGCCGAACGGTGTGCCGCAGCGCTGCGATGTTTGCCGAGACGCCACGCATGAAAGCCCGTATGGCCAGCGCTGCCACCATCTCCGCCCTGGAGCGGATCGTGCGGTCTGACCCCAGGCAAAGTGCCACCGTTGAAGAGTGGGACGCCAATGTCTGGCTGCTCAACACACCCGGTGGCATCGTGGACCTGCGCACGGGTGCCCGTGGTCCGCATGACCGTGACCGCCGCATGACCAAGGTGACCACGGCCACGCCTCAAGGCGATTGCCCGGTCTGGCGCAATTTCCTGGTGAATGTGACCGGTGGTGATGAGGAGCTGCAGGAGTATCTGCAACGTGTGGTCGGCTATTGCCTGACCGGGGACTTGAGCACCCACGCACTCTTTTTCCTGTATGGCACGGGAGCGAATGGCAAGTCGGTGTTCGTGAACGTGATCTCCACGGTGCTGGGTGACTACGCGGCCAACGCCCCCATGGACACTTTCATGGAGTCACGCACCGACCGTCACCCGACCGACCTGGCCGGGCTGCGTGGTGCCCGCTTTGTCTCGGCCACTGAAACCGAGCAGGGCAGGCGCTGGAACGAGTCCAAGATCAAGGCGATCACAGGGGGTGACCACATCACGGCTCGGCTGATGCACCAGGATTTTTTCACCTACGTGCCTCAGTTCAAGCTCCTGATTGCCGGGAACCACAAGCCTGCGATCCGCAACATCGATGAGGCCATGCGCCGCCGCATGCACCTGATCCCCTTCACGATCACGGTCCCTCCAGAAAAGCGCGATCCGCTCCTGACCGAGAAGCTGCTGGCCGAGCGCGATGGCATCTTGGCCTGGGCACTCGAGGGCTGCCTGCAATGGAAGAAGCTTGGCCTCAAGCAGCCCCAGAGCGTGGCCGAGGCCACCGAAGAGTACTTCGAGGCGGAAGACGCCATGGGTCGGTGGATCGCCGAGCGCTGCAACCAGGGGCCTGAATACAAGGCGCTTACGGCCACGCTTTTCAACGACTGGAAGCAGTGGGCCGAGCTCAGTGGCGAGTACGTGGGCACCTCTCGCTCACTGAAGCCTCAGTCTGCAAGGCTGGAGGCTCGGATCAGTCATGACCTGCACGTGGTCGTCAAGCGTGCGGCCGAGATTCAAGGCCGAACCATGACCGATTTTGTGATCTATGCCTTGCAGTCTGCAGCTTCTCAAGCCATCGAGCAGGCTGATCAAGTGCGCATGAGCATGGCAGATCAAGAGGCTTTTGCTAAAGCCCTGATCTCTCCTGCCAAACCCAATGCCGCGCTTAAGCGCGCATTCACCAAGGCCAACAAGCTGCTGGCGGCTTGATGGTGGGCCCGTTTTCGGTTGTCCCGCTCGATCTCGACACAGACCGCTCGGGATTCGAGTGTGGCGTTGAGCCGTTGGACAGGTACTTCAAAACCCAGGTCAGTCAGGACATCAAGCGTCGTGTGACTGCGTGTTTCACGGCATTGGATACCAGTGGCCGGGTGGCGGGTTATTACACGCTGGCCTCGGCCAGCATCTTGTTGACAGACCTTGCTGAGAGCTTGGCCAAGAAACTGCCCAGGTACCCCAATGTGCCTGCTGTTCGCATGGGGCGTCTGGCTGTGGATCAGGATTTCAAGAGCAAGGGTTTGGGGGCGGCCTTGCTCGCCGATGCCTTGCGCCGGGCGGTAACGGCAGAGATTGCTGCCTACGCGTTTGTGGTTGATGCCAAGGATGAAAGCGCTGCCGAGTTCTATGCGCACCACGGGTTTCGTGCCACTGCGGACAACCCACTGTTTTTGTACCTGCCACTGGCAACTGTCAAAGACCTGCTCAAGCCAACTTGACCACGTCAGCACAACCCTGATATTTCAAATTTGCAGGCCTCCGTAGAGGCCTGTTTCACGTCTGCGACCCGTTGGTCGCGCCTCAAACCACCGCCCTGTGCTTGCTGCCTGGGCGGTTTTTTCATTTCTGGAGCAACACCAATGAGTAAGCAATTGCGCGAGCTTCAAGCTCGCAAAGCCACCCTGGTCAAGGACGCCCGCGCCCTGACCGATATCGCCGCTGCCCAAGAACGCGACATGACCGATGAAGAGCTGGCGGCCTTCAACGCCCTCAAGGCCAAGATCGAGGCGGCATCGGCTGCCATTGACCGCGAGGCTGCCCTGATCGCTGAAGAAGCGCACATGGTCAATGTGGCCAACGTAGCCCACTCGGCGCATTCGACCATTTCCCATGGCCAGACGGCCACTGTGATTTCTGTCACCGACAACCTCGAGGCCGACCCCAAGCATGGCTTCAAGAGCGTGGGTGACTTCCTCAAGACCGTGCGTCAGGCGCAAAACCCCGGTGCCGCGATCGATGACCGTTTGCTGATTGGCTCCGGTCGAAGTGCCGTGGCTCCTGCCTCGTTTGGCAGTGAAGGCTCGGCGCAGGATGGCGGCTTTCTTGTGCCCCCGCAGTTCGCGCAGGAGATCTTCCAGCTCTCGCTGGGCGAGGACTCCCTGCTGCCGATGACTGACAACGTCGAGATCACGGGCAACACCATGGCCTTCCCCAAGGACGAAACCACGCCCTGGGGCACCAATGGCATCCGAGCCTACTGGCAAGGTGAAGCTGCATCGGCCGTGGGTACCAAGCCTGTCCTGGGTCTGTCGACTCTGCGCCTCAAAAAGCTCATGGCGCTGGTGCCGGTGACGGACGAGCTGCTGGATGACACCAATGCGCTGTCCACCTACCTGCCCGACAAGATCGCCACATCCATTCGCTGGAAGACCAACGAGTCGATCCTGTTTGGATCGGGCACGGGCCTGCCTGTGGGCTGCATGACCAACGCCACCACGGTGACAGTGGCCAAGGAATCTGGCCAGACCACGCAGACCTTGCTGGCGCAGAACTTGGCCAAGATGATCTCGCGCCTGCCGCCGGGTTCGTTTGGCAAGGCCGTGTGGATCGTCAACAACGACGTTCTGCCTGCGCTCTTCACGCTGACGCTGGGCAACTACCCGATCTACCTGCCCACGGGCATGAACCCGGGTGGCATCCAGGTCTCGCCCTACGGCATGCTGCTTGGCCGCCCAGTCTTCGTGTCGCAACACGCCAACACCTTCTCTTCTGCAGGTGACGTGCTGCTGGCCGATCTGTCGTACTACCAGACCATCACCAAGGCCGGTGGCATGCAAACGGCCACCTCCATGCACCTGTACTTCGATGCGGACCTCACGGCTTTCCGCACCACGTTCCGCATGGACGGCCAATCCAAGATCGCAGCGCCGATCTCCCCCGCCAAGGGCAGCACGACCATGTCGCCCTTTGTCCAACTGGGCGCACGCTGATCGTCGCCAATCACTGAAGGAGAACTCTG
>Ga0255210_1000153_pt1 | contig 32148 bp, 36 predicted proteins | sample Miss_Yuk_RepA_8d_FD_188422 | JGI IMG/M metagenome (GOLD analysis project Ga0255210, IMG submission 188422) | Freshwater microbial communities from Mississippi River, Louisiana, United States - Miss_Yuk_RepA_8d | ecosystem: Environmental > Aquatic > Freshwater > River | place: USA: Louisiana...
GGTGCTGGCCTTGTACGGCCTGCACGTGATCATGCTCGATCTGGCCATTCCCATCTTCTTCGCGCTGGCCGTGGTGCGCCTAAGTGTGTACGTGCTGCGCAAGGCCTTCACGGTCAATCCGCTGCTCAAGTCGTCCGAGAACGCCGTGGCGCTGCTGGTCTGGGCCGTGGTCATTCTCTATCTGCTGGGCTGGCTGCCGGCGGTGCTGCAGGCGCTGGACGCACTGGCCATGCCGCTGGGCGAGACCCGCATCAGTGTGCTGGACGTGCTGCAGCTGCTGGTGGTCGTGGCCATCGCCTTCACCCTGGCCATCTGGCTCTCCGAAGCTATCAATCGCAGCATGCACAGCACCGCGGGCATCTCCCCCAGCATGCAGGTGGGCATCAGCAAGTTCAGCCGCTTCGCCCTGATCACGGCGGCCTTCCTGTTCGCCCTCAACGCCGTGGGCATCAATCTGAGCTCGCTGGCCATCTTCGGCGGTGCACTGGGGGTAGGGCTGGGTTTCGGTCTGCAGCGCATCGCCTCGAACTTCATCAGTGGCTTCATCCTGGTGTTCGACCGCTCCATCAAGCCGGGCGACGTGGTGACGGTGGGGCAGAACTTCGGCTGGGTGCAGGAGCTGCGCTCGCGCTATGTGGTGCTGCGCAACCGGCAGGGCGTGGACACGCTGATTCCCAACGAGAACCTGATCACCTCGGAAGTGGTGAACTGGAGCTTCGTCGATCGCAATGTGCGGGTGACCATTCCCGTGCAGATCAGCTACGACGACGATCCCGAAGAGGCCATGCGCCTGATGCTGGCCTGTGCCCATGCCTCGCCCCGGGTACTGAACGACCCGGAGCCCACGGTGCGTTTCCTGGCCTTCGGCGACAACGGACTGAACCTGGAGCTGCGGGTGTGGATCGACGACCCGGAGAACGGTTTCGGCGCCGTGAAATCCGACCTGAACCTGGCGATCTGGAAGTCCTTCAAGGCGGCCGGCATCACCATTCCCTACCCGCAGCGCGATCTGCACATCAAGAGCATGCCCGGGCCGCTGGCTCCCGCGGAGCCTGGAGAAACGTCCGATGAATGAATCAGCCCCCATCATGCAGCACCCCGAGATCCAGTGCCGTGTGCGAGTGGCCAGGGGCGTCGATATCGCCGTCGGGCCCGGCAAGATGGAGCTGCTACAGGCCATCCGCGATGCCGGCTCGATCTCCGGGGGCGCACGTCGCATGGGCATGAGCTATCGCCGTGCCTGGATGCTGGTGGAGACCATGAACAGCTGTTTCGTCGAGCCCCTGGTGGTCACGGCCACGGGCGGGCGTGCCGGCGGCGGGGCCCAGGTCACGGCCCGAGGTGAGGACGTGCTGCGCATCTACGCTGCCATGATGACCGAGGTGGAGGCCGTGGCCCGTCGCCATCTGGCGCCGCTTATGCCGGCCCTGCTGAGCAAGACGGTCGAGCCTGGCCAGAGCTGACCGCGGGCACTGTGCTGCAGTATGATCGGCGCCCGTTTTTCAACGAATTGCTGCAATCGATGTATTGAGGGAGACGAACGTGAAGAAATGGCAATGCATGGTGTGTGAGTTCATTTACGACGAAGCGCTGGGTCGCCCGGAAGACGGCATCCCTCCCGGCACGCGCTGGGAAGATGTGCCCGAGGACTGGACCTGCCCCGACTGCGGTGTTGGCAAGGAAGATTTCTACATGGTGGAAGTGGCATGACACGACGCATTCTGGTCACCGGCGCGCTGCCCTATGCCAATGGCCCCATCCATCTGGGGCATGTTCTGGAAGCGGTGCAGACCGACATCTGGGTGCGCTTCCAGCAGCTCAAGGGCGAGGACTGCGTCTATGTCTGTGCCGATGACACCCACGGCACGGCCATCATGCTGCGGGCCGAGAACGAGGGCATCACGCCCGAGGCGCTGATCGCCCGCGTGCAGGCCGAACACGAACGCGACTATGCCGGTTTCAACATCGGCTTCGCGCAGTTTCATTCCACGCACTCGCCCGAGAACGAGCGTCTCTCGCAGGATCTCTACCGCCGCCTGCGCGCCAACGGCCACATCAGCCGCCGCCGCATCACGCAGCTGTTCGATCCGGAAAAGAACCTGTTTCTGGCCGATCGGTTCATCAAGGGCACCTGCCCGAAGTGCAAGACGCCCGACCAGTACGGCGACAACTGCGAGGCCTGCAATGCCACCTACAGTCCCTCCGATCTGATCGATCCGCGCTCCACCCTCTCCGGCGCCACCCCGATTGAAAAAGACTCCGAGCACTTCTTCTTCACGCTGCCGGCGTTCACCGACATGCTCAAGACCTGGACGCGCAGCGGCACGCTGCAGGAATCGGTGGCGAACAAGCTGAGCGAGTGGCTGGAGGGTGGCCTGCAGGAATGGGACATCAGTCGCGATGCGCCGTATTTCGGTTTCGAGATTCCGGACGCACCGGGCAAGTATTTCTACGTCTGGCTGGACGCGCCTGTGGGCTACATGGCCAGTTTCGAGGCCTTCTGCAAACGCAGCGGCTACGACTTCGACGCCTATTGGAAGCCTGGCCACGACACCGAGCTGTATCACTTCATCGGCAAGGACATCGTCAATTTCCACACGCTGTTCTGGCCGGCAATGCTCAGCAGCGTTGGCTATCGCACGCCCACCGGGGTATTCGTGCATGGTTTCGTGACCATCAATGGCCAGAAGATGTCCAAATCTCGTGGCACCTTCATCAACGCCAGCGACTATCTGGCGCATCTCGACCCGGAATACCTGCGCTATTACTTCGCCGCCAAGCTCTCCAGCGCCGTGGATGATCTCGACCTGAACCTCGACGACTTCGTGGCGCGGGTGAACGCCGATCTGGTGGGCAAGGTGGTCAATATCGCCAGCCGCTGTGCCGGCTTCATCAGCAAGGGCTTCGACGGCGTGTTGAGCGCGCAGTGCAGCGAACCCGCGCTCGTGGCCGAGTTCCAGGCGGCGAAGGACGAGATTGCCGCGCACTACGAGAGCCGCGACTACGGCAAGGCGCTGCGCCAGATCATGGCGCTGGCCGACAAGGCCAATGCGTACATTGCCGAGAAGGCGCCGTGGACTCTGGCAAAGACCGACAAGCAGTCGCGCGAGGTGCAGGCCATCTGCAGCACCGGCATCAATCTGTTCCGCCTGCTCATGAGCTATCTCAAACCGGTGCTGCCCGCCATGGCCGCGCGTGCCGAGGCCTTCCTGGCCATAGAACCGCTGCAGTGGGACAGCGTCGACACGCTGCTGCTCGGGCACCGCATCGGCGTGTTCACGCCCCTGGTGACCCGTGTGGAGCCCGACAAGGTGGCGGCCATGATGGCCTTGGCCGGCGCGGGTGCAGTGGGAGCAAGCGCTGCAGGCGCTGACCCTGTGGGAGCGTGCCTGCCCGCGAACAAGCAAGCGGCCAGCACCGCGAGTGCCGATGCCGCTGGCCTGCCAGCAGGTGCCAACAGTCCCCTGGTCCAGGAGCCGCTGGCAGAAGAAATTGCCTATCCGGACTTCGCCAGGGTGGATCTGCGCATCGCCCGCATTGTCAATGCCGAGCATGTGGAAGGCGCCGAGAAGCTGCTGAAGCTGCACCTCGATCTCGGCCTGGGGGCCGACGGCGCGCCCGTGCTGCGCACCGTGTTCTCCGGCATCAAGTCGGCCTATGACCCGGCCAGCCTGGTGGGTCGCCTGACCGTGCTGGTGGCCAATCTGGCGCCGCGCAAGATGAAGTTCGGCCTGTCCGAAGGCATGGTGCTGGCCGCCGGTCCCGGCGGCAGGGACATCTGGCTGCTGCAGCCGGACAGTGGCGCGCAGCCCGGCATGCGCGTGGTGTGAGGGGGAGGGGAGGCTGGCATGAGCAGACAAGGCACACAGATACTCGGTATGCTGCTGTCTTTGCTGGCTCCCGCTCTGGCAGCGCAGGATGCCGCCGTGCTGCGCACGCCGGCGATGCCCGTGACAGTGCATCCCGCCGTGGCGCTGGAGCAGCGCATCGTGGCCCACATCGACGCGCTCGGTATCACCGGCGAACAGGAACCGCCGTTTCGCACCGCCATGCAGCAGGTCGCGCAGCTGGAAGCCGGACAGGGCGCCGGCCTGAGTCGCGAAGCCCTGCTCGAGGCCATCGTCGAGCGGGTCGCCAGGGTGCTCTACCCGACTCAGGTGGCGGCGTTTCGGGAGCGCGAGCTGGAGCGGATGCTGCCTGCCGCGCCCCCGTTGTGCTGATTTGCGTGCCGTCCGATCACCCCCGGAGCCCCGGACCATGAGCCTCACCCAACCCCCCGTTGCTCGCGTACAGATGCTGATTCGCCGCCCTGCCGACCCGGTGTGGTGGCGCGTCGAGGCACGCGGCGCGGACGCTACCCTGATCACCATCACCGCGTCCGAGTTTCAGGGCGATGCCGCCCGCGGCGCCAGTCAGGCACACGACAACATGGGCGGCTTCAGCTACGTGCTGGCCGCCTGCAAGGCCTGGCTCGAACATGGCATCGCTCTGGATCTGGTGGCCGATCACACCGGCACGGCGCCCGCCAGAGCGCCTCGCGCACCGGTGATTCTGCAACCGGGAGAGGGGCGCGACTGGCCCATGGGCCGCAGTCGCGCCCTGTTCAAGGCCGATGGCGACGAGACCCGCCACCGCTACGCCATTTCCGAGTGGTGGCTGGAGCATCCGCCGGGCGCGCCAGCGGCGCAAGACAGGAGCACCTGAGCATTTACACGCCACACCACTTCGACGCTCCCGATCTTGCCGCCATGCACGCGCTGATGCGCGACCATCCTCTCGCGGCCCTCGTCACGCGGTCTGCCCGAGGGCTGGACGCCAATCACATCCCCCTGCAGTTGCTGCAGTCGGCGGAAGGGCACGACGTCCTGCGTGGCCATGTCGCCCGTGCCAATCCGCTGCTACAGACGCCGCCAAAGGACGACGTGCTGGTGATCTTCCAGGGCCCCTCGGCCTATGTCAGTCCCGGTTGGTACCCCGGCAAGGCGCAGACGGGTCGGGCCGTCCCCACCTGGAACTACCTGGTGGTGCATGCGCACGGCCCCTTGCGGCTGATAGAGGATCGCGACTGGCTGCGCACGCAGCTCGCCGCGCTCACCGCCGACCATGAGGCGGGCGAGCCCACGCCCTGGTCCATGGACGAGGCACCCGCCGAGTACATCGAGACGCTGCTGAAGGCCATCGTGGGCATCGAGATTCCCATCACCCGGCTGCAGGGCAAATGGAAGCTTAGTCAGAACCAGCCGGCACAGAATCGTGCAGGGGTGATGGCGGCGATGGCGCAGCTGGAGGCACGCCGCCAGTCTGATTCGTGATCGCCAGGTAGAGCGAGGCAAACGACGCCTTGATCCACATGGTGGCGGGGAAAGCGCCGACCAGCAGGAGCATCAAGCCGCCGAAGAACACGAAGATCGACACCAGTCCCAGCAGGAAAATCTTCAGCGCATGGCCGCGGGTGAGGCGCCAGCTCGCCTCGACGGCGGCGATCGGGTCGAGACCCTCGTCCATCACCAGATAGCCCACGAACACCAGCCGGCAGGCCACATAGAGGCCGGGGATGAGGAACACCACCAGGCCGATGCCCACCAGTCCCAGCACCAGCAGCGCTGCCAGCACGACGTTCACGTAGTTGCGAAAGCCATCGAACAGGCTGTTGACCTTGACCTCGTCGCCGCGCACGCCGCGCAGGAACAGCAGGTCGGCGCCGTACTGGATCACCGGGTAGAGCAGCAGCATGTAGGCCGTCTCGATCAGGGCAAGCAGCCCGGAGTCGCGGCCACGCTCGCCCTCATCGTAGATGTTGAAGGGGATGAGAAACGCCGCCAGCACCAGCACGGCCAGGAAATACAGCAGGAAGTGGCTCTTCATGGCCTGCCAGCCCTGGCGCAGGGCCATGGCCACGCCGGGCGGCAGAGTGGTGGCAGGGGAGGGAGCCGGGTCGTCCGGGATCGTCGGTTCTTGCAGTGTGTCGCTCATGGGGCCTCCTGAGAGTGGCTGGTGTCGAGTGGGGATCACCCGTGCTGCACATCTTCGGCATTCCCCGCCCGTCTGCAAACCTACCAAAGTCGTGATTTGCAGATTCCTACTTTGGTAGGGCTGGCATACGAGAGTCGGGTGCTATAGTCGCGCCATCGTTCACCCGGGCCCCGGATGCTCCCTCGCCGCGCATGATGACCCTCGACCTCGCCAGTCTTTCCTCGCTGCCCGTACAGTCGGCCCTGCTGCTGCTCGGCTTCGTGCTGTGTCTGTCGCTCACCGCCGGCGGCCTGCTGGTGGTGTTCCGCTTCCGGCAGACACGCCGCAGCCCGCACTTCCATCTGCTGCAGTACTTTCTGATTCTGCTGTATGTGTATGGCTATTACGGCCTGTGGAGCGGCATCGCCCTCGCGGGCTTCATGGACATCGACAATGTGGAGCGCGTCGCCGGCCTGCTGGCCCAGATGGGGGCACCGTTCTACCTGGGGGCCCTGGTGATGCTGCTGCTGTGGACGGCGCGGGTGCACGCACGCCCTGCGGGTCCGCTGTTCGGGCTCGTGGCAGCCTGCAGTAGCGTGATGCTGTTGCTGCTGCAGATGCTGGGCTGGACCGGTGCCGATCTGTTGCATCGACTCGGTGCGAGCGTCGCCGTCGCCGTGGCCGGCCTGCAGGCGCTGGTGCTGCTGCAGGGGCGGCAGCGCGCGTCGACGCCTGTCGTCACGCCCCGGGGCCTGCCCTGGCTATGCGCCCTGGTGGCGCTGGCCGGCCTGATTCATCTGCCGGCGCTCAGTCCGCTGCGCACACTGGCGTCTTTCGACGCGCTGTTTCTGCCCGTCTTCTTCTTCGCCAACACGGCCCTGGTGGTGGTCTACACCTATCAGGCGCCCCAGGCGCTGATGCAGCCGCGACTGACGCTGGATGCCTTCCTGCTCAAGTACGGCATCAGCCGCCGCGAGGCCGACATCCTGCGCGGCATCTATGCCGGCAAGACCAATCAGGAGATCGCCAGCGAGTTGTTCATCTCCCTGCAGACGGTGAAGGACCATTCCTCGCGGCTGTATCAGAAGACCCACGTGAAGAACCGCGCGCAGCTGAGCACGCTGATCCGCGAGAGTCAGAGTGTCGGCGACGCCTGAGGCGATGCCGGCGGCGGCAGGCCGGCTGCTGTGCCGCCTTGCCTTGGCCTTCGCGCTTGTGACATAAAGGCGGGCAATTCATCTGTCGCGCAAGGAAGTCCCATGATCGCTGCCCGCCGTCTGCTGCCCGTCCTGCTGCTTGCCCTGCTCGGTGTTGCCCCGCTCGCCGCCCGGGCCCAGATCAGCGACGAGATCCGCGCCGTCGAGAGTTCCATCATCAAGATCTACACCACCTCCGCCGCCCCCGATTACTTCACCCCCTGGCGCCTGCTCACCCCCACCCAGAGCAGCGGCTCCGGCTCGGTCATCAGCGGCAATCGCATCCTTACCAACGCCCACGTGGTCGCGAATGCCAGCTATGTGCAGGTGCAGAAGCACAATGACCCGACGCGCTACACCGCCCGCGTGGTGTTCGTGTCCCACGCCTCCGATCTGGCGCTGGTGACGGTGGACGAGCCCGGCTTCTTCGACGACCTGGAGGCCCTGTCCATCGGCGAGCTGCCCGATCCGCACGAAGAAGTGTTCGTGTTCGGCTATCCCATCGGCGGCCGCACGCTGAGCATCACCAAGGGCATTCTGTCCCGCGTGGAACAGCAGATCTACGCGCACTCCGGCGACTTCTTGCTGGCCGGCCAGATCGACGCCGCCATCAATCCGGGCAACAGCGGCGGGCCGGTGATTGTGGATCAGGAGATTGTCGGCGTGGTGATGCAGGCCAATTCCGGTGGCCGCGCCGAGAACCTGGGCTATTTCGTGCCGCCGGACATCATCCGCCACGTGCTCACCGATGCCGAGGATGGCGTCTATGACGGCTTCCCCGATCTGGGCTTTCGCACCCAGGACCTGGAGAGCCCGGCCGCCAAGGAGGCCTATGGTCTGACGCCCGAGCAGACAGGTGTGCTGGTGATCAAGGTGTTCGAGGACTCGCCCGCCTATGGCCTGCTGCAGGAGAACGACGTGGTGCTGCGCATTGCCGGCTACCCGGTGGCGGGTGACAGCACCATCAGCGTGAATGCCTCGCTGCAGACGAACTACAAATACGCCATCGACCTGCGCCAGATCGGCGACGAAATCGAGCTGGAAATCTCCCGCAACGGTCAGCCGCAGACCCTCACCCTGGTGGCGCAGAAGCGCCAGGCCAGCTACAGCCTGGTCAAGGGCGAGGCCTTCGACGAGATTCCCGAGTACTACATCTACGGCGGCGTGCTGTTCGTGCCGCTGAACATGAACCTGATCATGCGCTGGGGCGCCGACTGGAACCGCACCGCGCCGGTGAATCTGCTGCAGGCCCGCAGCGAGTGGGCTTCGCCGGAGCGCCGCGAACTGGTGGTGGCCCTGCAGGTGCTGGCCGCCGATGTCAATCTGGGCTACCACGATCTGCGCAACTGGATCGTCGACAGCCTCAATGGCGAACCCATCCGCGACTTCCGCGACTTCACTCGCCGCCTGCGCGACAACACGGCGCCCCATGTCGTGCTGCGCAATGACAGTGGCTATCAGGTGGTGATCGATCACGCCGACGCCCTGGCCAGCGAGCAGGCCATCCTGCAGCAGTACCGGGTGCCCAGCGCCTGGTCCGACGGCCTGTTCGCCGACTGAACCAGGCACTTATTCATGACTCACAAAGGAACACCGCAACAATGAGCATCAAGTCAGACAAATGGATCAATCGCATGGCCCGCGAGAACGGCATGATCGAGCCCTTCGAGCCGCAGCAGGTGCGCTACGTGGACGGCCAGAAAGTGATCTCTTACGGCACCTCCAGCTACGGCTACGACGTGCGCTGCGCCCGCGAATTCAAGATCTTCACCAATGTGCATACCTCCAATGTGGTGGACCCGAAGAATTTCAGCGAGACGAGTTTCGTCAGCATCGAAGAGGACTACTGCATCATTCCGCCGAACTCCTTCGCACTGGCACGCACGGTGGAATACTTCCGCATTCCGAGGGATGTGCTGGTGGTGTGTCTGGGCAAGTCGACCTATGCGCGCTGCGGCGTGATCGTGAATGTCACGCCACTGGAGCCGGAGTGGGAAGGGCATGTGACGCTGGAGTTCTCCAACACCACGCCGCTGCCCGCGAAGATCTACGCCAACGAAGGCGTGGCGCAGATGCTGTTCTATCAATCGGATGAGCAGTGCGAAGTGACCTACAAGGACCGGGGCGGCAAATACATGGGGCAGACCGGGGTAACGCCGCCGAAGGCCTGATTGCCCCCTGGAGGAGCCCGCCTGGAGGCGATCAGCCCGACAATTGCGGGAGGCTGCCGGCAGACGAACCTCAGGCAGGCCAGGCGCCTGCCCCGCAGTGCCTCCGGGCCACTGCTGTGGCGGAGGCGCTGCGCCCCGTTTCCCCTCAAGAGCAAGTTCTGCTCGGCAGTCAACCGTCAACGAATTTCGACTTTCTCTCTTTCAATCTCATTTCTTTTTGTGAGACGTCCATTCTAGAAATGCTGGGCATATTTTTTTTGCGAAATTCTGCGATATCGCAATTCTCTTGGCCTTGCTCGTCCTCGCGGCGTATTTTCGATCATTGTCGGAATGAATTCCTGCTCAAGATACCTTCACATTGACCACAGTCTTCCCAGTTGCGGGCAATAGGTCGGTGGCACTGGCGAGGTCTCCCCGATGTGCATGACAGGGGACAATGATGGACGTGGGTCGAGGTTCGCTGAAATAGCCGCTTCGGGAGGTGCAAGCTGCCTATAAAAAGACGGTGGCAGTCGAATTTGGAGCTCTCCGGCCTCATCTCTGTTTCTGGGAGAGCCTGGATGAAGAAGTCGAGATTTGCCGAAGCACAGATCGTCAGGATTTCGAAGGTGGTGCGAGGCTTCTACCGGCAACAACACCGAGACGCTCTCTTCGTGACCTGCCTGCTTGAAGGGAGCGCTGACGGCGGCAGCTTTGCCCGCAGGACTTGGGGTATACTCGCCGCAGATCTTCCACCCTGCCACCTTTGTGCGTCGCACCAGGCGACCAGTCCACGACCTGTCTATGTCTGAGTCACCCGCCAGCCCCGCCGTCATGCATCCACTGCTGCGCGGTCAGGCCCTGTTCTGTGAACGCGATGACCGTGTGCTGTTCAGTGGGCTGGATTTCGAACTCAAGGCCGGGGACCTGATGCAGGTGCAGGGCAGCAATGGCAGTGGCAAGACCACTTTGCTGCGCATCCTCTGTGGCCTCAACGCCAGTTACGAAGGCGAACTGTTCTGGCGTGGCGTGCCCATCGAAGAAGACCACGAAGCCTTTCTTGCGTCGCTTTTGTATCTGGGCCACCGGGTGGGCGTGAACAAGATTCTCACGGCGCGGGAGAACCTGCGCTGGAGCTGCGCGCTGCATTCGCCGGTGAGCGATGCCGAGATCGAGGCCGCGCTGCGCCGTGTCGGTCTGACGGGCTATGCCGATGTCACCTGTCGCAACATGTCGGCCGGCCAGCAGCAGCGGGTGTCCCTCGCACGCCTGCTGCTCAGCCCGGCCACGCTGTGGGTGCTGGATGAACCCTTCACCACGCTGGATGTGCACGGGGTCAGGATGCTGGAAGGCCTGCTGGCCGACCATGTCGAGGCGGGCGGTGCCGTTCTGGTCACCACGCACCACGCGCTGAGCGTGCCCTGCACACTGCGTCGGCTCAGTCTGGACAAACGGGGAGTGGCCGCCGCATGACCGCCTTGACGGGACCTCAGGTCAGCACCTTCACCGCCTTCAGAGCCACGCTGCGCCGCGATCTGCTGATCGCCCTCAAGCGCCGCAATGATCTGCTGAATCCGCTGATGTTCTTCCTGATCGTGGTGTCGCTGTTTCCGCTGGGCGTCTCCTCCGACCCGCAGGAGCTGACCCGCATCGCCGCGGGCACCGTGTGGGTGTCGGCCTTGCTGGCATCCATGCTCTCACTCGACAACCTCTACCGCGCCGACTATGAGGATGGCTCTTTGGAGCAACTGCTGCTCTCGCCCCAGCCCCTGTACTTCCTCGTGCTCGCCAAGAACATCGCGCACTGGCTGGTAAGCGGCCTGCCCGTGGTGCTGCTGGCCCCGCTGCTGGCCTACATGCTGTATCTGCCGGCCGACGCCTACTGGACACTGATGCTCACGTTGCTGCTGGGCACGCCCGTACTGAGCCTGTTGGGTTCCATCGGCGTCGCGCTCACTGTCGGGCTTGGCAGCCGGGGTCTGATCCTGGCCGTGATCGTTTTGCCGCTCACAGTGCCGGTGCTTATAATCGGCGCGAAAGCGGTGGCGGATGTCAGTCTGGGACTGACGCTCGGCATGCATTACTCCCTGCTCGGAGCCCTGCTCGCACTGTCGCTGAGCCTGGCTCCGCTGGCCTCGGCCGCGGCGCTGAAAATCAGTGTGAATTGACCTGATTGGCAAATTGATTTAGTTACAAAAAGTAACATCGGGCGGAAAAATCGCCGTGTTATAGTCGGGCCCGCGATGGGTTGTTCAGTGCCGCGCCTCAGCATCAGCGCGCGAAGCGAGTGTGCATACATGTGGCAATGGTTCTTCAGACTGGGTTCGCCCAAGTGGTTCTACGAACTTTCCGGCAAGTGGCTCCCTTGGTTGTATGTCGCCATGACGGTGCTGCTGAGCGTTGGCGTGATCTGGGCACTGCTGTTCGTGCCGCAGGATTACCAGCAGGGCGACACCATCCGCATCATGTACGTGCATGTCCCCGTTGCCAGCATCTCGCTGGCCTGTTTCCCTCTGATGGCCGTGGCCGGCGTCATCACCCTCGTCTGGAAAATGAAACTCGCCGACATGGTGGCCATGTGTGCTGCCCCCATCGGTGCCTGGTTCACGGCGGTGGCACTGGCCACGGGAGCCATCTGGGGACAGCCCATCTGGGGCACCTGGTGGGCCTGGGACGCGCGACTCACCTCCATGCTGATCCAGTTCTTCCTGCTCATCGGCGTGATCGCGCTGCGTTCTGCCATTGAAAGCCCGGATGCCGCGGCGCGTGCCTGCGCCCTGTTGTCCATCGTCGGCGCCATCAACGTACCGATCATCAAGTACTCCGTGGAGTGGTGGAACACGCTGCATCAGCCCGCCAGCAATTTCTCCATGGACAACGAAAGCCCCTTCGGCCCCGAGATCTGGGTGCCACTGGTCATCATGATCTGCGCCGTCTATCTGTTCTTCGTGATCAGCCTGATCCTGTCTACCCGCAACGAGATCCTGGTGCGCGAGCGGCGCTCGCAGTGGGTTGTCGATCTGATCGCCGCGCAAAAGCCGCAGGGAGCCTGAGATGTTCGAAAGCATCGCCTTTGACAGCGTCAGTGAATTTCTGCAGATGGGAAAATATACCTTCCATGTCTGGTCTGTATATGCGCTGTTTGCCGTATTTCTGACAGTGAATCTGTACCTGCCGCTTGCCCGGCGCCGGCAGTTCATTCGCGAGCAGCAGCGTCGGGCGCTGCGAGATTCACAGGTAAATCAGTCCCTTGACGGGGACGACGGGCGTTCCGACGCCAATGGGGGAAGTGAATGAAACCGCATCGACGCAAGAAATTGACGATCATCGCCTTCATCGCCACCGGTCTGAGCGTGGCGATCGGTCTGTCGCTCTACGCGCTGAGCAACAGCATCGACCTCTTCTTCACGCCCACCCAGGTGGCGGCTGGTGAAGTGATGAACGGCCAGCGTGTGCGCGTGGGCGGCATGGTCAAGGAAGGCAGCGTGATGCGCAGCGAGGAGTCGCTGCATGTGGAATTCGTGGCCACGGATTACGCCCACGACGTGCTGATCCGCTACGACGGCATCCTGCCCGACCTGTTCCGCGAAGGGCAGGGCGTGGTGGTCGAAGGCATGGTGGCCAATGGTGTGTTCGAGGCCAGTCGTGTGCTGGCCAAGCACGATGAGAACTACATGTCCGTGGAAGTGAAGGCGGCGCTGGATGCCGCCGAGCGCAGCATGCCGGTGCAGGAAACCGAAGGAGCTGCCAATGGTTCCTGAACTCGGTCAATTCGCCCTCATCCTGTCCTTCTGCCTGTGCGTGCTGCTGGGCACTCTGCCGCTGGTCGGTGCCGGCACGGGCAATCAGCTGTGGATCAGTCTGGCGCGACCGCTGACGGCGGGCGTCTTCGTGTTCCTCAGCCTGTGTCTGCTGATCCTGGGCTACAGTTTCGTCACCGATGACTTCTCCGTGCAGTTCGTGGCTCAGCATTCCAACTCGCTGCTGCCCATTCAGTACAAGATCACGGCAGTCTGGGGCGGTCACGAGGGCTCCTTCCTGTTCTGGACGTGGATGCTGGCGCTGTGGATGCTGGCCGTGAGTCTGTTCAGCAAGGCCATGCCGGATGATTTCGTGGCCCGCGTGCTCGGCATCATGGGCCTGATCGGCGCCGGCTACACCTTGTTCATGATCGCCACCTCCAACCCCTTTGACCGCGTGCTGCCGCTGTCGCCCGCCGACGGCGCCGACCTGAACTCGGCTCTGCAGGACATCGGGTTCATCATTCATCCGCCCTCTCTTTACATGGGCTATGTCGGCTTCTCCGTGGTGTTCGCCTTCGCGATCGCCGCGCTGCTGAGCGGGCGTCTGGACTCTGCCTGGGCGCGCTGGTCGCGTCCCTGGGCCAACGCAGCCTGGGCCATCCTGACCATCGGCATCGCGCTGGGCTCCTGGTGGGCGTACTACGAGCTGGGCTGGGGTGGCTGGTGGGCCTGGGACCCGGTGGAAAACCCGCCCATGATCAACTGGCTGCTGGGCACTGCGTTGATCCACTCCCTGGCGGTGACGGAAAAGCGCGGCGTGTTCAAGAGCTGGACGGTACTGCTCGCCATCATGGCCTTTGCCTCCAGTCTGCTGGGCACCTTCATCACGCGCTCCGGTCTGCTGACCTCGGTGCATGCCTTCGCCAGTGACCCGACGCGCGGGGTGTACATCCTGGGTTTCCTGGGACTGGTGATTGGCGGCTCGTTGCTGCTGTTTGCCCTGCGTGCGCCGCTGATGAAGAGCGAATTCGGTTTCGCCTCCGTGTCGCGGGAGGTCTTTCTGCTCGCCAACAACATCATCCTGGTGGTGGCCAGCGCCGCGATTCTGCTGGGCACCCTGTATCCGATGGTCTATCAGGCTGTTTCCGGTGGCGAGCTGATCTCTGTCGGCCCGCCGTACTTCAACACCATCTTCGTGCCGCTGATGAGTCTCCTGGTGATCTTCCTGGTGATGGGTGCCATCAGCCGCTGGAAGAAGACCTCGGCAGCCTACCTGAAGCAGCAGCTGCGCTATGTCGCGATTGCCAGTGTCGTGCTTGGGCTGATCCTGCCGCTGGCACTGACCCTGGAGTTCCACGTCGGTGCCAGCATCGCCACCGCACTCGGCTTGTGGATCGTGCTGGGCATCGTGCAGGACATTCGCCTCAAGATCGCCAACAAGCCCTCCCTGCTGGCGGGCCTGCGCTCCCTGGCCGTGGCCTATGTGGGCATGCAGATCGCGCATTTCGGCTTCGCCGTGATCCTGCTGGGTGCCGCGCTGACGAGCATCTACAGCATTGAGAAGAGTGTGCTGTTGAACCCCGGCGAAGGCGTCGATCTGGGCAATTATCACTTCCAGTTCGACGGCACGGAACATCTGAGCGGACCGAATTACGAAGCCGAGCGCGCCACCTTCCAGGTGCTGCGTGACGGTGAGTTCGTGCGCGAGCTGCACCCGGAGAAACGTGTTTATGTGGCCAGCATGTCGCCGTCTACCGAGATGGCCATCGACGCCGGCTTCACCCGCGACCTCTTCATCACCCTGGGCGAGGAGCGCGAGTCCGGCGCCTGGTCCATGTCGATCTACATCAAGCCGCTGGTGCGCTGGGTCTGGCTGGGCTCGATCATCATGGCGCTCGGCGCCATAGTGGCGGTGCTCGACAAGCGTTATCGCCGTCTGAGGGTGAAGACGCTGGCACAGGAGGCGTCCGCGCCGCAGACCAGCCCCGATGGCTCCGGCGGACAGACGGTCACGGGCTGACAGGAGGAGACAAACCAATGTCGCGTTTGAAGTTGTTCATCCCCGTCTTCGTCTTCATGGTCATGGCCGTGATGCTCTGGCGCGGTCTGTATCTGGACCCGCGCACGCTGCCGTCGGTGCTCATCGACAAGCCGCTGCCGGAGTTCGAGCTGCCGCGTGTCGAGGATGAAGCGCTGATCAGCAAGGCAGATCTGCCCGACGAGCCCTTCCTGCTCAATGTCTGGGGCAGCTACTGCCTGCCCTGTCTGCAGGAGAACCCAATCCTGATGGCGGCGAAGGAGGCCGGCGTGGTGCCCATCGTCGGCGTCAATTACAAGGACAAGCTCAACCTGGCCCGGCTGTGGATGGATGACAACGGCAGTCCGTTCGACTTCAGCATCATGGACGCCGACGGCCGACTCGGCATCAATCTGGGCGTCTATGGCGCACCGGAAACCTTCATCGTCGATGGCAATGGCGTGATTCGCTACAAGCACATCGGTGTGATCGACTACAAGACCTGGGATGAGGAAATCATGCCCGCGCTGGCTGCTGTGAAGGCCGAGGCCACGCTGTGATGCGCCGTCTGCCCGTTCTGCTTCGACTGCTGTGTTGGAGTCTGCTGCTAGCCGTCGGTGCGGCCGTCACCACGGTGCTGCCGCAGCCCGCCGTCGCCGCCGTGGATGCCTTCGCGTTCGAGACGGACGAGCAGCAGCGGCGCTTCCGTCAGATGTCCGACGATTTCCGCTGCCCCATGTGTCAGAACACCAGCCTCACGGGCTCCAGTGGTGGCGTGGCGGAAGATCTGCGCCGCGAGATCTACCTGATGATCATGGACGGCAAGACCGATTACGAGATCGAGCAGTTCATGCTGGAGCGCTATGGCGACTTCATCTTCTACCGTCCGCGTCTGACCCTCGAGACTGTGCTGCTGTGGTTCGGTCCGCTGCTCTTCCTGGTGCTGGGTGGCTGGATCATCTTCGGCATCATTCGTCGAGCGCAACCGCTGGCGCAGGAGCAAGTGGCTCTGAACGACGAAGAACAACAACGCCTCAAGGCTCTGCTCGACAACGTGAAGCGCGACTGAGGCAGCACACCGTACACATTGACAACGACTCGTCGCGGCAAGGACCTCAAGGGCGTGCCGGCGGGTTCAGGGGGATACCTTGTTCTGGATCTATGCTGGCGTGCTGGCCGTTGCCGCCGCGCTGTTCGTGCTCTTGCCCATGTGGAACTTTCACCGTCGCGGCGTCCAGCAGATGGCGCGGCGCGAGCACGCCAACCTGCTGATATTCCAGGAGCGCATCGCGGAACTCGAGGCCGAGCATGTCTCCGGCGCCCTGGAAGAAGAGAACTTCGAGGCGCTCAAGCGCGAACTGGAGCGCAGCCTGTTGAGCGATGTCACCTCCGCGCGTGAGAAGGTGGAAGCCAGCGCGGAGGCGCACCCTGGTTTTTTCACTCGGGCACGCGTCATTCCTCTGGTGATGGTAGCCTTGATTGTTCCCGCCAGCATCAGCCTGTATCAGCAGTGGGGCTTTGAAGACGATCTCGAACTGGCCGCACTGTTTGACCGCAGTGCCGAAGTCAGCAGCGATCCACAACAGACTCGCGACCTGATCTTCGAGATTGGCGCCATCATCGAGCGTGACAACCAGAATGGCTGGGCTATGTACCTGTTGGGACAGAACCTGGCCAATATTGGCCTGTTTGCCGAGTCGTCCTCGGCGCTGGAGCGCGCCGCCGCCCTGATCGAGCAGCCCCAGGACAAGGTCTCCATCCTGGGTCAGCAGGCTTTCCTGGAATTCATGCTGGCCGAGCAGGTGCTCACGGACAAGGTGCAGGCCATCATCGACCAGGCCCAGCTCATCGACCCGAACCAGTTCCTGATCCTGCAGGTGCAGGCCCTGGACGCCGAGCGCCGCCAGGATCATCAGGCGGCCATTACCTACTGGCGCCGCATTGCCCAGCAGACGCCTGCCGGGCCGGAGATGGATGAGATCAATGCCCGCATCGCCAACGCTCAGCAGGCACTGGCCGGTGGCGGTGAACCTGCCGCAGCCCCCGAACCCACCGGCGCGCAGGTCCAGGTGCACGTGTCTTTGGCGCAGGGACTTGCCTTGCCGGCGGGCACTCGCGTGTTCGTGTCGGCACTTGAAGTCAACGGCCGGGGGCAGCCACTGGCTGCACGCGTGCTCAACGTCGAGGACCTGCCTGTGACACTGACGCTCAGCGATGCCGATGCGGTCGGGCCGTTCAACATGTCGTCGGCCGAGAACATCTACGTGGTGGCGACGGCCTCGTCCAGCGGGACGGCCAATGTGCAGTCCGGCGACTATCAGGCGCGATCGGACGGCTTCGCCCGCGCGGAAGCACCAGCTCTGGTGCCCTTGGTCATTGCCGACCGGGTGCCTTGACAACAACAAGAACGCAAGGGGGCTCGCATGTTTGGATTGATGATGGACAAGCCGCTGAGCATCGCGGACATCCTGGAGTATGCAGCCGTCTACAACACCGACGCGCAGATCGTGACGCGTCAGGTGGAAGGCGGCATCCATCGTTACCACTATTCAGACGCACTGCGGCGCAGCCGCCGCCTCGCCAATGCCCTGCAGAGGCTTGGCGTGCAGCAGGGCGATCGCGTCGCCACTCTGGCCTGGAACACCTACCGGCACTTCGAGCTTTACTATGCCATCTCCGGCATGGGCGCGATCACCCATACCATCAACCCGCGGCTCTTTCCCGAGCAGATTGTCTACATCATCCACCATGCCGAAGACCGGTTGCTCTTCGTTGACCTGAGCTTCCTGCCGCTGCTCGAGGCCATCAGGGATCATCTGAGTGTACTCAAGGGTATTGTGGTGATGACCGATGCTGCGCACATGCCAGCTACCACTTCACTGGCAGGACTGCTCTGCTATGAAGATCTGATCGCCGATGAGTCGGAGCAGTTCGCCTGGCCCGAGCTGGACGAGCGCGCAGCAGCGGGGCTGTGTTACACCTCCGGCACTACCGGCAACCCCAAAGGAGTGCTGTATTCCCACCGCTCCACTGTGCTGCACGCAATTTCCTCCTGCCGCGCCTCGGCGCTGAACCTCGGGCCGATGTCGCGCGTGCTGCCTGTAGTGCCCATGTTTCATGTCTGCGCCTGGGGTGTGCCCTACAGCGCACCGGTGGCCGGTGCCGGTATCGTCTTTCCCGGGGCCGGCATGGACGGTGCCTCGCTGTACGAACTGATCAATGGCGAGAAGGTCACCTCCATGCTGGGTGTGCCCACGGTGTGGTTGAACCTGCTCAATCATCTGGATGCCGTGAAGGGCAATCTCGACAGCGTGCAGGACGTGGTGATTGGCGGCGCGGCCGCCCCGCGATCCATGATGGACCGATTCCAGGATGACTACGGAGTGTTCCCCATCCATGCCTGGGGCATGACGGAGCTCAGTCCCATGGGCACCGTCTGCGCCCGCACGCCCGAACTAGCCAGTGCCGACAGGCAGGAGCGTGCGCGGCTGCAGGCGAAGCAGGGGAGAGCCGTGTTCGGCGTGGAAATGCGCATCGTCAACGATGCTGGCGAGACGCTTCCTCATGACGGACGCACCTTCGGCCGCCTGTTGGTGCGTGGCCCCTGGGTGGCCAGTGGCTATTTCCACAGCGAGGACAACAGCGCCTTCCAGGGCGGCTGGTTCGACACCGGCGATGTCTCCACCATCGACCCGCAGGGCTACATGCAGATCGTCGATCGCAGCAAGGACGTCATCAAGTCCGGCGGCGAGTGGATCAGCTCCATCGAGCTTGAGAACCTGACAGTCGGGCACCCGGGCGTGCTGGAAGCCTGCGTGGTGGGCATTGCGCACCCGAAGTGGGATGAACGACCGCTGCTGCTGGTCGTGCGCCGACCCGGCGCCGAAGTCAGTGGTGAGGATATCCAGCGCTTCCTCGTGGACAAGGTGGCGAAGTGGTGGCTGCCTGACGACGTTGTATTCGTCGAATCGCTTCCCCATACTGCCACGGGCAAGCTGCTCAAAACGCAGGTACGTACCCAATTTGCCAACCATTACCTGACGACTGCATGACATGAATGACACCGGCATTTCTCTGACTGACCCGAATGTGCGACCAGCGAATGTTCTCATCGACTCCTTCGGGCGCCATGTGGACTACATTCGCCTGTCCGTGACTGACCGCTGCGATTTTCGCTGTGTCTACTGCATGACGGAAGAAATGACCTTCCTGCCGCGCACGCAGGTGCTGTCGCTGGAGGAGCTGCATATGATCGCGCAGGCCTTCACCGAACTAGGGGTGCGCAAGATCCGCCTGACGGGCGGCGAGCCGATGGTGCGCAACAATGTGATGTCGCTGATCGAGCGTCTCGGCCAGTTGCCGGGCCTCAAGGAACTGCTGCTCACCACCAATGGCGCACAGCTCGACAAGTACGCCGCGCCTCTGCGCCGGGCGGGCGTCAATCGCATCAACATCAGTGTGGACAGCCTGGATTCTGAACGTTTCCGGCGCATCACCCGCACGGGCAGGCTCGAACAGGTGCTGGCTGGTGTCGAGGCCGCGCGGCAGCAGAATTTCGATCGCATCCGCATCAATGCCGTGCTGATGAAGGGCTACAACGATGACGAGGTGCTGCCCCTCACCGAGTACGCCCTGGCGCGGGATCTGGACATCGCCTTCATCGAGGAGATGCCGCTGGGCAATGCCTCGGATCACGACCGCGAGAATACGGTCTGCAGCAACGAATGGGTGCGCAGCGTGATCGCGGAAAAATATTCTCTCGTGCCTGTCTCGGATCGTACCGCCGGGCCGTCACGCTATTACCAGATTGCCGGCCGCCGCAGTCGCATCGGCTTCATCTCGCCTGTCAGTCACAATTTCTGTGGCGACTGCAACCGCGTGCGCGTCACTGTCGAAGGACGCCTGCTGCTGTGTCTGGGCAATGAGCATTCCGTCGATCTGCGCGCCGTGTTGCGTGATCAGGGTGGCGGAATCGAAGAACTCAAGCAGACCATCATCGGTGCGATGTCCCTCAAGCCGGAGCGGCATTTCTTCTATGAAAAGGATCATGTGCAGCCCGTGCGTCTGATGAACATGACGGGCGGCTGACAACGTCGATCCAGAATCAGCATTCCAATCAACCCCTGCCATTGGCGCCATGGCTGCATGGCGAAAGCCAGGCGCATTGGCAGCCGCACCACGGAGTTTCCTGCAACCATGTCCAGTGCCAGTCCCGTTGAATTCGTTCCGGTCAATATCGTTGTTGTCACTGTGTCGGATACCCGCACGCCCGAGACGGACAAGTCCGGTGCCTATCTGGTGGAGAGTGTCACCGCCGCGGGTCACCGCCTGCTCGACAAGCACATCGTGAAAGACGACACCTACAAGCTGCGTGCGTTGGTTGCCACGCTGATCGCGGATGAACAGGTGCAGGCGGTGTTGCTCACAGGGGGCACCGGTTTCACTTTCCGTGACAATACCGTCAAGGCCGTGACCCCGTTGCTCGACACGATGATCGAGGGCTTTGGAGAACTGTTCCGGCAGATTTCCTTCGCGGAGATTGGCTGCTCGACGATTCAGTCTCGTGCCTTTGCAGGCATGGCGAATGGCACCATCGTGTTCGCCTTGCCGGGCTCGCCGGGTGCGTGTCGTACGGGCTGGGACAATATCGTGTCGAAGCAGTTGGACCGCAGGCACAAGCCCTGCAATTTCGTGGACAAGCTGAAGCAGGTGGAGTGAGGAGGGCGGGAAAGGAGCTCCCGCCGTGAAGAACCGAGACAGCGTTCAGAACGTCACAGCGGGCAACGGGTAATGCCTGATTGTACTGTTTGCATAGGGGTGATCCCGGAGGTGTTAGTCACAAGGGCCTTGCAGCCAACCGGGATCACGCGGCGCCAATCATGGTCAGAACAGGCACGGCCACGGAAGCGGCCACAACAGTAAGAGAGATCAGCACAGCACGGGCATTGACAAAGATTTCACTCATTTTGATTTCCTTTTGCTTGGTGGTTTGAGTGTTACTTGATTCTCTCAGGTAACGGAGCGCATGGTAACACAAGTGTGTATATGAGTAACAACACTTATTTTGCGTTATTTATCGTAACGAATGTGCGTTTCGTCTCAGTTAAATAATTTCTTTTGGTAACACTTCATGGGCTACCTGGAAAATTCGAATGCCTTGGCCGGGCAGATTGTGGCAGTCCCGGAAAGTCGGCAGCTCGATATTCTGGAAGACCTGCTTGTGCGCCGAGGCGCGCGCGTAATCCGCGTACCAATGGTGGCCATCCTGGATGCGCCGGACCCGGCACCCGGGTTGCGCTGGCTGGATGAATTCATCGCCGCGCCCCCTGATTATTTCGTCATCCTGACGGGAGAGGGCTTGCGCCGTCTGCGTGCCCTGGCGCAGCGCCACGCGTGCGAGGGGCCCTTTGTCGCGGCGTTGCAGGCCACGACCACCGTCTGTCGCGGACCCAAGCCAGGGCGGGCGCTCAAGGAGATCGATCTCAAGCCGGATGTGCTGGGCAAGGCGCCGACCACGCCGGGGGTGATCGACGCGCTGGAAGAAATTGACTTGCAAGGGCGTCGTGTAGGCGTGCAGCTGTATGGCGAGGAACCCAATCTGCTGTTGACGGACTACCTGCGCAACCGCGGGGCCCATGTGAGCGCCGTGGCACCTTATGTCTATGCGCCGCAAACCCACGAGACCCAGGTCGTGGAACTGATTCATGCGCTGGCGCGGGGCGAGATCAGCGCCATCACCTTCACGAGTCAGCCGCAGTTCACGCGACTGCAGGACGTGGCTCGGCAGCATGGCCTGGAAGCCGAGTTGCTGGCGGGTCTGCAGCGTGTCGTGGTAGCGGCGGTCGGTCCGGTGGTCGGAGATCAGCTGCAGGCCGCGGGTGTCCGCGTCAGCGTGATGCCTGACTCGCAATACTTCATGAAGCCCATGGTGACGGCACTGGTCAGGCTGGTCAGTGAGCAAAGGACTACGGAGGACTCCAACCCATGAAAGTGATGAGCCTGAATTGCAATGGCATCCGTTCGGCGGCCAGAAAAGGCTTCTTCGAATGGCTGAAGACAGTGGACGTGGATGTCGTCTGTCTGCAGGAAACCAAGGCGCAGATCGATCAGCTCGATGATCCGATGTTTTTCCCCGAGGGCTTTCACTGTCATTATTTCGATGCGCAGAAGAGGGGCTATTCCGGCACTGCTCTCTATTCGCGACGCAAGCCCGATCGCGTCATCACGGGGCTGGGCTTCGCGCTGGCAGATGAAGAGGGCCGTTACATCCAGGCCGATTTCGGCGATCTGAGCATCGCTTCGCTCTATCTGCCGTCCGGCTCCAGCGGCGAAGAGCGTCAGGCCTGCAAGTTCGCGTTTCTCAATGCCTTCCTGCCACACATGCGCCAACTGCGCTCGGACGGGCGGCGCTACATCGTCTGTGGCGACTGGAACATCTGCCACAAGGAAATCGATTTGAAGAACTGGCGTTCCAATCAGAAGAATTCCGGGTTCCTGCCCGAAGAGCGACGCTGGCTCGACACGCTCTATAACGAGGTGGGCTGGGTGGATGCCTTCCGTCTGGTCAACAAGGAGGCCGAACAGTACAGCTGGTGGTCGGCGCGCGGACAGGCGCGGGCCAACAACGTGGGGTGGCGCCTCGATTACCATGTCATCGTCCCCGAACTGGTCGATACCGTCGAAGCCGCCGAGATCTATACCGGGCAGCAGTTCTCCGATCATGCGCCCGTCACCATGCAATTCAGGGTACCGCTATGAGACTTGCTGCAGTGGCGCGTCTGGCGCGCCTTCTGATCGTGTTCTGTGTCCTTGTCGGTGGCGCGGGTGCTGCCAGTGCCCAGGGACTCAAGGCCGTCATCCTCACCGACAAGGGCACCATCGAGGCTGATCTGAACGAGCGGGCCGCGCCCACCACCGTGGCGAGCTTCGTCAATCTGGCGCAGCGCGGCTTCTATGACGGACTCACCTTTCATCGCGTCGAGCGCAATTTCGTGGTGCAGGGTGGGGACCCGCTGGGCACTGGCACCGGTGGTCCCGGCTACCGCTTCACTGGGGAGATCGTGCTCAAGCATACGCGGCCTGGCACCCTGTCCATGGCGAACAGCGGACCAGGCACCGATGGCAGTCAGTTCTTCTTCACGCTGGTGCCCACGCCTCACCTCGACGGCAAGCACTCGGTGTTCGGCAATGTGACCGCTGGCATGGAGGTGGTGCGCGCCATCGCACGGGGTGACAGGATAGTCAGCATAAGCATCAGCGGGGATACCAGTGCTTTGATGGCGCGCCGCAAGGCCGAGCTTGACGCGTGGAACGCCACGCTGGACGCCTGCTTTCCGGCTCTGCGGCCGGCACAGCCAGCGCCCTGAGGCGGTTCAGGGCAGTACCTTGCGCAAGGGCTTCACGGTCACGCGGGCGAACACGCCGCCGGTGACGTAAGGGTCGGCATCGGCCCACGCCCGTGCTTCTTCCAGAGAGTCGAAGCTCGCCACGATCAGACTGCCGGTGAAGCCGGCGCTGCCCGGGTCTTCCGCATCGACCGCCGGATGCGGCCCGGCCAGCACGATGCGGCCCTGGGTCACCATGTCCTGCAGGCGCGCAAGATGCGCGGGGCGGGCGGCCATGCGCAGCGGCAGGCTGTTGGGGACATCTTCGCAAAGAATGGCGTAAAGCATGGCGTCTGGCTCCTTGTTGGCGGCTTTGTGACGGCCGGCATGGTAATCGATTTGACTGGTTGAGTCTGGTATTGTTCGCGGCGCCTGCAGCCCACAGACCAAACGCGATTGTCTGTCACTCCTGTCGGGCAGGTGATCACAGCATGGCCCAGCTTCTCCACATCCATCCGCAGAATCCGGAAGTGCGTCTGATCAAGCACGCCGTGCGGGTGCTGCAGGAGGGGGGAGTGCTCATCTATCCGACAGACTCCACCTATGCGCTGGGTTGCAGCATCGGCGACAAGGACGCACTGGAGCGCATCCGCCGCATCCGTCAGCTCGATGACAAGCACAATTTCACGCTGGTTTGCGCCGATCTCTCGTCCATCGCCACCTATGCCAAGGTGCCCAACAGTGCCTATCGCCTGCTCAAGGCCTACACTCCTGGCCCCTACACCTTCATTCTCAACGCCACGGCCGAAGTCCCGCGAAGGCTGATGCATCCGCGCCGCAAGACCATCGGTCTGCGCGTGCCGGACAATGCAGTCACCCAGGCGCTGATCGCCGAGATCGGTCAGCCGCTGATGAGCACCAGTCTCATTCTGCCGGGGGACCCGGAACCACTTGCCGATATCTATGACATTCAGGATCGCATGGAGCATCTGGTGGATCTGATCATCGACAGCGGCGCCTGCGGCAGCGAGGCCACGACCATGATCGATCTCGCCGACGGCAATGTGCAGGTGCTGCGCGTCGGCAAGGGCGACCCGACGCCATTCCAGTAGTCTGCTGACTCTGGCCGAAAAACGAATCGTATTCGCCCTGCCCATCTGCAATAATGCCGAACGTCAAAATCAGTCAGAAAATCAAGGAGTGAGGGAGTGTCTTCCGCTTCGACACCGCAACGTGTCCTGTCCGGCATGCGTCCAACCGGCAGGCTTCACCTGGGCCATCTGCACGGTGTGCTGAAAAACTGGATCGTTCTGCAGCATCAGTACGAGTGCTTCTTCTTCGTGGCCGACTGGCACGCCCTGACCACCCATTACAACGATCCCCGCATTCTCAAGGAAAGTGTGTTCGACATGGTCATCGACTGGCTCGCGGTGGGCGTCGACCCTTCTGCCAGTTCGCTGTTCCTGCAATCCCAGGTGCCCGAGCACGCGGAACTGCATCTGCTGCTGTCCATGATCACCCCGCTGGGTTGGCTCGAACGCGTGCCCAGCTACAAGGATCAGCAGGACAAGCTGCGCGACAAGGACCTGGAAACCTACGGCTTTCTGGGCTACCCCCTGCTGCAGAGCGCCGACATCCTGATCTACAAGGCCGCGCATGTGCCGGTGGGCGCCGACCAGGTTGCTCATGTCGAACTGACCCGGGAAGTCGCACGTCGCTTCAATCACATGTATGGCCGTGAGCCGGATTTTGCCGAACGTGCCGAACAGGCCGTGCGCAGGATGGGCAAGAGCGCCATGCGCGAGTTCGCGGTACTGCGCACTGCCTATCAGCAGGACGGCTCGCAGCAGGCCCTGGAGCAGGGGCGCAGCCTGGTTCATGCTCAGCAGAATCTCTCTGCCAGCGACAAGGAGCGCCTGCTCGGACATCTGGAAGGCAGCGGCAAGAGCATCCTGGTCGAGCCGCAGGCGCTGCTGACCCCGGCGGCAAAGATGCCCGGGCTGGACGGGCAGAAGATGTCCAAGTCCTACAACAACACCATTGCCCTGCGCGAGCCGCTCGACCAGGTGCAGAAAAAGATTTCCACCATGCCCACCGACCCGGCACGCATCCGTCGCAGCGATCCGGGCGACCCGGCGAAATGCCCCGTCTGGCAGCTGCACGAAGTGTATTCCGACCTGGCGACTCGTGACTGGGTGCAGGGCGGCTGCCGCAGTGCCGGCATCGGCTGCCTGGAGTGCAAGCGTCCCGTCGTCGATGCGGTGATTGCAGAATTGCAGCCTATCCAGGTGCGTGCCGCGGATTACGAGAAGAACCCTGACGCCGTGCGTGCCGTGCTGGCGGCCGGAGCGCAGCGGGCGCAGGCCACTGCCGTGCAGACCATGACCGATGTGCGTCAGGCCATGGGCCTGGACTACCACCAGGGCTGAATCATGCCGGATCAGGTGCAGCAAGACACCGAGGGCAATACCCGGCCGGACACGTCAGGCTCCCCGCGCGCGCGGCTGCTGGTGCCCGGACAGCGGCGTGCCGGCAGCGAGGAGGCCGAGGCACGCGCAGCGGATGGCGCTCAGCAGGAGATGCCTTTCGCGTTCGTGGATGGCAAGGCTGTCACCGAGCTGCCCACGGATCTGTACATTCCGCCCGACGCCCTGGAAGTGTTTCTGGAAGCCTTCGAAGGCCCGCTGGACCTGCTGCTCTATCTGATCAAGCGTCAGAATATCGACATCCTAGACATCAACGTGGCCGAGATCACCGATCAGTACATGGCCTATGTCGACTTGATGGAGGCCAGTCAGTTCGAGCTCGCGGCCGAGTATCTGGTGATGGCGGCCATGCTGGCCGAGATCAAGTCGCGCATGCTGCTGCCGCGCAGCAGTACGGAAGAGGAAGAGGAAGACGATCCACGCGCCCAGCTCATACGGCGTCTGCAGGAGTACGAGCGCTACAAGAAGGCGGCCGAGGATCTGGACGAGCTGCCGCGCTTGGAGCGCGACATCTATGCCGCCGAAGCCGAGAGCCCGCATCTGGAGCGCAACGCGCCCGAGCCCCACGTGGATCTGCGGGAGATCCTCGTCTCCCTGGCCATGGTCCTGCGCCGCGCCGACATGTTCGAGCACCATCAGGTGCAGCGCGAGACTCTGTCCACACGCGAGAAGATGTCAGAGATCCTGGTGCGTCTGTCCTCCCAGCGTTTCGTGCCGCTGGTGTCCCTGCTGATGCGCGAGGAGGGCAGGCTGGGTGTGGTGGTCACCTTCCTTGCGGTGATGGAACTGATCAAGGACTCGCTGATCGAAATTGTGCAGACGGAGCCGTTCGGCCCCATTCATCTGAAGGCAAGAAGTGAATGAGTGATACAGACAACAAACTGCAGCAGATCCTGGAAGGCCTGCTGCTGGCAGCCGGCAAGCCCTTGTCTCTCGCCGCCATGGCCGAGGTGTTCCTGGAAGAGGAGCGGCCCGCTGATGACGAATTGCGCGCCGCGCTGGCCCGGATTGCCGAGGATTGCGCCGGACGCGGTTTCGAACTGAAGGAAGTGGCATCCGGGTTTCGCTTCCAGGTGCGTCAGGAGCTGAGCCCCTGGGTGTCCCGCCTGTGGGAGGAAAGACCTCAGCGCTATACCCGTGCGCTGCTGGAAACCCTGGCCCTGGTGGCCTACCGCCAGCCGATCACGCGAGGTGACATCGAGGAGATCCGCGGTGTGAGCGTGAGTTCCACCATCATCCGCACGCTGCTCGATCGCGAGTGGATCCGTGTGGTGGGACATCGTGACGTGCCGGGGCGTCCGGCGATGTTCGCCACCACGCGGCAGTTCCTGGACTACTTCAACCTGAAAAGCCTGCAGGAACTGCCGCCCTTGTCCGAGATTCGCGATCTGGACAAGCTGAATCCGGAACTCGCGCTGGAGGACGACGATCTGAGCGGCATGCGGGTGCTGGAACTGCCGTCCGAGGAAGCGCTGGAAGAGGACGAACCCCTGGATGTCGATGGCAACGCGGACGACGAGGCCGCCCGCCTCGAGGAAGAGGAGGCCATTGCCCTGGCCAGGCGCCCCCTGGACGAGATCCTTGGGCTGGGTCAGTTTGCGGAGAAGCCTGTCGGCGTCGAGCCCTCGGATTCCGACGAAGAACACACGTGATACACCGGGCTGGCGTTGCCCAGGGCAGAGCCACCCCCTGACATGTCGGGAGACATCATGAACGAGAAACTGCAGAAAGTGCTGGCGCGGGCTGGCTTTGGTTCACGCCGCGAACTGGAGGAGTGGATCCGCCAGGGGCGCGTCAAGATCAACGGCGTTGTCGCCACTATCGGAGATCGAGTCGGCAAGGACGACGTCCTGCTGGTGGATGGCAAGAAGGTCAATCCCGGCAGCGCGGTGGCCGAGATGCAGCGGGTGCTGCTCTACAACAAGCCCGAAGACGAGATCTGCACCCGCAAGGACCCGGAAGGGCGCCCGTCCGTATTCGACAAGCTGCCAAAGATCACACACGGTCGCTGGGTCGCCATCGGGCGTCTCGACATCAACACCAGCGGCCTGCTGCTCTTCACCACCGATGGCGAACTGGCCAACCGTCTGATGCATCCATCCTCCAATATTGATCGCGAGTACGCGGTGCGCGTGATGGGAGAGGTGAGCGAAGAGGTCATTCGCAACCTTCTCAAGGGTGTCATGATCGATGATCACCTGTGCCGCTTCACCGACATCCAGTTCTTCGCCGGAGAAGGTGCCAACCGCTGGTATCACGTGGTGCTGATGGAAGGGCGCAACCGGGAAGTGCGCAAGCTGTGGGAATCCCAGGGCATTCGCGTCAGCCGTCTGAAGCGCGTGCGCTACGGCCCGATCTTCATTCCCAGCAAGGTGAAACGGGGCGATTTCTACGAACTGCCCCGTGAGGAAATGGCACTGCTCTACCGCGCCGTCAATCTGCCTGTGAACGCCAAGCCGCGCAAGGCGGCACCCGTGCGTCGCTGAAAGCTCAGCTGTGCATCCGCTAGCCTCGCCGCTAGCGGGTGCCCATCAGTGCTTGGACGGTGCGCCCCAGTAGTCTGGCACTGGAGTCAGTGCTGCTGAGCCCCACTCATCCCTGACTCGCGGACATGCCTTCGCGGGCTTGCGCCAGATCAGCTCGCTCAGCGGCTGGTTGTGACGCGCTGCCAGATCAATCTCGCGCTCAAGTATCTGCTACAGGAAACGGCCATGGCCGAGGCCGCTCGACGGTTCCATGGAGGCCGAGCGCACTGCCCGGTACTGAGGCATTGCGTTGCGCAGAAGGACGATCAGCTTTCAGCGCAGTATTTCCAGGGTGCTGAGTTCCTTCTGAATTGATTTCTTGCTGTGCTTGAAGATGCCCTGGCCATGCTTGTCCTCAGTAGTGATCACGCGATAGCTACAGAGGTGGGAGGCCTTGCGGCCCGACACGATTTGCCGCTGCTGGGTCTGGTAGATGTCTTGCAACCCCTCGAGCTCCACGCTGGGTATGAGTTCGGCAAGGAACACTGGCAACAGTTGCTCGATGTTGAGTGTGGTCAGCTGGCTCCGCCGCCCCCTGGCGGCAGAGGCAATTGTTCTGAGCTTGCCGGCAGTCTCGGCAGAAATGCCGTCATCCATACGGCGCGAACTGGTTCATTTGGAGTGATTTTTTCCACGCCCCGTACGGGGCCTCAGGCGTGCAGGGCCTCCCCGGTCACGCCCTTGCTGTCCGGACCCATCAGGAAGAGGTAGAGGTCCATGCGCTCCTGCGGGGTGATCAGCGAGTTCGGGTCCTCGGCCGGATAGGCTTCCTTGCGCATGTTGGTGCGCGTGGCCCCCGGGTCGATGCTGTTCACACGAATGGCGCTGGTCTGGCGCAGTTCGTCGGCCAGGACCTGCATCAGGCCTTCGACGGCGAACTTGCTCACGGAGTAGCCGCCCCAGTACGCGCGGCCCTTGCGGCCAACGCTTGACGAGGTGAAAACGATGCTGGCATCTGCGGCAGCCTGCAGTGCCGGCAGCAGGGACTTGCACAGCAGGAAAGCGGCATTCACGTTGACCTGCATGACCTTCATCCAGGTTTCGGCGGCGTAGAACTGCAGTGGGGTGCGCGGGCCCAGCACGGCGGCGCTGTGCAGCAGTCCGTCAAGACGTCCGAACTGCTCGAGGATCGTGTCGCCCAGCACCTTGTAGTCCTCCTCGGTGGCTGTCTGCAGATTCATGGGGTGAATGATGGGTTCCGGCAGTCCCTGGCCGACGATCTCGTCGTACAAGGCTTCCAGCTTGGACTGCGTCCGGCCCAGCAGGATGACCGTAGCGCCGTGTGCGGCATAGGCGAGGGCAGCTGCCTTGCCGAGTCCGTCGCCGGCCCCGGTGACGAGGATGATGCGATCTGCCAGCAGGTCTGGCCGGGGAGTGTAGTGTTCCATAGTGGTTTCCGGGTTCTAGGTCGAATGAAGTTCAGGATTCAGGCGGGTTGCAGGGCCTGCAGCCAGCGGGTCAGGGCTTGCGCCTCGTCGATGATCATGTCGGCGCCCCAGCGCTGCGCGGGCTCGTCCGCGGCCAGATAGCCATAGGCAGCAGCCACGGTGTACATGCCGGCTGCTCGCCCGGCGCTGATGTCGCGCTCGTGGTCGCCGACATAGAGTCCTGCTGCAGGTTCGCGGCCCAGGCGCTGGCATGCCAGCAACAGGGGCTCGGGATCGGGCTTGCTGCGGGTCACATGATCCGGGCAGACCAGCACCGCGCAGCGTGCGTGCAGTCCCATGGCTTCGAGCAGGGGGGCGCTGAAGCGCACCGCCTTGTTGGTGACGACGCCCCAGGGAATGCTCTGCGCTTCCAGATAGCGCAGCAGCTCGTCCATGCCAGGGTAGAGCACGGAGCGCGAGACGCTGATCTGCTGGCCATAGAGTGTCAGCAAGCGATCCAGCAAGGGTTCGAAACCGGATTCTTCCGGCCGCGTGCCGAAGGCCATCTCGACCAGGGCGCGGGCACCGTTGGACACCGTCTGGCGCACGCGGGATTCCGGTATCGGGGCCTCACCCCGCTCCTGTGTCATGGACTGCAGTACCGCGCAGAAGTCCGGTGCGGTGTCGAGCAGTGTGCCGTCCAGGTCGAACAGCACGCAGCCTTCGGGCAGGCCGCGCAGTAGCTGTACCCGGGCGCTCAAGGAGTCTCTGCTCCTTCATGCGGGCGGGTGCAATGCACCAGATAGTTCACGTCCACGTCACGGCCCAGCCAGTAGCGCTTCGTCAGTGGGTTGTAACTCATGCCGATCAGCTCGCCAGTATCCAGTCCGCTCAGGCGCGTCCAGCCGGCAAGCTCGGACGGTTTGATGAAACGCGCGTAGTCGTGCGTGCCGCGTGGCAGCAGATTGAGAATGTACTCGGCGCCCAGGATGGCAAACAGATAGGACTTCGGATTGCGGTTGATGGTGGAGAAGAACAGATGCCCGCCGGGCTTGACCAGCCGGGCGCAGGCCTGCACCACTGCCTGCGGGTCTGGCACATGTTCAAGCATTTCCAGGCAGGTGACGATGTCGAAGCTACCCGGCTCGCGGGCGGCCAGGGCCTCCGCCGAGACCTGCTCATAGCGAATCTGCAGGCCACTTTCCAGCTGGTGCAGACGGGCCACCGCGAGAGAGGCATTGGCCATGTCGATGCCGGTGACCGCTGCGCCGTGACAGGCGAGGGCTTCACTGAGGATGCCACCACCACAGCCGATGTCGACGATGCGCTTGCCTGCCAGGCTCGTCTTGCCGGCGATGAAGCCCACACGCAGCGGGTTGATCTCGTGCAAGGGTCTGAATTCGCTGTTCGGATCCCACCAGCGCGAGGCCAGCTTCTCGAACTTGCGAATTTCCGCGTCGTCGCAATTGACGGTCGCGGCCGAAGATTCATGCATGCTCATTCTGCGGCTCCTGATGCCTGGTATGCGGATGAATGCGGGTCTGCCAGAGGGCCACAGCCTGCATCAGCTCGTGGCGATCGACAGTGCACAGCTCGCCGTTTTCCACCAGCTGCCTGCCTGCCACCCAGACATGGCTGACCTGGCGGCTGTTGGTGCTGTAAACCAGTTGCGAGACCGGATTGTAAAGCGGCTGGGTGTTGCAGGCGTCCAGTTGCACGGCAATGAAGTCGGCACTCTTGCCCGCCTCCAGCGAGCCGATCTCGCTGTCCAGTCCCAGCGCCCGTGCGCCGTTGCGAGTCGCCATCTGCAGCGCCTGTGCCGCAGGCACCGCGGCCGCATTGCCCGCGACTGCCTTGGCCAGCAGCGCCGCCGTGCGCATTTCGCTGAACATGTCCAGGTCGTTGTTGCTGGCGGCCCCATCGGTGCCCAAGGCGACATTCACGCCAGCGTCCAGCAGTTTGCCGACTTCGCAGAAGCCACTGGCGAGCTTGAGGTTTGATTCAGGACAATGCACCACGGTTGCCGCACTGGCACCCAGCAGGGCGCGTTCCTCGTCGTTGAGCTGCGTGGCGTGTACGCAGAGCATGCGCGGCGAGATCAGGCCGAGTTCGGTCAGTCGCTGCAGAGGGCGTTGGCCGGATGCCGCCAGCGCATCGTGGATTTCCTGCGCAGTTTCATGCACATGCATGTGAATGGGGATGTCCAGCTCCTCGGCGAATGTCGCAATCTTGCGCAGCGGAGCATCGGATACCGTGTATGGGGCATGCGCACCAAAGGCGATGCTGATCAGGGGATGGCCGCGGTACTCGTCGTGCAGCGCGGTAGCCTTGCTGATGTATTCATCGGCATTGTTCGCCCAGGCGGTGGGGAAATCGATGACCGGGCAG
>Ga0255210_1000155_pt1 | contig 31601 bp, 24 predicted proteins | sample Miss_Yuk_RepA_8d_FD_188422 | JGI IMG/M metagenome (GOLD analysis project Ga0255210, IMG submission 188422) | Freshwater microbial communities from Mississippi River, Louisiana, United States - Miss_Yuk_RepA_8d | ecosystem: Environmental > Aquatic > Freshwater > River | place: USA: Louisiana...
TACGAGCGCCGCGTCGCCCTGTCCTCTCAGGTTCACCTGATGGACTGATCTGCTTTCAGTAGACGCGTTGCCGTCACGAATACGTTCTCGCTGTATCGCCAGAAGAAGTAGCGGCCATGATTGCAAAGCCGATGCAACACTCCCTGCGGGAGGCTGTCGATGAAGGAAGGCACACTGCTGTACTGACCGAGGTGTTCGACGGCACCCAGCCAGACATGCACGGGCATGGCGAGTGACGCGGCAGAAACGTTCAAGGGTGCCAGCGCCAGTGCGGTATCCCGCGCAACGCCGCTGACACCGTGTCTAACGGCTTCGTACGTACTCTGCGTCAGTGTGAATCTAATTGCTGGGTCGCCCAGTAGTCGGCGGTCGGCGTACGCGAGAGACTCTGACAGTCTGCAAAGATACTGTTCCGGCGTGGAATTGGCGAAGGTCAGTCGCAGCGCAAGAATCCCCTGCAGAACAGTCGCGAGGCTCTTGCGCAACATCCGACAGCCAAGCGCTTCCCGTGCTCGGCATACAGGCAGTTGACTGGACACCCCCAGCACAAGCTTCACACGTTCTGGGGCCATCGCTGCGACGGCCAGGGCCATGCCTGTACCCGCCCCGGCGGACAAAATGCCGAATTCCAGCAAACCCAGGTGATCGGCTAACTGCAGGAGATCGTCGGTACAGCTTGCTCGCGACATGCCAGCATGACTGTCCGACTCTCCCAGCCCAGGACGATCGACAGCCAGAAGCCGATAACCAGCGCGTCGCGCCTCAGCATCAAAGAAAGCAGCCTCAAGCCGGGAACTGCCAGCAGCGTGCAGGTAAAAAATCGGGAAACCGCGAGTAATTCCAAACTCGGACCAGGCCAACCTGCGACCATCCCGCAAGGGAAATCTGTGGAAGCACACTGACGCCCCGGGCACATCCCCCGCACGAGCATCTGCTGCATGAGAAATGTAATGGTGGTGCATGAAATCCCTTGCCTGTTTCCGAAGGAGTAGCAATTTGAAACAAGTCTCGAGGGTAAGTGGGAATAATTCCCACGTCAAGCAAGAAGCCCGCGGAATCACGACAAATCTGTGGGAACTATTCCCACCCATCCGATATACTCGCAGGCCATGACAGAACAGCAAAACTTCCAGAACACCCCAGGCCAGGCGCCCGCGGCCCTCGTCAACGCACTGCGCAAACTGCTGCGGCCGCTGGTTCGGCTTTTGCTTGCCCGACAAATCACGTATCCCTACGTGATCAATTTGTTGAAAAGCATTTACGTCGAAGTTGCAGACCAGGAATTTCAGGCGGGCAACAAGCGCCAGACAGACAGTCGGATCACCCTGCTGACAGGAGTGCACCGCAAGGATGTCAAACGACTGCGCGCAGAACAGGAAGCAGTCGCCCCGACACCGCGCACCATCTCAGCTGGTGCGCAGATCATCGGGGTGTGGCTGGGCTCTGCCGAATATACCGACAACACAGGAGCCCCACTCGCACTGCCCTTGCGATCGAGTGCAGGTGAATCAGGTGGCAGGACTTTTGACGATCTGGTAGAGCTAGTCTGTCGCCAGGATATTCGCCCGCGAGTGATTCTGGACGACTGGCTGCACCTCGGGATTGCCACGCTGGATGACTCCAATCGCGTCGCTCTGAATACTGGTGCATTCACACCCGACAAGGGATTCGAAGAAAAGGCTTTCTTCTTCGGCAAGAACATTCACGATCATCTGAGTGCCGGGGCGCACAACCTGCTCGGCCATTCGCCTTCCTACTTCGACAGAAGCGTCTATTATGACAAGCTCAGTCTGGAGTCAATTCAAGCCCTGGCACAGCTGGCTAGACAGACTGGAATGACCGCACTCACCACCATGAATCGCGCGGCCCTGCAATTGCAAAAGCGTGACGAGAATGCTCCTGACAGGAAGCACCGCATGAACTTCGGTGTGTTCCACTTTGATGCCGAACTGCCAGCAAGATCCGCGGACGAGGACGATCACCATGCCTAGAGCAATCGTTATGCTGCGCCGTTATCCGGCCACCATGCTCCTGGCGGTGCTGCTCTTCGCTGTCAGCCTGGTACTGGCTGCTGCCAGTCTGGGGACCGTCAGCGGCGGTGGTGAAGGCGATGATAGTGGAAGTGGAATTGGCGGTACCGGAAAATCCGGCGAATTCGGAGGGAGTGGTTTTGGCGGCACCGGAGGCCCCTCGCCCTTCTTCACCAGCTCATCGGACTCTGAGTCCAATGCTGATCAACAAGAGGAAGCCGAATCACAAATCGCCGCCACCCAGCAAGTCGCAGAAACTGTGCTGGACGGTGTGCTGAACGAGATTCCCAGCGTGCCGGCGAACGAACCAAAAGAGAGCCATGGGCGAGGCCTGAACAACTCCATCGAGACGGCGACTTCGACTCCAACTCAACAAGTGCCAGCCATACAGATTGAAATCGCTCAGGCACCAGTGGTGGAAAGACTGGCAGCGCCGACGCCGGTCACTGTGCCAGAACCTGTGTCAACTACCCCGAGCAACGAGCTGGTCACTGCCGACACCATTTCGCCGGCGAACGTGGCCGCCGAACAGACTCGGGACTCCCTGAACATGCCGTCGGCGCAACCCGCAGCATCGCAGGTCGAGCCTGTATCCATCGAAAAGACGATAACGCCGGAAGCACTCGCGGTTGTGCAGGAAGCAGAGAAGGAAATTCGGGAAGAACCTCTTGAGCGTGCCAGTGTGCCAGACCGCATCCAGCGGCCCGACCTGCCACCATTCCAGCGCATCAGACCGGTTGAGCGACCATCGCTAATGCCTGGTCGCGCGCAGCCCATGCGAATCTGAAGAAGTCAGCCCAGTTACCAGCGCCGCCCCAGTTGCAGGCCGAAGGCGATATCGGGACTGTCCACCGTGAACCCCTTTGCGGTGTAGAACATCAGAGACCAGGACGGTGTGGGCGCCCAGGATACATAGGGCAACAATTCATGAGTCTCACCAGAGCTGGCGGAGGCCGCGTCGCGAAAGTCATAAATCAAGCCGTAGCTCCACCGCTCATTCACCGGCTGAGAGAATCCCAACGAGACAAACGCTGAATCCGTCATCTCATCAAACAGCGTCGACTGCCCGCGAATCCTGTAGCCCAAGGTGGAAAATATCGTGGTGCCTCCGAGCAATTTATAGACATCTACCTGCCCGCTGTAATCCAGCTCGCCAGTGCCATGCCCTTGGCTCTCATCAGCAGTCGGGAGTTTCACCTCAACGCCGATATCGAGAAACACGCCGCTCTGCCCGACACCTGGCCATTGGTAGGTAGCCGATAACACGGTGTCACCCACGCCTCGGGAAGTGGATTTCTCGAGGTTATCATCCAGGTCTACAAACTCGTTGCGTCCAACGCCCCCCACGTTCACCAGCACATTGCCATAGCCAGTGACTTGCAAATGCCCTGTAGCCAACTGGAGGTTCCAGTTGCCTACACTGCGCTCGTAGGAGACCGGAAAGAAATGAATCGAGGTGTCATCGTCCAATCCATAATCGCCCGCACTGTAATAGGCGCCAAGTCCCAGGCTGTTGCGAGTCGCAGGGTCGGCCTGCGCCTCGCTCGCACCCGCTTGCCTATCAAGCACGGCAAGCAGCACAAGCGGAAAAATGTTGAGAAATCGGACCATTGGGCAAACTCCTGATGGGCGCCAAAGTACCTATGGCCCCTGAGCTTGTCAAAGTATTGCACCCTTGCCCCCATTTCCAGGCAGCGGAAGGGTGTGCTGAAGGTCGCAAGCGATTCGATGTGCGTCAGAGATCTACCGCGATGAAGGTCTGCATTTTACGATTCAGCAATCCATGCCAATGATGCCGCCGACTTGTGCCTAGGTAGCGTCGCCATCCAGCTCAAGCGATGCCGAGTTGATGCAGTAACGCAGGCCGGTAGGCGCAGGTCCGTCGGAAAAGACGTGCCCGAGATGGGCCTGGCAATTGGCACAGAGTACTTCCACGCGCTGCATGCCGTGACTGAAATCGGCAGCCTCCCTCACCTTCCCAGCTTCGACAGGCTGCCAGAAGCTCGGCCAGCCACTGCCAGAATCGTATTTGGTGCCGGCATCGAACAAAGGGTTGGAGCAAACGGAACAGCGGTAGAGCCCAGGGCTCTTGCAGTTCCAGTAACGACCGGTAAAGGCCCGCTCCGTCCCCTTCTGCCGCACGATGCGAAAACCATCCTCCCCGAGACTGCGGCGCAGTTCTTCGTCGCTCTTGATACGGATCTGCTTGTCGGTCATGGTCGCTTCCCCTTTTCTGTGCCAGTAAATCTTGCCCTGCCTGTGCGCTGTCAATTTAGCGGCGGGCGATTACAATACCCGCCCTGACGCCAGCGCCACGAGGCATACGGCCAAAACCCAAGGCCTGGATCAACTCGACATCCCCAGGCCGCCAGAGATACGAGCGATGAAGAAGATCAGACAGTCCGACAAGCTGAACAAGGTGTGCTACGACATTCGCGGTCCCGCCCTCGTGGAAGCGAAGCGCCTGGAGGAGGAAGGTCACCGCATCCTCAAACTCAACATCGGCAACCCGGCACCATTTGGTTTCGAAGCCCCGGATGAAATCATCCAGGACGTGATCCGCAATCTCTCCAACGCACAGGGCTACAGCGATTCCAAAGGGCTGTTCTCGGCGCGCAAGGCCATCATGCAGGAATGTCAGCAGCTTCAGATCAAGGGTGTCGACATCGACGACATCTATCTGGGCAACGGCGTTAGCGAGCTCATTGTGATGTCGATGCAGGCGCTGCTAAATAACGGCGACGAAGTGCTGATTCCGGCGCCGGATTACCCGCTGTGGACGGCTGCGGTGAGTCTGGCAGGCGGCACGCCTGTGCACTATGTGTGTGACGAAGCTGCCGATTGGTTCCCGGACATCAAGGACATCGAAAAGAAGATCACGCTCAGCACCAAGGCCATCGTGATCATCAATCCGAACAACCCGACAGGTTCGGTGTACAGCCGGGAGATACTCGAGGACATCATCCAGGTGGCACGCAAGCACAAACTGGTGGTGTTCTCGGACGAGATCTACAGCAAGATCCTCTACGACGATGCCAGACACATTCCCATTGCCTCGCTGGCAGACGACATCTTCTTCATTACCCTCAACGGTCTGTCCAAGGCTTATCGCCTCGCGGGTTTCCGCTCGGGCTGGATGGTGTTGAGCGGCGCCAAGGAAAAAGCCGAGAACTATATAGAGGGTCTGGAGATTCTCTCCAACATGCGCCTGTGCGCGAATGTGCCAGCACAGTTCGCGGTGCAGACGGCTCTGGGCGGGTATCAGAGCATCAACGAATTGATTCTGCCGGGCGGGCGTCTGCGCGAGCAGCGTGATCTGGCGTGGAACCTCATTACCGCGATTCCAGGCATCAGCTGCGTGAAACCGCACGGTGCGATCTACATGTTCCCGAAGCTCGACCCGCAGATGTATCCGATCAAGGACGACGCGAAATTCGTGCTCGACCTGCTGGAAAAGGAAAAGATCCTGCTGGTTCAGGGCAGCGCGTTCAATATCACGGACTCTCAGCACTTCCGCATCGTGTTTCTGCCCAATGCCGATGTGTTGACTCAGGCCATCGGCAAGATCGAACGCTTTCTCTCGCGCGCGGAATTCTGAGCCTTCAGTATTCCAGCGTGAACCCAAGAGCCGTCAGCGTCGCGCCCAGCGCGACGCGGTCCAGATTCTTGCGCAGATTCGCGCATTGCAGTGTGTAATGGGCGAACTCGCGTCGTGCGCTCATGCGTTGGCGAATAGCATCGAACACCCCGGCATCGGACTCCTGTTCGCGCAGCTGCGCATCGATCTGTGCTACGGGCAGAGCTGCATGCAGGCACAGGGCCAACGCATCCTGCAGCGACGTGGCTGACGCCAGATCCACTGCAAGCCGCGTGCGCGCTGACTGCGTCCGGACGCTGCAACGTGTGTCGGGCAGCCCGAAAGACCGCAGGAAATCGTGGTAATTGCGCTCACTCGCGTTGCTCTTCGCCTCCACACTGTAGCCGGCGATATGCGGCGTTCCCAGCGTCACTGCCTGCAACAGTGGCATCGAGATCCTCGGCTCGTTTTCCCAGACATCCAGCACACAATACAGTGGCGCATCCTGCTGCAAGCGGGCAAGCAGTGCCTGGTTGCACACTACGGCACCACGCGCCGCATTGATCAAGATGGTGCCAGGTCGAAGACCCGCGAGACGCGAATGCTGCAGAAGGTGCCAGGTTGGATGCGCTCCGATGCGAGTCAGTGGCGTATGCAGACTGATGAGGGATGCCTGCAGGGCTTGCTCCAGCGTGCAGAACCGGACAGGCGCCGGGAGTCCCCGTTGTCGCCAGTCAGCCTCGACCAATGGGTCGCACACCTGCACCTCCAGCCCCAGTATCTGCAGCGCAGCATGCAGCCGCGATCCCACCTGCCCGAAACCGACGATGGCCGCATCACGCCCCTGCAAGGCAATGCCGCGCAGGTGCAACTCGGCCAGCGCCGCCAGTACATACTCCACCACAGCATTGGCATTGCTGCCTGCCGCCTCGGCTACGGCGATGCCCTGCCCGGCCAGCCATGGCAGGTCGAGATGATCCGTGCCACTGGTGGCCGTGGCGACAAAGCGCACTCGCGAACCCTCCAGAAGCGCACGATCCACTCGGGTTATGGAACGCACCAGCAGCACGTCGGCATCCTTCACATCCGCTGGTCCTATGGCGCGACCCGGCAGCAGCTGCAGTTCGCCATGCTGGCGATAGAGTTCGGCCACAGCCACGATGTTCTCATCTGCCACGATCTTCATCACGCGGTTCCTTCGGTCACGGGCTGCAGGCCCTGCATCAGAGTCAGGAAGCGCTCCTGCGCCAGGGGCTCCAGTTCCAGACTCGCCAGCAGGCGGGCGATACCCTCGATGTCGGGGCTGCGCCAGCGCAGAGCGTCGTTCCCGGTGCGCGAAAACGCTTCGGAGGCATCATCCACGGCATCGATGATGGTGGCCAGTTGCCGGCTCATGCGCGCAGCATGTTCGTGCGCCTGCAGCAGCTGCGCCGACCTGCCGGCACCGCGAAAGCGCAACAGCGGCACATCCTGCAGATTCGCATACAGCTGATCGAGCGTGCCGAAATGCTGCAGGAGTGCGCGGGCAGCCACCGGACCGATACCAGGCACTCCCGGGATGGCGTCCACCGGATCTCCCACCAGGCCTAGATAGTCCGGGATCTGTTCCGCTCGGATGCCGTACTGGCGTTCGATGTCGGCGCGAAAACGCCGGGTATTCGCGGTGCAATCCCACAAATGGTCGTCGTCGCGCCGCAGCAGCTGGGCCAGATCCTTGTCGCGACTGACGATGCACACCGGCTGCGGCGCCACACGCCGGGCCAGGGTGCCGATGATGTCATCTGCCTCGTACACACGACTGCCCCAAGCCGGCACGCCCATCAACGGCGCCAGCGCGGCGCAGGCCTCCAGCTGCCGCGCGAGCTGCGCATCGGGCAATTCCCGATGGGACTTGTAGGCGGAATACAGGCTGTGGCGAAAGCCGCAGAACAGGCTTTCGTCAAAGGCGACGGCCACCTGCTGCGGGCGGGTCTGGCGCAGGAAGCGCTGCAGGAACTGGGCAAAACCGAAGAAGGCACTCAGATCATCGCCTGCAGTGGACCTCACCAGGTAGTGCGGCGAGAACCAGGCCTGAAAAATGTAGATGGAGGCATCGACCAGATAGACGGGGTCGCGCGGCAGGCGGCTCATGGGCTCAGGCCTTGCGAATCCAGTAATGATAACGATCATCCGTCTGCGTGCGCGCCAGCAGTTCATGGCCGAGGAACAGGCAGAACTTGGGCACATCACGCGTGGTAGAAGGATCGGTCGCAATCACCTCCACCACCTCGCCCGAGGCCATGTCGCGAATGCAGTTGTGCAGCAGCATCACCGGTTCAGGGCAATACAGGCCGCAGGCATCCAGCTGCGCGCTGGCTTCGGGCAGTGCGGAAGAGCTGTCGGTCATGCCAGAGTCTCGCAGTCAAGGCGCATTCAGCGCAGGGAAATGAGGGAACAGGTCTCGGTGGCCGCGTCGAAGCTGATGGCGATCTCGCCACGCTCCAGCTGGCGCCGCAGCATGGCCACCTTCTGCGCCAGACTGTAGGTCTCGTGGCCGTAGTCCGTGCCCTCACGCGTGGCGAATTCTTCCAGCACGGCGGTCACGGTGTCAGGCGCAAGCTGTTGCCAGGGGATCTGCATGGACGCTCTCAGCCAATATTCATCAGATCAATGCCCAGCGGCTCATCCTTGATTGCCTTGAGCCCGGCGAAGGGGAAGAGCTTCGTGTCGGCCAGCTGAGACGGGGCAACATTGCAGATCGCGCGGAAGATGCTCTCGACGCGGCCGGGGGTCTCGCGATCCCACTGTTTCAGCATCTCCTTGATGTTGCGCCGCTGCATGGTCTCCTGCGTGCCGCACAGATTGCAGGGGATGATCGGGAACTGCTTCAGCTTCGCGTAGCGCGCGATCTCTTCCTCGCTGCAATAGGCAAGCGGGCGGATCAGCACGTTCTGCTTGTCGTCACTGAGCAGCTTGGGCGGCATGGCCTTGAGCGTGCCGCCGAAGAACATGTTCAGGAACAGGGTTTCCACAATATCCTCGCGGTGATGCCCCAGCGCCACCTTGGTGGCTCCGATTTCACGCGCATAGCCATACAGGCTGCCGCGACGCAGCCGCGAGCACAGGCCACAGAAGGTTTTCCCTTCCGGCGTCTTGTCCTTGACGATGGAATAGGTGTCCATCTCGATGATGTGGTAGTCCACTCCGAGGCTGCTCAGATACTGCGGCAGCACATGCTCGGGAAAGCCCGGCTGCTTCTGGTCGAGATTCACCGCGATGAGGCGGAAATCGATGGGCGCGTGCTTCTGCAGGCTCAGCAGGATGTCCAGCAGCGTGTAAGAGTCCTTGCCGCCCGAGAGGCAGACCATCACGAGATCGCCTTCCTCGATCATGTTGTAGTCGGCAATGGCCTTGCCGACATCGCGGCGCAGATTCTTGTGGCAGCGATTGAGCAGGCGCTGGCGCTTGATAGCCTGAGCGTCGAGTTCGTGCGCGTCGCTGATGGCAGGAGTGGCAAGACTGGTCATGGTGTCACCTTGGAAATTCATGCGTGGAACCGGGCACCGGCAGCCGCCATGGCACGCAACGTCGCGGTGGGATGATAGAGCGGGCCGAGTGCGGCATGGGCGTCCGCCAGGGCGCAGAAGGCCGCCAGCCCCTGGCACTCGAGATAGCGCAGCGCACCGCCGCGAAAGCGCGGGAAACCCAGACCAAGCACCAAGCCCATGTCGGCCTCGGCCGCCGTGTCGACGATCCCGTCCTCCAGACAGCGCACTGTTTCCAGGCACAGGGGGAGCATCATGCGATCGACGATCTCCCGGGCCGTGAAATCGCGCGGCGTCTTGTGCTGACTGCGGATCAGGGCCAGCGCCTGTTCATCGACCTGCTTCTGCTGACGACCTGCGCCATCGGAGGTGTAGCGGTAGAAGCCTGCGCCGGACTTCTGGCCAAGGCGGCCGCTGTCGTACAGCAGCTGTGTGGCAGATTTGAAGTCGTACTGCATGCGCTCGGGAAAGCCCTGCGCCATCACGGCCTGAGCGTGCACAGCGGTGTCGAGGCCGACCACATCGAGCAGCCAGGCCGGGCCCATGGGCCAGCCGAAGGCCTCCATGGCAGCGTCGATGGCGCGCGGGTCGGCGCCGTCCCGCAGCAACATGGCGAAGGCGCCGAAATAGGGAAACACGATGCGGTTGACCAGAAAACCCGGGCAGTCGCGCACCACGACAGGGGTCTTGCCCAGGCGCTGGGCTGTAGCTACGGTTCTGGCAATGCTTTGCTCACTACTGCCCTCCCCCCGGATCACTTCCACCAGCGGCATGAGAGGAACGGGATTGAAGAAGTGCATGCCGCAGAACTGCGCGGGACGCTGCAAAGTCTGGGCGAGTGCCGTGATGGAAATCGTGGACGTGTTGGACGCCAGAATGGCGGTGGCGGGCACGTGGCGTTCGACCTCGGCCAGCACTGCCTGCTTGACGGCCTGTTTTTCGATCACGGCCTCGACGACCAGGTCCACCCCGGCAAAGCCGCTGTCATCCAGCGTGGGATGTATCCGGGCCAGTGCTTCGGCGGCCTGCGTGCTGCTCAGCCGCCCCTTCTGCACATGTCTGTCCAGCTGCTGCCGGGCCTCTTTCATGCCGGCATCCAGGCTCGCCTGGGAGATGTCCTTCATCTGCACGTCGATGCCCTTGAGCGCTGCCTGAAAGGCGATGCCGCCGCCCATGATCCCGGCGCCCAGCACGGCGATCCGGTCGGCCGCCTTGCCGCGCGCGGCCCAGGCGCGAGTCTTCTGGCGCAATTGCTGATCGGCCACGAACAAGCCGACGAGACTGGCCGCCACGTCGCTGCGGGCCAGACTCACGAAACACTCGATCTCCTGCGTCAGCGCCTGCGCTGCCGACATAGCCACGCTGTGCTCCAGCAGCTGCAGTGCCTGCATCGGGGCGGGATTGGGATTCGCGCCGTTGGCCTGCAATGAGGCACGCATGGTGGCGAAGGCTGTTGCGCTGGCCTCTTGCGCAGACAACGCCGCCTGGCGCTCGCGGCGCAACTGCTGCCAGACATCCGGTTGCTGCAGTGCCTGCTCGATCTGCTCGATGCCCGCCTCCAGCAGCAGCTGCGCATCCACCAGCGCGTCGATGGCGCCGGCGGCGAGCGCCTCGTCTGCCGCATGCGACTGACCGGAGACAATCCAGCTCACGGCCGCTTGCAGGTTCATGACACGGGGCGCTCGCGCCGTGCCGCCGAAGCCGGGACAGATGCCCAGACCCACTTCCGGAAAGCCCAGCACCGCGGCACGCGTGGCAAGGCGGTAATCCATGGCCAGGCAGAATTCGAACCCACCACCCAGAGTCTGGCCGTCGATCAGGCTCACAGTGGGTATGGGCAGTGCTGCAAGGGCATTGAAGAGCGCATGGCTTTGCGCGAGCCAGGCGCTCAGCTCGACAGCCGGCAGGCGAAACAGACTGGAGAACTCGGCGATGTCGGCGCCGGCGCTGAAGCCGCTCTTGGCGCTGCTGCACAGCAGACCGCGCAGATCGCTGGCGGCCACCAGCGCCAGCACCTCGCGCAGCTCGTCCAGGGTCTGCCGATTGAACTTGTTGACCGGGGAGCCAGCCAGATCGAACACCAGATGCCCGATGCCGGATTCGAGCCGTGTCAGCCGAAGGGCATTTGCGTGATACATGCAGGGGTTCCACCGTGGGTAAAAGTGGCCGGCATTATAGTCAAACTGACCGGGCATAGACAGAACGCTGCCTTGTCTTGCTGGCGAGGCGTCCCGCACAATAGCCCGTAATTTCTGCCAGGAGAGGCTGCCATGCGCTTGACCCCCTTCACGCTGAGCGCGCTGATGCTGCTCGCAGGCACTGTCAGTGCCGCCGAACACGCGACCATTGTGCTGTATCACCACATCTCGGACTCCACCCCACCGTCCACCAGTGTGCCGCCAGAGCGTTTTCGCGAGCAGATGAATCATCTGCGCGACAACGGCTTCCATGTGATGCCCTTGCCGGAACTGCTCGACGCCCTGCGCAATCGCCAGCAAGTGCCCGACAAGACGGTAGCGATCACCTTCGACGACGGCTACATCTCGATCTATGACACCGCATTCCCGATGTTGCAGGAGTATGGCTTTCCCTTCACGGTGTTCATCAACACCCAGCCGCACAACGATCAGCAGGCCGGCTACATGAGCTGGGACCAGATCCGCGAGATGTCAGATGCCGGCGTCACCATCGCCAACCACATGGAGAACCACCCGCACATGGTGGACGCGCTGGCCGGCGAGGACGACGCCGCGCGCACGGCGCGGCTGCGCGAGGAGTATCTGCGGGCGCAGGCGAAGATCAAGGCAGAGACAGGACAGGATCACGCCTTCATGGCCTATCCCTACGGAGAGTACGATCTGGCCAACAAGGCCATGCTGGCGGAGCTAGGGGTGATCGCCCTGGGCCAACACTCCGGCGCCGTGGGCTTTGACTCCGACTTCCTGGCCCTGCCCCGCTTCCCCTTCGGCGGCAGCTTCACCGAGCTGAGCGACTTCGCTCAGAAGGTGCAGACACTATCCTTCCATCTGGTGAAGGTGGACCCGGAAGACACGATGACCCAGGACACCAGCCCCGATGTGACGCTGCAGTTCGCCCCGGGCGACTTCAACTTCCGGCAACTGGGCTGCTACGCCGGCGGCCAGCCCATGCAGATGGAATGGCTGGATCAGGCGAACGGACTGGTGAAGCTGAGCACCGAACAGACATTCAATCTGCGGCGTTTCCGCTATCTGTGCACCGCGCCCATGCGCGGCAGCAACACGCGTTTCTTCTGGTATTCCAAAGACTGGACGCGCTCGACGCCCACCAATCAGGATTGAAGCTCAGCCGCGCTCGTCGCGCTCGTGCAGGCCGTTGATGCGGATCATGTCGCGGATTTCCGCCACATAGGCGCGACCACGTTCGGAGTAACGGGTCAGGCCATCGGCCAGCTGGTGGGAATCGAGCGGCTTTTCCAGCAAGCGCATCTGGGCGCGCAGTTCCCGGAAATAGTCGTAGGTCGGATTCGAATTCAGATTGCGGTAATAGGCCTTCACGGCGGCTTCCACCGAGGCAAACGCACGCACTTCGTGATTGGCATCCGACGCCCGGCGCCCCGGAATCAGGCCGCAGCCCTCATCGAAACACCATTGTCCAAAGATGTTGTTGCCTTCCTTCGCAAAGCGCGAGGTGCCCCATGCTGACTCAGTGGCCGCCTGAGCCAGTGCCAGCGAGAGAGGAATGATGTCCACTCGCAGCAAGAGCTCGTCCACCATGTCGGCCACCGGCATGTCATTGCGCGGCAGACGGTATTCCGCGGCGATCAGATCGAGGCTGTGACGCTCCAGCGGACCGAGCAGGGCGCCCCCCTGCAGGATGGCGCGGAATTGCTCAAGACGGGAGCGCGTTTGCAGGATGCGCGCGTTTTCCTCTTCGATGAACACCTCGAAGTAGGCGAAGAAGGCTTCCTTGCGGGCTTCGATGCTGGTGAAGGCGTCGAAATCCGGCATGGAATCGCGGACTTCTACGACGGGTTCCTCCACCTCGGCGGGGACTTCGACCGGAGCTTCACGCCACGCGCGCAACTGCAGAGCCACCCCCAGCGCCAGCAGGATCAGGGCGCCGCAAACCTGCACCAGCGTCGACGAGCGGAGGTATGCCAACAGTCTCAGTAACGACAATTCTAGGGCCCTGTGAGTGGCTGCGGGGGAGGTCGAACGAGCGCGACCGTACGCGAAAAGGTCGTTTTTTGCAAATCTGGCAGACTCAGTGCGCAGCGCCTGCACAGTCAGGAGACCGAGGCGCCACCCCATTCTTGCGCGCCCATTCCTCAGGCGTGTAGGTGTGTAAAGCGAGGGCATGCACCCCGTCGCGCAGCTGCTGCAGCAGCAATTCATACATCCACTGGTGACGTCTGACCGGGCCGAGACCCGCGAATGCTGGCGAGACTGCCGTGACCTTGAAGTGCGTCTCGGTGCCAGGACCAGCGTGCTTGTGGCTCTCGTTCAGGATGTCGAGATGCTCCAGCGGCAGTGCCGCGCGCAGGCTCGCCTCGATGCTCTGTTGAACGTTCATGGTGCGGGTTTCCTTTCGGCTTGCAGGTCGCTGCGAGGCGACGAATGCAGGGCAGTGTCAGGCCCACGCCATACAAATTCAAGTCATCCCGGCCCGGCGGGGCCAGCGGCAGGGGCGCATCGGCCGCCCCTAGCTGCTAGAATCCGCGCACTTTTTCTCCCGCAGCAGGCATGACAGCGACATGGCAATCTCGTGGTATCCCGGGCATATGCACAAGGCCAACAAGGAAATGGCCGCCCTCATCAAGGACATCGATGTGGTGATCGAAGTGCTGGACGCGCGCATGCCTCAGGCCAGTTCCAATCCACTGCTGCAGTCCATGCGCCAGGGCAAGCCCTGCCTGCGCATTCTCAACAAGGCCGACCTCGCCAATCCGCACATCACCCGGGAATGGCTCGAGTATTTCAACCGCGAGCCCTTGAGCTTCGCCGCCAGCAGTGCCAAGGACAAACGCATCGACACCGCCGATGTGCTTTATCTGTGCGGCCGGCTGCTGCGCAAGGTCAATGCCGGCAAGCCCGCACCGGTGGTCAACCCGACGGAAAGCGCCGATGTCGCGGCATTGCGGGCCTGGAAGCAGGAACACAAGAAGCACCAGATATTGATTGTCGGCATCCCCAATGTGGGCAAGTCGTCGATCATGAACCAGCTGATCGGCAAGAAGGTGGCGCGCACCGGCAACGAGCCCGCCATCACCAAGGGCCAGCAGCGTGTGCGCCTGAATGACCACTGGTATCTGGTAGACACCCCCGGCGTGCTGTGGCCGAAGCTGGAAGATCAAGCGGCCGCCTATCGCCTGGCGCTCTCCGGTGCCATCCGCAACACCGCCATGGAATTCACCGATGTCGCCCTGTTCAGTGCCCAGATGCTGCTGGACCAGTTCCCGCAGCGCCTGCGCGAGCGCTACGGCATGGACACCCTGCCCGCCACCGGCGAGCTTTTCCTCAAGGAGCTGGCCGAGCGTCGCGCCTGTGTGCGCAAGGACGGCGAGATCGACTGGCACAAGGTGGCGGAGCTGTTGATTCACGATTACCGCGCCGGCCGCTTCGGCCCCATGAGCCTGGAGCGCCCTCCCCAGCCACCGGCCGCCGAGCCGGCAATCCCGCCGGCCGAGGCCGGCTGATCGCGTTTCTCAAGGCCGTACCGATCGGCTACCATACCGCCCTTGTCAAATGCCACACGGAACACCCCGACCCTCATGCCGAAATCCTTTCTGTTTGCCCATGGTCAGCGCTGGTTGAGTGAAACCGAACCGGAGCTGGGCCTGGGCATCGTCACCGAGCTCGATCACCGTACCGTCACCATCGCCTTTCGCTCCTGTGACCAGGCGCGGCGCTACGCCCGTGCCCAGGCACCGCTGAGCCGTATCGCCTTCGCGGCCGGCGACACCATCACGACCTGCCATGGCGACGCCCTGATCGTGCTGGAGGTAAGCAGCCACAAGGACACACTGGTCTACGACGCGCATCTGAAGGACGACCCGAGCCAGCGCATCAAGCTGCCGGAAGCCCTGCTCAGCGATACGCTGATTCTGAACAAGCCGCTGGAGCGGCTGTTCGCCGGCCAGACCGACGCGGCACAGTGGTTCTATCTGCGCAAGCACACCATCGAGCGCCTGGCCGAGATCGAGCGCTCCCGCGTGCTGGGCCTGTGCAGCGGCCGCACCGACCTGATTCCGCATCAGCTCTACATCGCGGCGGAAGTGGCTGCCCGCCACGCGCCACGCGTCATGCTGGCCGACGAGGTGGGGCTGGGCAAGACCATCGAAGCCGGCCTGATCCTGCAGCAGCAGCTGGTCAACGGGCTGGCGAGCCGCGTGCTGGTGATCGTGCCGGAGGCGCTGCTGCACCAGTGGCTGGTGGAGATGCTGCGCCGCTTCAGCCTGCACTTCAGCATTTACGACGAGGAGCGCTGCAGCGAGATTCTCGAAGCCATGGCCGAGGACGAGCCAGGCAGCCGCAACCCTTTCCTGGAAGACCAGCTGGTGCTGACCAGTGTCGATCTTTTCCACCGGCAGCCCGCGTGGTTCGAGTTCGCACTCAAGGGCGAATGGGATCTGTGCATCGTGGACGAAGCCCATCACCTGCGCGACGAGCCCGCAGCCGCCTCGGCCAACCCGCGTCGCAAGCCGGTCACTGACTACTCGCTGGTCAAGCGCATCGCCGACTCGGCCCGGGGCATCCTCCTGCTGACGGCCACGCCGGAGCAGATGGGTCTGGAGAACCACTTCGCCCTGCTGCAGCTGCTGGATGCCAATCGCTTCACCGATTTTGCGTCCTACCAGCAGGAACACAGCCGCTATCACGACCTGGCGGGCACCATCAATGCGCTGGTCAGCCGCGAGGCACTGGGTACCAGCCAGATCGCCCAGCTGCAGCAGGTGCTGGCCCGGCATCACACTCCGGCAGGCACCGAGCAGCTGCTCTCGCCCCTGCTGCCAGGCGCTCGGGCTACCGCCGTCGACAAAGACAGCGCCCGCGAGCAACTCATCCGCCTGCTGCTGGATCAGCACGGCACGGGCCGCATTCTCTTTCGCAACACCCGCAAGGCGTTGACGGGTTTCCCCGAGCGCGAGGTCCATGTCTACCCGCTCGATCTGCCTCAGGCCTATGACGAGCTGCGCAAGCACCGCCCGCTGTCGCTGGACACCCACCTGAAGCCGGAGATGGCCTACATCAGCGCCAGTGCCCTGCTGGATGAGGAAGAGCAGGCGGCGAGTCTGCCCTGGACTTCCGTGGACACGCGCGTGAAGTGGCTGGTGGAATTCCTGCAAAGCAAGCGCGGCGAGAAAGTGCTGCTGATCTGTGCTCAGGACGTCACCGCCATCAGTCTGGAGAAGTACCTGCGCGTCAATGCCGGCATCCGCAGCAGCGTGTTCCACCGCCACATGGACCTGATCGACCGCGACCGTGCCGCCGCCTATTTCGCCGGCACCGAGAGCAGCGCGCAGATTCTGGTGTGTTCCGAGATCGGCAGCGAAGGCCGCAATTTCCAGTTCTGTCACCACCTGGTGCTGTTCGATCTGCCCTTGAACCCCGACCTGCTGGAACAGCGCATCGGGCGTCTGGATCGCATCGGTCAGAAGCACACCATCCAGATCCATGTGCCGGTCTTCGACGGCAGCGCCCAGGAGGCACTGTTCCAGTGGTACCAGCAGGCGCTCAATGCCTTCGCCCAGGTGGCTCCCGCGGCGTTTCGGGTGTACCGCGAACATCAGGAGGCCCTGCATGCCCACCTGCTGGCCTGTGCTGCCAATACCCCCGAGTACCAGCAGTTCCTGGGCACAGCCCATGCCAGCAATGTGGCACTCAACCAGGCGCTGGAACAAGGCCGGGATCGTCTGCTGGAGATCAATTCCTTCAACCGCGAACGTGCCGAGCAGTTGGTGCAGCAGATCCGCGACTTCGAGGCCGTGTGCACACCCGAGGATTACATGAAGGAGGCTTTTGACGCCTTCGGCATCCACTACGAGCACAATTCAGACAACAGCTATTCCATCCAACCCACCGAAGAGATGATCGTGCCTGCCTTTCCCGGCCTGCCCGATGAGGGCCTCGATGCTGCCTTCGACCGCCAGCTGAGCCTGCACCGCGAAGACCTGCACTTCCTGACCTGGCAGCACCCCATGGTGCGCGGCGCCATCGACATGGTGCTGGACTCGCCACAGGGCGGCGCCGCCGTGAGCGTGCTGGCGGCACGCGATGCCGCGCCGACCGGTCTCGACGAGCAGCACCTGGTGGTGGAGGCGCTCTACCGGATAGTGGCCCCTGCGCCGCGGCACCTGCAGATGGCGCGCTACCTGCCGGCCACCAGCTTCGCCTTCACGCTGGTGCCCGAGGACGAGCAAGAGCGCACCAAAGCCGTGAGTCTGGACCCTGTGCGCGCGAAGCTGCGCTTCATCGACAAGCACGATGCCTCGGCGCTGGTCACCGAGCATCAGGCACGAATCGCCCAGCTGCTGCAGCAGGGCGAGCAGCTGGCCCAGGCGGCCATGAGCCGCTGCGTGGGCGAAGCCTCCGCCACCATGCTGCAGAGCCAGACCGCCGAGATAAAGCGCCTGGTCGCCCTGAAACAGGTCAACCCGAACGTGCGCGACTCAGAACTGGCGTATTTGAAAGAACAGACCCTGCAATTGCATCAATGCATGAAACAGGCGAGCGTCGAACTGCTCGCCGTACACGTGGTATTCAAGGCTTGAACACGACACCGACTGCTACCGGAGTGACTCGCATGACGACAGCTGCTACCGCCTCAACCCTCACACCGGGCACCCTGCCCCCGCCCGTGCATCCGGCTTTCGAATGGCTGCGCAGTCAGGCCATTCCCACGCTGAACGTGGTGCTGGAGGAGTACCGCCACCGCGTCACGGGCGCGCAGTATTTCCATCTGGCCAGCGACGACCCGGAGAATGTGTTCCTCGTGGCGCTGCGCACCGTGCCCATGGACTCCACCGGTGTGGCGCACATCCTGGAACACACCGTGCTGTGCGGCAGTCAGAAGTACCCGGTACGCGACCCCTTCTTCATGATGATCCGACGCTCGCTCAACACCTTCATGAACGCCTTCACCAGCAGCGACTGGACGGCCTATCCCTTCGCCAGCAGGAACCGCAAGGATTTCCAGAATCTGCTCCAGGTCTATCTCGACGCCGTGTTCTTCTCGCGTCTGCACGAGCTGGATTTCGCTCAGGAAGGGCATCGACTGGAATTTGCCGAGCCGCAGAACCCTGACAGTGCGCTGCAGTACAAGGGCGTGGTGTACAACGAGATGAAAGGGGCCATGAGTTCCACCAATTCCCTGCTGTGGCAGACGGTGAGCAAGTACCTCTACCCCACCACCACCTACCACTACAACAGCGGCGGCGAGCCCGAGCACATTCCCGATTTGAGCTATGCCGAGCTCAAGGCCTTCTACGACACGCACTACCACCCCAGCAACAGCGTGTTCATGACCTATGGCGACATTCCTGCCAGCGAACACATGGCGCGCTTCGAGGAGCTGGCGCTGTCGCGTTTCGACAAGCTGGACATCCACATCCACGTCCGCGACGAGAAGCGTTACTACGCGCCGGTGCGGGTGACGGAAAGCTACCCGCTGCGCGAGGAAGAAGACGAGGACGAAGGCGGCAGCGACAAGACTCACGTGGTGCTGGCCTGGCTGCTCGGGCGCAGCACGGACTTGCAGGAGATGTTCGAGGCCCAGCTGCTCTCCAGCGTCCTGCTGGACAACAGCGCCAGTCCGCTGATGCAGGTGCTGGAGACCTGCGGTCTGGGCTCGGCCCCCTCCCCCATGTGCGGCCTGGAAGACAGCAATCGGGAGATGAGTTTCCTCTGCGGCCTGGAAGGCTGTGCCCAGGACGCCACCACCGAGGTGGAGACGCTGATTCGTACGACGCTCGAGACCCTGGCGCGCGACGGCGTGCCGCTGGAGCAGGTGGAAGCCTCCCTGCACCAGCTCGAACTGAGCCAGCGCGAGATCACCGGTGACAGCCATCCCTACGGACTGCAGCTGATCATCGCCAGTCTGGGCAGTGCCGTGCACGGCGGCGACCCGCTGAACGTGCTGGATATCGACCCGGCACTGGCACAGCTGCGCCAGCAGATCCGTGACCCGGAGTTCATCAAGGGACTCATCCGCCGTCTGCTGCTGGACAATCCCCATCATGTGGTGCTGACCATGACCCCGGATGCCCATCTTGCGGCCCGGCAGATGGAGGCGGAAATCCAGCGGCTGCAGGCCATCAAGGACAGCCTGAGCGAGCAGGACACCCAGCAGATCCTCGCACGCAGCCAGCAACTCGCCGCGCGCCAGGAAGCGGTAGACGACCCGTCCCTGCTGCCCAAGGTCGGCCTGGCCGATGTGCCGGCAGATCTGCCGCAGCTGATTGCCACGCAGAGCCTCATCGGGGTGATGCCGGTCAGTTTCTATGCCCCGGGCACCAATGGCCTGTGCTACCAGCAGATCGTGGTCGATCTGCCAGCGCTCGACGACGAGCTGCTGCAGATCCTGCCCTACTACGCCAGTTGCCTGTCGGAGTTCGGCGTGGGCGCGCGCAGCTACACCGAGGTGCAGACCTGGCAGTCCAGGATCAGCGGCGGCGTGAACTGCTACGCCAATGTCCGCAGCGCCATGGACGATGCCCAGCAGACTCGCGCCATCCTGGTGCTTTCCAGCAAGGCGCTGGTGGCCAATCAGGCTGCCCTGAGCGAACTGCTGCAGCAGACCTTCACCCAGGTACGTTTTGACGAGGTGCAACGTCTGCGCGAAATCATGGATCAGATCTCTGCAAGGCGGGAAAGCAGCATCACCGGTCAGGGCCATTCCCTCGCCATGACCCTGGCCAGCAGCGGCATGAGCCCGACGGCGCGCCTGAGTCATGAATTCACGGGACTTGCCGGCATCGGCACCCTGCGCAGCCTCGGTCGCAGCCTGAAGAACGATGGCGAGGCCCGCGCGCTGCTCGAGAAATTCCGTGCCCTGCACGCGCGAGTGCTGGCAGCACCCCGTCGCTTCCTGCTGATCGGCGAGGCGGCCGAGCAGGCGGCGCTGCACGCCAGCCTGCAGCATTGCTGGCAGTCCTCGCAGCCCGTGGCGGGCACCGGCAGTGCACTGATTCTGCCGCCGGTGCGCGAGCAGGTACGGCAGATCTGGACGACCAATACCCAAGTCAATTTCTGCGCCAAAGCCTATCCGACCGTGCCGGCAGGCCACCCGGATCACGCTACCCTGTGCGTGCTGGCCGGCTTCCTGCGCAATGGCTTCCTGCATCGCAGCATCCGTGAACAGGGCGGTGCCTATGGCGGTGGCGCGGATCAGGACGCCAATTCGGCCTCGCTGCGTTTCTACTCCTACCGCGACCCGCGCCTGGCCGACACCCTCACCGACTTCGACCGGGCCATAGACTGGGTGCAGGGTGGAGGTCACGAATGGCGCCAGGTGGAAGAAGCCATCCTTGGTGTCATCAGCACCATGGACAAGTCGACTTCACCGGCGGGCGAAGCGAAACAGGCGTTCTACAACGAGCTGTTCGGGCGCACACGAGAAGCGCGTCTGGCCTACCGGCAGCGCGTGCTGGAAACGACGGTGGCGGATCTGCAGCGTGTCGCAGGCGAGTATCTGCGACCAGAGAAAGCGAGTGTGGGGGTGATCAGCAACAGCAGCCATGCAAAGGCGGTCAGCCATCTGAGCCTGCAGGAGCACACAGTCTGACAATGTTTTTACTAGGCATTTTCAATGACTTCCAGTGCCATGAGGCATGTGCTTAAAAAAAGTTCAACGGCTGTGGAACTAAGTGCCAGGGGCACAGTCTGACTGGGTGTAGGTAGATTGCAGACAAAATTGTGGGTTTTGTTTCATTTTATCTCTCCCTTGATAGTAGTCAGTTAAGCCCGGCCCTGTGGCCGGGCTTTTTTTATGCCCTACTCCCCCCGCGCCGCCATGATCGTGTCATAGGCTGACTTGATCTCCTGAGTCTTGCGCTTGGCGATCTCCATCATCTCTTCCGGCAAACCCTTGGACACCAGCTTGTCCGGGTGATGCTGCGCCATCAGCTTGCGGTAGGCCTTCTTCACCTCGGCGGTATCGGCGCTGCTGGCGAGTCCCAGCACCTTGTAGGCATCCTCCAGACGGTCCTGCGGTGTCACATCGGCACTGAAGCGGAACTGCGCGTTCATGCGCAGCACCAGCTGGTCGTACTCGGCCTGGCTGAGCCCGAGGCCCAGCGCAATGCCGTCGAGCACGCGCCGTTCGGCCGGGGCCATGGCGCCGTCGGCGAGCGCCGTGGCGGTCAGGATTTCCAGGAACATCTGGATCAGATTGCGCCGCCGCAGGCATTCCCGCCGGAACTGCGCCAGCACCTGGGCACTGGGAAAACCGGGCTGCTTGCCCTGCTCGAACAGCCCGATGGCCAGCTTGCGCTGCTCGGGCTGCAGCCGCATCTGGTCCATCACCTGCTGGGCCAGGGAGATCTCGTCCGGGCTGACGCGGCCATCGGCCTTTGCCACATGGCCCATCAGCGAGAACACGGCCGTGAAGAAAGCGGTCTGCACGCGTTCAGTGCTGTGGCTGCCCAGGGCCGGGTCGGCATCCACGCCGGACATGCCCTTGTCGAAATAATTGCCCAGTGCTGCGCCCAGCACGGCGCCCAGGGGGCCACCCATCATGAAGCCGAACGTGCCGCCCAGTACCTTGCCCCACCAGTTCATGCGCACTCCTGCACTCGTTAGAAAATTCGTAGCCACCCGCTCTGGCGCAGAGCCGGAGCACACGCTTCGTACTGCCCCTGGTAGCGTTGGGCATTGCGCTGCACCCTGTCGGCAATCTCCAGCAACCAGGGCTTGTCGGCGTAGCTGCCGCGGGCGAAGCCGGTGTTGCCCTCGTGGTAGGCCAGATAGAGATTGCGCGCATCGTCCCGGGCAATGCCATTGCGGCGCACACTGTTGGCGTTGTACCAGCCGACAAAATCCACGGCGTGGGCGAAATTGCTGCGCCTGGCCAGGCGATTGCCAGTGGACTCGCGGTAATCATCCCAGGTGCTGTCCAGCGCCTGGGCATAGCCGAAGGCATCGGAAGGACGCGGGCCGGGGATGACACCGAGGATGCGCGTGCGGGCCGGCCGGGCCCGGGAGCGAAAGCCCGATTCCTGATAGATGAACGCCATGGAGACGCCGACGGGAATGTCCCAGCGCCGCTGACTCTGCTCGGCGGCCCGGAACCAGGCGCGCTGGTCTTGGAAAATGCTGCAGACATTGCTCGCCTGACGCGGGGCGGTGCTCAGGCAGGCACTGAGCGTGGCTCCGAGCAGCAGGAGCAACAACCCGTTACGCACGGCTCTCATACTTGGTGCTCCGTCAGGAACGCTAGAAACGCGGCTTCATCGAGCACTGGCACCTCCAGCTCCACAGCCTTGTCGAGCTTGGAGCCGGCACCAGGACCGGCCACCACGTAGTCCGTCTTCTTCGACACACTGCCGGCTACCTTGGCGCCCAGGGCCTGCAGACGCGCCTTGGCGTCTTCCCGGGTCATGGTCTCCAGCGTACCGGTAAGCACGAAAGTCTTGCCGGCCAGCACGTCCGAGGCAGCCATCACGACCTGATCGATCCAGTGCACGCCGGCTGCCCGCAGGCGCGCGATGACGTCGCGATTGGCCGGCTGCTCCAGGAACTGCTGCACGCGGGCCGCGACGATCGGGCCGACATCGGGCACCGCTTCCAGCGCTTCGACATCGGCCGCCAGCAGCGCTTCCAGGGAACCAAAATGACTCGCCAGCGCCAGAGCGGTGGCCTCGCCCACCTCGGGAATGCCCAGGCCGTAGAGAAAGCGCGGCAGCGTGGTGCTGCGTGCCTTGTCGATGGCGGCAACGAGATTGGCTGCGGACTTGTCGCCCATGCGCTCCAGCGCCGCGAGCGGGGCATGCTGCAGATGAAACACGTCGGCCACATCGTGGATCAGGCCGGCGTCCACCAGCTGCTCGATGAGCTTGTCGCCCAGCCCTTCGATGTCCAGCGCCCCCCGGGCACAGAAATGCCGAATGGCCTCCTTGCGCTGAGCCGGGCAGACCAGGCCGCCGCTGCAACGAAACAGGATCTCGCCGTCGGGTTCCACGGCAGAGCCGCAGGCCGGACAACAGGCCGGCATCTGCACCGCGCGACGCGCGGCGGCGCTCCCCTCGGCGGCATCCTCGATCACCTTCACGACCTTGGGAATCACGTCTCCGGCGCGACGGATGATCACCCGATCGCCAATCTGCAGCCTCAGTCGAGCAATCTCGGCCATGTTGTGCAGCGTGGCATTGCTGACGGTGACCCCGCCCACGAATACCGGCTCCAGACGCGCAACGGGCGTGATGGTGCCGGTGCGGCCCACCTGGAACTCGACGTCGCGCACGACGGTGGCGACCTCTTCCGCCGGGAACTTCCAGGCCACGGCCCAGCGCGGGGTGCGGGCATTGAAGCCCAGCTCGGCCTGCAGCTGCAGGCGATCCACCTTGAACACGGCACCGTCAATCTCGTAGTCCAGCTCGGCCCGACGCGCCAGCAGCGCAGCGGCATAGGCCAGCGCCTGACTCACGCCCTCCACCTGCGCGATCAGCGGATTCACGGGCAGGCCCCAGCCGCGCAGACAGGCAAAGGTCTCGCTCAGGGACTGCCACCGTGCAGAGGCGTCCGCGCCCAGCACATTGGCACCGTAGCAGAACAGCTTCAGCGGACGTGCGGCAGCGATGCGCGGGTCGAGCTGCCGCAGCGTGCCGGCAGCGGCATTGCGCGGATTCACGAAGGTCTTGCCGCCACTGGCACTGGCCTGGGCATTGGCGGCCTCGAAGCCGGAGCGACTCATGTAGATCTCGCCGCGCACTTCCAGACGGGCGGGCACGGCAGGCCACTCCCCGGTCGCGGCAGACAGGACGGGCAGACGCAGCGGCACATCGCGCAGGGTGCGCACATTGTGCGTGATGTCCTCGCCCGTCACGCCATCACCACGCGTGGCCGCCCGCACCAGCAGGCCGTCCACGTAGAGCAGGCTCACGGCGACGCCGTCGATCTTGGGCTCGCAGCTGTAACGGATGGGGGCTGTGGAATCCAGGCGCCTGGCGATGCGGGCCTCGAAGTCCTGCAGTTCGGATTCGTCGAAGACCTTGGCCAACGACATCATCGGCAGCTCATGCGTCACCTGCACGAAGCCGCTCAACGGGGCACTGCCGACACGCTGGGTGGGGGAGTCGGGGGTGATCAGCGCCGGGTGCTCGGCCTCCAGCTGCTCCAGGCGCGCGAACAGGCGATCGAACTCCACGTCGGGAATCTCGGGGGCGTCGAGGGTGTGATAGAGATGATCGTGATGCTGGATGCGGGCGCGCAGCGCCGCGACTTCCTGCTCCGGCGCAAGTGACTCTGGAGTGAGCGGCCCCTTAAGCACCGGCCCTTGTGGCAGCTGGCTCTGCAGGGCAGGCGCTTGTGGGAGCGGGCCCTGCCCGCGATTGCGCTGCTCATGCATGGCGGCAAGCCCCCGCCTTCACTTCGCCTGCCGCAGCTGCCGCAGGTCGAAGTCGCGCACGCGCTGACGGTAATGCTCGATGGTCTGCGCCGTCATCACGCTGCGGTTGTCGTCCTTCAGATCGGCATCCAGCGCCATGCGCACCTTCTGCGCGGCGTCCAGCATCTGGTCGAAGGCCTGCATGCTGTGGCTGGCCGCGCTGGGCAGCGTCATGAAGAAGCACAGGCCGCGGGTGGAGAATTCGCTGATGCGGTTCAGGTCGAAGGTGCCTGGATTCACCAGGTTCGCCACGCTGAACAGCACGGGTGAGCCGGCGTCCGCGCCCAGGTGACGGTGGAAGATGGCCATGTCGCCGAAGCGCAGCTGATTGGCCAGCAGCACCTGCAGCATCTCGACACCGCTGATCTCGCGATCCGGACGAGCCACGACATTCAATACCAGGACTTCGCTGAAATCGGGTGCAGCGGCCGCCGCGCGTGCACTGTGCTCCTGCTGAGCCGGCACTGGCTCGGCGTCCTCATGCAGCAGCTCGGCGTCTCGCTGGCGGCGCGCCGGTTTGGCGGCGCGGGCACGTTCACGCAGGATCTCGTCTTCGGGGTGATCCAGGCTCAGCTCTTTCTGGCGGGACTTGTCCAACGGCTCGCGTACCGGTCGACTCGGTGCAACCACAGTGCGCGGCGCCGAGACATGATCGTCATCAAACGTGTCCAGGCCAAGGACAGGCTCGGCACGCTGCCCGCGCTCCGGCTCCTGCACGGCCTTCTCGGCGGCAGCAGCGCCCATGCCGGACAGTTTCTCGCCGGCCCACTGCCACCAGCGTCGCGGCCCGCCGCGGGTGTCCTGCGCGGGCGACGCGACGGGAGCCTCTTCCTCATACCAGCTCTCGGCCTGAGCGCCCTCGCCTGCGCGCGGCCTCAGCAGCACGTCATCGTCATCTGCGCTGTCGCGGTCGTCCTTCTCGTTCTCCACGTCCCAATCGTCGTGCTCGTCGTCCTCGCCGTCCCGATCCTCTTCCCACGACTCGGGCGGCCTTTCCTCGGCGTCATCGTCGCTGTTCTGCTCGTCGTAGGGATCGTCCTGTTCGTAGTCGTCCTGTTCGTAGTCGTCCTGCTCGTCGTCGTCCTGCTCGTCGTCGTCCTGTTCGTCGTAGTCGTCCTGATCGTCGTAGTCGTCGTCGTCCTGCTCGTCGTAGTCGTCCTGCTCGTCGTCCTCTTCCCAGTCGTCATCATCGCTGTCGTGATCCCGAGCAGCACGATCATCACGATGGCGATGATCCTCATCGGCGTCGTCCTCCGCATCGTCGTAGTCCTCGTCCGGCTGATCGTCATCATCGCGGTATAAGCCGTCACTGAAAGAGTCGCGGGGCTCATCGTCCAGCGCCTGCAAGCCACTGCGGCGTGGGAGGTCCTCTTCTATCATGGCTCCAGAAGCTGCCGCGGCGCCAGCGGCAAGCGGCTTGGCGGCGGCCATGCGGTCGATGGGACGTTGTACGGGCTTGAGCGTGCGCTGGCTGTGCTTCTGGCGTGCCGCATGGCGGGCATTGGCCACACCGGAGGCGCGGGGTGACTCGTCCAGGGGCTCGTCCTCACCCAGGGTGTCCATGAGCACGGGAATGGCCTGATCGCGGGAGGTAAATTCGGAATTGCGCTTGACCACCTGCTCGAAGGAGCGCTGCACCAGGCGGGCACCGCCATTGGGCAACTCAGAGGCCAGCAGTTCGTCAGGGTCGTACGGGAGGATGTTCTTTTCCAACGCCATGCGCAGCTGACCGCGCCGCGCCCGCAGTGCCACGTAGAGCCCACGCAGGATCACGCCGACGATGGCGAGGATCAACAGCAGTATCATCAGTTCACGCAGACCCATAACCCAGTTCTTTCCTTAAGTCTTTTAGCTAATCGTCCGATTTATAACGCAAATATACTGGCATGTGAACTTCTTTACATAGCCGCCAGTTCTGCCGCTTCGGCAATGTCCACCGCCACGATGCGGGAGACGCCCGGCTCGTGCATGGTGACTCCCAGCAACTGGTTCGCCATTTCCATCGTCAGCTTGTTATGGGTGATGAACACGAACTGCACCGACTGTGACATTTCCTTCACCAGGTTGGCATAACGGCCCACATTGGCGTCGTCCAGTGGCGCATCCACCTCGTCGAGCATGCAGAACGGCGAGGGATTGAGCTGGAAGATGGAGAACACCAGCGCGATGGCCGTCATGGCCTTTTCGCCGCCCGAGAGCAGATGAATGGTGCTGTTACGCTTGCCAGGCGGCCTCGCCATGATCGCCACGCCCGTATCCAGCAGGTCCTCGCCTGTCATGTCCAGATAGGCATGGCCGCCGCCAAAGACCTTGGGGAACAGCTCCTGCAGGCCGGCATTGATCTTGTCGAAGGTTTCCTTGAAGCGCGTGCGGGTTTCCTTGTCGATCTTGCGGATGGCATTTTCCAGCGTCACCAGCGCGCGCTCGAGGTCGTCGTTCTGGGAGTCCAGGTAGAGCTTGCGCTCGGACTGCGTCTTGTATTCGTCGATGGCGGCCAGGTTGATGGCGCCCAGGCGCTGCACGCGGCTGGCGATGGCCTCGAGTTCGCGTTCGCAGAAAGCCTGGTCTACACCTTCCGGCAGCGTGGCGAGCACGGTCTGCAGGTCGTAGCGCGCCTCGCGCAGCTGGTCCTGCAGGGCCTCGCGCTTGACCATGTCGCCTTCGCTGCGCAGACGGTGCTCCATCAGCTGTTCGCGCAGGGCCGCGGCGCTGCGTTCGAAGTGCGAGCGCTGCTGTTCCAGCGTGCGCAGGGTGTGTTCGTTGCGCTCGGCGCGGGCCTTGGCGGCGGTAAGCTGGGCTTCCACTTCCAGACGCTTCTGCAGCTGCCCTTCGAGCTCGGCGCGCTTGAGTTCCAGCGGGGCGTCGCTGTCCTGCAACTGGCGCGTCAGGGAGTCGATCTTCTCCCTGGCGCGCTGCACCTGGGAGGCGGCGCGGTCGAGCGTGTCGCGCAGGGATTTCAACTGCGTCTGCAGGGACTGCGACTGCAGGGCCAGATGGTGGGCGTGGTCCTTGTCGTGGCGCGCTTTCTGGCGTACCTGATCCAGCGCCGCGCGCCGCTCATCGCGCTGTTGCAACAGCTGTTCCTTGCGTTCGGTGTCCAGTTCCATGGCATCCAGCGCGGCCTGCAGATTGGAGCGGGCCAGGGCCGTGTTCTCCTCCTCGACAGCCAGCTGGCGCAGCAGCTCGTCGAGTTCGTGCTGCAGGCGCTCGCGGCGCAGGGTGGTCTGCTCCACCTTCATCAGGCGGGCACCGAGCTGGGATTTCAATTCACTGTACTGTCGGGCCGTCTGGGCGATCTGGCGCTGCACGTCCTCGCGGCGGGATTCCAGGTCACGCAGGCTCTGCCGGCTGCGAGCCTGCGCCTCCAGCAAGTCGTCCACCCGGGCCTGCTGCAGGGCGATCTGCTCCTCCAGACGGGCGATCTCCCCCTTGCGCTCGAGCAGGCCGGCTTTCTCGTCGGCGGCCTTGCGCACACGAATCCAGGACTTGCCGAGCCAGATGCCCTGGCGGGTGACGACGGACTCGTGGGCCGCGAGTGCACCGCGCAGTGCCAGCGCCGCCGCCAGATCGTGGGCGACATGGATGCCAGCCAACAAGGCAGCGCTGTCCCAGGAGGAATGCACATGGCTGGACAGCAGTTCACGACCGGCAGCAGCCACCGCTGCACTGCCCTGCACGCCCGTGTCCACCAGCGACAGCAGGCCCGCCGGCAAGTCGGCCAGCAGGGCATCTATATTGTCGATCTGCTCGATGCACACACTTTGGAGATAGTCGCCGAGCACGGCTTCCACCGCCGCCTCATAGCCTGAATCCACTCGAATATTTTCACCCAGCCTTTTGTTTTCACTTATTTTCTTTGACTGCAACCAGCGATTCATGCCCTCGTTGTTGCGGCCCAGCGCGGCCTTCTGCAGGGCCTCCAGCGAGGCGGCGCGCCCCTTCAGACTCTGCAGCTCGCTGCGGGCCCGATCCAGGTCACTGGCGATGCTCTGACCCCGGCTTCTTTCTTCTTCTACCTGCCCTGCCAGCTCGCTGTTGCTGCTCTGGTGCTGCTCCAACGCTTCTTCCAGATGGGAGACCTGCAGGGAGAGCTCGTCGATCACGTCCTGTTCGGGGTTGCCGCCCAGGGCTTTTTTCTCCTCCTGCAGACGCGCCTTGCGATCCAGCCCGCGCTCCACGATCTTTTCCAGCTGCTGAATGCGTGACTGCTCGACCTCGGCAATCTGGCGCGGCTCCTCGGCACGGCGGTTGAACTCGTCCCACTCGTGCTGCCACAGCTGCATGCGCTCTTCGGCTTCTTCCAGCGCGAAGGCGGATTCCTCGGCCACGGCATGGGCTTCATCCAGACGCGGCGCCAGCTCTTCGATGCCGGCTTCCAGCTGCAACACGCGGACGCGGTCGGATTCCAGCTCGCCCTGACTGTGGCCGAAACTGTCGCGGGTCTCCTGCAGATCGCGTTTGAGCTGGGCGGTGCGCTCGATCTGGAATTCGATGGTCTGCTCGAGGCGGGCGATATCGCTGCCCAGACTGTAATAGCGCCCCTGGATCTCGCTCAGCTGGTCGTTGAATTCGGTGTTGTCCACCAGGTGTTGCTCCACCTTGGCGTCGATGGCGCGCTGGTCGGCCACGGTGGCCTCGATCTTCACTTCCAGCTCGCTGATCAGGGCCTGCTTGCGCTGCAGCTCGTCGTCAAGGGCCTTCCAGCGCAGGGCGTTCAGCTGAGCGCTCATCTCGCGCTCCTGCTGCTTGAGTTCGCCGTACTTTTCCGCCGCCTGGGCCTGGCGCTGCAGATGCTGCAGCTGACGACCCAGCTCTTCGCGCAGGTCGGTCAGACGCTCCAGGTTCTCGCGGGTACGCTTGATGCGGTTCTCGGTGTCCCGACGGCGCTCCTTGTACTTGGAAATCCCGGCCGCCTCTTCGATGAAGATGCGCAGCTCCTCCGGCTTGGACTCGATGAGCCGTGACACCATGCCCTGCTCGATGATGGAGTAGCTGCGGGCACCCAGGCCGGTGCCCAGAAAGATATCGGTAATGTCGCGGCGGCGGCACTTCATGCCGTTCAGCAGATAACCCGAGGAGCCGTCGCGGGAGACCTTGCGCTTGATCGAGATTTCGCTGTACTGGGCATATTCGCCCTTGATGCGGTTGTCGCTGTTGTCGAACACCAGTTCGATGCTGGCCTGCCCTACAGGCTTGCGCCCACCCGAGCCGTTGAAGATCACGTCCGTCATGCTCTCGCCGCGCAGGTTCTTGGCGGAACTCTCCCCCATGACCCAGCGCACCGCGTCGATGATATTGGACTTGCCACAGCCATTGGGGCCGACGACCGCGCACAGATTGGAGGGAAAATTGACGGTGGTCGGGTCGACAAAGGACTTGAATCCGGCCAGCTTGATACATTTCAAACGCATGTAGGAACTCGGGTGATTGACTGCGAAAGCAGGCGCAAGTTTAGCCGATAAAACGCGGCGATGGACACACAAAAAACGGCCCTTGCGACCGGCGTCAAAGCCCTGAGCTGTTCACTCTTCAGGCGAGTCACAGGTGACACACCACGCGCCCGCTTGTCGTCACTCGCCCTGGCAGCCGCCCCGCGAACCGGCGCTACTGCGCATGCCAATGCTGCGTGGGCTGGGGGCGCACAGACCATCACAGGACGTACAGGCCGGATGCGCGCAGTTTCCTGCGCAGGGATGGTTCACCAATCCGGCGCCGATAGCCATGAGCCACACGCATGACGAAGCTTTCCCCCGCCCCTCCCTGTTATCATCGCCTCTTCACCCGCCCCTCAGGAGCCCCCCCATGCGCCACTGGGTCAACGAAGCCGTCCGCCGCATCGACGCAGACTTTCAGCGCTCGGCCGACACCCATCTCATCAAGCTGCCACTGCCGGAATATCCGGGCATCGACCTCTACCTCAAGGACGAGAGCACCCACCCCACCGGAAGCCTCAAGCACCGGCTGGCGCGTTCGCTGTTCCTGTACGGGTTGTGCAACGGGCATATCGGGGAAGGCACGCCGATCATCGAGGCCTCGTCGGGCTCCACGGCCGTGTCCGAGGCCTATTTTGCGCGACTGCTGGGGCTGCCCTTCGTGGCCGTGATGCCGGCGTCCACCGCCATCGAGAAGGTGCGCCTGGTGGAGTTCTTCGGCGGGGAGTGTCACAAGGTGGATCAGGGCGGCAGGATCTCGGACGTGGCCGCCGAGCTGGCCGGCGAACGCGGCGGGCATTTCATGGATCAGTTCACCTATGCCGAGCGCGCCACTGACTGGCGGGGCAACAACAATATTGCCGACAGCCTGTTCCGGCAGATGGAACTGGAGCGCTACCCGGTGCCACGTTTCATCGTGATGAGCACCGGTACTGGCGGCACCTCGGCTACGCTGGGGCGCTATATCCGCTACCGCCGCTTCGACACCGAGCTGGTGGTGGTGGACCCGGAGAATTCGGTGTTCTTCGAGGCCTGGACATCCGGCCGGCGCGACCTGAGCTGCCCCGGCACCAGCCGCATCGAGGGCATTGGCCGGCCCCGCGTGGAGCCCTCGTTCATCCCGAGTATCGTGGACGCCATGCTCAAGGTGCCCGACGCGGCGTCCATGGCCGCGCTGCGCTGGCTGGAAGCGCGCATCGGCCGCAAGGCGGGCGGCTCGACGGGCACGAATCTGTGGGGAGCGTTGCAGTTGGTGAAGCAGATGGCCGAAGCGGGCGAGCGCGGCTCGGTGGTCACCGTGCTGTGCGACACCGGCGAGCGTTATGTGCATACTTACCACGACCCGGCCTGGGTGGCGCGAGAGATTGGCGATATCAGCGTGTGGGAGCAGGCTCTGCCCCCATAAACCGCGGACCCGCCGCAGCTCCGGGCGCGTTGACCAGCACCGTACTGCAGA
>Ga0255210_1000158_pt1 | contig 31481 bp, 29 predicted proteins | sample Miss_Yuk_RepA_8d_FD_188422 | JGI IMG/M metagenome (GOLD analysis project Ga0255210, IMG submission 188422) | Freshwater microbial communities from Mississippi River, Louisiana, United States - Miss_Yuk_RepA_8d | ecosystem: Environmental > Aquatic > Freshwater > River | place: USA: Louisiana...
GTGGAATCAAATTTGATCTTATGGATGTTGCTAAAATTTTTAAAAAAACTCCTTATTTAGCAGATCTAAAACCAGGTGGAAAATATGTTGCAAAAGATATGTTTGAGGCTGGGGGAGTGCCAATGCTTCTTAAAACATTATTGGATGGGGGTTATTTGCATGGAGATTGTTTGACTGTCACTGGCGAAACTATGAAAAAAAATTTAGAAAATGTTAAGTTTAATAACAATCAAGATGTAATGAGGCCTTATAACAAACCACTATCAAAAACAGGAGGAGTTGTTGGTCTACAGGGAAATTTAGCTCCTGAAGGCGCAATCGTTAAAGTCGCTGGAATGAAAACTTTGAAGTTTATAGGAAAAGCTTTGTGTTTTAATAGTGAAGAAGAGGCTTTTAAAGCAGTTCAAAAACGAAAATATAAAGAAGGGGACGTTATAGTTATTAGATATGAAGGGCCAAGGGGAGGTCCTGGAATGAGAGAAATGCTTTCAACTACTGCAGCTATTTATGGACAAGGAATGGGCGAAAAAGTTGCATTGATTACCGATGGAAGATTTTCAGGAGCAACTAGAGGTTTTTGCGTTGGACACGTTGCACCAGAAGCATTTAATGGTGGTCCGATAGCATTATTAAAAAATGGCGATACAATAATTATCGATGCTAATAAAGGTACTATTGAAGTTAAAATTTCAAATTCTGAATTACAAAAACGAAAAAAATCTTGGAAAAATATAAAACCTAATTTTACATCAGGAACCCTTTGGAAATATGCTCAGTCTGTTGGATCTTCAAAATATGGCGCAGTAACTCACCCAGGTGGCTCTAAAGAAAAAAAATGTTACGCGGACATTTGAGGAATAATTGTTTCTTACAATTTTAAATATAATACTCCCAGTTATTTTTGTAATATTTATTGGATATCTGTGGAATATCTATAACAAAGATTTTAATATTGTTGCTGTTACAAAACTTGTTTCAAATATTGCTCTACCATGTCTGATTTATGATTCAATAACTAGAGCAAATTTAACTATAAATATTTTTTTTGAAATTTTTTTTTCAGCTTTTTTAGTTCTATCTCTTGGTTTTTTATTTGGATATATATTTATAAAAATTTTTAAACTCCCATCTATTAAATTAACAACGCCAATAATGCATCCTAACAGTGGCAACATGGGTCTACCCCTTGCTTTATTGACTTTTGGTAGCGAAGGTCTCGCATTAGCTGCTGGATTTGCCTCTATTGTGATGGTAAGTCATTTTACAGCCAACTCTGCAATTTCATCAGGAAACTATTCTTTAAAAAAAATATTACTAAGTCCTGTTTTGTTAGCATTATTAGCTTCTTTATTTATTTTATTTTACAAAATTGAAATGCCAAGTTTTATTAATAGTTTTGCAAAAATTTTATCAGGACTCGTTATACCTTTAGTTTTGCTAGCATTAGGAATGTCACTCAGCAAAATTAATACTAAAAATTTAAAAATAGGTTTATTGCTTGGTATATTTAAAATTATTATCGGTCCGATTATTGGATTGCTGGTAGTTTATTTATTAAATCTTGATGGTATTGTAGCCAAAGTTGTAATATTACAATCAACAATGCCGGCTGCCATATTGACATATTTGATAGCTTCAGAAAATAATTCATATGATCAAGAAATTGGCGCAGCTGTTTTTGTGTCCACTGTTGCTTCTATTATTTCAATACCAGTTATTTTATTTTTTTTAATATAATGAAAATTAAGCCAATTATTTTATGTGGTGGAGAAGGTACTAGATTATGGCCAGAATCTAGAAAAAAACATCCTAAGCAATTTATTAAAATTAATGGAAAGAGTTTATTAAAACACGCAATTGATAGAGTCACAGGTGTAAATTTTGACTCTATTACGATTTGTTCTAATGCCAATTTTTTAGACCAAATCAAAGAAGAAACAAAAAATATAAATTGCAAAATCTTTGTTGAGCCAGATAAAAAAAACACTGCAGCTGCAATTCTTGCAGCAATTAATGATGATGATTTAATATTTTATCAGCCTGTAATAATTATTTCTTCTGATCATATAATTGAAAAAAAATTAGTTTTTCAGAAACAAATTAAAAAATTTTGTAACTATTTAGATAAGAATAAAATTTTTATTTTCGGCATTAAGCCTGATTATCCGGAGACGGGCTATGGTTATTTATATTCAAAAAGAGTTAATAAAAATTTTAACAAAGTTATTAAATTCGTTGAGAAACCAAATTTATCTTTAGCAAAAAAACTTATTAAAAACAGCAATTACCTTTGGAACTCAGGAATATTTTTTTCAAACAAATCAGCATTATTAAATGAATTTTCAGTTTTACAAACCAAACTGGCGGTACAAGTATGTGATTCTTATATAAATGCAAAACTTACAAATAACATTGTGACATTAGATAATAAATATTATTCAAAAATTAATTCTATCTCTTTTGATCATGCTATCTTAGAAAAATCTAAAAATGTTTATTCTTCAAAACTTTTAAGTGACTGGAAAGATGTAGGTAGTTGGATGCAAAAATGGCAAATCGAAAAAAAAGATAAAGATAATAATTTTATAAGAGGTAATATATTCAAGAGCAATATCAAAAATTCTTATATTTCATCTACCAGAACTGTTGTTGCTAGTAATTTAAAAAATATACTTGCAGTTGATAATAATGATGTTCTTTACCTTTCGGATCTTAATAATAATAACCTTAAAGAAATTTATCCTATAATTAGTAAAAAATTTCCAAAAATTATAGATCAACACACAACTACACAAAGACCTTGGGGTCAATTTACAAACATATTTGTTGGAAAAAATTTTCAAGTAAAAGAACTAGTTGTTAACCCCGGAGCAGTTCTTAGTCTACAGAAACATAAATATAGATCTGAGAATTGGGTTGTAGTTGAAGGAAAAGCTAATGTTACGTTAAATAAAAAGAATATATTATTAGATAAATCAGATTCTATTTTTATTCCCCAAGGCGCAGTTCACCGAATTGAAAATAAACAAAAAAATTTGTTAAAAATTATTGAAGTTCAAACTGGCAGTTATTTAGGGGAAGATGATATTATTCGTATTAAAGATATTTACGGTAGAGCTTAGTTTAAAGTTAATCTTATAGGTACGTGATCGGAAGGTCTTTCTAGAGTTCTCAAATATTTATCAATAGTTACGTCGTTAATTAAATGGCTAATATTTTTTGACAATAAAAAATGATCAATTCTTAATCCTTTATTTTTATCGAATGATCTTTGTTGATAATCCCAGAATGTATAGTTATTTGGCTCCTTATTTACTAACCTAAAAGAATCTTCATAACCTTCGTTTAATATTTTTCTAAAAATTTTTCTTATTTCAATTCTAAATAAAGCATCATTCTCCCAATCTTCTGGATTGTAAACATCCTCTTCGTTAGGAATAATATTAAAATCTCCACCGATTATTAATTTATTTTTTAATTTACTCTGATTAATTAAAAATGTTTCAAAAGATTTAAGCCATTTTAATTTGTATTGATATTTATCAGTATCTACAGGATTTCCATTAGGAACATAAACAGAAATAATTTTGATTAATTGATTCTTATAATTCACATCAACTGCGATGGTTCGTGATTGTTTTTGCTCATCATTAATAACATTGAAATTTATATTACTTATTTTTTTATTATAAATAATTGCCACGCCATTGTATGATTTTTGTCCATTAACCTCACTATCATACCCAATTTGTTTTATCTCTGAGAATGGAAAATTTTTACTTTCAGTTTTTATTTCTTGAAGAAGTAAAAAGTTCGGCTTATTTTTTTTTAGGTATTGAATAATATGATTTAATCTTACTCGTACAGAATTAACATTCCAACTACTTATTATCATTAAATAGCAAAAGAACTTCCACATCCACATGAGGATGTAGCTTTAGGATTTATTATTTTAAAAGTATTTTCAATTAATTTTTCTGAAAAATCAAGAATTGAACCTTCTATTAAAGCGAAAGATGATTTGTCGATTAAAACATTTTCAAAAACTAGATCATCCTCATTTACTTTCATATCTGTTGTGAAGTTGTATTTATAACCAGAACAACCACCACCTTTGACCTCTATCCTAAAAAACTTATTAATATTTTCTTTTTCTAAAAGATTTCCTATCTTTTTTTTTGCTTTATCTGTAATGGTAAAATTATTAGTCATTCAATTTATATGTTAATTATTAATATATGTCTGGGGTTGAGAATTACAATAAGTTATTAATTAAATTTTCCTCTAATAATTCAAATTATTTGGGAAGACAATTTGGTGATAAAAAAAACCTCTATAGATCATTTTATCAAAGGGATCGTGATAGAATTATACATTCAACTTCATTTAGAAGGTTAAAATATAAAACACAAGTTTTTGTGTATGACGAGGGAGATCATTATAGAACAAGACTTACGCATACCTTGGAAGTGTCACAAATATCAAGATCAATTTCAAGATATTTGAAATTAAATGAAGATTTATCAGAGGCTATTAGTTTAGCCCATGATTTGGGTCATCCACCATTTGGTCATGCGGGAGAAAAAATTTTAGATTATTGTATAAGAGATCATGGTGGTTTTAATCATAACATTCATTCAATACGTCTAGTTACAGAATTAGAAAAGGCTTATCAAAATTTTGATGGCTTAAATTTATCTATTAATACAATAGACGGAATTGTTAAACATAATGGTCCAAATTATTTAATAAAACAAAACCTAGATTTACTACCTAATTTAAATAAGATTAAAAAAATTAATTTTTATAATCAATCTTCTTTAGAAGCACAAATAAGTGCTTTATCTGACGATATTGCTTATAATAATCATGATATTGATGATGGCATCAGAGCCGGATTATTTTCAATTAATGATATTAAAGATTTGCCAATTATTGGAGAGATTATAAAAAAAAAAAATAAGCAGTTTAAAAATAAAAAATTACTTAGAAACGAAATTATTAGATCAATAATTAATTTTATGGTCACCGATTTGATTTTACATACAAAAAAAAATTTAAAGAAATACAAAATCAAAACAATTGACGATGTTTATAATTCCAAAAAATTTATAGTAAGTTTTTCACCAAAATTAATTAAGGCAAATAACCAAATTCGAGAATTTTTAAAATTAAATATGTATGAAAATAAATCCGTCAAAGAAATGACCGACAAAGCTGAAAAAATTATAAAAACTTTATATATATATTTAATTAAAAATAATAAAAAATTTTTACCTTCAGATATAAAAAACAAGTGGGGATTAGAAAGATCAGTTGCAGATTTTATTGCCGGGATGACAGATAAGTTTGCAATTGATTTATATAATAAAATTAGATGAATATCTTTACTAATTATAAAATTAAATTGATTGATTTTTTTAAAGTACTAGAAAAAAATAAACTTATTAAGTTGCCTGAAAAATTTGATAATTTTTCAGTAGAAATTCCAAAAATAAAAACCCACGGTGATTTGAGTACCAATGCGCCAATGATTTTTGCTAAAGAAAATAATCAAAGTCCAGTTGAGCTTGCTGCTATTATTAAAAAACATTTGGATAGTAAATTTAAAGAGATTATAAAAATTGAAGTAGCTAAACCTGGATTTTTAAATTTTTTCTTTAATAAGGATTTTTGGTACAATTTTTTAAAAGCAACAGACATAAATTTTGGAAAAAGCGATAATTTCGTACCTAAAAAAATTTTAATCGAATACGTATCTGCAAATCCAACTGGTCCTTTGCATGTAGGCCATTGTAGAGGAGCTGTTTTTGGGGATATATTAGCAAATCTATTGAGTTTTGTTGGAAATAAAGTTGTTAAAGAATATTATATTAACGATTACGGCAATCAAATTAATCAATTTGTAAAATCTGTTTATTATAGAATATTAGAAATAAAAAATAAAACTTTATTCCCCGAGGACCAGGATCTTTATCCAGGTGAGTATGTAATTGATATAGCAAAAAATATTTTAAAAAAAAATAATCTCAGTAATTTTGAAAATTATAATTTAATTTTTAATGATCTTAAAAAAGTTTGTATAGAAGAAGCAATGAATTTAATAAAAAATGACTTAAAACAACTTGGAATTGTTCATAATAATTTTGTTTCTGAAAATGATATTGTTAATCAAAATTTAGTTGAAAGGGCTTTAGACATATTAAAGAAAAAAAATTATGTCTATGAGGGAATTTTAGCAAAACCAAAAGGAAATGAAGTTGATGATTGGGAACCTAGAAAGCAAATTTTATTTCAATCTACTAAATTTGGGGATGACTCCGACAGAGCATTAAAAAAATCAGATGGCACTTGGACTTATTTTGCAAATGATGTTGCTTATCATCTTAATAAAATAGATAGAAAGTTTGATTTGCTTATAAACGTTCTTGGAGCAGATCATGCCGGTTATTTAAAAAGACAAGCCTCTTGTGTATCCGCTTTATCTGAAAATCAACAACAAATGATTTCCAAAGTTTGTCAGCTAGTTAAACTATTTAAATCAGGAAATCAGTTAAAAATGTCAAAAAGAGCAGGGGATTTCATAACTGCAAGCGATCTTATAAATGAAGTTGGCAAAGATTCGGTAAGATTTATGATGATATATCGAAGTAATGACTCACAATTAGATTTTGACTTTGATTTAGTTACTGATCATTCCAAAGAAAATCCAGTATTTTATGTTCAGTATGCTCATGCTAGAATTTGTTCCTTATTTAGAAAAACTAAATATGAAATTAGCAATGAAAAAAAATTAAATTTAAGTTTTCTTAATCAAGAAATAGAGATTGATATAATAAAAAAAATAGCTGAGTGGCCTAAGTGTTTAGAGTTATCAGCATATCATTTAGAACCACATAGAGTTCCGTTTTATTTATATGAATTAGCAAGTTTATTTCATACTTACTGGAACTCTGGAAATGAAAATGATAACTTAAAAATTTTAAATGAGAATAATCCTGGAATTCAGTCGGCACGGCTATTCTTAATTAAAAAAATACAATTAGTTATAAAAACTGGATTAGATATTCTTAATGTTACTGCTCCAGTTGAAATGTAATTAATGAAAAAAAATTTATATAATATAATAGCTTTTTTTCTCGTTTTCTCTTTTTTAATACTTTGTTTATTTTACTATAATTCCAATTTATTTATTAAAAATGCAGACAAAAAAAGATTAGATTATTTAGTCTTTTTAAATTCACATATTGAAAAATTAGATAAAATTAGCTCATCCTCTGATTTTAAAAAAAGAATCGATAACAATGATTTCTTTAAAAATATTTATAAGCAAAAACAATATTGGGAGTTAATAAAATAAATTTTGAAAACACACGCAATTATTTTTGGAATTGATAGTTTTAAGTTAAATTTAAATGAAATTACTTTTTTTAAAAAATATAAACCTTGGGGAATTATTTTATTTTCTAGAAATATAAAAAATCTAGAACAAGTTAAAAATCTAACAACCAGTATAAAAGATCTTTTTAAGGATAAAAATTTTCCAATATTAATTGATCAAGAAGGAGGAATGGTAAACCGTTTTAAAAACATTATAAATCTTGAAAATTACAACGCAAAATATTTTGGAGATATTTACAATAATGATCCTAAATTTTATTCAAAATTCGATAAATTTCTTAAAATAAATATTTCAATATTAAAATATTGTGGAATTAATATAAATACAGTTCCTGTTCTTGATTTATTTAATGCAGACAAAAAAAACGTTATTGGAAATAGATCTTTTTCAAAAAATTATAAAATCGTTGTAAAATTATCAAAATACTTAATAAAATCTTATAAAAAATCAGGACTTGAAACCGTTATTAAGCATATACCTGGGCACGGTTGCACTAGCATAGACTCCCACTTTGCGTTACCGCAAGTAAACCTTTCCTTGGATTACTTAAAAAATAATGATTTCAGAACATTTAAAAAAGTTAATAGTTATTTAGCAATGACTGCACATATTTTGTATAAAAACATTGATCCAACAAGATGTGCAACACAATCAAAAAAAATAATTAATGACATTATAAGAAAGTATCTTAGTTTTAGAGGAATATTAATGTCAGACGATATTTGCATGAAAGCATTGTCTGGCAGCATGTTGAAAAATGCTAAATTAACCCTAGATGCTGGTTGTAATGTTTTGTTACATTGCAATGGAAACTTGGATCAAATGAAGAAACTATCCTTAATCGTGCCAGAAATTGATAATTTTACAAATAAATTAACAAAAAAAATTAAGGCAAATTTTTATAAATTTAACTAAAGAATCAGTTAAATAAATTACATGAGCAGTATTGTTGAATTAAAACCTTCTATTCAAGAGAAACAAGAAGATGAATTTAATCTAAATATTGATAATTATGAAGGACCTCTAGAGCTACTTTTGGATTTAGCTAAATCTCAAAAAGTAGATCTTATGAAAATTTCTATTGTTCAGTTAGCTGACGAATATTTAAAATTTATCAATAATATAAAAAAGAATTTAGAATTAGCAGCTGATTTTTTGGTCATGGCAACATGGCTCGCATATTTAAAATCTAGATTATTATTACCAGATGATTATGAAGATGATTTTTCAGCTCTTCAAATGGCTGAAAAGTTAAAATTACAATTAAGAAAGTTAGAAGCAATAAGATTTCTCTCTGATAAACTTGTGTCACAAAAACAGCTAGGAAGAGATATTTTTACAAAAGGTATTCGAGAGGGAATTAAATCTATTTCGACATCAAAATATGCTGTATCACTTTATGAGCTTATTAAATCTTATGCTGAAATAAAAAGAAAACAAAATTTTTCCATTATGAATATTTCAAAATTACCAGTTTATACAATGGAGGAAGCAATAAAAAAAATTACGAGTTTACTAAAAGAATTAACAGAGTGGAGAGATATAAAAGACGTAGTTCCCGGATCTTTTTCTGGTTCTAAAAATTTACAAAAATCAGGATTAGCAGGAACTTTTGCTGGAAGCCTAGAGCTAGTTAGAGAAGGAAAATTATCTATTATGCAAAAAAAAATTTTTGATAAAATATTAATAAAAGCTACATAAAAATGTTGAATAAAAATAAAGATGCCAAAAGACTAGTAGAAGCGATCTTATTTGCTGCTGATGAACCTTTAGATATAGAAACAATTAAATCGAAAATTGAACTAAATGTTGATGTTTTAAAAATTTTAAAAGAATTACAATCTGAATTTATAGATCGAGGTATAAATCTTTATGAAATTTCTAATAAATGGTCTTTTAGAACAGCAGATAATTTATCAAAAAAAATTGCAAGTGAAGTTGTTCAGCAAAGAAAGTTATCGAAAGCTACAATAGAAACTTTAGCTATTATAGCTTATCATCAACCCGTAACCCGCTCTGAAATTGAGGAGATTAGAGGAGTATCATTTAGTACTGGAACTTTAGAAATATTATTTGAGCTCGGATGGGTTAAACCCAATGGGAGAAAAGAAATACCTGGCAAGCCGTTATTATATGTAACAACGGATACTTTTTTAAGTCATTTTAATTTAAAATCTTTATCAGATTTACCAAATTCTGAAGAGCTTGCATCAGCCGGACTAATAGATAGTCGCCTCGATAGATCAATTTTTGGAACAAACAAGTTTGCACAAGATGACCTTGAAAAAGTATCTAAAGAGGACATTTTTTCAAATATTGACGACATGCTTTCTGGAACATTAAACAAAAAAGACAACTAATTATTTGTATTAAAATATTAATTAATATATAGGTTTTGTATATGGGTCTTAGTTTTTGGCATATAATTATTGTTGTTATAGTAATTGTTCTCTTGTTTGGCAGAGGTAAAATATCTGATTTAATGGGAGATGTAGCTAAAGGAATAAAAAGTTTTAAAAAGGGTATGTCTGATGATCAATCAGCAGATAAAAAAGATCCAAACGATAAAGATCAAAATTCAAAGTCAAATCACTAAAATAATTTATGCCACAAATAGGGTGGTCAGAAATTTTAGTCATAATCCTAGTTGCTATATTAGTTATAGGACCCAAGGACCTTCCTGTTGTTATTAGAAAATTTATCCAAATAAAAAATGGAATAAAGAATTATGTTAATTCCTTTCAAAAAGGAATTGATGATATTGTTCAAGAACAAGAAAAAGATATAAAAAAAATTGTTAATATTGATTTAGAAGAAGAAAATAAAAAAAAAAAAGATAAATCTTAATTTTTATTTTTATGAATATTAATAATGATCAAAATCAATCAACTATATCAGAACATTTATTAGAACTCCGATCACGGATTATAAAAAGTCTAATCTTTTTTGTATTAGCTTTTATTATTTCTTATATGAATGCGGATAAAATTTATGATTTTTTACTACAGCCATATGTAAAAGCTTTGGGAGAAGGTGGCATTGGTAATAAAAGATTAATTTTTACGGCATTACAAGAAACATTTATTACTTATTTAAAGTTATCCTTTTTCTCAGCCTTATTTTTTTCGTTTCCAATTTTTTTAATTCAAATTTGGAAATTTATAGCGCCAGGATTATATTCAAACGAGAAGAAAGCTATTTTGCCATTTATGATAGCAACTCCAGTTCTTTTTCTACTTGGGGCGTTTTTGGCCTATTATTTCATAATGCCATTAGCAATTAAGTTTTTTTTATCATTTGAATCTCTTACATCCCAAACAAGTATGCCTATTCAATTAGAGGCAAGAGTAAGCGAATATCTTTCTTTAATAATGATTTTTATGCTCGCGTTTGGGCTTAGTTTTGAGTTACCAGTTTTACTAATTTTATTAGCAACTGTTGGCTTTATCGACTCTAAATATTTATCAGAAAGAAGACGGTATATTATAGTAATTATATTTATTGTAGCTGCAATTATTACCCCTCCAGATCCAATAAGCCAGATTGGGTTAGCAATTCCATTAATGCTCTTATATGAAATATCTATTTTAATAATTAAATATTTAGAAAAAAATAAGAATGATAATACTTAAACATATAAGAGAAAAACCAGTTATTTGTAAAAAAAAGTATATTGAGAGATTTATTGAAAACTCAGATACAATAATTGATGAGATTATTTTATTAGACTCAAGCTTAAGACAAAACTTAGAAAAACAGCAAAAACTTCAAGAGGAAAGAAATAAAATTTCAAAAACTCTTTCAACATATAAAGATAAAAAAAGTAAAGATTTCTTATCACTGTCTGAAAAAGTATCATTAATGAAAATTGATATTGAAAATTTTGAAAAAAAAATAACTGAACAAAAAGAAAAAATTAACAAAATTCTCCTGAATCTACCTAATATCCACTTGGATGATGTGCCCATTGGAAAAGATAGTTCAAGTAATAAAGAATTAAGAAAATTTGGTAATATTAGAAGTTTTGACTTTAAAATTAAGTCGCATGATGAAATAGGTTTAGAAAAAGATTTAATGGACTTTGAAACAGCAGTTAAAATTTCTGGTTCGAGATTTGTAATTACAAAGGGAAATATTGCAAAATTAGAGAGAGCATTAATTAATTTTATGATTGATATCCATGTTAAAGAATTTGACTATCTAGAGATGAATGTCCCTATAATCGTTAATGAAAAATCTATGTATTCAACTGGACAATTACCAAAATTTGCAAAAGAACAATTTTCTTTAGAAAATGGTTTATGGTTAATACCTACAGCCGAAGTATCGCTAACAAATATTGTTAGAGATAAAATATTAAATTATGAGGATTTGCCATTGCGGTATGTGGCTGCTACACCTTGTTTTAGAGCTGAAGCTGGAGCAGCTGGCAAAGATACTAAAGGTATGATGAGACAGCATCAATTTCAAAAAGTTGAACTAGTAAGTATTGTTAGACCAGAGGAAAATAATAACGAACTTGAGAGATTAACAAATTGTGCAGAAACAATTCTTAAAAAACTTGAATTACCTTTTAGAGTTATGTTGCTTTCGTCTGGAGACATGGGCTTTTCAGCAGAAAAAACCTATGATATTGAGGTTTGGATACCTTCACAAAATAGCTATAGAGAAATATCTAGCTGCTCTTCTTGTGGGCAATTTCAATCAAGTAGAATGCTAGCACGTTATAAAGATTTAAATAAAAAAATTGACTATGTAACAACATTAAATGGGTCAGGCCTTGCTATCGGCAGAACTTTAATTGCAATACTCGAAAATCATCAAAACAAAGATGGCTCTGTTAGTATACCTATTGCTCTTCAAAGTTATATGAATGGTTTAAAAAAAATTTAAAAAATACGTAAAATTATTAAATAAAATATTGTATTTAAAGATCTTCTAGTATATTCACCACATTATGTCAGCTTCCGGTTTTGCACAATTTATTCCATTAATATTAATTTTTGTAATTTTCTATTTTCTTTTAATTCGTCCACAACAAAAAAGAGTTGCTGAGCATAAATTAATGATAACTAAATTAACAAGAGGTGACACTGTTGTCACAGCAGGTGGTATTGTTGGAAAGATTACGAGAATTATAGATGATGAAAAAGCAGATTTAGAAATCGCTGAAAATATAAATGTTAAAATTATAAAATCTACTATCTCACAAGTCTTATCTAAATCAGAAACAAAATAATTTAAGTAGTGTTAAATTTTTCCAGATTCAAAATTGGATTTATTCTAACTTCTCTATTAATTTTTTTTTATATATTTATTGGAAATTTTAATTTTACTAATAAATATAAAATTTTTTTAGATAAAAAAGTAAATCTTGGGCTAGATCTTCAGGGGGGCTCATATTTATTGTTAGAGATTGATATTAATCCCTTACTTATTAAGAAAACTCAAGAAAAATATAACGATATAAAAAAAATTTTTGATGAAAAAAAATTTGATTATAAAAACTTAACTTTTTCAAATAACAAAATACAGTTTGAGTTAAAAAATTTATCCCAAAAAGATGATGCTATAAATTTAATTAATCGATCTGGCAGAGAAAATATATTTCTTAATAACAATTTAGAAAACTTAAAAAAAGATTTTGTTTATAAAATTGATAAAAATTTAATTATCTTACAGTTTTCTGATGATTATATTAAAAATTTAAAAAAAGATACAATTAATCAATCTATTGAAATTGTTAGAAAAAGAGTAGATCAACTTGGTACAAAAGAACCTTCTATTCAGCAAAAGGGAGATAATAGAATTATTGTTGAGCTGCCTGGTTTGTCCGATCCATCTAATTTTAAAAATATTCTTGGCAAAACTGCTCAACTTAATTTTAAGTTTTTAAAATCAAGTTCTGTTGATAAAGATAATATTGGGTTTGAAAAAATTAAAAACAAAGCAGATGGTTCTTTTATTGAAGTTGAAAAAAAATTAATTGTTTCTGGAGAAAATTTAATTGATGCGCAGCCTGGTTTCGAAAGGGATACTAATCAATCAATTGTAAGTTTTAAATTCGATAGTATAGGAGCTAAAAAGTTTGCAAATGCCACTAAAGATAATGTGGGTAGACCACTTGCCATTATATTGGATAATGAAATTTTAAGCTCTCCTGTTATTAGAGAACCAATACTTACAGGAAGTGGACAAATTTCTGGAGGTTTTACAGTAGAGGAGGCAAATCAATTAGCAGTTTTATTAAGAGCAGGGGCATTACCAGCGCCAATGAAAATAATAGAGGAAAGAACTGTTGGTGCAGATCTTGGTGAAGATTCAATACGTTATGGCCTGATATCATTCATTGCAGGTTTTTTGCTCGTTTTTATTTACATGATTTATGCTTACAAGTTACTGGGTTTTTTTGCAAATATTTCACTTTTACTAAATGTTGTAATTCTAATTTCAATATTAACTTTATTTGGATCTACTCTCACTTTGCCGGGAATAGCTGGAATAATCCTAACTGTTGGAATGGCAATAGATACAAATGTTATTATTTTTGAACGTGCCAAGGAAGAATTAAAGATTGAGAAATCTAATATCATTGCCTTTGATATGGCTTACAAGAAATCACTATTAACGATTATCGATTCTAATTTAACTACATTTATTGCCGGTGTAATTTTATTCTATTTAGGAAGTGGACCTGTAAAAGGTTTTGCAGTCACATTATGCGTTGGTCTTGCAACCTCTTTCTTTACAGCTTTTACTGTAAATAGGTTAATGGTTGGAAAATACATTAAGAATAATAAAGATAAATTAATAAGTTTTTAAATGACCAATTTTGATTTCTTAAAATATAAAAAATTTTTTATTTTAGTATCAGCCTCTCTTGTTTTTTTCTCTTTCATTTTGATATTTTCAAAAGGTTTAAATTTAGGTGTAGATTTTAAAGGTGGCACAACAATTGAAATAAGATTAGAAAAAAAGATGGATATTGAAAAAATCAGAAATTCACTTTCAAAATCTAAAATTAATAATTTTTCTGTAAAAGAATTTGGAACTGCAAATGATTTATTAATTTATACAGATAATTCTATCTCTCCAAGCGATATTAAAAATTTTTTAGAAAAAGATTTAAAAGAAAAGATAACAATTAGAAAAATTGAAACTGTAGGACCAAAAGTTGGCTCAGAATTAATAAAGTCTGCGATTTACTCTGTTTTATTATGTTTGATCGCAATCTTCTTATATCTATGGTTTCGTTTTGAGTGGCAATTTAGTCTTGGAGGCATCGTTGCTCTCTTTCACGATTTAATTATTACCGTTGGTGTTTTTGCACTTCTGGGTTTACAATTTGATCTTTCTATAATTGCAGCTTTATTAACTATTTTAGGTTACTCAATTAATGATACTGTTATAATTTATGACAGAATTAGGGAGAATTTAAAAAAAGATAGCTCATCAGAGTTGTCAATATTAGTTAATGAGTCATTAAATAATACTCTTTCTAGGACTTTAAAAACTTCAGGGACAACTCTTTTATCTATTGTTGCAGTATTAATCTTTGGAGGTGAGGTTTTGAGAGGATTTGCTTTTGCTATAACTTTTGGAATTATAGTAGGGACATACTCTTCTATCTACATTGCATCACCTATTGTAATGTTTTTTAAAATAAAAAGAGATTGGTCTGTAAAAATTGATAATACGCCTTAATATAGATTTTGTGCAGCTACCATTGTCAGAAGCATCGGAATTGATAAAAAAGTATTTGTTCTAGATACCAATAGTGCTGTTCGTGCAGATTTGGCTTTAATTTCAGGATCACACTCAATTATGCCCAAAGCCCTTTTTTGATTTGGCCAAATAATAAACCAAACATTAATGGCCATAATTATTCCAAGCCACATTCCAATGCCTATTGTTATGTTTTTAGCTCCACCTTTAAATGCTAAAGCTTCATGAACATAACCGTTTAAGTAAGCAGTTATTAATCCTGTAATTATTGTCAAAAGTGCAGCCCAGCGAAACCAAAATAAAGCCGTTGGTGCAATTACTTTTCCAATAGCAGGTTTTTGTTCATCGGGAATTTTTGGCATACTAGGAATTTGAACAAAATTAAAATACCAAAGTAATCCTATCCACATAATTCCAGATAATACATGGAAGTATCTAAATATAGCGCTCCAAAAATATCTATCGTTTGTCCATCCATCATTAATATAAAATAAGACTGAAAAAAAAATTAAAGTAGCAATGACAGAACTTAATAACGTTTTTGGGAGAGACAAAAGAATATTACTGATTCTCATAATATTAAATTACCATAAAAATTATTTTTAAGCACTCTTTCTTGAAATATTCTTAGATAGAATTTTTTTTAAAAATTCTCCGGTATAACTTCCATTTGTTATCGAAACATCTTCTGGTGTTCCTTCTGCAATAATTTTTCCACCTTTTACGCCTCCTTCAGGACCCATATCAATAATCCAATCAGCAGTTTTTATCACATCTAAATTATGCTCAATTACAATAACTGTATTTCCTTTATTTACGAATGTATGAAGAACCTCTAATAATTTTTTTACATCATGAACATGTAAACCTGTGGTTGGCTCATCAAGAATATAAATAGTCCTTCCGGTTGCTCTTTTTGATAATTCTTTTGCAAGCTTTATTCTTTGAGCCTCTCCACCTGATAGGGTGGTAGCTTGTTGACCAATTTTTATATAACCAAGTCCAACTTTTTGAAGCGTTAAAAGCTTATCTCGTATTGATGAAATATTTTCAAAAAACATGACGCCTTCATCAACAGTCATATTTAAGACATCGGCAATATTTTTGTCCTTAAATCTTATTTCAAGAGTTTCCCTATTATATCTATTCCCTTTGCACACATCGCATTGAACATAAACATCTGGTAAAAAATGCATTTCATAAGTTATAACTCCATCCCCCTCACAAGCTTCACATCTTCCTCCCTTTACGTTAAAAGAAAATCTTCCTGGTTTATAACCTCTTGCTTTTGAATCAGGTAAATTAACGAACCATTCTCTTATTACTGTAAAAGCTCCAGAGTAGGTTGCGGGATTTGACCTTGGAGTTCTGCCAATTGGAGATTGGTCAATATCAATTATTTTATCCAAATATTCATAGCCCTGAATACCTTTAAAAGGTTTTGGCATATTTTTAGTTATAGTTTTATTAATCATTAAATTTAATGCTCGATAGAGTGTGTGAAGGACAAAGGTAGATTTTCCGCTACCAGAAACGCCTGTTACCGCTGTAAAAGTGCCAAGTGGTATCTTGGTTGAAACATTTTGCAAATTATTTCCAGTTGCTCCACTTAAACTTAAATATCTTCCATCTTTTGCTTTTCTTCTTATCTGAGGAATAGAAATATATTTTTTTCCAGATAAATATTGTCCAGTAATGCTATGCTCATTTTCTTTAATTTCTGAAGGTGATCCCATAGCAATAATTTTTCCTCCTTCTGTTCCAGCTCCTGGACCAAGATCAATTATATAATCAGAATTAAGCATTGCCTCTTCATCATGCTCAACAACTATTACTGTATTTCCTAGATCTCTTAATCTTTTAAGAGCATTTAATAATTTAATGTTATCTTTTTGATGCAGTCCTATGGAGGGCTCGTCCAAAACATATAAAACACCAGTAAGTCCTGAGCCAATTTGTGATGCCAATCTTATTCTTTGCGACTCTCCGCCTGATAAAGTTCCAGATGATCTTGATAAGTTCAAATAATCAAGTCCAACATTTATTAAGAAACTTAATCTTTCGTTAATTTCTTTTAAAATATGCACTGAAATTTTATTTTCTTTTTCAGTTAAATAATTTGGGAGGCTTGAAAACCATTCATAAGCACTCTGGATAGACATTTTTGAAACTTCACTAATATTTAATTCTTTTATTTTAACAGAAAGAGCTTCTTCTTTTAGGCGCATACCTTTGCATCTGTCACATTCCGTTTCATTTTGAAATTGAGATATTTCATCTCTTTTCCAATCGCTATCGGTTTCTAAATACTTTCTTTCCAAATTATTAACAACACCTTCAAATGTTTTTTTGTTTGAATATTTTTCATACCCATCATCATAAGAAAATTTTATTTCTTCCTCATCCGATCCATACAAAATTATATCTTGAATTTTTTTGGGTAGATCTTTCCATGGGGTTTCAAGTGAAAAATCATAATGTTTAGCAAGAGAAGATAAAGTTTGAGCGTAATACAAAGTTGAACTTGATGACCATGGTACGATTGCACCATCAATTAAAGATTTTTTTTCATTAGGAATTACTAATTTTGGATCTATATAAAGATCAACACCAATCCCTTCACATTCAGGGCAGGCTCCATATGGGCTATTGAAAGAAAATAGTCTAGGTTCTATTTCCTCTATAGTAAAACCACTCTCTGGACATGCAAATTTTGAAGAAAAAACTATTTTTTCACTTTTTTTAAATTCTTTAGGAAGATTTTCATTTATAAAATCTACATAAACTAAACCGTCAGATAATGATAAAGTTGTTTCAATACTCTCTGCTATTCGTTGCTGTTCTTTTTTATCATTTATGAATCCGTCTATGTAAATATCTATATCGTGTTTTATGTTTTTATTTAAAGTGGGTGACTCATCTATCTCATAAATTTTTCCATCAATTCTAGTTTTCTGAAAGCCTCTTTTTTTGTAACCTAATAACTCTTTTTTATATTCTCCTTTTCTTCCTCTTACTATTGGAGCAAAGATTTGAATTTTAGATTGTTTTGGCAGATTTAATATACGATCTACCATTTCTGAGACGGTTTGAGATTTTATGGGTTTTCCTGTGAATGGTGAATAAGGAATTCCAATACGAGCGTATAAAACACGCATATAATCATAAATTTCAGTTACCGTTGCAACGATTGATCTTGGATTTTTTGAAGTCGTTTTTTGCTCAATTGAAATTGCTGGAGACAAACCTTCTATCAAATCAACATCAGGTTTTCTCATTCGATCTAAAAATTGTCTTGCGTAGGCAGATAAACTCTCGACATATCTTCTTTGTCCCTCTGCATAGATCGTATCAAAAGCTAACGATGATTTACCAGAGCCAGACAATCCTGTTATTGTTATTAATTTATCTCTTGGAATCTCCAGTGAAATATTTTTTAAATTATGTTCTCTTGCCCCTTTAATAACGATTTTTTTGACAGTATTACTCATCTTTTCTAGTAAATTTTATTCTTTTAATTTGATTAGTCTGATATAATAAACATTTAATTCTTAGCACAAAAAAGATCTATATTATGGCAGGTAGCTTAAATAAAGTTTTATTAATTGGCAGACTTGGAAATGATCCAGAAATTAAGCAAATGCAAAATGGCAAAAGCGTTGCACGTTTAAGTGTTGCAACTTCTGAAAGCTGGAAAGACAAAAATACAGGAGAACGAAAAGAAAAAACAGAATGGCACCGTGTTGTAATTTTTAACGAAGGTTTAGTTAATGTTGTTCAAAAATATCTTAAAAAGGGAGCTCAAGTTTATATTGAAGGTCAATTAAATACAAATAAATACACTGACAGCAATGGTCAAGAAAAGTACAGTACACAAGTAGTTCTGCAAGGCTATAATTCGAGTCTTACCATGTTGGATGGAAAAAATTCATTATCCGGTGATAGTAAAAAAATAGATAATAGCCAATTACCTTCGGATGATATGCCTGACATTTCGCAGGACCCTGACGATAAAGTTCCTTTTTAAAGTTACTTCATGAGTGAAGATTCAAATCAAGATATTTCAAAGATAAAAAAATATAATTCAGTTCAAATCGTTGATGAGATGAAAACCTCATACTTGTCTTACGCAATGAGTGTTATAATAAGTAGAGCGTTACCGGATGCAAGAGATGGACTAAAACCTGTTCATAGAAGAATAATTTACGCTATGTACAAAGGTGGATATGATTGGTCCAAACAATTTAGAAAATCAGCAAGAGTAGTCGGTGATGTAATAGGTAAATATCATCCCCATGGTGATCAAGCGGTTTATGATGCCTTGGTAAGATTGGCTCAAGATTTCTCAATGAGTGTTAAATTGCTTGATGGGCAAGGAAATTTTGGATCAATGGACGGGGATAGAGCAGCTGCAATGCGTTATACTGAAACAAGATTAGCAAAAATTGCCGAATATTTAGTTGCAGATATTGAAAAAAATACAATTGATTATCAAAATAACTATGACGATACTGAATTAGAACCAACTGTACTTCCAGCTCAATTTCCTAATTTATTAGTAAATGGTGCGGGCGGTATAGCCGTTGGAATGGCGACAAATATTCCACCACATAATCTAGGTGAGATTATTGATGGAACACTCGCTTATATAGACAATAATGAAATTTCAATTGATGAACTTATTAAATTAATTCCAGGTCCTGATTTTCCAACAGGGGGTTTAATTATTGGTAAAGATGCAATTAAAACTGGATATAAGACTGGAAGAGGTTCTATAAAAATAAGAGGAGAGATAGAAACAGAAGAAGAAAAAAAAGATAAAACGTTAGTAGTAATTAAATCTGTACCATTTCAAACCAACAAGTCTTTACTGATAGAAAAAATTGCCCTGTTAGTAAGGGAAAAAAAGATTGAAGGAATTTCAGACATTAGAGATGAATCTAATAAAGAAGGTGTAAGAATCGTTATTGATTTAAAAAGAGGTGTTTCAAGCGAAATTATTATAAATCAACTTTATAAATATTCTCCAATAGAGTCATCATTTGGATTTAACACTCTTGCAATACTTAACGGAAAACCTGAGCTATTAAATTTAAAACAATTCATAAAAATTTTTGTCGAATTTAGAGAAAAAATTTTAATTAAAAGAACTTTATTTGATCTAAAAAAAGCAAAAGACAGAGTTCATATATTAATTGGTCTATTTGTAGCTATAGAAAATATTGATGAAATAATCGCCATTATTCGCAAATCAAAGAATCCAAATGATGCAAAAACAATATTACAAAGTAAACAATGGAACTTTAAAAAGTCAAAAATTAATAAGGATATTTTAGATGTTAGTGATTTATCTAATAAGGAACAATATTATTTATCTGACTATCAAGTTAGAGCAATTCTTGAATTAAGACTTCAAAAACTTACAGCAATTGGTCATGAAGAAATAAATCAAGAAATTTCAGATCTATATAAACTCATAATCAAATATAAACAAATTCTTAACGATAGGAACGCGTTGCTAACGCAAATTAAAAATGAGCTTAAAGATATAAAAAGTAAATTCGCAAACCCCAGAAAAACGAAAATTATAAATAAAATTGATAATTTCGATATAGAAGATGTTGTTCAAAAAGAGGATGTAATTATTACAATAACTAATAAAGGTTACATCAAACGTAGTCCTTTAAGTTCAATTCGCGTACAAAAAAGAGGTGGCAAAGGTAAGACTGGGATTACTACTCGAGATGAAGATTTTGTAAGTCAAATATTTACCGCTAACACACTCACGCCTATTCTCTTCTTTTCATCAAAGGGAATTGTTTACAAATTAAAAGCTTGGAAAATTCCTGAAGGTTCAAATCAGTCAAAAGGAAAAGCGCTTCAAAGCATTCTTCCTTTGAAAGAAGGACATGTGATTACTTCTATAATGCCTCTTCCTAGTGATGAAGCAACATGGGCAAAAATGAAAATTATGTTTGCAACTGCTAAAGGTAAAGTAAGAAAGAATAGTCTATTAGACTTTGAAAATATTCAATCTAGCGGAAAAATTGCAATGAAATTAGAAGAAAATGACACAATAGTTGGTATAAAAATTATAGAAGACGACGATGATTTTCTACTAAGTACAGAAAAAGGCAAATCACTAAGAGTTCAATCTACAAAGTTAAGACTTTTTAAAGGGAGATCTTCTAAAGGAATAAAAGGAATATCTCTAAAAAAAGACGATAAGATTATTTCTCTTTCTATTTTAAAAAGTGTAAAAATTTCATCAGATGAAGCAAGAGCATATATAAAAGCATCTAGATTAGAAAAAGATATAGATGAACCTTTAGAAGATGAATCTGAAAAAACCAAACTAGTAAAATTATCTAAAAAACAAATTGATGATTTTAAAAATAAAGAACAATACATTTTAACAATAACTGAAAATGGTTTTGGAAAACGTTCTTCAGCTTACGAGTATAGAGTAAGCGGAAGAGGTGGTCAGGGTATTATTAATATTATAACTTCAGAAAGAAATGGATTAGTTGCATCCACGTTTACTATAAACCATGAAGATCAAATCATGTTAATTACTGATAAAGGACAGGCGATTAGATGTAATGTAAAAGATATAAGAATTACTGGAAGAAACACACAAGGCGTTAGAGTCTTTAGTCTTGCAAAAGATGAAAAAGTTGTTTCTGCCGCCAGAATTGAAGACGCAACAGAAGAAAATTGCTAATGATTGAAAAAGCAAAGATTTATCAGCCTGTAAAAACAGCAATGCAATCTGGTAAAGCTAGAACGAAATTTTGGATTTTAGAATTTAATAAAAATAATTTTAATAAAGACTTTGTGATGGGATGGGTATCATCGTCAAACACAAATGAACAAGTGAAATTAAAATTTGAGACAAAAGATCAAGCTATCGCTTATGCAAAAGAAAATAACATTCAATTTGACTTAATAACTCCTAAAAAAAATAAATTAATTATCAAATCGTATGCAGATAACTTTTTAAACAATGTTTAAAAGTTTTTTTTTAAATAAGAGATGGGTATTGTGGGCCTGGGGTGGAGCTATTTTATTAATTTTATCTTTATTAATTCAAGTATCTATCACTGTTAAAATTAATGAGTGGTATAAAGGGTTTTATGATTTATTACAAAACGCAGCTAAAAGTAATATATCTGAATTTTGGGAAAAGATTTATGTATTTAGCTATTTAGCATTCCCGTATGTTTTGCTAGCAACGTTTACTAGTTTTTTTACAAGAGTTTTTGCTTTACGTTGGCGAGAGGCAATAACTTTTGATTATCTTCCATTTTGGAAAAGTAGTGATGCTAGTGTTGAAGGTGCATCACAGCGAATTCAAGAAGATGCGAGTAGATTTGCTAAAATTGTTGAAAGTTTAGGTCTTCAAGTTGTTAGAGCCATTATGACTTTAATTGCTTTTATTCCTATACTCTGGGGACTATCTTCAGGAATTGAAATAGAATTTTTAAAGCAATTGCCAGGATCTTTAGTTTGGGTTTCTTTATTTGTTAGTTTAGGTGGGTTATTGATAAGTTGGTTTGTTGGAATAAGATTACCTGGTCTAGAATATAATAATCAGAAAGTTGAAGCATCATTTAGAAAAGAACTTGTGTATGGAGAAGATGATAGAATTAAATACGCTAAACCAGATACTGTTGTTGAGTTATTTTCTGGAATAAAATTTAACTATCATAGGCTTTTTTATAATTACGGGTATTTTGATATATGGGTTAATCTGTATGATCAATTTATGGTAATTGTTCCATATTTAGTCATGGCTCCAAGTTTATTTAGCGGGTTAATTACCCTTGGAGTTATAGTTCAAGTATCAAATGCTTTTCAAAGAGTTCATAATAGTTTTTCGTTGTTCATTCACCAGTGGACAACAATAACTGAATTAAGATCTATACACAAAAGGCTAGGAGAGTTTGAGATGGCAATTGGTTATAAAAAAAATTAACCACTATCTATAATATTTAATATTTTATCTTTTTTAAAAAATTTTAGCAGTACATTAAATTTTTCTAAAGAAAGGTTAGCTTGTGTATAAAAATCAGTTTCCTGCTTTGCTAATTCAAAAAGATGGGAATGATACATTGGATCGGCCACAATAAAATCTTTCTGGCCGCTTTGTTTATAACCAATAATATCTCCAAATCCTCGTAATTTTAAATCTTGCTCGGATATGTAAAATCCATCATTAGACTCTTTTAATATTTTAAGCCTCTTTTTACCGTTCTCACTTATTGATTTTGAATATACTAAAATGCACTCACCATTTTCAATACCCCTCCCAACTCTCCCTCTTAGTTGGTGCAGCTGAGCAAGTCCAAATCTTTCTGAATTTTCAATTATAATCATATTAGCATTGGGATTATCTACTCCAACTTCAACTACGGTTGTGGAAATAAGAATTGAAAACTTTTTTTCTAGAAAATTTTTCATTACAATATTTTTTTCTTCATTTTTTAAATTTCCGTGCATTACGATAACGTTTTCAGGAAAATATTTTGTTAAATATTTAAATCTTTCTAAAACAGGAGTTAAATTTACTTTTTTGCTTTCCTCAATTAATGGACAGATCCAATAAATTTGCTGTTTTGATTCAATTTTTTTTTTTATTAAATTGATTAAATCTGGTATTTTATTTTCAGGAATAATATTTGTTATAATTGTTGTTTTTTTAAATGGCTTTTCTTTAAGTGTAGAAATGTCCATATCACCGTAAGTTGATAAAATTAAAGTTCTTGGAATTGGAGTGGCACTCATTAATAAAACATCACAATTTTCACCTCCCTTATCAGAAAGACTTATTCTTTGTTTAACGCCAAACTTATGCTGTTCATCAATAATAATTAATCCAAGGTTAAAGAATGATACTGTTTCTTGAAAAAGTGAATGAGTGCCAATTAAAAAATTTATTTTTCCCTCTAATACTTCCTTTTTAATTTCAATCTGCCTTTTTTTGTTAATGCCACTACTCAGGATTTCAACATTAATGTTTTGCTCCTTAGTTAATGATTTTATTAAATTTAAATGCTGAGTTGCTAATATTTCCGTAGGACACATTAATGCCACTTGATAGCCAGCAGCAATGACATTTAGACCAGTGATTATTGAAATTATAGTTTTTCCTGAACCTACATCTCCCTGTAGCAATCTAATCATTTTTTTATTGCTTTTTAAACTGTCATCAATTTCCTTAATAATAGTCTCTTGATCTTTAGTTAAGGTAAATGAGAGATTTTTTATTAACTTTAATTTTAAATCGGAAGAAAAAATTTTTGGTTTTTTATAAACATTAGCAATTTTTTTTTTAATTTGGGCGAATATTAATAAATTTGAAAAAATTTCATCAAAAGATATTCTCTCATAAGCTAATGAATTTTTATCTAAATCTTCAATTTTTTTTGGATTATGAAGTTGAACTAATGAGTGTTTAAAACTTAACCAATTATTATTTTTTATTATATGATCTCTATGCCATTCTGGAACATCAGGAATGTCTTTAATAATATTTTCATAAATTTTATTAACAGTTTTATTAGAAATACCTTTTAGCGATGCATATGTAGGCATTATTTTTGTAACTTTTTCCTCGTTGTTAGTTGATGTAACGTAATCTGGATTTGTTATCTGATACTTATTTTTGTAAAAATTAACTTTTCCTGAAATAATAACCTCACCGTTTATAGGTAAAATTTCTTTAATGTAATTCTCCCTTGAATTAAAAAAAACAATATTTATCTCCCCGGTTTCATCATAGCATTGAACAGTATTTGGAAGTCTTCTTATTCTCGGGAAGTTATGTTTTTTTACTTTAACAAAAATTGTTGAAATCTTACCAATTTCAAGATTATTTAACTTTGGACAGTGTGTTCTATCAATTAGCCCGTATGGAAAATTGAAAATAAGATCTATATTAGTATCTATTTTTTTTTCATTAAATAATTTCTTTATTTTTGGTCCTATACCTTTTACTTTAGAAACCGGATTAAAAAAAAAGTTAAAATTTTTTTCTATCATTTAAAAACTTATTTAGACTAAGATATATATTATATATGAGTGATTTAATTAAAAAACTTATTTACCGCTCAAATCATAGAGGAACAAAAGAAATGGATTTGCTGATAGGTGGTTTTGCTAATAATAATTTACAGAGTCTGACATCAGAAGAGTTAAAGGAATTTGAAATTTTATTAAATTTTACAGATAAAGAATTAAGCTCATGGTTGGTTGACAATAAAAAAAATATTGAAATTGAAAAATTTTCCATTTCACAGAAAATAAAAGAATTTAAACTAAAATTCTAAAAATAATTAAATTAATAATGGCGGAGAGGGTGGGATTTGAACCCACGAACGAGTTGCCCCGTTGCTAGTTTTCAAGACTAGTGCTTTCAACCGCTCAGCCACCTCTCCTTGATTAATGACTTTAATTGTTGGCTATGTTAAAAAAAAGTAATGGATATTTACCTTAAATTAAAAATATTTCTAATTATTTGTTTATTTACAATATTTAATTCTAGTATTTCTTTATCTAATGAAAAATTTAACGAATGGTTGATTGAATTTAAGGGCAGGGCAATAAGTCAGGGTGTTTCAAAGGATACAGTCGATTATGCCTTAAAAAATGCAAAATTTTTAGAAAGAATTATTGCCTTAGATAGAAAGCAGCCAGAATTTTTTGAAAAAACTTATGAATATTTAGACAAAAGAGTTAACGAAGTTAGAATTCAGGCGGCAAAAAAACTTATAAATGAAAATTCTGTTTTACTTCAAAAAGTTAATGCTAAATTTAAAGTTGATAAAGAAATTTTAGTGGCATTATGGGGAATTGAAACTAATTTTGGAGTAAATAAAGGTAAAGTAGATATAATTTCAGCTCTATCAACCCTTTCATTTGATAATCGAAGATCTGAATATTTTGAAAAAGAGTTAATTATACTTTTAAAATTAATTGATAAAAAAATCATTAAATATGAAAGTTTATATGGTTCATGGGCTGGAGCGATAGGAAACTTTCAATTTATGCCATCTACAATACAAAATTATGCATTAAATTTCGATGAGACTTCAGATATCGATTTAATAAACTCATTTCAGGACTCTTTGGCGTCAGCTGCCAATTATTTAAAAACAATTGGATGGAACGAAAAAGATATTTGGGGTTTCGAAATTCAAATTGATAAAGATTTTGATAAAAATTTAATTAGTTCTGATTCTAGAAATCTTAAAAATAAAATAACTATCGCGCAGCTTAAATTAATGGGCTTTAAGAATAAAAATGGAAGTGAAATTATTATTACAGATAAAAAAGAAGGTTGGTTAATAAGACCAGACGGAGAAGATGGTCCAATATATGTGGTGTTTGATAATTTCTTAAGATTATTAGAATGGAATAGATCATTGCGCTTTGCAATTACTGTAGGAACCTTTTCGGATAAAATAAAAATATAAAATGAGAAATAAAATAATTATTTTATTTTTCATTTTCATTTCATCATGTCAAAATTTACCAATCTTTGAAAAAGTTCAAAATTATGAAAAAGTAGGTTTTGCTGAAATATCAAAGGGTGACCAGATCATTCATCATACAATAGTCCCTAGTAGTCAAATTAGGATTACAAACTTATTAAATAATAAAAATATTATCGTAAATATCGATAAAAATTCAAATTATAAAAAACAAAGAGAGATCATTATCCCTGATAAATATTCAGATTTATTAGAATTAAATTCAAATTTACCATTAGTTAGAATTGAAACCTTGAGAGTAAATAAAACTTTTAGAGCAAATATTGGCCAAATCTATGAAGAAGAGAAAAAAATAGTGCAAAATGTAGATGTTAAAAATGTTGATATTGTTGATTTATCAAAAAATAAAAAGAGTACAGATATCAAATTAAAAAAAATTGAAATTTTTTATGGTGATTTCATTTACAAAAATTCAGCACTAGATATGGTTAGCTTGCTAAAAAAAGAAATTTCGAATGTTAATCCAGTAATTGTCCAAGTTAATAAAAAATATAGAGTAAAAGCAAAAACCATAAATGATATCAATGATTTTGATATTTTTTTTGACAAAATTGTTAACACTAAGTTTGAAAATTATAATATAAGCGTTGATTGATGTTTAAAAAAAATTCTTTACTTATTGCATATATTTTTTTTTTTAATTCTATTGCTTATTCTCAGATAATTATTCCGGATAAAGTTAGACAAGGTATTGTCATTGAACATTTTAATGGAAATGTTTTGGCGGAAAAAAATGCAGATCAAAAAATATCTCCTGCTTCAATGACTAAAATCATGTCAGCCATTATTGTATTTGATCAACTAAAAAATAAAAAAATTAAGCTTACAGATCAATTTGTAGTTTCCAAAAATGCTAGAAACGCAACTAGATCTGGTGAATCAAGTATGTTTTTAGTTCCAGGTGATAAGGTGTCTGTTGAAGATTTGCTAAGGGGTCTAATTATTACATCGGGTGTAGATGCTTCTATTGTTTTAGCTGAAGGGATAGCAGGTAGCGAGGAGCAGTTTATAAATCTAATGAATGAAAAAGCTCAAATAATTAATATGGCCAACACAAGGTTTAGTAATTCTTCGGGAACATTTAGCCCAGATAATTATTCAACAGTAAGAGATATTGCATTGTTATCATCTTATTTGATTAATAATTACCCTCAGTATTATAAATATTTTAAAGAGAAAGATTTTTTATGGACAAGAACTGGTGGCAATCCAATTAAGCAAGAAAATAGAAATACATTACTTTTTACTGATCAAGAAGTTGATGGAATAAAAACAGGACATTTAAAAGATAGTAAGTATTCAATTGCGGTAACAAAAAAGAAAGATAATAGAAGAATAATAGTTGTTATCAGCGGTCTACCGACAATGTCTTCAAGAGCTGAGTCTTCAAGATTATTACTAAACAATTCTTTAAGTAAAATTGATCTTTTCAAAATACCTTATGATAAAGATAAATTTAAAATAAAAATTTGGAATGGAAGTTCAAACTACTTAGATGTTCGTGGAACAAATAAAGATGCTATCTTCATTAATTTGCCAAAAAATTTGAAGAATCCAAAAATTAGGACAGAATTAGTATATGAATACCCTTTGCAAATCCCAATTAAAAAATTTGAAAAAGTTGCGATCCTTAAAATTTATAACAATAAAGATCTAATCGATACTCAGGACTTATTCGCTCAAAAAGATATAACAAATAAAAATATATTTTTTAAAGGTATTCAAAATATTAGCCATTATATACTGCAATGAAAAAACCTTTTTTTATCTGTTTTGAGGGGGTAGAGGGCTCAGGAAAGTCAACTCAGGCCAAGCTATTATATAAATTTATTAAAAATAACATCACTAAAAAAGTAATATTAACCAGAGAACCCGGTGGAACTGCATTTGCTGAAAAAATTCGAAATATATTGCTAGATAACAAAATTAAAAACAGTCCTTTAACCGAGTTTTTTCTATTGATGGCTGCCAGAAACGATCATGTAGTAAATAAAATTAATTACTATCTTAAAAAAAAATTTATTATTATTTGCGATAGATTTTTTTATTCTACACTGGCATATCAACATTATTTGGAAAGAATGGATAAAAACTTTATATACAACATCCAAAAAAAAATTTTTGCTAATATTCATCCAGATATTACTTTTTTAATTGATTTAGACAAAAAAGAATCAAAAAAAAGAATAAATAACAGAACAAAGAAAACAAATAAATTTGATAAACTTTCTACCTATCATTTTAATAAGATTAGAAATGGATTCCTTAAAATTTCAAAGATTTATAAAAATAAAATTACTTTAATCAATGGCAGTAAATCATTAAATGAAATTCAAAATGAGATAAATAAAAAAACTTTAAAAGTATTAAATGTCAGACATTAACTTTCAAAATATTGAAACACAAAATAGGTATCAAAAATTTTTATATGGCTATGAGTACATATTTAATAATCTAGTTACCCTTTATAAAAAAAATAAATTACCTAATAAAATTATATTTAACGGAAGTGACGGTATAGGAAAGGCAACATTAGTGTATCATTTGACTAATTTTATATTGTCAAATAATGAAAGTAATCCTTACGATGTTGATGCTAAAGAAATACAACAAAATAATAAAAGTTACTTAGATTTAGTTAATAATTCAAACTTTAATTTTAAACATTTAAAAGTCGATGATTATAAAAAAATAATCAGCATTGAAGAAACAAGAGAAATTATCAATTTTTTTAACAAGTCATCCATAAATAGTAAACCTAAAATATTTTTTTTAGAAGGTGCTGAAAGTCTAAATAAAAATTCATCAAATTCCATTTTAAAAATTTTAGAGGAACTTCCTGATAATAATTATTTTTTTTTATCATATCTTGAAAATAAATTCTTACTTGATACGATTAAATCAAGATGCTTTAATTACAGACTTTTTTTAAGTTCAAAGGAAACTCCTTTAATCAAAGAGAAACTAATTACACAATACGAGACAAATAAAACAATTATTAAAGATTTGACACCCGGAACAAATATTAAAATGAATATACTGTTTGATGAGTTAAACATTTACGAAAAAAATTTTTCTGAAAAAATTTTAACAATGCAAAATTTTTATCTAGAAGAAAAATATAGTAAAATATTAGATTTAATTCATATTTATATTGAAAATTACTTTGCAAACAATTTAGAAAAAAATAATTTTTTTAAAAATTTTAGAATAAGAAAAAAAATTAATAATATTATTCATAACATCAAATCAATAAATAACGATATAAAAAGTAGTTTTTATGAAATTAATCTTTTACTTGGTATTAGATAATGAAAAACTTTTATTTAACCACACCGATTTATTATCCATCAGCAAAACCTCATATGGGGCATGCTTATTCAAGTATATCTGCTGACGTTATCGCCAGATTTAAAAGAATTGAAGGGTATAATGTTAATTTCTTAACCGGAACAGATGAACATGGTCTTAAAATTCAAAGAGCAGCTGAAAAGCAACAAAAAGATCCAAAAAACTTTTGCGATGAAATATCAAGAAATTTTATTGATCTTGCAAAAAAATTAAATCTTACAAATACCGATTTTATTAGGACTACCGAAGACAGACATAAGAAAACTGTATCAAAATTATGGAATGTTCTTGAAGAGAAAAAAGAAATTTATATTTCAAAATACTCTGGCTGGTATTCTGTATCTGATGAAGCTTTTTATAATGAAGATGAAATTGAGACCAAGGCTGATGGTAAAGTTTCTAAAGTATCAGGATCTAAAGTTGAATGGATGGAAGAGGAGTCCTATTTTTTTAAACTTTCAAAATGGCAGGAGCCTTTATTAAAGTATTATGAAGATAACCCAGACTTTATCGCTCCGCTTAGTAGAAAAAATGAAGTTATAAGTTTTGTTAAAAGTGGACTTAAAGACTTATCAATCAGTCGAACCTCTTTTAAATGGGGCATACCAGTTCCTAATAATAACAAACATGTAATTTACGTATGGTTAGATGCTTTAACCAATTACATAAGTGCATTAGACTATTTTGAAAATAATAACAAAAATCAATTTTGGCCAGCAGATGTTCATATTATTGGTAAAGATATTATAAGGTTCCATTGTGTTTATTGGCCAGCTTTTTTATTAGCGGCTGGCATAAAATCTCCAAAAAAAGTTTTTGCTCATGGCTGGATCCTTTCCGGGGAAGAGAAAATGTCAAAATCAAAAGGAAATATTTTGGACCCTTTAGACATTATTGAAAATTATGGATTAGATGAAATTAGATATTACTTAATGAAAGAGGTTATTTATGGTGAAGATGGGAAAATAACACCAGAAAATTTAATTAATTGTATAAATAGTGATTTAGCTAACAATATTGGAAATTTATATCAAAGAATAACTTCAATTGTTCATAATAAGTTAAATTCTTCAATCCCATTATGTAAACCAAAAGACAACTCAGATTTAAAAATATTAAATTTAGTTGAAGATAATTTAGATTTGTTAATTAAAACTTTTAATAAATATGAAATTCATAACTATTTAAAAGACATTATTCAATTATGTTCAGAAGTTAATAAATATGTGAATGACTCAGCGCCATGGTCTTTAAAAGATGATAATTTAGAAAAAAGAAATATTATTATATATACTGTTTTAGAATTTATAAGAAAAACCTCTATATTGCTTCAACCAATTATTCCTGAAAAAACCAAGATAATATTAGACTCTTTAAATGTTAAAGAAGATGAAAGATTTATAAAAAATATTAATAAAAATTTTTCTATTAAGCCTGAATCTAAAATT
>Ga0255210_1000159_pt1 | contig 31408 bp, 27 predicted proteins | sample Miss_Yuk_RepA_8d_FD_188422 | JGI IMG/M metagenome (GOLD analysis project Ga0255210, IMG submission 188422) | Freshwater microbial communities from Mississippi River, Louisiana, United States - Miss_Yuk_RepA_8d | ecosystem: Environmental > Aquatic > Freshwater > River | place: USA: Louisiana...
TTCAGCATGCGACGGTGGTGCCGGAGCGGCGTGACGGGCTGGCCTGCTTTGCGTAGGTAAAGGAGGAGGGGCGGCGCAGCCGACCCGGGGGACACGGAGCAAAGCAGGTCAGCCCGGCGCGCCGCGACCGCGAAGACCGACGCCAAGTCCGCTTCCAACAAGAACAAGCAAAGGCAGCAAAGCGCCGTCAGCCGCCAACCAGCCCGTTGCGGATGGCGTAGACCGTCAGTTCGGAGTTGTTCTGCAGCCCCAGCTTCTCCAGCACCCGGGCGCGGTAGACGCTGACCGTCTTGGGCGACAGCGTCAGCTCCTCGGCGATGTCGGACAGGCGCTTGCCCGAGGCGATCATCACCAGCGTCTGCAGCTCCCGGTCGGACAGCTTGTCGTGCGCGTTCTCCGGCGCCGGCGCGGTCAGGCTCTCGACCAGCATCTGCGCGATCTCCGGCGTCACGTACTTGCGGCCCTGGGCCACCGTGCGCACCGCCTGCACGATCAGCTGCGGATCGTCGCCCTTGTTGACGTAGCCGAAGGCGCCGGCGCGCAGCGCGCGGATCGCGTACTGGTCCTCGGGGTACATGCTGACCACCAGCACCTTCACCGTCGAGCCCTCGTCCTTGAGCACGTGCATCACGTCCAGCCCGCTGCGCCCGGGCATGTTGATGTCCAGCACCAGCACGTCGCAGCGCTGGCCGCGCATCAGGCCGCGCAGCTCGCCGTAGTCGCCGGCCTCGCCGACCACCTCGATGTCGGGCGCGTCGGCCAGGGTGTCGCGGATGCCGCGGCGGATCAGCGCGTGGTCGTCGCAGAGGATGACTTTGATCATAGGTTGCCCCATGCGGTGGGATCGTGGTCCTCGTCCTGGTCGAAGTCGGTCTCGCCGTCCTCGCCGCCGCCGCGGATCGGCACCGACAGCATCAGCACCGTGCCGCCGGCGCCGCTGGAGACGTCGACCCAGCCGCCGACGGTGCCGGCGCGCTCGTGCAGACCGCGCAGGCCGAAGCTGCGCGCCTTGGCCAGGTCGGCCTTGCTCAGGCCGCGGCCGTTGTCGGCCACCTCCAGCGACAGCACGCCGCGGCTCATCGACAGGTCGATGGTCACGCGGCTGGCCTGGGCGTGCTTGCTGACATTGGTCAGCGCCTCCTGGGCGAAGCGGTAGGCCACCAGCGGCACGCCGGGCGGCAGCTGCATGTGCTCGTGGCTGCTGCGGAACTGGCACTGCAGGGCGTTGCGCTTCTCGAACTGCGCCGCCATCCACTGCAGCGCCGCCACCAGCCCCTGCTCCAGGATCGCCGGGCGCAGGTTGTGCATGATGCGCTGGCTGGCTTCGATCGCATGGGCCACCGTCTCCAGCGCCGTCTGCACCCGCTGGTGCACCTCCGGGTCGGCCACGTGGCGGCCGATCCAGGCCAGGTCGAACTTGATGGCCGTCAAGCTGCCGCCCACGTCGTCGTGGATCTCGCGGGCGATCGCCGCGCGCTCCATCTCCACGCTGGTCTGCAGGTGCTGGGCCAGTTCGGACAGGCGCTGGCGGCTGGCCGCCAGCTCGCGGTCGGCCAGCTGGCGGGCCTGGCGGTCGTGGTGGGCGGCGATGGCATGCTCCACCGCCGGCGCCAGCCGGGCCAGGTTGTTCTTCAGCAGGTAGTCGGACGCGCCGTTGCGCATGGCCGCCACCGCGGTGTCCTCGCCGATCTCGCCGGAGACCAGGATGAAGGGCAGGTCCTTGCCGCTGTCGCGCAGGATCTGCTGCGCCCGCAGGCCGTTGAAGCCCGGCAGGTTGAAGTCCGACAGCACCACGTCCCAGTCCTGCTCGTCCAGCGCGGCGCGGAACGCGGCCTCGCTGTCGACGCGCCGCACGTCCGGCACCAGGCCGGCGCGCAGCAGGTGCACCACCGCCAGGTCGTGGTCCAGCGGCGAGTCCTCGAGGTGCAGCACGCGCAGCCGCCGGTCGCCGCCGCGCTCGCTTGCTAGGGGATTCCCGGATGCCATGCCCGGAGTATGGCAAAGCGCGCAGATCACCCGCCGCGGATGTGACGAATCTGCTGGGCTGGCGCCCCCTCCCCCCCCTCAAGCTCGGCCCGGCCGCGCCGATGACAGCGCATGGCGGCACCGACGCGACCGTCGGACAGACCAGCCCAACAGCGGAGTGATGATGCTCAATGAAGAACCGATGATGGAGCTGCCGCAGGCGCAGCTGCCCCTGGTGGCAGCCGCCGAGCTGCAGGACAGCCTGATGGTCGCCTCCAACGACCTCGACCGCCTGCAGCGCCTGCTGACCGACGCCACCGAGACGCTGATGGGGCATTTCTACGGCGCCTCCGGCAAGGTCACCCACCTGTCGCGGCTGGCCGCCCAGCACCCGGAGATCCCGGAGGCCGACCTGCACGAGACCATGCAGCACCTGGCCGGCGCGGTCACCGCGCTGCAGTTCCAGGACATGGCCTCGCAGCTGATCACCCACACCCTGCGGCGGCTGCGGCACTGCGCCGACCAGCTCGCCCGCGAGGTGATGGGCGACGACGAAGACGGCACCGCGGTGGTGGAAGAAGCCCCCCTGCGCCCCAACCCGGTGACCCAGGACGAGATGGACGCGGGTTCCATCGAGTTGTTCTGAGCCCGCCAACGTTTCAAGTTTTCCGGTTTGCAACCGAAAACCCATTGATCCCTGGAGAAAAGCGATGCACTCAATCCTTGCCGTCGATGATTCCGCCTCGATGCGTCAGATGGTTTCGTTCACCCTGAAGAATGCCGGCTTCAACGTCGTGGAGGCCGTCGACGGCCAGGATGCCTGGGAGAAGGCCGGCCAGCGCGACTTCAGCCTGGTGCTGACCGACCAGAACATGCCGCGCATGGACGGCATCACGCTGACCAAGAAGCTGCGCGAGAACCCCAAGTTCAAGGGCACGCCGATCCTGATCCTGACCACCGAGTCCAGCGACCAGATGAAGCAGGCGGGCCGCTCCGCCGGTGCCACCGGCTGGCTGGTCAAGCCCTTCGATCCGGCGAAGCTGATCGAGGTGATCGGCAAGGTCATCCGCTGAGCCGGACCCCGCCGCCCCCCAGGAACTGCCCCCCCTTGCAGGCGCCTCACCGCGCCTGCCAGCGAACCCAATTTGCGGAGAGAGCCCGCCATGGCCGAGATGAGTAACGAAGGCGCCCACATGTCCGCTGGCATCGACCTGAGCCAGTTCTTCCAGGTCTTCTTCGAGGAAGCCGGCGAGAACCTGCAGTCGATGGAGCAGATGCTGCTCGAGCTGGACCTGGAGACGGCCGACGACGAGGAGCTCAACGCGATCTTCCGTTGCGCCCACTCGGTCAAGGGCGGCGCCGCCACCTTCGGCTTCACCGACGTGGCCGAGCTGACCCACCAGATGGAGGCGCTGCTGGACAAGCTGCGCCGCCACGAGCTGACGCCCACCGCGCAGATGGTCGACGTGCTGCTGGCCGCCGGCGACGCGCTCAAGGCCCTGCTGGCCCGCCACCAGGGCACGGCCGACGAGGTGCTGGACACCAGCGAGCTGCTGTTCTCGATCAAGACGCTGTGCGAAGGCGGCCAGGTCGACACCGTGGCCAGCGCCGCCCCGGCCGCGGCCCCGGTCGCCGCCGCCGAACCCGCCCCCGCCGTGGCCAGCGGCCAGCGCGCGCTGGAGCTGACGGTCAGCGGCCTGCCCGACCCCAGCCTGGCCGACAACCTGGTCGAGCTGTTCAAGGAGATCACCGGCCTGGGCACGATCGAGCCGCTGGACGCCGGCCGCTCGGCCGACGGCGTGCGCCGCTTCAAGATCGTCACCACCAGCACCGACGCCGACCTGCTGGACCTGTTCACCTTCCACGTGCCGCGCGAGGCGGTGCGCCTGGCGCCGATCGGACCGGGCTACGGCTTCTTCCCCGACGCGCCCGGCGCGCCGGCCGAGACCGCGGCGACGCGTGACCCGGGCTACGGCTTCTTCGACGAGGCGCCCGGCGCGCCGGCAACCGCCGCCGCACCCGTTCCGGCCGCGCCGCCGGCCGGTTCGCCGGCCAAGGCCGCCGCGCCCAAGCCGGCGGCCGCCCGCAACGAGGCCAAGGCCGCCGCGCTGGACTCGGCGACGCTGCGTGTCTCGGTCGAGAAGGTCGACCAGCTGATCAACCTGGTCGGCGAGCTGGTCATCACCCAGGCCATGCTGGCGCAGAACAGCAAGGGCCTGGACGCCGCGCTGAGCCAGCAGATGGCCTCCGGCCTGGCCGACCTGGAGCGCAACACCCGCGACCTGCAGGAAGCGGTGATGTCGATCCGCATGATCCCGATGTCGATGGTCTTCAACCGCTTCCCCCGCATGCTGCGCGACCTGGCCAGCAAGCTGGGCAAGAAGGTCGAGCTGGTGACGCTGGGCGAGTCGACCGAGCTGGACAAGGGCATGGTCGAGAAGATCACCGACCCGCTGACCCACCTGGTGCGCAACAGCTGCGACCACGGCATCGAGAGCCCGGCCGAGCGCCTGGCCAAGGGCAAGCCCGAGCACGGCACGCTGACGCTGGTCGCCAGCCACCAGGGCGGCTCCATCGTCATCGAGGTGCGCGACGACGGCAAGGGCCTGAACCGCCAGAAGCTGCTGACCAAGGCGCGCGAGAAGGGCATCGACGCCCCGGACAGCCTGAGCGACAACGAGGTCTGGAACCTGATCTTCGCCCCCGGCTTCTCCACCGCCGAGGTGGTCACCGACGTCTCCGGCCGCGGTGTCGGCATGGACGTGGTGAAGAAGAACATCACCGCGCTGGGCGGTTCGGTCGACATCGACTCGGCCGAGGGCTACGGCATGAGCGTCAAGGTGCGGCTGCCGCTGACCCTGGCGATCATGGACGGCATGAGCGTGGGCGTCGGCGAGGAGTGCTACATCCTGCCGCTGGGCTCGGTGGTCGAGTCCTTCCAGGTCAAGTCCGACATGATCAAGACCATCGGCGGCTCGGGCCGCGTGGTCGAGGTGCGCGACGAGTACATGCCGGTGATCGACCTGGAGAAGGTCTTCGACGTGCCGCGCTTCGACTTCGAGCACGTCAGCAACATCATGGTCGTCGTCGAGGCCGAGGGCCAGCGCGTGGCGCTGCTGGTCGACGAGCTGCTCGGCCAGCAGCAGGTGGTGGTCAAGAACCTCGAGGCCAACTACCGCAAGGTGCCCGATGTCTCCGGCGCGACGATCATGGGCGACGGCCGCGTCGCGCTGATCCTGGACATCGCCTCGCTGGTGCGCCGCAGCCGCCACTGAGGCCTGCGGGCCGCGACGCGGCCCGCCCCCTTCCCCGCCAGCCCCGGCCGCACGACGGACCGGTGGCCGAGCACACCCTCCCCAGCAGTATCGGAGCGGACCCACGTCAACCGTCAAGGACTTCCCATGCGTTTCCAGAACCTGCGCATCGCCGCCAAGCTGTGGCTCGCCGTCGGCCTGTTCGTCGCGGCACTCACCGCGTTGATCGCCTTCGCGGCGGTGAAATCGTCGGTGTCGCAGGCCAGGGCCACCGCCATGCTCACCGAGGCCGAGACCAAGGTCGGCATCGCCGCACGCTGGACCGCATTGACCGAAGCCACCGTCGCCCGGGCCATCGCCGCGCAGATCTCGTCGGACCAGGCCGTCAGCAAGGCCTTCAAGGAAGTCAACGACCAGTCGATCGCCAAGATCACCGAGCTGCAGAAGCAGCTGTCGCAGATGCCGCTGAGCGAGCCCGAGAAGGCCCAGATCGCCAAGATCGCCGAGCTGCGCAAGCACGCCCTGAGCCTGTCGGAGAAGATGACCGCGCTGCGCGCCGCCGACAAGCCCGACGAGGCCCGTGACGTGGCCACCGGCGAGTTCACCGCCCGCACCAAGGTCTACGTGCAGGGCCTGCACGACTTCGTCGCGCTGCAGGAGCAGATCACCCGCGACATCCGCGCCGAGGTCGCCGCCGACCGCCGCGGCACCATCGTCGTCTCGGCCGTGCTGGTCGGCCTGATCATCACCGGCATGCTGATCGGCACGGTGCTGCTGGTCAACGCCATCCGCAACCCGGTGCGCCAGGCCATCGCCGTGGCCGACCACATCGCCGCCGGTCACCTCGACCAGCACATCACCGTCGACCGCACCGACGAGTTCGGCGAGCTGCTGGGCGCGCTGCAGCGCATGTCGAGCTCGCTGGGCACCGCCATCGGCCACGTGCGCCAGGCCAGCGACAGCATCCACACCGCCAGCGCCGAGATCGCCACCGGCAACACCGACCTGAGCCACCGCACCGAGCAGACCGCCGCCAACCTGCAGCAGACCGCCAGCTCGATCGAGCAGCTCACCGGCAACGTGCGCCAGAGCGCCGAGGCCGCCTCGCAGGCCAACCAGCTCGCCGCCTCGGCCTCGTCCGTGGCCCAGCGCGGCGGCCAGGTCGTCAGCCAGGTCGTCTCGACGATGGACGAGATCAACCATTCCAGCCGCAAGATCGCCGACATCATCGGCGTGATCGACGGCATCGCCTTCCAGACCAACATCCTGGCGCTGAACGCCGCGGTCGAGGCCGCGCGGGCCGGCGAGCAGGGCCGCGGCTTCGCGGTCGTCGCCGGCGAGGTGCGCAGCCTGGCCCAGCGCAGCGCCGAGGCCGCCCGCGAGATCAAGAGCCTGATCGGCAACAGCGTCGAGAAGGTCGAGACCGGCGCCCGCCTGGTGCAGGACGCCGGCGCCACGATGGACGAGATCGTCGCCAGCGTGCAGCGCGTGACCGACATCATGGGCGAGATCACCGCCGCCGCCACCGAGCAGAGCCAGGGCATCGGCCAGGTCAACGGCGCCGTCGCCAGCCTGGACCAGATGACCCAGCAGAACGCCGCCCTGGTCGAACAGAGCGCAGCCGCCGCCGAAAGCCTCAAGGACCAGGCCGTCAGCCTGGCCGGCGTGGTCGCGCGCTTCCGACTGGGCGCCTCGCAGCCCGCCTGAACGCCATACCTAGGAGTACCCCATGGCATTTTTCTCGACCCACTGGATGCGGAGCTTCTCGATCCGCCTGCGCATGCAAGGCGCGATCGCCGTCGTGCTCGTCCTGTTCGCACTGGTCGGCGCCACCGGCCTGCTCGGCGGCCGGCACCTCGCGGAGCTCAACAGCGGGTTCATGGACACCTCGCTGAAGGACGTGCGCAGCATCGGCAGCGTGCGCAGCGCCCTCAGCGACGTGCGCCGCCACGAGAAGGACATGGTCATCTACTACGAGGACGCCAACGCGGTGGCCAAGCACCGCGAGTCCTGGAACCAGGCCGCCAGCCGCGTCAAGACCGCGCTCGGCGGCCTGCAGCAGGGCCGCGAGGGCGAGGCGCCCACGCTGGCCCGCGACGCGCTGAAGGACCTGGAGGCCTACGTCGCCGCCACCGGCAAGGTCGTCGCGACGATGCAGGAGGGCTCCTTCGACAACGCCCGCGTCGCCGACCGCATGCTGGCGCGCGCCAAGGAGCACGCCGAGAAGGTCGAGGCCCGCATCGGCGCCATCGAGAAGCTGGTCGACGCGCAGTCGGCCGCCACGCGCCAGAACTTCGACCAGGCCATGCAGCGCACCGCGCTGGGCTTCGGCGCCGTGCTGGGCCTGGTGGTGCTGGTGGTGGTGCCGCTGACGCTGCTGAACTCGCGCTCGATCACCGCGCCGATGGAGCAGGCCCGCGGCCTGGCCATGGCCATCGCCGAGGGTGACCTGACCCGCAGCGTGCCCACCGAGGGCCGCGACGAGGCCGCCGACCTGCTGCGCGCCCTAGCCCACATGCAGACCGCGCTGCAGGGCCTGGTCGGCGAGGTGCGCGACGCCTCCAGCAGCATCCAGCTGGCGGCCAGCGAGGTGGCCTCGGGCAACGCCGACCTCAGCGGCCGCACCGAGCGCGCCGCCGGCAGCCTGCAGCAGACCGCCAGCTCGATGCAGCAGCTGACGCAGAGCGTGCAGCAAAGCGCCGAGTCGGCCCAGCACGCCAGCACCCTGGCCGCCTCCGCCAGCGACGTCGCCGAGCGCGGCGGCACGGTGGTCGCCGAGGTCGTGCGCACGATGGACGAGATCAACGCCGCCTCGCACCGCATCGCCGACATCATCGGCACCATCGACGGCATCGCCTTCCAGACCAACATCCTGGCGCTGAACGCTGCGGTCGAGGCCGCCCGGGCCGGCGAGCAGGGCCGCGGCTTCGCGGTCGTCGCCGGCGAGGTGCGCAGCCTGGCCCAGCGCAGCGCCGAGGCCGCCCGCGAGATCAAGGGCCTGATCGGTGCCAGCGTCGACAAGGTCGAATCGGGCAGCCAGCTGGTGCGCAACGCCGGCAGCACGATGGGCGACATCGTCGCCAGCGTGCAGCGCGTGACCCAGACCATCCAGGCCATCACCGGCGCCGCCAGCGAGCAGAGCCAGGGCATCGGCCAGGTCAACGGCGCGGTCACGGCGCTGGACTCGATGACGCAGCAGAACGCCGCGCTGGTCGAGCAGGGCGCGGCCGCCGCCGAGAGCCTGAAGGACCAGGCCAACCGCCTGCAGGACGTCGTGGCGCGCTTCCGCGTCGCCGCCTGAGCCGCCGCGCCTCAAGTCGCGCCGGCGACGGCCGACAACCGAAGAACAGCCCCCTCATCACCCCCGGCCCCGGCCGGACCCACCCCCACGGAGCCCGCACCACCATGGACATGATCACCGACGCCGCCCAGGTGGCACGCCACGAGGCCAACCTGGCGATCGCCGCCGCCGGCAGCCGCAGCGCCGCCGCGGGCGCCGCCCACGGCGAGTACCTGACCTTCCGCCTCGGCGCCGAGGAGTACGGCATCGACATCCTGCGCGTGCAGGAGATCCGCTCGTACGAGCAGCCGACCCGCATCGCCAACGCCCCCAGCTTCCTCAAGGGCGTGGTCAACCTGCGCGGCGTGATCGTGCCGATCATCGACCTGCGCCTGAAGCTGGGCTGCGACAGCGCCGAGTACAACCACTTCACCGTGGTCATCGTGCTCAACGTGCGCGGCCGCGTCGTCGGCGCGGTGGTCGACTCGGTGTCGGACGTGCTGGAGCTGGCCGGCGAGGCCATCCGCCCCGCCCCGGCGATGAACGCCAGCATCGACACCAGCTTCATCACCGGCATCGGCAGCGTCGCCGACCGCATGCTGATCCTGATGGACATCGAGGCCCTGATGAGCAGCGCCGACATGGGCCTGATGGACGGCCTGCCGAGCTGAGCCGCCTCGCCCCGCCGCCCCCGGGCGGCGGCCCCCTGACCGTGCCACCGAGCCGTACCGGCACATCCCACGAGGTCATGCCATGACCCTGAAGATTTCCGTGCGGCTCTGGCTGCCCACCGCCGCGGTGGCCGCGATGCTGACCGTGATGTCCGGCGCCGTCGTCGTCAACACCAAGGCGCGCATCGCCGAGACCGAGCAGCACCTGCAGCAGCACCAGACCAAGCTCAACGACGCCGCCGCCTGGCAGGCGATGACCACGGTCAACGCCACCCGCGTGGTGGCCAGCGTGCTGAGCACCGACGCCAACGTCGAGGCCGCCTTCAAGCCCGAGATCGAGGCCACCACCGCCAGCATCAGCGAGATCCAGAAGCGCATCGAGGCCGCGGCCACGCTGGACAGCGAGAAGGCCGCGCTGGCCAAGGTGGCCGAGCAGCGCAAGGCCTACATCGACGCGCGCAACGCCGCGCGCAAGCTCAAGGGCGACGGCGACGCCGACGGCGCGCTGGCCGCACTGAACGCCAAGGTCAAGCCCGCGGTGGCCAGCTACCTGGCCGCGCAGGCCGAGTTCGTCAAGCTGCAGCAGACGCTGGAGGAACAGGCCCGCGAGGCCTCGTCGGCCGAGCGCCTGCGCACGCTGTGGACGATGATCGCCGTGTTCGCGCTGATCGTGGCCGGCCTGGGCGCCGGCACCGTCTTGCTGGTGCGCTCGGTGTGCCGGCCGCTGGGGCAGTTGCAGGCCATCGCCCGGCGCATCGGCGACGGCGACCTCGACGTCGAGGTCGACACCAGCCGCGCCGACGAGATCGGCGACGTCCAGCGCTCGCTGGCCACCATGCGCGACGCGCTGCGCGGCATCGTCGGCCAGGTGCGCCAGGCCGCCGAGTCGATCCAGGTCGCCAGCTCCGAGGTCGCCTCGGGCAACACCGACCTGAGCCACCGCACCGAGCAGACCGCGGCCAACCTGCAGCAGACCGCCAGCTCGATCGAGCAGCTCACCGGCAACGTGCGCCAGAGCGCCGAGGCCGCCTCGCAGGCCAACCAGCTCGCCGCCTCGGCCTCGTCCGTGGCCCAGCGCGGTGGCGAGGTCGTCAGCCAGGTCGTCTCGACGATGGGCGAGATCAACCACTCGTCCAAGCGCATCGCCGACATCATCGGCACCATCGACGGCATCGCCTTCCAGACCAACATCCTGGCGCTCAACGCCGCGGTCGAGGCCGCGCGGGCCGGCGAGCAGGGCCGCGGCTTCGCGGTCGTCGCCGGCGAGGTGCGCAGCCTGGCCCAGCGAAGCGCCGAGGCCGCCCGCGAGATCAAGAGCCTGATCGGCAACAGCGTCGAGAAGGTCGAGACCGGCGCCCGTCTGGTGCAGGACGCCGGCGCCACGATGGACGAGATCGTCGCCAGCGTGCAGCGCGTGACCGACATCATGGGCGAGATCACCGCCGCCGCCGCCGAGCAGAGCGACGGCATCGGCCAGGTCAACGGCGCCATCGCCAGCCTGGACCAGATGACCCAGCAGAACGCCGCGCTGGTCGAGGAGTCCGCCGCCGCCGCCGAGAGCCTGCGAGAACAGGCGCAGACGCTGAGCCAGACCATGCAGTACTTCCGTCTGGCCGACGCCGGCGGCCAGTCCGCCTTGGCGCTGGCGCCGGCCCCGGTGCCGCGCAGCGTGCCGCGCGCCGCGCCGGCCGCCAGCCGCCCGGTCGCGCCGCGCCCCGCCGCCGTGGCCACGCCGCTGCCGGCAGCACCCGCCGCGCCCGCGGCCCCGCAGCGCCCGGCCGAGGCCGCCCAGACGGCGATCCAGCAGGCCCGCGAGACCTCGCGCCCGGCCTCCCCGTCGACGAACAACGACGACTGGGAGACCTTCTGACCGCCGTCAGCCACCAGGCCCCGCGCCGGGGCGGCACCGCCGCGCGGTGTCCCGGGGCCGCACCCCCCACCTCCCACGCTTGAAGCGGGGACCGCACCGGCACGACGAGACGCCCGGCCACGGTCCCCGGCCCCACCGGAACGCACCGTGACCGCCTTGCTCCGCCGCTTCACCATCCGCACCCGCATGCTCGGGGCGATCGCGATGGTGCTCGCCCTGCTGACCCTCGTCGGCGCCTTCGGTCTGTGGGGGCTGAACCAGGTCACCACGGGCAGCGAGCGCTACGTGGCCACCACCCATGCCCAGACCGTGGTCCTGGCCGAGCTGCGCACCGCCATCGGCGACGTGCGCCGCTACGAGAAGGACCTGCTGATCAACTACGACAGCGCCGCGCAGCAGCAGGCCTACCAGCCCAAGTGGCGGGCCGCGGTGGACCAGGTGCAGGCCAGCGCGCGCCGCCTCGCCGCCGGCGACGCGTCACCCAAGGCCGAGGCCGCACGCCGCATCGACGCCCTGCTGGCCGCCTACGCCACCCAGGTGGCGCCGGTGCTCAAGGCCTTGCAGGTCGGCGGCTTCAACGACGCACCGGTGGCCAACCAGGCCATCGCGCCGGCCAAGAAGCTGGCCCACGAGGCCGAGACCCAGATCGCCGCGCTGGCACGCCTGCTCGAGCAGGAGACCGAGGCTGCCGTGGCCGCACAGCGCCACAGCGCACGCCTGGCGCTGTGGGGCTTCGGCGCCGCCCTGGCCCTGGCGGTGGTCCTGGTGGTGCCGCTGACGCTGGCCAACATGGCCTCGATCTGCGGCCCGATCGACGCCACGCGCGACTTCGCCGAGCGCATCGCCCAGGGCGACCTGGCCGGCGGGCTGCAGGACAGCGGCCGCGACGAGGCGGCGCGCATGCAGCAGGCGCTCAACGCGATGCAGGGCGTGCTGCGCGGCATCGTCGGCCAGGTGCGCGCCGCGTCGGACTCGATCCAGCTGGCCAGTGCCGAGGTCGCCTCGGGCAACACCGACCTGAGCCACCGCACCGAGCAGACCGCGGCCAACCTGCAGCAGACCGCCAGCGCCATCGAGCAGCTCACCGGCAACGTGCGCCAGAGCGCCGAGGCCGCCGCGCAGGCCAACCAGCTCGCCGCCTCGGCCTCGGCCGTGGCCCAGCGCGGCGGCGCCGTCGTCGGCCAGGTCGTGGCCACGATGGACGACATCCACCAGGCGTCCAGGCGCATCGCCGACATCATCGGCACCATCGACGGCATCGCCTTCCAGACCAACATCCTGGCGCTCAACGCCGCGGTCGAGGCGGCGCGGGCCGGCGAGCAGGGCCGCGGCTTCGCGGTCGTCGCCGGCGAGGTGCGCAGCCTGGCCCAGCGCAGCGCCGAGGCCGCCCGCGAGATCAAGGGCCTGATCGGCAACAGCGTCGACCAGGTCGAGACCGGCGCCCGCCTGGTGCGCGACGCCGGCGCCACGATGGGCGAGATCGTCGCCAGCGTGCAGCGCGTGACCGACATCATGGGCGGCATCACCGCCGCCGCCGCGGAGCAGAGCCAGGGCATCGGCCAGGTCAACGGCGCCGTCGCCAGCCTGGACCAGATGACCCAGCAGAACGCCGCCCTGGTCGAGGAATCCGCCGCCGCCGCCGAGAGCCTGAAGGACCAGGCCGGCCGCCTGACCGAGGTGGTGCAGGCCTTCCGCCTGCAGGCCTGAGCGCCGCCAGGGCCGCCAGGGCCGCCGGCCGCGCCGCGTCAGAGGCTGAGAGGATTTCGATCGTGACCGAGCGCCGCGCCCCAAGCCGGCCGATTTAGGCGCAAAGCGCAGCCATGGCCCGGGCCATGGCGAGCATTTGCAACGACGAGCGGGCGGTTGGGGGCGTGACGAGCGGGCATGAGCGAAAGACGCTCAGCCTCTCAGTCGGCCGCGCGGCGCAGCGTGTCCATCACCGGGCGGCGCAGCACCTCGCGCAGTCCCCACCAGCCGGCGGCCAGCGCCAGCCCGGCACCGGCGGCGGTGCCGGCCAGCGGCACCCAGGGCGACGGCGTCCAGGCGAACTCGAAGACCTGGCGCGCCAGCACCCCGCCGACCAGCACCGCCGCCACCGCGGCCAGCGCGCCGGCCAGCGCGCCCACGCCCAGCAGCTCGGCGCGCTGCACCTGGCGCAGCAGCGCGCCGCCGGCGCCCACCGCGCGCATCACCGCGTACTCGCGGGCGCGGTTCTCGCGCGTGGCGCTGACCGCCGCAAACAGCACCACCAGCCCCGCGGCCAGCGTGAAGCCGAACAGGAACTCCACCGCCCGCACCACCTGGTCCAGCACCTGCTGCACCTGGGCCAGCGAGGCCGACAGGTCGACCAGGGTCAGGTTGGGGAACTGCCGCGCCAGCGTGCGGTCCAGCGTCGGCTGGCCGGGCTGCACCGGCGGCAGGCGGAAGGCGCTGATGTAGGTCAGCGGCAGCTCGTCCATGCGCGCCTGCGGGAACATGACGAAGAAGTTCACCCGCATCGAGCCCCAGTCGACCTGGCGCAGGCTGGTGATGCGGCCCTCGCGCGGCTGGCCGGCGATGTCGAAGCGCAGCCGGTCGCCCAGCTTCAGGCCCAGGGTCCTGGCCAGGCCGGACTCCACGCTCAGGCCGTCGGCCTCGTCGGGCGTCCAGCGCCCGGCGTCCAGGCGGTTGTGCGCCGGCATCTGCGCCGCGTGGCTGAGGTTGAACTCGCGCTCGACCAGGCGCTGCGCGCGGTCCTCGCTGTACTGGCCCGGCGCCACCGGCCGGCCGTTGATCGCCACCAGGCGGCCGCGGATCATCGGGTACCAGTCGTAGCGCGCCACGCCGGCGGCGCGCAGCGCGGCCTGGAAGGCCTCGCCCTGCTCGGGCTGCAGGTTGATGACGAAGCGGTCGGGCGCGTCGGCCGGCGTGGCCGCGCGCCAGGCCGAGATCAGGTCGGTGCGCAGCAGCACCAGCAGCATCAGCGCCAGCAGGCCCACCGCCAGCGCCGAGACCTGCAGCACCACCAGCGCCGGCCGCGCCGCCAGCTGCCGCGTGGCCAGCACCAGCCAGCGCGGCGCGGCCGCGCCCAGCGTCCACCAGCGCCCGGCGCCGGCCTGCGGCACCAGACGGCGCAGCAGCGCCACCGCCAGCCAGGCCAGGCCGGCGAACAGCGCCACCGCACCGGCGAAGCCGCCCACCGCCAGCAGGCCCATGCGCAGGTCGGACGAGGCCGCCACCAGCAGCGCCGCGAAGCCGGCCACGCCGGCCAGCAGCACGCCGGCCGAGGCCGCGCGCGGCTGGCCCAGGTCGCGCCGGATCACGCGCAGCGGTGGCACCCGCGCCAGCTGCAGCACCGGCGGCAGGCCGAAGGCGGCCAGCAGCGTCAGGCCGACGCCGGCGCCGAACAGCGCCGGCCCCCAGCCGGCCGGCGGCAGCTGCGCGTCCACCAGGCCGGCCAGCAGGCGCACGAAGACGAAGTGCACCGCGAAGCCCAGCGCCACGCCGGCCGCGCTGGCCAGCGCCCCGACGCCCAGGAACTCCAGCGTGTAGGCCCCGGCCATCGCCCGCTGCGGCGCGCCCAGCACGCGCAGCACCGCGCAGTCGTCCAGCCGGCGCTGGGCGAAGTCGCGCGCGGCGATGGCCACCGCCACCGCCGCCAGCAGCGCCGCCAGCAGCGCCACCAGGTTGAGGAAGCGCTGCGCCCGGTCCAGCGCCTGGCGCATCTCGGGCCGGCCGGACTCCAGCGACTCCAGGCGCACGCCGCGCAGCTGGGTGCGGGCGATCTCGGCGTCGGCCCAGCGCAGGAACTCGCGCACGCCGGTCTGGCCGCGGCCGGCCGGCGCGTCGGCCGGCGCGGCGACCATCAGCCGGTAGGTGACGCGGCTGGCCGGCTGCACCAGGCCGGTGGCCGCCAGGTCGTCGGCGTGCAGCAGCACGCGCGGCGCGAAGGCCATGAAGCCGGCGCCGCGGTCGGGCTCCTGCAGCAGCAGCCGGGCGATGGTCAGGGCGCTGTCGCCCAGCTGCAGCACGTTGCCGACCTGCAGCGCCAGCGCGTCCAGCACCGCCGCCTCGACCCACACCGTGCCGCGCGCCGGCCCCGCCGCCGCGCTGGCCGCCGGGCCGCCCGTCCGCTCGGCCACCTGCAGCGTGCCGCGCAGCGGGTAGCCCGCGCTGACCGCCTTGACCGCCACCAGCCGCGCCGCGCCGCCGCGCTCGTCGGGCGCCCGGGCCATGCTGGGGAAGCTGGCGCTGCTGGCCAGTTGCAGGCCCAGCGACTGCGCCCGCTGGGCGAAGGCCGGCGGCGCCGGCTGGTCGCTGGCCACCACCGCGTCGCCGCCCAGCAGCGCACCGGCGTCGCGGGCCAGGCCGGCATCGAGCCGGGTGGCGAAGAAGCCCACCGCGCTGAGCGCGGCCACCGCCAGCATCACCGCCACCAGCAGCAGGCGCAGCTCGCCGGCGCGGAAGTCGCGCCAGCCCTGGCGCCAGGCCAGGGCGAACATCGAAACAGGCAGGGCATGGGCTCGCATGGCCGGCACGGTACACCAGCGGCGGCCGGCCACGCTGCGGTGGGGTCGCGGTGGCGCCGCGAGGGGCCGGGGGCCAGCCCCCCCGCCCGGCTTGAAGCCTGCGTGCAGCCGCTTCGAACGGCGGTACACCCCGCGGCTGCTCCAATGGCGCCATGGACAACGACCGCTCCCCCACCCTGCCGCCGATCTTCCTGTCGCACGGCTCGCCGATGACGGCGCTGGAGCCCGGCGACACCGGCCCGTTCTGGCAGCGCCTGGGCCCGGCGCTGGCCGCCGCCGGCGGCGGCCGGCCGCGCGCCATCCTGGCGGTGTCGGCGCATTCGCTGGCCCGCGAGCCGGTGCTGCTGGCCGCCGCGCGGCACGAGACGGTGCACGACTTCTCCGGCTTTCCCGAGCCGCTGTACCGCCTGCGCTACGACGCCCCCGGCGCGCCCGATCTGGCGCCGCGCGTGGCCGGCCTGCTGCGCGGCGCCGGGCTGCCGGTGCACCAGGTCGACCAGGGCGGTCTGGACCACGGCATCTGGGCGCCGCTGCGCTTCATCTGGCCGGCCGCCGACATCCCGGTGCTGCCGCTGGCCTTCCCGCCCGACTGGTCGCCGGCGCGGCTGTTCGCGCTGGGCCAGGCGCTGGCGCCGCTGGCCGCCGAAGGCGTGCTGGTCTACGGCAGCGGCAGCCTGACGCACAACCTGCGCCTGGTGTTCTCGACCGGCCGGCCGCCGCTGGACGCACCGGAGATGCCCGAGTGCGCCGCCTTCCGCAGCTGGTTCGCCAAACACGGCGCCGCGGCCGACTGGCCGGCGCTGCTGGACTACCGCCGCCAGGCGCCGCATGCGGTGCTGATGCACCCGACCGACGAGCACCTGCTGCCCTTCTACGTCGCCGCCGGCGCGGCCGCCGCGGCCGGCAGCCCGCCACCGGTCGCGCGGCGCCTGTTCGACGGCCTGACCTACGGCTGCCTGGGCATGGACGCCTACGCCTTCGGCCCGGGCGCGGCCGCACTGGCGGCGGCCTGAGCCCGGGGACGTGCCCGGCGCCGCGGCACGCGCTAGATTGCCGGCCATGACCGCGCGCAGAACCCTGACCACCGACCGCCTGCAGCTGCTCGCGCCGACGCCGGCGCTGGCCGACGCGGTGTCCGACTACCTGCGCCGCAACCAGGCCCACCTGGCACCCTGGGAGCCGCCCCTGCCCGCCGACCACGCCGAGCCCGCGGTGCTGCGGCGCAGCCTGGCCGACGCCGCGCTGGCCTTCGACGGCGTGCTGGCGCTGCGCTGGTGGCTGAGCCCGCGCGACGCGCCGGGCCGCGTCGTCGGCTCGGTGCACCTGTCGGCGATCGCCCGCGGGCCCTTCCAGTCCTGCCACCTGGGCTATGCGCTGGACGCCGGCTGCGAGGGCCGCGGCCTGATGCACGAGGCGCTGGCCGCGGTGGTCGCCGAGGCCTTCTCGCCGGCGGTCAACCTGCACCGCATCCAGGCCGCGGTGCGGCCGGAGAACGCGCGCAGCGTCGCGCTGCTGCAGCGCACGGGCTTCCGCGACGAGGGCCTGGCGCGCGACTACCTGTTCATCGCCGGCGCCTGGCGCGACCACCGGCTGTTCGCGCGCACCAACCCCGGCTTTGCCGCGCCGGCGCACTGGGGCGCCGGCCGCGGCTGAGCGACGGCAGCGCGCCCCGGTGCACGGGGCCCGGGGCCCGTAAGCCTCAGCGCCCGCCGGGCAGGCTGCCGACCACGCCCTGCACCAGCCAGTCCATGCCGGCGATGGCCGCGTCGTCCAGCGCGCCCTGGGCCAGGCGCGTGCGGCCGGCGTTGTCGACCAGCGGCGCGGCGAAGGGCTTGAGCTGGCCGGACTCGATGGCCTGCCGGCGCCGCGCCAGCTCGGCCTTCAGCGGCACCGGCAGCGACGGGTGCAGCGCGCTGAGCTGCACCAGCCCGTCCTTCATGCCGCCCCACACCGGCTGGGCGGTCCAGCGCCCGGCCAGCAGCTCGCGCGCCACCCGCGTGTAGTAGCCGCCCCAGTGGTGGGTCACGGCGGCCAGTTGCGCGTGCGGCGCGAAGCGTGCCATGTCGCTCTGGTAGGCCAGCAGCGCGGCGCCCTTCTCCTCGGCCACCTGGGCCACCGCGGGCGAGCCGCTGTGGTTGGTCAGCACGTCGGCGCCCTGGTTCAGCAGGGTCAGCGCGGCCTCGCGCTCGCGCGGCGGGTCGAACCAGGCGTTGAGCCAGACCACCCGCACCTCGGCCCTGGGGTTGGCCGCGCGCATGCCGAGCGTGAAGGCGTTGATGCCCTGCACCACCTCGGGCACCGGAAAGCCCGCCACGTAGCCGGCCACACCGGTCCGGCTGCGCTGGCCGGCCAGCCAGCCGGCCAGCCAGCGTGCCTCGTAGTAGCGGGCGTTGTAGGTCGCCAGGTTGGGCGCGCGCTTGTAGCCGCCGGCGTGCAGGAACTTCACCTGCGGGAACTCGGCGGCCACGCGCAGCGCCGGCTCCAGGTAGCCGAAGCTGGTGGCCACCACCAGGCCGCAGCCGCTGGCGGCCAGGTCGCGCATCACGCGCTCGCTGTCCGGGCCCTCGGGCACGGCCTCGACGAAGCGGCTGCGCACCTGCGGTGCCAGCGCCTGGTCCATCGCCTGGCGGCCCTGCTCGTGCTGGTAGGTCCAGCCGGCCTGGCCGACCGGGCTGACGTAGACGAAGCAGGCCTGCAGCGCGGCGGCCGGGCCGGACGCCGGGGCGGCTCGCGCCGCGGTCTGGGCGAGGGCGCCGGTGGGCGCCGCGGTGGCGGCCGCAGCGGCCGCACAGGCGAGCGCGCGCAGCAGCGCGCGCCTGAGGTTTTTCGACATGGTTGTCCTCGACATGGCCCCGACAAAGGAAAACGCCGGCTTCGGGGGCACGAAGCCGGCGTCAGGGCCGGGATTGTCGCAGAGCGCGTTCAGCCGGGCGGCGCCGCGGCGGCGTCCGGGGGCGCGTCCGCCGCAGCGTCCGCGTCGGTGCCGGCGTCCGGCGCCAGCAGCCGAATGCGCACGCCGTGCAGCGCCACCACCTGGCCGGCGCGCAACTTGGCGGTCTTGCGCAGTTCGTCGCGGCCGTCGACCTGCACCCGGCCCTCGGCCACCAGGGCCTTGGCCTGGCCGCCGCTGGACGCGAGACCGGTGGCCTTGAGCAGGCGGTCCAGGGTGATGAACTCGCCGCGCAGTTCGAAGCTCAGGGTCTGCATGGAAGAAGGGGCTCGGGCGTGGTCGCGGGCCGCCATTGTCGGTGGCCGGCGCGGCTTTGCCAGAATCGCGCGGCGCCAGCGCCCCGGCCGCCGGCCACCGCCCCGATGAACGCTCCGCCGCCGCCCGACGGGCCTGCCCCGTCACCCGCACCCCCGCCCGCACCGTTGCCCGCAGCCGCGACCTGGCAGCTGACGCTGCTGCCCGGCGGCTGGCGCTTGCCGGTGGCGCGCGGCCAGACGCTGCTGCAGGCCGCGCTGGCCGCCGGCGTGCGCCTGCCCAGTTCCTGCCGCAACGGCACCTGCCGGACCTGCATGGCGCGGCTGCGCAGCGGCCGCGCCCACCACACCATCGACTGGCCGGGCCTGCTGGCCGAGGAGAAGGCCCAGGGCTGGGTGCTGCCCTGCGTGGCCTGCGCCGACAGCGACCTGGTGCTGGAAGCCCCCGGCGCCACCCCGTGGAGGGGCTGAGGCCGCGCGCTCAGCGCGCCGCGCGCCGCCGCGTGGCCGGTGCCGGGTCCAGCGCCGATTCCAGCGCCTGGTGCAGCGCCAGGTACTCCTGGGTCAGCTTGTGCCGCGGCTCCAGGTGCAGCAGGGGCAGCGCGCGCTGGTGCGATTCCTTGACCTTCACGCTGGCGCTCAGGCAGGGGCGCAGCACCGGCAGGCCCTCGTCGACCAGTTCCTGCACCAGGCGCTGCGGCAGCGACGCCCGCGGCTGGAACTGGTTGACCACGATGCCGCTGACCTGCAGCGCCGGGTTGTGGTCGGCCTGGATCTCCTGCACGCTGTCCATCAGCGCGTACAGCGCACGGCGCGAGAAGTCGTCGCAGTCGAACGGGATCAGGCAGCCCCGGGCGGCGATCAGCGCCGAGCGGGTGTAGAAGTTCAGCGCCGGCGGCGTGTCGATGTAGACGCGCTCGTAGCCCTCGCCCAGCGCATCCAGCGCATCGCGCAGCTTGTAGATCTTGTAGCGCGACTCCAGCTTGCCGTGCAGCTCGTCCAGCTCGGGGCTGGAGGGCAGCAGGTCCAGGCCCTCGAAAGGCGTGGCGCCGATGAAGTCCTCGGTGGCCTGTGGCCGCAGCGTGAACTTCAGCGTCTGGTCGAAGAAGCCCGCGGCATGCGGCCGCGGCTCGTCGGCGCCCGCGCCCAGCAGGTAGCGCGTGCTGTTGCCCTGCGGGTCCAGGTCGACCACCAGCGTGCGCCGGCCCTGGGCGGCGCTGATCGCCGCGAGGTTGCAGGTGATGGTGGACTTGCCGACCCCGCCCTTCTGGTTGAACACGACGTAGCGCATGCACGGCTCCTTCGCCTCGACGCGCCCGCTGCGCGCGGCGCCATTGTGCACTGCAGCACGAATGGCATCGACGATCCCCGGAACTGGGGGGCGAACACCTTGCGCTTCGTCATGCAGCCGTCATGCGTGCGGCGCACAATGACCTTGTCTTGGCGATAACCGACCGCACCAATGGGCGGAGTACCGGAACCCGTACCCGGCGCCAGTCAACCGTTCCAGGGGGTTCGCCGCCTGGTTTCGGGAGCACCAAGGGCCACGCGAGTGGCCCTTTGCTTTTGCCCCGCCGCGCATGCCGTATGCTGCGGCATGGGCGAGGCGCGCGAGCGGCGTGCGCCGCCCGGTACAGGAGCAACGCCTTGGCGACACCGAACTACGGCTACGAGAAGCGCCAGCGCGAGCTGGCCAAGAAGCGCAAGGCCGAAGAGAAGAAGCTGAAGAAGCAGCAGGCCCGCGAAGGCGGCGCCCCCGAGGGCGAGGCCGCGGACGACGACCAGCCGGCCGCCGAGCCCGCCGGCCAACCGGGCGAGCAGCCGCCGGCCGCCTGAGCGGCCTCCGGGCCGAAAAAAAACCGCGATCGGTGATCGCGGTTTTTTTGTGCCCGGGCGCCGCCAGCGGGCCCGGCGCGGCGGGCCTTACAGCGCGCGGATGTTCGCGGCCTGCAGGCCCTTGGGACCTTCCTTGACCTCGAACTCGACGCGCTGGTTCTCGGCCAGCGTGCGGAAGCCGCCGTTGTTGCGGATCTCGCTGAAGTGGGCGAACAGGTCCTTGCCGCCGTTCTCGGGGGTGATGAAGCCGAAGCCCTTGCCGTCGTTGAACCACTTGACGGTGCCGGTCTGCTTGTCGCTCATGAGCGTTCCTAGATAGAGATTGAAGACAACCGCGCCGGCAGCAGGCCCGCGCGCACAGAAACACTCAAGAAAGTCGAACCGGGCGTTGATACCAGGGCCGGGCCGTGCCGCGCAGGCGGCTTCGGACGGTACGGGAATAAGACCTTGTGGGAACGGCCTCGTGCATGTCTGTAGGGGACACTGTATCAGCTCGCCTTGAAGCTCCGACAGGCGGGGCGACGCAACAGGGCAGACCCTGAGCTAGAGGCAGTTCTCCAGCCTACGGCGCGCAGACCCCCGTCGGTATCATCGTTCGGCAGGTCGCCAGAGGCCTGCGCAGTCCCGAGAACAGGAGACGACGCGATGTTCGACTACGTGGTGATCGGCGGCGGTTCGGCCGGCTGCGTGCTGGCCGGACGGCTCAGCGAGGACCCGACGCTGCGCGTCGCGCTGCTGGAGGCCGGCCCGCCCGACCGCAGCGTGCTGATCCACTGCCCGGCGGGCCTGGCGGCGATGGCCAAGGCCAGCGGCCTGAACTGGGGCTTCGAGACGGTGCCGCAGCCCGGCCTGAACGGCCGCCGCGGCTACCAGCCGCGCGGCAAGGTGCTGGGCGGCTCCAGCTCGATCAACGCGATGATCTACCTGCGCGGCCAGCGCGAGGACTTCGACGGCTGGGCGGCCGCCGGCAACCCGGGCTGGTCCTTCGACGAGGTGCTGCCCTACTTCCGCCGCGCCGAGGGCAATGTGCGGCCGGCCCTGGCCGGCGACGCGCTGCACGGCGCCGACGGCCCGCTGACCGTGCAGGACCTGCTGCAGCCCAACCGCTGCGCGCGGCTGTTCGTGCAAGCCGCGCAGCAGGCCGGGCTGCCGCTGAACGACGACTTCAACGGTGCCACGCAGGAGGGCGCCGGCCTGTACCAGGTCACCCACCGCGGCGGCGAGCGCTGCAACACGGCCAAGGCCTACCTGGGCCCGGCGCTGGGTCGGCCCAACCTGCAGGTGATCACCGACGCCCAGGCCACCCGGCTGCTGTTCGACGGCGACAGCCGGCGCGTCACCGGCGTCGAGTACGTGCAGGGCGGCGCGACACGGCAGCTGGCCGCGCGGCGCGAGGTGCTGCTGGCCGCCGGCGCGCTGCAGTCGCCGCAGCTGCTGCTGCACAGCGGCATCGGCCCCGGCGACCACCTGCAGGCCCTGGGCATCACGACCCGGCTGGACCTGCCCGGCGTCGGCAACAACCTGCACGACCACATCGACGTGGTGCAGGTGATGGACGCGCCCGGCGTGCGCGAGCTGTTCGGCCTGAGCCTGGTCGGCGCCTGGGACACGCTGCAGGGCATCCTGGAATGGCGGCGCCACCGCAGCGGCCCGCTGACCACCAACTTCGCCGAGGCCGGCGCCTTCCTGCGCAGCAGCCCCGGGCAGGCCGTGCCCGACCTGCAGCTGCACTTCGTCACCGGCAAGCTGGTCAACCACGGCCGCACCACGGTGTTCGGCCACGGCTACAGCTGCCACGTCTGCCTGCTGCATCCGAAGAGCCGCGGCACGCTGCGCCTGGCCTCGGCCGACCCGCTGGCCGCGCCGCTGATCGACCCGGCCTTCTTCCAGGAGCCCAGCGACCTGGACCGCATGGTCGCGGGCGTCAAGCACATGCGCCGCATCCTGGCGCAGCCGGCGCTGGCACCGCTGGGCGGGCGCGAGCTGGCCGCCACCGCCGGCCTGGCCAGCGACGCGCAGATCGTCGACTTCCTGCGCCAGCATGCCGACACCATCTACCACCCGGTGGGGACCTGCCGCATGGGCCCGGACGCCACGCGCGACGTCGTCGACGCGCGGCTGCGCGTGCACGGCGTGCAGGGACTGCGCGTGGTCGACGCCTCGGTGATGCCCAGCATCGTCGGCGGCAACACCAACGCGCCGACGATCATGATCGGCGAGAAGGCCGTCGACCTGGTGCGCGCCGACGCCCGCGCGGCCTGACCCGGGCTGACCTGCGGGCCGCCCGGCGCGCTGCCGCACACGGTCGGCCGGCACGCGCGGCCGATCTGCGCTATCATCCGGGTTAACGCGGATTCGGATCCGCGTTTTTCGTTCATCGACTCTGACCCTCCCGGGCCGGTCCCTGCCACCCCAGCGCAGGGAGTCCACCGCGTCCCGTGTCCTGGTTGGCGGCGATGCCGTCGCTTCAGGACGCCCAGGGCCACAAGGCAAGGACCATCCCCCGGTCCGGTCGCCTTCACCGCCCCACCCTTCCATCGAAGTGCGACCCCACTGCGGCTGTCCGCCTTGCCGGCGGCGCCGTGGCCGTGCCTTGCCGTGGCTTCGCCGCCACCGGGCCGGCCTTGCCTTGACCGAAAGTGCCCCATGAGTTTTGACCACGCCCGCGACCTGTCGCAAGCCGCCGCCTTCGACGCCGCCGACACCCTCGACCACGAGGGCGCCGACACGGCCACCGAGGCCCCCGGCGCCGCCTTCGCCGACCTGGGCCTGGCGCCCGAGATCGTGCGCGCCATCGCCCACGCCGGCTACCCCGCGCCCACCGAGGTGCAGGCGCGCAGCGTGCCCGCCGCGCTGACCGGCCGCGACCTGCTGGTCTCGTCGCAGACCGGCAGCGGCAAGACCGCCGCCTTCACCTGGCCGGCGCTGCAGCGCATCCTCGACGCCCGCCGCGACCCGGCCAAGAAGCGCGTCAAGGGCCAGCCGCAAGGCCCGCGCGTGCTGGTGCTGGCCCCCACCCGCGAACTGGCGCAGCAGGTCTCGCGCGCCTGCACCGTCTACGGCCACGGCGTGCAGGGCCTGCGCGTGGCCCACGTCGTCGGCGGCGTGCCCTACCACGCCCAGCTCAAGGCCCTGCGCGGCCCGCTGGACGTGCTGATCGCCACCCCCGGCCGGCTGATGGACCTGATGAACTCGGGCGCCGCCATCCTGGCCCAGGTCGAGCTGCTGATCCTCGACGAGGCCGACCGCATGCTGGACATGGGCTTCATCGACGACATCACCTACATCGGCGAGCAGCTGCCGCCGACGCGCCAGACGCTGATGTTCTCGGCCACCTTCGCCGGCAGCGTCGGCCGCCTGGCCGAGCAGCTGACCCGCGAGCCGCAGCGCATCAGCATCGACTCGCACACCGACACCCACGCCTCGATCGAGCAGCGCCTGCACTGGGCCGACAGCCTGCACCACAAGCACGCGCTGCTGGAGCAGATCCTGACCGACAAGGACATGGACCAGTGCGTGGTCTTCACCAGCACCCAGCGCGACGCCGACGAGCTGGCGCACAAGCTGGGCGAGATCGGCCACGCCGTGGCCGCGCTGCACGGCGCGATGCCGCAGGGCCGCCGCAACCGCGTGCTGCAGGCGCTGCGCCAGCGCCAGCTGCGCGTGCTGGTGGCCACCGACGTGGCCGCCCGCGGCATCGACGTGCCGACCATCACCCACGTCGTCAACTTCGGCCTGCCGATGAAGGCCGAGGACTATGTGCACCGCATCGGCCGCACCGGCCGCGCCGGCCGCAACGGCCTGGCGATCACGCTGGGTGAGCGCCGCGACATCGGCATGATCCGCCGCATCGAGCGCTTCACCACCCAGCCGATCGCGGTGGCGGTGGTCGCCGGCCTGGAGCCGAAGATGACCGCGCCCACGCTGAACGGCCCCGAGCGCGGCGGCAAGCCCGGCTTCGGCCGCGGCCGCCCGGGCTTCGGCGGCCCGCGCGGTGGCTTCGGCGGGTCGGGCGGCTTCGGCGGCGGCCGCGGCGGTTTCGGCGGCGAGCGCAACGCCGAGCGCGGCGGCTTCGGTGCCGACCGCCGCTTCGGTGGCGGTGACCGCCCGGCCTTCGGCCAGGAGCGTGGCGAGCGCGCCGGCTTCGGCGGCGGCGACCGCGGCTTCGGCGGCCCGCGCAACGAGCGCGGCGGCTTCGGCCCGGCCGCCCACCCGCACCGCGACGAGCGCCGGCCCTTCAGCGGCCATGCCGCCGGCGGCCACCGCGACGAGGGCCACGCCCACCCCGGCCACCGCGAAGGCGGCCGGCCGCAGGGCGGCGGCTTCCGTGACGGCGGCTTCCGCAACGACAGCCGGGGCCAGGGCCCGCGCGGCTTCGCCGGCAAGCCGGCCGGCCCGCGCCGCAACCCGCGCTGAGCGCCGGCGGCCGGCGCACGCCGGCCCGGCGTGGCGCCCGGCTGGCGCCGTCCCTGCAGCACGGGCTCGCGCGCGTGCAGACGCCGAAGGGCGGGCCCCCGAGCCCGCCCTTCGGCGTTTCCGCCCCGCCGCGGGCTGAGGCCGGCGGCGGCAGCCGCCGCCCCGCGGCGGCGAAAGCCGCTATGCTGGCCGCCCTTTGCCCGGCCGCGCCCCGCGCCGGCCGGGCCCGGGGCGCCGGCCGCGCGCCGGCGTCGCCCATGCAGTCACCCCCTACCCGCCCGCAAACCGCCATGGCCGGCATCCACATCACCGACATCGAGGCCGCCATCAACTGGTGGCGCGAGCGCGCGCCCTCGCCCGACGGCCTCAGCCTGAGCGCCGAGGTCAGCGCGCTGGCCGAGGTCTACGCCCTGCTCGTCTACTACCGCGAGGCGCTGGCCGACGAGGCGTCGATGCCGGCGCCCGCGCGCGCGGCCTGGCTGGCCTGGTACGCGCAGACGCCCGACGCGCCGTGCATCGCGATCTGCTCGACCGCCCAGGGCGACGCGGTGTGCAAGGGCTGCGGCCGCAGCGAGGACGAGGTGCAGCACTGGCCGCGGCTGAGCCCCGGCGAGAAGCGCGCCGTCTGGCGCCGCATCACGATGGACGGCACGGCCTGGCGCTTCAACCGCTACGCCGAGCGCGCGCGCCTGGCCACCGGCGCCGACCACCCCGATCCGGCCAGCCTGCAGGCGGCCGCCGCCCCCTTGGCGCCGCGCGGATGAGCGCCGCCGCCGCCGCCCCGGCCGACGCCGCCGGGCTGCGCGCCAGCGTCGCGCGCATCCTGCCGCAGGCCTGGCCGGTGTTCATCGGCCAGCTCGCGGTGCTGGGCATGGGCACGGTCGACACCGTGCTGGTGGCCCGCCACTCGCCCACCGACCTGGCGGCGCTGGCGGTGGGCGGCGCCACCTACATCACCGTCTTCGTCGGGCTGATGGGCCTGGTGATGGCGGTCAGCCCCATCGTCGGCCAGGCCTTCGGCGCGCAGCGCCTGCGCGAATGCGGCCACCAGGCCTGGCAGGCGCTGTGGCTGGCGCTGGGCGCGGCGCTGCTGGGCTGCACGCTGCTGGTGTTCCCGGGGCCCTTCCTGGCGCTGGCGCAGGCCACGCCGGCGGTGGCCGAGAAGGTGCGCGGCTACCTGCTGGCGCTGGCCTGGGCGCTGCCGGCCTCGCTGCTGTTCACGGTGTTCCGCGGCTTCAACGTCGCGGTCTCGCGGCCCAAGGCGGTGATGGGGCTGCAGCTGGGCGGCTTCGCGCTGAAGCTGCCGCTGTCGCTGCTGCTGGTCGCCGGCAGCCCGGCGCTGGGCGTGCCGGCGCTGGGCGTGGTCGGCGGCGGCATCGCCACCGCGCTGGTGATGTGGGGCCAGCTGCTGCTGGCCGCCGTGCTGCTGGCGCGCGACCCGTTCTACCAGCGCTTCGCGCTGGGTGCGCCGGGCCAGCGCGCGCCGCACGGGCCTTCGCTGCGCGCGCTGCTGCGCCTGGGCGTGCCGATGGGGCTGGGCATCCTGGTCGAGGTCACCGGCTTCGCCTTCATGGCCATCTTCATCTCGCGGCTGGGCGAGACGGCGGTGGCCGGCCACCAGCTGGCCGCCAACCTGGTCTCGCTGCTGTTCATGATGCCGCTGGCGCTGAGCAACGCGGCCAGCGCGCTGGTGGCCCAGCGCATCGGCGCCGGCGACCTGCGCGACGCCCGCCGCCTGGGCTGGCACGCGCTGCAGTTCACCGGCACGCTGGCGCTGGCGGTGGGCGGCGCGGTGTACCTGGCGCGCGAGCAGGTGCTGCGCCTGTACACCGACAACCCGGCGGTGGTCGCCGCGGCGCTGCCGCTGCTGGGCTGGGTGGCGCTGTTCCACGCCGCCGACGCGGTGCAGGCGCTGGCCGCCTTCGTGCTGCGCGCCTGGCGCGTGGCCACGCTGCCGATGGTCATCTACGTGCTGGCGCTGTGGGGCCTGGGGCTGGGCGGCGGCTACGCGCTGGCCTTCAACCTGGGCGGCGCGGTGCCGCCGGACTGGCAGGGCGCGCGCGGCTTCTGGATCGCGTCGACCACCGGGCTGACGCTGGCCGCGGCCGCGCTGGCCGGCCTGCTGGGCTGGGTGCTGTCGCGCCAGCGCGCACGCGCTGCGGCGGCGCTCAGCGCGGCCGCCGGGTCGGCAGGCTGAGCACGAAGCAGCTGCCGCCGCCGGCGCGCGGCGCGCAGTGCACCGTGCCGCCGTGGCGCTGGGCGATCTGGCGCACCAGGCTCAGCCCCAGGCCGACGCCGCCCTCGCGCTCGGCATGGCCGGGCAGGCGGAAGAAGGGCTCGAAGATGCGTTCGCGCAGGTCCTCGGGCACGCCGGGGCCGCGGTCGCACACCGTGGCCTGCAGCCGGCCGGGCAGCGCGGCCAGCCGCACCTGCACCTCGTCGCCGCCGTAGCGCCGGGCGTTCTCCAGCAGGTTGCGCAGCGCGCGGCGCAGCAGGCGCTCGCTGCCGGGCAGCACGAAGTCGGCCGCGGCGTCGGCCTCGGTCTCGACCTCGGCGCCCACCCGCGCGGCCTCCTCGGCGGCCACGCCCAGCAGGTCCACCGGCTCGTCGCTGCCCGCGGCGTCGGCGCGCGCGCCGGCGTCCAGCCGGCTGGCCAGCAGCACCTCCTCGACCAGCGCGTCCAGCTCGGCCACGTTGGCGTCGATCTCGCGGCGCAGCGGCGCGCGCCGGTCCTCCGGCAGCTCGCCGTACATCGCCACGGCCATCTTCAGCCGCGCCAGCGGCGAGCGCAGCTCGTGGCTGGCATTGGCCAGCAGGTTCTGGTGGCTGCGCACCAGGGCCTCGATGCGCTCGGCGGCCTGGTTGAAGGTGGCCGCCACCGCGGCCACCTCGTCGCGGCCGCTGGCGTCCACCCGCTGGCCGAGCTGGCCGCTGCCGAAGGCCTCGACGCCCTGCTTGAGCGCCTCCAGCCGCCGGGTGAGCCGGCGCACCACCGGGTAGGCGCCGGCCGCCACCGCGACGAACAGCACCGCCACCAGCACCAGCGGTGCCACCGCGCGCGGCAGGCCGAAGGGCAGCGGCGGCAGCGCGGCCCCGGGCCCGCCGGGGCCGGCCGCGCCGCGCTCGCCCAGCGCCGGGCCGGCGCCGGGATCGCCCAGGCGCGGGCCGGCACTGGGGGCGCCCAGCGCGCGGCCGGGCGCGCGGTCGCCGGGGCCGCCGCCGCCCCAGCGCTCGTCGGCCGGCGGGCCGCGCCAGGGTGCGGCCTCGTCGGGCGGGCCGCCGTCACGCGGGCCGGGGCCCAGGCCGGGCATGCCGGCCAGCGGGCCGGGCGGCGGCCGGCGCAGCAGCCGTCGGCCCAGCCACAGCGTGCGGCCGTCGTCCAGGCGCACCGCGGTGGCGCGCAGATCGCCCTCGGCGTCGCGGCGCAGGTAGCTGTCGGACGCGGCGATGCGCGCACCGCGCCGGTCGTCGAGCGCCAGCGGCACGCGCAGCCGCGCCGACCAGTCGCGCAGCGCCTCGGCCTGCTCGGCCGCCGGCGCGTCGGCCGCGGGCAGCGCGCGCTGCACCAGCTCGGCCCAGGCGGCCAGGCGCTCGCCGGCGGCTGCCTCGACGCGCGCGCGCTCCTGCTCGAAATGGCGCTGCCACATCCAGCCCGAGACCAGCGCGAACAGCGCCAGCGCGGCGACCACCGTCAGCCAGATGCGCAGGTACAGAGATTTCACGGAGCGGGCACCCCGGCCGGGCCGGCCCTCATTCGGCGTCGGCGTCCTGCTTGCGCGCGAACACGTAGCCCGAGCCGCGCACCGTCAGCACGCGCCGCGGGCACTTGGGGTCGTCCTCGATGCAGGCGCGGATGCGCGAGACGTGCACGTCGATGCTGCGGTCGAAGGCCTCCATCGGGTGGCCTTTGAGCGCGTCCATGATCTGGTCGCGGCTGAGCACCCGGCCGGCGCTGCGCGCCAGCACCACCAGCAGGTCGAACTGGTGGCCGGTGAGGTCGCAGGGCTGGCCGTCGATGCGCGCCTGGCGCGCGCCGAGGTCGATCTCCAGCCGGCCGAAGCGCAGCAGCTCCAGCCCCTCGGGCTCGGGCTGGGCGCGGCGCAGCAGGGCCTTGACGCGGGCCAGCAGCTCGCGCGCCTCGAAGGGCTTGGCCAGGTAGTCGTCGGCGCCCAGCTCCAGGCCCAGCACGCGGTCCAGCGGCTCGCCGCGCGCGGTGAGCATCAGCAGCGGCAGGCGCCGGGTGCGCGGATCGGCGCGCAGCTCGCGGGTCAGGTCCAGGCCGTCGCCGTCGGGCAGCATCAGGTCCAGCACCAGCGCGTCGTAGCTGCCCAGGCGCAGCCGCTCGCGACCGGCGGCCAGGGTGCCGGCGGTGTCCACGTCGAAGCCGTTGGCTCGCAGGTAGTCCCCGACCATCGCGGTCAGCCGGGCGTCGTCGTCGATCAGCAGCAGCTTGCCGGCCATGCTGGTGCTCAGCCGCGCGGGGGCTCGGGGGGACGGCGCTCGCCGCCGTCACGGCGGTGGCGTTCCATCATCTGCTCGCGGCGCTGGCGGCGCTCGGCCAGCTTCTGGCGCTGCTCGGGCGTCAGCACGGCGCCGACGTCCAGCATGGCCTGCAGCTGGCGCTTGCTGGCGGCGTCGTGGACGGCCAGCTGCTTCTGCCGCAGCGCCTCGGCAGCGGCCGCGTCGATCTTCGGTGCATGCAGCAGGTCCGCCAGCTGGCGCTGCAGCGTGCGCTGCTCGTCGTGCAGCTTGCGCAGGTCCTCGCGCGCGCCGTCCTGCAGCTGGCGCACCTGGGCCTTCTGCTCGGCGCTGGCCCCGATGGCCTCGAGCAGGCGGGGCGACAGCAGCGGCGCGCCGGGCTGCTCGGCGCCACCGCGGTGGTGCATGCCGGGGCCGGCATGCGCGGGCATCGCCGCGGCAGGCGGGGCCGGCTGGGCCGTCACGGGCAGGGCGGCCAGCGTGCCGGCCAGGCACAGCAGCCAGGCGGCGGCGCGCCGGCGCGGCGCGCCGGCGGTGGGAGGGGTCAGGGGATGGGTCGTCATGGGCACCTCGGCCGTTGGGCGGATGCTGGGCATTCTGGGCAGGGGCCTTGTCGCCGCCTTGTTCACGAGGTAAAGAAACGTGAACCGCCGGCCTGGCCGGGCGTCAGAGCGCGGCCGGCTCCACCCGCAGCAGGCGCCGGCGCAGCGCGAAGTCGGTGTTGGCGCAGCGCAGTTCCAGGCGCAGCAGCAGGCCGCTGCGGCGGTCCACCGCCATCACCCCGTCGAGCCGCGCGCTGCCGGCCGGCGCCTCGCCCACGCCCTGGGGCGGCGCCGGCACCTCGCCGAACAGCTCGATCACCGCGACGTCGAAGCTGCGCCCGGCGATGGTCTGCGGCCCGGTGGCCACCACCTGGCCGCGCACCCGGCCACTGGGCACCGCCTCGTCGGCGGCGGCGAGCTCGCCGCTGAGCACCTGGCCCAGCGCCAGCTCGGGCTTGAGCAGCCGGCGCCAGCCGATGAGCCCGGCGCGCGCGTCGAGCTGCGGGTTGCCCGCCAGGTCCTGCACCCAGGCAACGGGCTGCGCCCGGCCGCCGCGTTCGACGCGGAATTCGATCTGGTCGCGGCGCAGTGCCGCCACCTGCATCACCAGGGTCTGCTGTGCGCCGTTGACGCCGGGACGCTCGTCGTAGACCAGGCGGTCGCCCAGCGCGACCGGCAGGCTGGCCTGTCGCGCGGCGGCCATGGCCGCGGGCGGCGCGCCGCAGGACTGCTGCGTGGCCACGCTGCGCAGGGCCTCGTAGCGGCCCTTGAGCTCGGCCAGCTGCTGGGCCTCCAGTCCGTCCGGGCGCATCGCCAGCAGCGCCGGCCAGAACACGGTGATGCCCACGCCCAGCGCGATCATGTTGTTGCCGGCGCGCGCGTCGACGGCATAGGCCACGTCGGCGGCCTGCTGCTGCACCGCGTCGAGCTCGTCGAACAGCCGCTCGCAGCCCCAGCCGCGGTAGGCCGCCGGATCGCCGGGCAGCGGCGCCACGTCGCCCGACCACGACGCGCAGCCGGCCACCAGGCCGGCGGCCACGGTCAGCAGCAGGCCCGAACGCAGCGCCGGCAACAGGCACCGGCCTGCGGCAGCCCGGCCCGACCGGCCGACCACCCGCTGCTGCTGCTGCACCACCCTGTACGACATGGGCCGCGATTGTGCCCTGCCCCGGCGGGCGCCCCGCCCCCTCTGCCCGGTGGCGTCTGCCCCAGAAAGCAGAAAGCCCCGAGCGAGGTCGTCGCTGGGGGCTCTGCATCTGGCGGAGAGGGGGGGATTCGAACCCCCGATACGGGAGGACCCGTATGCCGGATTTCGAATCCGGTGCATTCGACCACTCTGCCACCTCTCCTGGTAGCGGTTTCACCCGTGGTCGATCGGTGAAG
>Ga0255210_1000168_pt1 | contig 30478 bp, 34 predicted proteins | sample Miss_Yuk_RepA_8d_FD_188422 | JGI IMG/M metagenome (GOLD analysis project Ga0255210, IMG submission 188422) | Freshwater microbial communities from Mississippi River, Louisiana, United States - Miss_Yuk_RepA_8d | ecosystem: Environmental > Aquatic > Freshwater > River | place: USA: Louisiana...
TTATTTAGAAGTAATCTTAAGGGTTTTTATGATGTTGAAAGCACTAAAACCACCAGTTTGGTAGATATGAATAAGAAATATATATTATTGATTTTAAATTACGCTAATAAACAGATAACACAAAATGCAAAACCTGAATATAAGAAAATCAAGATTTTAGATGAAATACCACAAAAAAAGGTCAACGAATTAATAACATATGAAGAAATTCAAAATGACAAACGAAGTCAGTTTGATAAAGATTTAAATAGACGTCAAGAGGAGTTTACAAATGCAATGGCATTACCAGTGCCGCCTGTTCCAAAATTTAATGATAAACTAGAGGATGGACCAATTACCGAAATAGAAAAGGCGATTAAAGAATTGACATCTCAGCGAAATTATGATGTTGAGCAAATTAACCGAAATAATAATAATAATTTGAATTCGAATACAGATAACTGGTTAAAACCTCAAGAGACTTCGGTGAAAAATGATAAGATGAATCCACAACTTTCTAATACACAAAATGGAAATATAAATGGAAATAATAGTAGACTGAAATATATTAGGGTGGATAATGATGCGAATAATGAAAATATAGTTATTAGTTTAGATAAAGAAAAACAATTAAGTCCAAAAAAAAATGTAACATGGGATTTAAAACCTTATAATGATTCAAACGAAGTATTAAATGAGGTTAAACAAAATGAAGAAAATTTAAATGAAGTAAGGTTAACAATGGAAGAAATTGTCGAAGACGACAATAATGATGCTGACGCAAATATTTTTAAATTGTTGAAAAAGGTTCCATCTGCTAATAATGATAAAACAAATGATAAAGATACAAATGATAATAAGATAGCAGTGCTTCAAAACGAAGTTAAATCATTAAATAGCAAATTGGATCTTATTTTGGAGTTGCTTAAAAATAAAAATTAGTTAGGCAATATTTGTTTATTCTCATTTTTGTAGTCAATCATTTTATTTCTAATAATATATACAGATGATATAGATAATAATGTGATTTCAATAGAACTTCGTAAAATCATAGGTAAATCGTTTAACTTAACACTATAATAAACCCACATTCCAGACGAAATAATACTCAAAATACAAAATAGTAAAGATAAACTGTTTGTGCTCTTATTTCTATAAAGTAAAAACATAAAAATAAATCTACCAACAACTGATAATGATGTTGCTGTATATGGTATTATTTTCAAATCTGATTCATTCATATTATATTTATTATTTAATCACGCTTTAAATAATAAATCATTATAATTATTCTAATTATACAACCAATTGTTTGAATACATCTTCACCTGCGTCATTCTTCTCTAATGTTCCGATTTGTAAAGGTATTATTGACGGGTCTAATAACGCTGCTTCATAACTTGCTTTATCATAGATATTCAATACTTTCTTACTTATTCTGCGATATACATAGTCTACACCATTCAAACGAATTGGTTTACCAGTCCATTCTACAAGTTCTTTATTTGATTGCACTGTCGTATCATTTTGTTGCTCTGAATAATCAGGAACATATGAAAATTTGTCTTTTGTCGGATCGCCAAAATTAACGCACTTACCATTTGAATAAATATAGCAATCAAACGCTGATTCTTTAATAGCCTCGGTAAGTTGAGCAGTTAGATTTGCTTTAATTTCAGAAATCTCATATAAATATTGATCACTTGTCATTGGAACATGCGGTTTTGCTTTACTTAAATCCCTTCGTTTTAATTCAATCGCATCATCTGATTTTAGTTGTTCAGGTGTAAAAATCATAAGATAAATAAATACTTCCACAGTTTGTAACGCTTTTGGTAGCGCTTTATGACTACATATACGTCGTGCGCGTCCAATAACTTGTTCAGTACGCACAGGATGCCAATAAGGTTCCATAATATGAACGTAACGCGTATTACGCAAGTTAATACCTTCTGAACCTGATGACGTAATCATAAAGACCTTAATTATTTCACCCATATTGTTATTTTTGGCAATTTTATTCAATTCAATTGAAATACTTTCAGGGACTTGGTCCCATTCACCATTATAAATATGTCTTAACATTTCTTTTTCTTCGGTTGTTTCAGTTCCAGTATACAAAGCATATGTTGGTTTTCCTCTATGTATCTCATCAATATCGATAGACCAAACACCGGATGAGTTTTTCTTAATTTTAAAACGTGTAAATCCATTTTTATCCAAAACCAAACTAAAAATACCAATACCTTCCATAGTTCTGAACTGACTATAAACAAGATGTAAACCGTGCTTTTCAGGGTCATCAATATTTTCTAACATATGTAAAAATTTGGGACTGTATGTTAGTAATGCTTCAGGTGTTAAATAATCATTAGAATGTTCTTCAATGTATTTAATTGCTCTATTAAGTCTCTCTTTGTATTCAACACCACCAATCATATCAAGAATTTGGTCGCCTTCTACTTCACCTTCTTGGTCGTCATCCATATCTTGTTGTGCTTCTGCCTTTTTAGCCTCTTTGGCAAATTGTGAAAGTATACTTTTTAGTTCATCTCTAGTGTGTGAAAATAATGCAGAACTAATAACATCATCTATTTCTTCTTTTAAAGTTTTTAATGTTAACATTTCTTTATATTCAGTAATTTCTTCTGTTTGTCCCTTTGATACTTTATTATTTTTACGTATTTCTCTTATTATTTCTTCTAATTTATCAAGGTCCAATTGTGGAGCCAAATATTTGTCCCATTCTTTTTTTTCTTTACGTCTTTTATTTTCAAGATCTAAATTAAATAATAAATTTTTTAATTGACTTTCAAATTTGTTATCCGCTTCTTCTTCTGTTTTTAGTATTTTCTTTCTTGAAGGAATAGGTCTATCAGGCATAACAAAATTACAATATAAACGCGAAAAAATACGATATGTTGATGACGATTCTTCATATATTTCACCAACTGTTTCTTTTGGTCTTATCTTTTCTGTTTCTCTCTCTTCATGTCTAGCAGATTCATAAATGCCAAACTGGAAATTACTCATAGGGATTCTAACAATATGATAATCAACACCCAATGTTTTGTTGTATTTAGGTAATAAATTTTCCTGAGCACTTCTAAAATAAGATGACAACCCTAATATACGTCTTTTAAGAGCGTCAATGTTTTTGATTTTTTTTGTTATTGGGTCAATATATTGTCCTTCAAATAAGTCAAATGTATCAGGTAACGCCTTCTTATTTTTAATATCTATACCTTGTGGAACAACACTTATACCATTTCTATCTAAAATGCTGATTATTCTTCTCTCAAAATCGTCATCACTTAAATAATCTGTATCAATTATTGTTTCTCCTTTCTCATTTTTCTTAGCATTTGTTACACCTTGATACCCAGACTCAGTTTTAATCTTGTTCGAAAAACCAAAAGGATTTCTAGTAATGGTTAATACATTACTCGATGGAGAATAATCCAAATAATCCATTGACTTGACACCTAATAACATTTCTTGTAGAGCATTTTTATCAATTTTTACATTTTTATTTTTTTGTTTACTTTCTTGTACATTAATAGTTATTTTCCAGGTTTTAATATATCCTCTTAAAATATTAAAAAGTATTCCAAATTCGTTAGGATAATTGATAACAGGGGTTCCTGTTAAAAGGATTATTCTTGCGTTTTTAGCGCTCATTAAAAATTCGTATAATTTGGTCGATAAATTAAGTGGCAAGTGTTCTTTCTCTCCTTTCTTATTTTCCTGAATATCTTTTTCCTTTTTAATCTTATTAACAATACGACTTATTAAGTTATGTGCTTCATCAATAACAATAACTGCATTATCAAATAGATTACGTGTAAAATTTGATGTGAGTTCCTGTAATTTTTTTGCTCTTAAACCATTATAATTAATAAACGTATATTTACTTTTAATCATTTCATTCAATTGTTCTTCTAAGGTTCGTTTATCAATATCACTTAAATCATCATAATTTGATTTTTTTGTAACATTAATAAACCACGCTCCATGATGCTTACGAATAAATTCTAACGGCAAATTTAAGATTGCTGACATAGGTGTAGCCGCTTCAGGATTTGTATCAGTTGATATCCATTCCCAAAACTGATTTCGTTTATATATTAAATCACCGCATTTTTTGAGTTCTTCAATATAATTTGCGCGTAAAGAAGCAGGTGTCATAATTATAACGCGTTTTGCGTCTTTCATACCTTCGGCAATAGCGATAGACGTACAAGTTTTACCTGAACCCAAACCATGATACAAAAGAAGACCTCTATAAGGTGTATACAAGTTCATATAGTCCCTAACAATCTTTTGATGAGTTAATAGAGAGAAATCAGAACTAGTATTTCCAATGTCATCACAAGAAATATTTTCCTTATTACTTTGCAATTCTTGACGATAAGGTTCAAAAAGTGAATTAATAAAATTTACAAATATCTCTCTATTATTCATATAATAACTAGAAACCTTGATAATTACAGGTGGCGCCTTTTTAGGTAATCGTCTTGTAATTTGTTCATCTCCTAAATCTAGTACTGTTTCGGGACCTAAAACAGCAATACCCTTTTCAATAGGTTTTGTCTTTCGCACTCTTTTCTTGGGTTCTTCAACAGGAACAAACTCTTGTTCTTTTTCACCTTCTTCTTCCTCGATAATAAGTTTTTTCTTTTGTGGGATTTCTTTCACCTCCTCACCTTCTTCGCCTTCTTCACCTTCTATTATTAAAGGGAGTTTTACCTTCTTAGCGCGTTTTATTGGCGCTGGTAATATAGGTTCAACAGTTTTACTCTCCTCTATTTGTTCTATTAAAGGTTTAAATGATACCTTTGACATTTTACTCGCCTTTAACTTTTCTAACAAAGATGTTCGATCAAAACCTTTATCTGTTTTATCAACTATAATTGGACCCTTTACAGCAATAACAGGTTCCTTAACCATATCTTTCTCTACTTCCTCTACTTCCGGTACAAACTCTTCCAAGTCTTCTGCTTTTTGCTTTGTTACTTTTGGTCTAGGTGCACCAGGTTTTTGTTTTTCTCCTTTAATAACAACAGCAATTCTTTCTTTTTCTTTGACAACAGGTTTTACTTGTAATTTTTGTTTTAATGCCTCTAAAGGATTCATTACTATATAATTTCAATATATAAATTTTTCAAATTTTATGTATTGAAATAATTATTATATTTTCTCTTCATTAATTATATGAAATCAGATATTATTGTTAGATATAGAGATATAAAATTAGAAGATGGTGTTTTCCTAACTCCATTACAAACAGCAAAACAACCAATTGTAAATTATGATACCACAGATATAAATGATAAATATACACTTATAATGTATGATTCAAAAGCAGTATCTCCTTCTGGAAATCATAATCATTGGTTAGTAATAAATATTCCAAGTAATAGTTTAAAAAGTGGAAATTTAAATGGAAGTACTATATTATTACCATATAAAGGTCCATCACCTCCATCCGGTTCAGGGCAACATATTTATACTTTTGAATTATATAAACAAAAAGATGATCTTGATAAAATATCAATGAATGAAAATGACAGAGTTTTATCTTTTAATTCTATTAAAAATAAAATAGGAATACAAGATTTAAATACACCAATAACCAGCGTATTTTTTTATAGTAAATATATAAATACAGTTGGCGGTAAAAATAGAAAGAGAAACACTATAAAAAAAAATAGAAAATCTAGAAAAACTAAAAAAATATATTATAGTAAAAGATAAATTATTTATTCCTCAACAAGGATATCATCAATCTTTAAAAACTTGAGCGCTTCATTACAAGCAATTTGTTCCGCCTTGCGTTTGATTTTGTGCTGCCCTTCTCCCATAAATATAAATGCTTTACCATTTTCAGCAACACAATCCTGAATCGATTTAAAATTCTTAAAATATGATATATCAACTGCATCCCTATGAGACACTGTATGAATTTGCTGTCCTAAACATAAGTAGACACCCATCTTGTATCCTAATTCTAGATCATGTTCTATTTCTAAATAATGCGGGGTAACCTTGAATTCCTTTTGGATTTTAACCTGTAATATATTTTTATAGTTGTCATCATTTTGAATCAGAGCAATCCAGTCAATATGTTTCTCAAATACATTTTCGATAAATTTTTGCGCCATTTGGAAACCTGGACCAGTGACAAACATATTTTGAAACCAGTTTTCCTCATCTTTAACCGTCATCTTATTAAAATCTAAAAAGAGTGCGCCAATAAAGGACTCAAACAAGCAACCCAGTTTTTTCAAATTGGTGCGGATTTTTTTCTCCTCAGCGTGTTTAGATAAAATCAACCATTTGTGTAACCCCATTTCAAGTGCGATTTTACCGATCGCTTCATTTTTAACAATAGCAATCTTTTTTTCTGTCATAAATCCCTCATCTGCTTTAGGAAATCTGCGATATAAATAATATTTAGTCACGCATTCCAATACACCATCGCCTAAAAATTCAAGACGCTCATTGGATTTACTACTTAGCGGCATACAATCACTTGGTCTTTCAACAATAGTAATTTTTTGTTGAAGATTTTCAAACGCTGGACGCTTTGTATAAGATCGGTGTACAAAAGCGCGCTCATATAAAGCAATATTATTAACATTAGGAGGAATATTGTATCTAGAAAGAATAGATTGAACTTCATTCAATGTAATCTTAATATTTAATGAATTATAAGGATTAAATATTAAACCTTCATCGGTTTTAATGACATCATCGTCACGCATAATATCTTTGTTGTCGGTCATCTTATATGATAATATATGTAGATGTTTTTAATACATTTTTTAATATATTTTTCTGTAAATAATAAAATTGAACCAATATAAATATAAAAACTGTTTGAATAAATCAAATATAATGTCTCTTGAATTAGTTATAAACGAAAAAACAATAACAAATCGTAAAAATTTATTGTCTAATTATCTTAAAAATAATAATGTTGGTATTTTAACCGAAAATGAAAGTACATTTTTCAAACATATTTTTCAAAAATTTTATACACCTGATGAAGAAGATATAAAATTTAATATTACACAAATTTCAAATGTATCTATTATAGAAAATAGAGGAAATAAATGTTTTAGTATTCTTGTTGATAATATTTGGTATCCAACATCTATAAAATCACTTTCTGGTAGTATTAGAAATGAAAAAAGAAACAGAGAAAGAGCATTAAGAAAGGCAATAGAACCACAAATTAACAATTTTCGTATTTGTAATCCATTAAATCCAAATGATATTTGTCCAGTTACAAACAAAATATTAGGTTTAGACGCACAAGTAGACCATCAAATACCCTTTCATAATTTAGCAGAAGAATGGATAAAAGACAATAACAATATTTCTTATCCCTATGATTTAGATAAATTTGACTACATTTTACAAGAACCACATCTTACGAGTTGGTTTAATTTTCATTTAGAAAATTCAACATTAAGATGGGTTTCAAAAGAAGGTAATAAATACGCACATAAATTATATTCTTGTTAAAATGAGAAAAGATCTAAAACAAATTTAAAGGTTAATTAATAAGTTAATTAATACAAATGTCCAGAATGAAAAGTTGTTTATATTTGATTGAATACAAAAATGGTGATGACCCTGAAACCATGAATCAAATCATGTTGGAAGCGTGTATCGATAATATTTTTGACACCGTGAGTAAAATTGTTAAGCAATATAGGTTACAAGATAATCCAAAAAAGAAATATTGTATGACGCTATTTACAGATGGTCACGATTTTACTGCGGAAGAATATATAGAGCATTATCGTAGCATGCCCAAGGAAATATGGGGATCTGATTTCTTAGACGATTTTGATATTGAAATTATTACAATGTTTAATTGAAATATTTATTAGTTATATGACTTAAAATGATTATTGTATGGTATATAATACAATGGAAGAATGGCGTCAAATAAGTGATTTTCCAAATTACAAAGTAAGTAGTTTTGGAAATATAATGAATGTTAAAACCAATAAAATGATGAAATTATGTAATAAGGGAGGATATTATAATATTAGTTTAACAAATGATAATAATTATAAAACATTTAAAGTTCACAGGTTAGTAGCTATTGCATTTATTGAGAATCCAGAGGAAAAATCTCATGTAAATCATAAAGATAAAAATAAATTAAATAATAATATTACTAATCTTGAGTGGATGACACGATCAGAAAATAATAGTCATAGATGTGCAGGATTAATAATTAATTGTAATAGAAATAAACCTATTTTACGTTTAAATAAAGATAATAATGAAATCTTAGAAAAATATAATTCTATAGAAGATGCTGGAATGTGGGCATTTAATAATGAATATACAAAAACAATTCATAATGGTCGTAATGCTATAGGTAATTGTTTAAATGGATTATCAAAAATAGCGTATAAATATAGATGGGAATATGAAAATAAAAATAATGATTTAGAAAATGAAATTTGGAAACAGGTTATTTTAAAAAATGTTGATATTATAGACAAAGTATATTTTGTTTCTAATCTAGGAAGATTTAAAAATAGTTTAGGAATAATTATGGATAATTATAAAGTTAATGATAATGGTTATATAAGAGTATATATTTATAATAAAACTTACGCTTTACATAGACTAGTTGCTTTAGCATTTATTGAAAATACAGAAAATAAAGAACAAGTCAATCATATAGATGGTAATAAAATAAATAATAAGGTTGAAAATCTAGAATGGGTAACTAATAGAGAAAATCAAATTCATAAAAATAAAATAGGTTTAGGTAATAATTTTACTAGAAAAATTACGCAATATGATTTAGAAATGAATAAAATTAAGGATTTTACTTCTATTGTAGAAGCGTCAAAAGAATTAAATATAGGAAAATCAAATATCCGAGGTGTTTTAAAAAATAGTAGAAAAACATCCGGAGGTTTTATATTTAAATATTTAGACTAATAAAAATTTTAATATTTTTGTAGTATATAAAATGGTCTATATGTCTGGTAGCCGTGCAAGTCGCAATCAAGCGTCAATTGTTAATAGAACAAATATTTGTGGTGGAATGAAGAAGGCTGGCCTCGCCCCCCGCGTTGGTTGGTATTTAAGCAGTAATGTGAATTTGATTGGTGCTCCCCAAACAATTCCTCGTTTCTGTATCCCCAACAGAACTATCCAAACTCAATCCTATGGTTACCGCGCTACTCACGGTGGCAATATGGGTTAAAAATAATAAAAAGTTTAGGAATTTTTTATTTAACAAAATTAAATAAAAAATATTAATATTTGTGTAAAATAATTTAATAACAATTTAGCAAATATGAATACTAATGATAATTAAAGTCGATAATCGCGAACAAGAATTACTAAAACAAATACAAAATCTAGTACTATTTATTCCAGCGTTTAAACAATTAAAGGTCGAAACTGTTGCATTGCCACTAGGTGACATTATTATTTCAGATGATAATGAAGATAAATTAATTATAGAGAGAAAATGTTTGAATGATTTGCTAGCAAGTATAAAAGATGGACGATATGAAGAGCAGTCATATAGACTCAATGGTTTAAATCATCATAATCACAATATTTATTATTTGATTGAAGGTGATGTTAATAAAGCAAACCGTTTTAAGGACAATAATATTGAAAAACTAACATTATATTCAGCTATGTTCTCTCTTAACTATTTCAAAGGATTCTCTGTTATGAGAACATTTTCAATGGAAGAGACCGCAATTTTTATTTGTAATACAGCAAACAAATTGAGTAAATCGGAGAAAAAGGCGTATTATGAATATAAACCTTTAACCAATGTTTCTACAACAAATTCAGAGCAAAATCTGGATAATCAAGAACAAAATGTAGAAAATAATTTAGAAAAAGAAACAGTAGAGCAAACAGATAAGGATTATATAAGTGTTGTTAAAAAAGTGAAGAAGGAAAATATAACACCGGAAAACATTGCCGAGATAATGCTTTGTCAAATACCTGGAATTAGTTCGGTAACTGCTGTAGCTATTATGGATAAATTTAAAACAATCCCAAATTTGATTCAAGAGATACAACAAAATGAAACCTGTTTAAAGGATATAAGTTATCAAAATACAAAGGGACAAGCGCGAAAAATAAATAAGACATCATTAGCAAATATTGTTAAATTTTTATTGAAAAAATAAAAGTATAGTATATAAATGGAACAATCGATGATGAATTTATGTATATTTGTTGGAATATGTTTTTTTGCATATCTAATATTTAGAAATTTGAATAATAATAATTATGTAGAGGGTATGACCACGAGTACTGACGCTTCAGGAAATCAACCGACTACATCTACAACAAATGGAGTTGCTGGTACCGCCGCTGCTTATGCGGCACAGATCAAAGCGCAAGCAATTAAAATAGAGGACCAATTATTAATTACTAAATATCGAACTGATTATGAGAATGTTATTTTAAATTTAAATGAATTAGTAAATGATTTAATGTTGCAAACTGCTTTAAATGTAAATCAATCAGATCCTCAAAAATCATTGATTCAATTATCTCAATTGCAACAAGCGCAAGGTGCTTTAAACAGTACTATGAAATATATAGACTCTTATAAATAATAACTACCAAGGAATACAATATATTTAATATTATTTAATTATTATTATTAAATATATTTTTAATCAACATAAATAGATACCTCATTTTCCTTATAATATCCTTTATCAACTAATTCTTGAGTATATTGTGAACCACCCCAATTTGGATCCATAGGATTTGGACTAACTCCCGATTTCTCTTGAGCCATATCCATCGCATCTAATGGTGTTGTAGTTCCGACATAATATGATGATTCGTCATATGCTGGATAAGAATTTTTATTATAAGGTGGATCGTTTCTAGTGGCGTCAACCAAAAGTGTAGGGTTTGGATATGCTAAAGCATTTGGATCACCCAGAGAAGACTCATTTATAACATCACCTGTTGAACTTGCGATACTAGGTGGTAAACCGGCTTGTGGTTCAGAAACACTTGGTCTTACCTTATAAACTGGATTGCCTTGAGCGTCATAAGTTTCTTGTAAATACAACACAGGGCATCGTATTCCTTGACTTCTTTGCCAATCTAAAAACTCTGTATAATCTTCTAAATTATCAAATTCAACTGGATTAACGCCAGGAACCTTCGCTACTTTAGAGTTGTATAAGTAAAATTTGGAACCTTTTTGGATTAGCAAATTAGGACATCTTATACCACTATTTGCACTATTATTATTATTTGTTAAACCTTCTAGATATTCAGGGTCACTACATTTTGCGTAAAAATATAATCCAATTAAAAATACTAATATGAATAAAAAAGATAGTGATGACATATATATATTTAATAAGGATAAAATTTACTTTTTCTCAAAGTAAATTTTATTTTCTATTTATTTATTATAATGGTATTTCTACATATTGATACTAAAAATTATGATCAAAAGAATGAAAATGGCGAAACACCAATTGCAATATTAAATAATTTTATTAAAGATGGTAAACATATATTTGTGTTAATTTATATGGAAGGTTGTGGTCCTTGTAACGCTACACGCCCTGAATGGAAAAAACTAGATAATATTTTAGATGATGATAATTCAAATATATTAGTTGTTGATATTGATAAAGATTTGCTTGATAAGGTAAAAAATTTTGGTTCGGAACCAAAAGGATTCCCTACAATACGATATATTTCAAACAAAGGAAAAACTACTCAGGATTTTGAAGATAGTGATTTAAAAGAAGAACATAAAACTAGAACAATTGATTCATTTATAGAGTGGATAAAATTAAAATCAAAAGACTCACTAAAAGGTGGTAAACGTAAATTTAAAAAAAATAATAGTAAAAAAACGCATAAAAAAAGAATAACTGGTGGAAAATGGTCTAGAAAATATAAAATGAGTATAAATTGTAAACGCCCAAAGGGTTTCTCTCAAAAGCAATATTGTAAATATTCAAGAAAAAGACGTTAATCTTAGGATTTCCAAATATATTTAAAAATTATCCTTTGAATATCCAATTACAGCGCAAGCAATTCGTTTACCAGCGTTACCAGTTTTTAAACTTTCTGCGTCTCCACCAGTACCACAATCGTCTTCATCAGCGTGAATTATTAAACCTCTACCAATAATATTTGCTTTAGTTCCCCTTAATTTAATAACATCATCATAAAATGTGTATTTTGCTTCACCCTTATTATTTGTTGCTATATTACCTAAGTCACCTACATGTCTCTCTTTCATTCCTGGACAACCATGTTTTTTATTATAAGGATTAAAGTGAGCGCACATACTGGTACATTTATCGGTTAAATCTCCTGCTTCATGAACGTGAAATCCGTGAAGACTATTATTCTTTAATCCAACTATATTTAGTTCAATAGCAATATTATTAGTATTTAAAATTTCTGTGAATTTAACATACCCTTTAATTTTATCGTCTGTAAAAACAGCAATCGCGCAAACTGGTTTTTGTGTCATTATAAAATAATAATATTTTATTATATTATAAAAATGGAATTGCAACACATTTCTAGAGTTTTGATTACAATTGCGATTTTAGCACAGTTGATTCATGTAATTTATGTGAATAAACAAATATATGTTCCAACATTTATCATGTATGCTATTGGATCTTATATAATGGCTTATTGTTATTATAAGGAAGATAATTTAAATATGACCTCCAGAGTTCAATTTAAGATCTTTAATTCAACTGCTTTATTGTTAATTGGATTACTATGTTGGAAACATTAAAATATTTATTACTTTTTATTCAAATTTAAATAAAATTGAATAAAAATAAATGAAATAAACATACATTACTATATTTAATTAAAAGATGGAACACATATTTAGAATTTTCGATTTTAATGTTTATAATGAGAAGATATCGCAAGATGAGTCTAGTAATAGCGATAATGAAACAAATGTATACAAGGACACAACTAAATTTGTAATTCAAATGTTTGGTGTTAATGATAAAGGTGAAACGTGTTCTATTATTGCCGAAGATTATAGACCATTCTTTTATGTATTGGTAAATGACACTTGGTCAATTCAAATGAAAGACTCTTTCTTAGCACATATTAAAGACAAAATTGGTAAATATTATGAAAAATCAATTACGGAATGTATTATAATCAAACGAAAAAAACTATATGGTTTTGACGGAGGTAAGGATCATAAATTTATAAAATTCGAATTTGCTAGTATGAGTGCGTTTAATAAAGTCAAAAATTTATGGTATACTGATTACAACAAAGGTCACACTTTATTAGAAGATGGTTACAAATTTAACAATACAAATATAAAATTATATGAAGCAAATATTCCGCCATTATTGCGGTTCTTTCATATTAGAGACGTCAGTCCTTCTGGTTGGATTGCTTTGCCAAAAAAGAAAACAATTGAACTTGTAGGAGAAACAAAAAAAACAAACTGTAGTTTTGAATATATAATTAATTATAAAAATATTGTACCTTTAAATGATAAGGAAACACGTGTTCCTTATAAAATAATGAGTTTTGATATTGAAGCAAGTAGTAGTCATGGCGATTTTCCGGTTCCAATTAAGACCTACAAGAAACTAGCGACAAATATTATAGAATATTTTGAAAATTTAAAAACAGAATTAAATATTGAATCGTGTAAAACACTTTTAAGAAAAATTATAATGACAGCATTTGGGTATGATAAACTGGAAAATATTGATTTAGTTTATCCAAAGAAAATACCTGAATCAAGGGAAAAAGTCGAGCAAATGTGTGATAAATGGTTAACATCACAAGTTCGAAATTTGGCGAAAACAAGTGAATATAATGATGCTAACACTTTAGAAAGTCTATTTGAAAAAATGGCATCAGGTGAAGATGATGATGAATTTGAACATAAAAACTTTGTTAAATCGTATACGGATAAAAAAGCGACAATAGTTGATATTTTATGCGATAAAAAATTTGAACGTGAAGGTAAATTAAATGAACTAAATATATCATTAAATGCAAATTTTCCAAAACTAGAAGGTGATAAATGTACATTTATTGGTTCAACCTTTATGAATTATGGAGAGCAAGAACCATTTAAAAACCATTGTATTGTTCTAAATACGTGCTCTGAATTACCAATTGATAATAGTATTGTCGAGTCATATAATACGGAAAAAGAAGTATTAATGGCGTGGCAAAAATTGGTTCAACGTGAAAATCCAGATATTATTATTGGTTACAATATATTTGGTTTTGATTATCAGTTTATGTTTCACCGCGCTGAAGAAACCGGTTGCGTTGAAGAGTTTTTAAAATTATCACGTAATAAAGATGAAGTGTGCGCTAGTTTGGATAATGAAACCGGAAAATATAAAATAGAAGAAAGTAGTATACAAATAGCAAGCGGTCAACATGATTTACGATTTATTAAAATGAATGGACGTCTTCAAGTCGATTTATACAATTTCTATAGACGTGAAGCAAATCTAACTAGTTATAAACTAGATTATGTCGCTGGTAATTTTATTGGTGATTTTGTTAAAAGTTTAGATCATATTGGTAGTGAAACTGAGATTAAAACTGGAAATATGACTGGATTACTAGTCGGTAGTTTTGTACATTTTGAAGAAATTGGTCATTCAGTAGATTATTATGATGATGGTGCGAAATTTATTGTAACATATGTCGATAAACCAAATGGTAAGTTCAAGATTGAAGGTTGTGTAAATCCGGATACTAGTAAAAAGGTGCGATGGTGTTTGGCGAAAGATGACGTAACACCCAAGGATATTTTCAGAATGACAAATGGAACCGCAGATGATCGAGCAGTAATCGCAAAATATTGTATTCAGGATTGTAACTTAGTTCACTATTTATTCAACAAATCGGATATTTTAACTGGTTTTATTGAGATGGCGAAGATTTGTAGTGTACCAATTAATTTCTTGGTAATGCGAGGTCAAGGTATCAAGTTAACTAGTTTTGTATCAAAGAAATGCCGAGAAAAGCGCACATTAATGCCTGTAATTGAAAAAGGGGGACTCGATGAAGGATATGAGGGTGCTATTGTTTTAGAACCAAAATGTGATTTATATTTGGACAATCCAGTGGCGTGTAATGATTATGCGTCATTGTATCCAAGTTCAATGATTAGTGAAAATTTGTCACATGACAGTAAGGTTTGGACCAAAGAGTATAATTTAGACGGTGTTTTAATAGAAGAATGGGGTGAAAAAGATGCTAATAACAATTATATATATGATAATTTACCTGGTTATGAATATGTGAATTGTACTTATGATACATATCGTTATGTTAGAAAAACGCCAACATCAGCAGCAGAAAAAGTGAAAGCAGGTCATAAGATTTGTAGATTTGCTCAACCATACGCTACTGAAACAAGCGAAGGCGAAGCAATTATGCCATCAATTTTAAAAGAATTGTTGAAAGCGAGAAAAGATACGAGAAAATTAATTCCTCAACAAACTGATGAATTCATGAAGCAAGTTTTAGAGCAGCGTCAATTAGGTTATAAAGTGACTGCAAACTCTCTTTATGGGCAATGTGGTGCTAAAACTAGCACATTTTATGAGAAAGACATTGCTGCTTGTACTACAGCAACTGGTCGACTACTTTTAACATATGGTAAAAAAATGATAGAGGAATGTTATGGAAATAATATTTGCGATACAACTAATTATGGAAAAGTAAAAACACGTGCTGAATACATATATGGTGACACTGATTCAGTATTTTATACATTTAATTTGGAAGAGTTAGATGGAACCCCTATTCGTGGTAAAAAAGCGTTGGAAATTACAATTGAATTAGCTCAACAAGTAGGCGACATATCAGCGAAATTCTTAAAATCACCTCACGATTTTGAGTATGAGAAAACATTTATGCCGTTTTGTTTGCTCTCTAAGAAACGATATGTTGGTATGCTTTATGAAACAGACCCAAATAAATGTAAACGCAAAGAAATGGGAATAGTGTTAAAACGTCGTGATAACGCGCCAATTGTTAAGGATATTTATGGTGGTATTATTGATATTTTAATGAAAAAGCAAAATATTAAGGAAGCGACTGATTTCTTAAAATCGTGTCTTCAAAATATAGTAGATGAAAAGTATCCAATGGATAAATTGATAATAACAAAATCGTTACGTTCAGGTTATAAGAATCCGCAATCAATTGCTCATAAAGTATTAGCAGATAGGATTACAGCGCGAGATCCTGGTAATAAACCAAGTTCAGGAGATAGAATACCATTTGTATATATAAATACGACTAATAAAAAAGCATTACAAGGTGAAAAAATAGAGACACCGACCTATATTACGGAACACAATTTAAAAATAGACTATTCATTTTATATTACGAACCAAATTATGAAACCGGTACAACAGTTATTTGCTTTAGTGCTTGAGAAAATATGGATGATGCAAAATAAGACGCCAAAGATTAGTAAATTTAAGAAGGATATTGAAATATTGCGTAAAAATACGGATCCAGAAAAATTTGAAGATAAGTTGGAACAAATGCGAAATAAAGAAGTAAAGGTATTACTATTTGATGAATATTTAAGAGAAACAAATAATGAAAAAGCGGGAAATCAAAGTGTAACAAAGTTTTTCAAAAAATAAAATATTAATAGTATAAGATTTAATAGTATAAGATTTAATAGTATAAATAATATTTTTTATTAGATAAATATATAAATGTCGAATAAAAAAACATTAAAAAGTAACAAAAAAAATAGTAAAAGAGGTAAAAGTAGAAAGGGTGGTTTTTTTGGGTTGTTTAAAGACAAACATAACTCTGAGTGTGACCCAAATAATTTAGTTAATTTAGAATCATCAAATGAATTACACAGTGAGTATCAAAAATGTTGTCCAAAAACTTGGTATGGTAGAAAAAACAATAGTCAGTATTGTAAAGCTCTTGATTTGAAATATAAAGATGTATTCAATACACAACGTAAAGACGCTAATTTGTCTAAACAATTAATGACACAAACATTTACTACAAGTAGTGAGAATAATGTAGTAAATATGATTGACTGTGATGACCCTGAATTATATAATGATGAAGAATCAATTGCAAAATATAACGCTGTTTGTAATTGTGATAAAACAAGATGGAATCCTTTTTCAAAGAAACGTAAAAATTGTGGTATAATTAAGAAAAAACTTGATTATATTAAAAAATCACAGCAAGATGCTGAGGTATCACGACAACAAGAACAACAAAGACGTCAACAAGAACAAGATGCGAGAAACACTCGTGAGGCAGAAAGAAATAGGATAGAAGAAGAAGATAGAGCAAGAAGAATGGGAGAAAGACAAAACTATGAAAATATAGTAAGGGGAGAGAGAATGGAAGAGAGAAAAAAGCGTGAAAAATTTATTAATGATTATATGAAAAGATATCCAGTAAATTTGTATGGTTATACTAGAGAACAATTAGATAGATATCCTAAGGAAATAATTCAAAATAATAGAAAAAAAGAAGAATATGTTAAACAGTTTATGATTAAGTATAATCCTAATGATTATGGTTACACATATGATGAACTAATGATGGATGCTGATAAAGTAGATAGAAAAGTAAAAGAAAAGGATCCAGAAATACAACATAAAAGATATCAAGAAAGTTTAGACCTATATGATATTGATAAAGACGTACCCTTCAAAAAAGGTTATACTAAGATTGTAGATCCATTTGATGAAGAGGAAGAGGAAGAAACTAATTATTCATCTCGTTTATTACATGGTGGTTCAAAAACGAGAAAGCAATTGAAAAAAGGAAAACAAAAAAGAAGAAAGTCTAGAAAACATTAAATAAAATTATTTTATTTTAATAATTATATGACAATTAAAATAAAACATCATATATTTCTTGTACACGCATTAAGAACATCGTTAATTTTTATAGCAGGATTTTTAACTTATGAATTACTAAAAATAATAGAAAGTAAATGGAATAAAATGTATCCTAATAACGAATTTAGTCATTTCGCTCATAGAAAAGTATATCATTTTTTTATAATTTTTATAATTGATTTATTTATTCTATATTTAATTGCGTTATTATTTGGTATACATCTATAAAATTTAATCTGAACTAGTAGATGTGCGCAAAGGTTTACGCTTAGAACTCTTGCTAGTCTGTTTAGCAGACAAAATGTTAAAAATATTCTTAACTACTGAACTAATTTCACTAACAGACGTTTCAAGACTCCACACGCGCTCAGTTAACTTCTCAACCTCACTCTCGTCATCAGAAATATCATCATCATCTTCCTCTTCCTCAAATTGATAATCCTCATCATCATCATATTGATTATCATCATCACCACCGACTTCTTGAGATGCCTCTACAGAATTAACACTATTTTGATAATTCTCAGAGTTAAACCCACGAGCGTTATACCAAGAATCAATTAGTTCCTCACTCTCTAGTTTATAAAGAATTGCTAACTCACTTCTATTATGTCTCTCAGCAATTTCTTGTACAGTCAATTCCAACAATTCATACTCCCTTTGTAAGGTGAGCAACTCATTAATAGTCCACTTTCTTCCACTTCTTCTGTTATTTACACTCATTTTTATAATTATATTAAAGTATATATCTTTATATTGTTTATAAAAATATATATTGACATTAAATATGGTCTAATTTATAGACGTTTACCTTGACCTCCTTTACCGAATATATTTGTAACACCAAAAGTATCCAAAATGATTAATATTAATATAACACTCCCGCCTACAGTAATAACTCCAGTAGCTGGATCTAAACTATATCCACCTTTCATTAAACCCTTTTTCATATTTTATATAATATACAAATATTTTATAAAATATTTTATAAAATATATCTAAAAATTAATTTACCATTGAAGAGAATTACCAGATGCATCTTCTGAATACAAAATATTTCCAGATATATCTGTTGTTAAATTTCTTCTCTCTTCGTTAGTTCTTAATGATGGATTTCTGTTAAAATTTCTTATATCATATCTACATACAGGACATCTACAGTTGCTCTCAAACCATGTGGTTAATTCATCGCTATTAAAAATGTGACCACAATGTCTTATAATTGTAACAGTATCACTATCATTAAATGTATCCATAGATATCGGACAGGTATTATTCATAGGTGATACAATATCACGATATAATACTCTACGTGTTGCGGATTCAATTTGAGCAGAGGTGGGATATATTAGAATGGGTTCAAAAAAATTTTGAAATAAACTTGAAAAAATATTGTTTGTCCTATCGGGTTGCTGTCTTCCTGTGTAAGAAGAAGCGTCTCTTGCAACGTCTCTTGCAGCATATCTCCCAGCATCTCTATAATTACCGGTAAGTCTACCTTCTATTCCTGACCCATTTGTATTAGTATTTAAAGGCATATCGACTCTTTGTATGTCGTCAATTATATATTGTCTATTGTTTAAAAATATACTACCTAAATTATTTGGGTTATTATTACGATTACTAGATTGGCGAGTACTTTGTTGACGATTACTTTGTTGACGATTATTTGTTTGCTGACGATTATTAAAAGAACTAGGAATATAAAGTATATCTGTTATGATATTAATAATTTGATTATTCTGATCAGTAAGATTTTGTATTTGTCTATTATTATCATTGTACATAGTATTTAAAATATTTATTAACATCAAGTGTTCATTAGATATATTCATAATTTATAAATATATATATTAAATCTGTTTAAATATATTACAGTAATAATAATTAGTAAATGAGTTTCATAGAAAATTATAAAAATAAAGGACTTAGTGGATTATCGAATCTAGGAAATACATGTTTTATAAATTCTTGTATGCAAATATTATCACATACATATGAATTAAATCAAGTATTAAATATGGAAAATTTTAAGAAAAAATTAAAAAATAAATGCGATTCGGCATTGTTATTAGAGTGGGATAATTTGAGACAATTATTGTGGAGTAATAATTGTATTGTATCTCCAGGTAAATTTATAAAGACAATTCAAAAACTTGCGGAGATTAAGGGAATGGATATGTTTACAGGGTATTCTCAAAACGACTTACCTGAGTTCTTATTATTTGTAATAGATTGTTTTCATAATTCACTTTCGAGAGAGATTAAAATGACAATCTCGGGTCAAACAGAAAATGAAACAGACATAATAGCAGTAAAATGTTTTGAAATGATAAAAACAATGTATTCAAAAGAATATTCGGAAATTTGGAATTTATTTTACGCGGTACATGTTTCTGAAATAAGTAAATTGGAAACCGGAGAAAGAATTAAGATAACTCCCGAACCATATTTCATGATAGATTTACCTATTCCTCAAAATAATAAGACTCCTTCACTAATCGACTGTTTTGATTTGTATGTTGAAGGTGAAACATTAGAAGGTGAGAATGCATGGTTTAACGATGAGACAAAAGAGAGAATAAATATTAAAAAACGTATTCAGTTTTGGTCATTTCCAAATATATTAACAATTGATTTCAAACGATTTAATTCTAGAAATCAAAAGAACCAAATATTGATTTCATTTCCTTTAGACAATTTAGATTTATCAAAATATGTTATTGGTTATAAGAAAAACTCGTATATCTATGAATTATATGGTGTTTGTAACCACAGTGGAGGTGTACTTGGTGGTCATTATACATCATATGTTAAAAACGCTAATGGCAAATGGTATCATTTTAATGATTCTTCTGTTGCTGAAGTAGGATTAGTCGAGTCAATTATTTCACCCAAAGCATATTGTTTGTTTTACAGAAAAAAGAATTTATCATAATTTATTATTAATAAAAAAACAAATTCAAATATATATATATGGAGGTAAATACTACGACAACAACAGATCCTGTTAATTATTACAACAAATTTAATAATTTTATACTGAACCCTATAGTTTTTATAATTATACTACTAGTAATTGTTTCATATTTTGCTTTCTCATCTTCTTTAGGAAATAGTGAAAATAGTGGGTTTAAAAGTATTACAAGTAGTAATAGTGATAGTCAATTTTTAAGTATTATTATTGTAGCAATTTTAGTTATTTTAATTATTGTAAATGCGTTACAATATTTTTTCAGTATTAGCGTGACAGCATATTTAACAGATTTATTTACAAATAAACCAAAAATAGATATAGTTGTTGATCAAAGCACATATCAACCTGCTCCTGTACCTGAAATTAGATTTAAAAAACAGGTATTTAATATTCCCGGTAATTATTACAATTACACTAATGCAAAAGCATTATGTCAAGCATATGGCGCTAAATTAGCAACATATCAACAAATCGAAGATTCATATAAAAATGGTGCTGAATGGTGTAATTATGGTTGGTCCGATGGACAAATGGCGTTGTTCCCAACACAGCAAAAGACATTTGATAATTTACAAAACATAAAGGGTCATGAAAATGATTGTGGAAGACCTGGTATAAATGGGGGTTATATGGCAAATCCACAACTGCGATTTGGTGTCAATTGTTATGGTAATAAACCAAAGATAACAAGTGAAGAAGAAGAACTCATGAAAACAACAACACCTTATCCTGAAACAGCAGAAGACATAGCATTCCAAAAACAGGTTGACTTTTGGAAAACTAAAGTGGATGATATATTAGTGTCGCCATTTAATTATAATACTTGGGGATCGTTTTAACTCACGCTTTAAAATAATAATTTTTATAATATTTTATCATAGAAATTATTTTAACGATTATTCAATAGGAGAATCTTCTTTTCTAAAATTTTTCCTGGTATTACCCTTTTTATTTTTACCAATATGTTTTCTAGTACGTTTCTTTTTTCTCTCGTTTTGAGTTAATATACTCTCATGTTGCTTTACTAAACCTAACAGTTTATCATGTAAATCATCATCAATTACATCATCTTCTGAGTCAGAATCATTCCCTTTATAAGAATTATTTTTACTTGTAAAACCACCACTATGATAAGCGTAAGCGGGAACTGCTAATCCTCCAAAAATATCAGATACTTTTTCAATAGAACCGCCATTTTGTGTATTACTATTTAAAGTCATAATTGGTGAAATACCACCTTTCATCATTATAGAATTTACACTAAAACCACCTCCAAAAATACCATCTATTTTATTATTATTGAAAACTAAATCATTTGCTCCTATATAGCTCATATAAAATAGTTATATAATAATTAATTGTTAGAAAACCGCTTTATTTCCGGAACAATTTTAAATGACCTTTTTTGCTTTAAATGCTCCATAATTATTTTAACTTGCGATTCATTTTTAATCACTTCACCTAAAGTCTTTTCTAAATATTTAAATGTTAATGGTTCTTGAATTTTAGTATTTGTAAACTTAAGTCTTCCATCGCCGATTTTTACAGTTGCGTTAGAAAGGTTATTTTCTGAAGCGTAACTTGTAATATTTTCCTCTAAATCATTGCGTTTATCACGTAAATCTTTAACTTTTTCATTTAACTGTTTAAGTTGGTTATCTAGTGAAACCCATTGTTGTATTTTACTTTCAAAACTCATTATTCTTATACGAATATAAAACAAAATATAAATAATTATCTTACTTATTTATATTTTATTAACGTCTGTTACGTCTAGATTTGCGACCGCCGTGCTGTCTCTTTTTATAAGTTTGTTGCATACCAAGAATACTAAATGGTACAATTGCTTGATTTATAATACTACCCATGGCACCCAAAAATCCGCCACGTCTACTGCGTCTGCGGCGACTGCCTCCTGTCATTTGTCCTTGAACTCCTCGATAAGTTGCGGGACCAGTGCCCATAAATGTTCTATCAAATTGACCTTCAACTGTAGGACCGTTTACGGCAACACCGTAACCAGCAGCTGAACTATATGATGAAGGACTTGCTGCTCCAGCACCTCCTCTGTATCTACGACTACCTTTACCTTTACGTGGCATTATATAGATTATTAAGAATAAAATATTTAAAAAACTTTGTTTATAATTTGTTTATTACGCAATAATAAAATTAATATAACTAATATTGCTAAAATCATTATAAAAATTAAAAAAACAAGAGTAACTGTTATGTAAATATAAGGATTAATTTCATATAATATAAAATCAATTAATGGTTTAAACATGGTTTTAAATTCATTTTTAACGTCTTCACGTTTTAATATATCTAAACATTGTTGAACTAACGAATCTTTCATACTTAATATAAACAAAAATTATATTAAATTTATGCGTGTTATTATATTTAAATTTTTCTATATTTTCAATAATAATGGAAAATATTGTTGAACCAAACGAGACATTTGACTTTAATCAATTAACTCTAGCACATCCATCCGGTATACAAGGAGGCGCTTATTTCACAAAAATTGAGTATAATAAGAAACCATTATACATACAAACAACAAAGGGACAAACCAGACAAGGTTTTGTTAAAACAGGAAAAAAATATTATTGTGATTTGATGTTTGATAAAAATTCTGAGACATTACTAAACTGGTTTGAAAATTTAGAAGAACGTTGTCAAAATCTACTTTATGAGAGACGTTATGATTGGTTTCAAAATAATTTAGAGAAAAACGATATCGAAACTGCTTTTAATTCTTCAATTCGCATTTATAAATCTGGTAAATATTATTTGATACGAACAAATATTAAGAGCACTCGAACTGACGAACCTGCTGTGAAAATTTATAATGAAAATGAAGTCGTTTTAGATATGTCGCATATAACAAGCGAAACAAATATTATTTCAATTTTAGAAATACAAGGTATTAAATTTACATCACGCAATTTTCAAATAGAAATAGAGTTGAAACAAGTAATGGTGTTAAACAATGAACCTATATTTAATAGTTGTCTTATTAAAACTACAAAACAAAAAGTTGTTAATGAAAATAAAGATGATTTCATACCTTTAGAGAGAAACACTAATTTAGGATTATTAGAAAAGGACAATATTAATAATAATTTAGACATAAATTTAGATACTAATAATGGTTTAGATACTAATGTAATCGAGACAAATAACTCTACTAATTTAGAGATAGATTTAGAAAATGAATCTGACAAAATAGAAAATATATCATTAGAAATTGAAAATGAACCTGAAAAACCCAAAACTTTAGATGAGGATTTAAATATTGATTTAGATTTTGAAGATTTAGACGAAATGAATAATGATGATCCCGATGAATTAAAGGAAGTGACTATAAATGCCGATTTAGAAAATACTTTAGAAAGTATTCAATTAAAAAAACCAAATCAGGTATATTTTGAATTATATGCTGAAGCCAGAAAAAAAGCGAAAGAAGCCAAAAGAAACGCTATTTTAGCTTATTTAGAAGTTAAGAATATTAAGAAAACATATATGATAGACAATACTATTGATAGTGATAGCGATTTTGATGCAGAAATTGATGAAGTTTCAGAAAGTGAATTAGAAAACCTTTAGAAAAATTGCCATTTATTTTAAAGTAATTATAATTAATATGATTTCTTAAATTTATTTTATCATTAATTTTATATAATGAGCTTCTCCTTTAAGAACTTTTGGAATGATTATGGAATAGGTGCTATTATTGTTTTATTAATTGTCGCTTATGGCGTTAATATGTTTAGTACTTACTTGACAAATAAAGGAACATCTGGTTACGAATCTAACGCTCAAATGCAGCAACAATATAAGGGTACTAACTCTCAAGCGTCAGCCGGTGTTCGCCCTTCTGATCCCAATGGCAACGAAGTTTTCGCCTCCGCTAATGGCGCTCAAACCAGCATGCCCGGCGTGCCATCATCTTGTACTCAACCCAATATTCAAAACCCTGCTGAACTTTTGCCCAAGGATACTAACAGTCAATGGGCTCAATTAAATCCCTCCGGTAAGGGCGAACTCGCTAACGTTAACTTGCTCAAGGCGGGTTACCATATTGGCATTGACACTATTGGACAAACTTTGAGAAACGCCAATCTCCAAATTAGATCTGAACCTCCTAACCCTCAATTGTCTGTGGGGCCATGGAACCAGACCACAATTCAACCAGATTTTATGCGCCCACCACTTGAGATTGGGTCTGGTGCTCAATAAATATTTATAAAAACTAATTTTATGGTCACATCAGTGACAATTAAATAATATCAAAATCTTTATATTCATTATTTTTACACATATAAATATTTTGAACCTTATTATCATTTGTAATTTTTTCTATATTACTGTTTAATTCATTTAACCAGTTATATTTGTTTTTATAAATATCTTCCTGTATAATTCTTATTATTGAAAATCCATTATAATTAGCACAATTCATTTTATATAAATCTCTTTCTCTATTATGCTCAGGTGTTTTCCATTTAGCAACTTGTTCAAAATGTTGTTCTCCATCTATTTCAATTATTATTTTTCTCTCTTCGATAGCAAAATCAAAAGGTAAATATTTAATATTCTTACACCAATCAACCTTATATTGTGACTTTAAAGTAGGATATTTTTCAATTAATATTTTAAATAATTTATCTTCTGTTTTATATCTACATTTTGGACACCAAGAACCATCTGTTATGTGACACAATTTACTTTCAAATTCATTACCACATTTATCACAATCAAATATAAATATTTCAGATGTACTTTTAAATACTTGGACCGGTTGCTTTTTATTTTTAATTGACCAATTTTTACTTCTCTCTATTGAAGCAAATGTCTTATTAAAACAATATACACAGTTTTTACTTTCATGACATAATACACGATTATGACAATAATTACATGTATTTCCTCTAGTTATATGAGATAACTTTTGTTTAAATGTATGTTTACATACAGAACAGTCAAATAAATATTCCTTATGCGAATTTTTAAAAAGTTTAAATGGTTCTTCAAAATTTAATTTAGACCATTTTTTTGAATAATCAATTGATGCGAAAGATTTATCAAAACAAGATTTACATGTTTTATCATCACACAATTTTTTATTAGAGCAATAAGAACACCATCTATCCAATAAATTTATATTTTTTAGATTACTATGAAAAGCATGTCCACATTCGCAATCAAACCAGAATTTTTTATGTGAATTTAATGCCACTTCATCCGGTTTCTTTTCATTTCTATCTGACCAAAATTTAGATTTAGGATGTTGTGAAAACATTTATATATTATAAATAATTACTATTTATTTCTATTTCATTTTTAATTTAATAATATCATAAAAGATATTATTAAGTAATATATATAATGAAATACAATAATTATGGAGGTGATATAAGTAACATAAATGGATTACAATATATATTAAGCATTGGTTACGAAGTTGAATGCGGCATTTTAATGAAATTAACTAGATCAGATTTTGTCAATTCATCAGAAGATGAAAATTCATCCGAATATAGTAAATCATTGAAAAGCAGTAAATCATCAAAAGGTAGTAAATCATTGAAAGGTAGTAAATCATTGGAAAGCAGCAAATCATGGGGACTTGGTAATTTATTTGAAGGTGGTAATTCATCGGAAATCAAAAGTTCTTCAAAATTAAGTCATTCTTTAAAATCAAACAATTCTTTAAAATCAAGTCATCCTTCAAAATCAATTCATTCTTCAAAATCTAGTCATCCTTCAAAATCTATTCATTCTTCAAAATCTAGCGAACCTAGCAAAATAATATTATTTAATTCTGATACAGCGCGAAAAGACATTTTAGAATTTAAAAAGTTTGAAGAAAATCCAGAAGATATTGATGAAGATATTATAGCGCGTTTGGAAGAAATGGTTGAAGAAAAAATATATGATGATAATAATCAAATTGATAGCAATAGTTCATTTTATATCACAAATGATATAGCAATGTCTCCTTTTATAAAAAAATTGTCTTCAGTTTGCTATTATCCTTCTGAAGAAGATATAAAATCAAAAAGTGCAACAATTCCTATATCAGATTATAGTAATGAAAAAAATAATTTGTATTTATTCAGAGACATTGAAAAAAATCAAGATTATGAAATTCATTTTTTATTTAAAGATACTAGCACTGATTGCGCAACTCATTCAAACGTAGAATGGGTTTTTACATACTATAAACCACAACAAAGCGAGAATATTATAATCAATACTTTTTTAAATATGATTAAAAATCTATTACACCATTTGTCTGATTTAAAACCAATACCTGGTAATTTTATTATGAAATATAAAGATGGAAATGACAAATATTCAGAATTAATTATCGCCAATCCAGAACAACGTGTTTTATATCATAAACCAAATACTAATTTATATTATTTATTAACCCAAATATATGATAGTCCTTTTACAATTGATGATGCCTGTTCTGTTTTTCAAATGACATTTTCAGCAAAATGTGAACATATTATGGAAGTAATGATTGCTCTACTTACAGATACTTTACAATCTATACCGTCATTCAGTACATATATTAATTCTAAATTAGAAATTTTATTAAATGTAAAAAATTGTGTAGATAGTTTAGTTGATAACTATAATAAAAGTGATTCTGAATATAAAATTCATGAAGGTGTTGAAATAATTAAAAACTATTTATGTTTGATTCTATTAAAAATTAAACTTTATTATGAATTTAAAAGTGCCGAAAAACAACCCAAGTATTTAAAAAACTTATTATTTTTTAATTGTAGACATAGTAACTATGTTTTGTACTCTACTTTGAAAACTAAGATTGAACAATTATTAAATGTTGATAATTCTATTGCTATTGATATTATAAAAAGAATTGTTTTTCAACCAGAGATACTAAAACAAATGAATTCTTCTCATATTAAATTAAGAAAAGGTGCTTTATCTATATCAAATACATTAGAAAAGTCAAATAAAAATTATGGTGATCCAATTTATTCATTAGTAAGTTATTTTGATTTTTTTGAAGATCCGGTTGATAATGAAAGTAATAAAAATAATGATAGTGGTAATATAATAGACTATGATTGGCTTGAATATAAAGGTGTTGATGAATATTCGGCAAAAATGGACTTAGAGGATGATATTGTTCTTATAGAATGTCGAGTTTTTCAAAAATTATTATCAAGTTATGTTTATAGCATTGCTGATGAAGAATTAAAACAACAAATGACAAATGGCGCTTGTAATATTTTAACAAATAATTTTGGTTCAGATGTTTCATCATTATCTATTGCTAATTTGAAAAAAATTCTTGAATTACAGGGTACCCATAATTTAGGTCTTGGAATTAGAAAACGTAGGAAAACTATTAAGAAAACTAAAAATAAGAGAAGAACTAGAAGAACATTAAAAAAAAATTAAAATGAAAAATAAAAATGAAATAAAAAAAATAATATAAGGTTTAATTTATAGTATATTGTATATAAATTAAATAAAATGATATTCTTTTCTGATGATATTAAAAATCAAATTATCGATACAACACCAGTAGATGAAATCTTAGATAGATTAGAAGAGTTCAAAAATGATAATCAGATGATATTTACTTATTTTAACTACGGATCAATTGATATAGATTATATTGAAAATTTATTAAAATATGAATCTAATAAGATCGTATTTTATTGTACAGAGGACACATTTATTATTCGATCTTGTCCTTCGTGTATGATTTATTCAAGACAAAATAAGAAAAACAGTGATACTATTATGTATTATATAATGGTTATAAGTACAGATAGAGAATTTAGAGGTAAAGGTTACGCTACAAAGTTGTTGAATGGTTTTATAGAAAGAATAAAAGAAGAAACAAAACCATCTTTAAAAAAGGTCAAAATTGTCTTGAGTTCGCTTGATGAAGTTGTTTCATATTATCAGAAATATGGTTTCGAAGTTGTCGATTGTTCCTTTGAAAATTATCCTTATTTTAAATACTTTGAAAAATATGATAAAGAAAAAATATACACCATTATGGAGTTAGATATTAAATAAATATAAAATATATAAAAGTAAATATATAAATATATAAATATATTTTTTATATAATGAATATATAATGAGATTTTTTACATTTTTATACATTATAACTTTTCTCTCTTCGGTCTTCTCAGACAATAATTTTTCATATGACAAACCACGAACAAATGCTACAGATATGAAAGATATGTTAGGTCTTACAACTGGCGGTCCCTACACATATTCACAATCAGGGCACCATTTTTATGGCGTTGGTTATGATGGCACATATATTGACACTTATGGTTGTTGCTCAGGACAATCTGGATCATGTCGAAATAACCCAGCATGTCAATGCCAAGTATCTGTTGGTCCTCTTCCCCAAGGTACATATAGTTTAGGAAACATGATGACTTTTAAGGGGATGCCATATTGTTATGAATTATATCCATCATCGTCTAATAATATGTGTGGTCGGTCTGGATTCCTAATTCATGGAGGTGGATGCTCTGGAAATCCATCGGAAGGTTGTATTGTTATAGAAGACCAAAATATTCGATATAAAATCAAAAGTGGTTCTACTTTGAAAGTAGTTTCTTAGACATTTATAAATTTATATTTACTTTTTTTAGAAGTAAATATATATGGAAAAACATGGCATATTTTTTTATATTTTTATAGCAGTAATACTTTTGTTTTGTTTAAGAATATATTATGATTCTGACGCATTTAATTTAAAATGTATCATCGCTTCAAAAGATGGTAATAAATATTGTGTTCGCGAAAGAGAGAAATTAGAATTAGCCGCAAACTTATTAGCCGAAGTTACTCAAAAAATGAAGGATATGGTTGCATATATGAAAAAAACACATCCTGAGGATCCTCGCACAATACGTCTTGTTGAAGGTTTTAATCCAAAAAAAATAAGCGAAACATTGCCAACTAGTGAACTAACTGCGTACAGTGAAAATAAAGGCGAAAAGATAGCATTTTGTTTAAATAGAACAAAAGAAGGCAACAAATTAATAGATTTAAATACATTGACATTTGTGGCGTTACATGAATTGTCGCACATTATGACAGAGTCCGTTGGTCACAAGCAAGACTTTTGGCAAAACTTCAAGTTTTTATTAGAAAACGCGAAAGCTGGCGGTATTTATGATCCAGTTGATTACAAAAAGGAACCAAAGGAGTATTGTGGTATGAAAATCAATGATAACCCGTATTATGATTTAGTGTAAATATTTTTATAAATTAAATAAAATATTGACATATATTATAAAAATGGAAAGTGGATTCACTATGTTTATTCATTCAGCAATTATTACTGTAATCCTTTACATAATAATGAAGTTTATTTTGAAACAGTCAGAAATGGTTGCGCAAGATAGAAGTATTTTAATTGGTGCGTTAACATTAGTCTACATGATTTTATTCGGTCATAGTTTACCAACACATATTAATAGGAATATTTTTTAAATATAATAACTAATAGTTTTATTATATATTTATTATATATTTATTATATATATAATAATGGAAC
>Ga0255210_1000169_pt1 | contig 30384 bp, 20 predicted proteins | sample Miss_Yuk_RepA_8d_FD_188422 | JGI IMG/M metagenome (GOLD analysis project Ga0255210, IMG submission 188422) | Freshwater microbial communities from Mississippi River, Louisiana, United States - Miss_Yuk_RepA_8d | ecosystem: Environmental > Aquatic > Freshwater > River | place: USA: Louisiana...
CAGGTGGTGGCAGCAGCTATGCAGGCATCATCAGTGGCGCCGGCGGTCTGACCAAGGTCGGTGCCGGCACCCTCACCCTCAGCGGCCCCAACACCTACACCGGCGCCACCACCATCAGCGCCGGCACGCTCTCGATCTCCGCCGACAGCGCCCTGGGCACCGCGCCCAGCAACGCCACCGCCGCGCAACTGGTACTCAATGGCGGCACCCTGGCCGTCACCGACTCCATGACGCTGGCGACCAACCGGGGCCTGTCGCTGGGTGCGAACCACGGCACCATCGATGTGGCCAGCGGCAAGACGCTGAGCTATGCGGGCATTGCCGCCGACGGCGGCAACCTCACCAAGGCCGGCGCCGGCACCCTCACGCTCAGCGGCCTCAACACCTACACCGGCGCCACCACCGTCAGTGCCGGCACGCTCTCGATCGCCACCGACAGCGCCCTGGGCTCCGCGCCCATCAGCCCAACCGCCGCGCAACTGGTACTCAATGGCGGCACCCTGGCCGTCACCGACTCCATGACGCTGGCGACCAACCGGGGCCTGTCGCTGGGTGCAAGCCACGGCACCATCGATGTCGCCAGCGGCAAGACGCTGACCTATGCGGGCATTGCCGACGGCAGCGGCAACCTCACCAAGAGCGGCACTGGCACCCTCACCCTCTCGGGTGCCAACACCTACACCGGCGCCACCACCATCAGCGCCGGCACGCTGTCCCTGGACAGCACCGGCACCATTGCCTCCAGCTCCGGCGTGGCCAACAGCGGCAACTTTTCCATCGCGGCCAACAAGACCATCGACTCCATGACCGGCAGCGGCACCACCGCCCTGGGCAGCTTCACCTTGACCATCGGCGATGCCAGCAACACCAGCGCCACCTATGGCGGCGCCATCAGCGGCACGGGTGGCATCACCAAGGCCGGCACCGGCACCCTCACCCTCTCGGGCGCCAATGACTACACCGGCGCCACCACCGTCAGCGCCGGGGTGTTGCAAGCTGGCAGCACCAGCGCCTTTGGCAACAATTCGGCGGTGACCTTGGACAACGTGACGGGGGTCGTGCTCGATCTGAACAACAACAACATCAGCATCGGCTCGCTGACCGGTGGCGGCAGCACCGGCGGCAATGTCACACTGGGTACGGGTACTCTGACCACAGGTGGTGGCAGCAGCTATGCAGGCATCATCAGTGGCGCCGGCGGTCTGACCAAGGTCGGTGCCGGCACCCTCACCCTCAGCGGCCCCAACACCTACACCGGCGCCACCACCATCAGCGCCGGCACCTTGCTCAGCGGCGCGGCCGATGTCATCGCCGACAGCTCGGCCGTCACCGTGGCCAACGGTGCCAGCTGGAACCTGAACAACTTCAATGAAACGGTGGGCTCCATGGCCGGCGCCGGCAGCATCACTCTGGGCTCAGCCGCACTGACCGTTGGCGCTGACCAAAGCAGCACGCTCTTCTCTGGCGCCATCAGCGGCACAGGCAGCCTCACCAAGACGGGCTCGGGCACTTTGACAATTTCAGGGACCGGTCTGACCTACAGCGGGGTCACCCAGCTCAGCGGCGGTGGATTAACGACTGCAAACGCCGAGGCCCTGTCCAGCACCAGCGCCGTCAGCACCGCATCGGGCACCCAGTTGCAACTGGCAGGTGCCCAGACATTGCCCGCCCTGTCGGCGCAAGGTGCGGTGACCTTGGGGGGGGACCTCACCGCGAACGCTGGCGCACTGGAATTGCGAGGGCCGGTCACAGCCGTGCCGCTCAAACTCAGCGGCGGCGCCATCACCGCCGACCATGCGGACAACCGCTGGGGAACACGGCTGGACCTGGCAACACCAGGGTCCGTCAACATCTCGGGCTTGGCCGGCGTTCTGACGCTGGGTTCGGTCCAAATCGGCAATGGCGGCAGCATCAGCGCCGGCACCTTGCAGCTCAATGGTCCCATGGTGCTCACAGGCGGCACGCTGACGCTGCTGGCCAATGCCAACGTGTCAAGCGCCAGCACGCTCGGCAAAGTCAGCCCCCTGGGCAACCCGATCAGCTTCAGCGCCGATGCAGTCACCCAGGGTTCGGCGGGCGAGATCGACCTGGCGCAGGGGGCCCGTCTTGTCGTCAAAACCACGGGCAGCACAACGGCTGGCGCCGGGGCCAGCATTGCACTGACCAACGACAACAATCGGTTTTTGGGCGAATTGGAAATCTTCAGTGGCGCAGCGCTGTCGTCCTGGTCTGAGCACCTGGAGGGCAACCAGTCGGTGCAAGGCCAGGTGCGTTTGAACGGCGGCGACATCCGCATTGGCGGCGCAGGCATTGAGGCCGACCTGGTCACGATTCGCGCCAACCAGTTGTCGACAACGGCCAATGCCCAGATCGTCGCCCGCATGCCCTTCAACAACAGCATGGAAGTCAGCACCACCGTGCCGGCACTCACACTGGAGCTCGCCCCCGGCGCGTTTGGACTCACGTCGCCCTTTGGCGGAACAGGCACCGAGATCGCTGTGAATGTGGGCAGCCGCAGTTTCGGCACCAATCCAGGCGCATCGACTTTCGATGCCGGACTGGTCGGTGTGCTGCCCAAGAATGGCGCACAGGGCTCCACCGCCGTGATGTTGATTGGCCCGGCCGTCGCCAACAACGGCTACACCTTCTATTCCACCACGGCGGGCATCCAGACCGAGATTCCGGTGTTCTACAACGGTGCGCTGCCGATCACACCCGAAGTCTCGGGCGCCGTGTCGGCCACCATTTCCGTGATCGAGAACGCCCGGCGGCAGGGCTTTGAAGAAGCTGTGCGCACCGAGAATGTGGCGGCCAGGCTGCGCTCGGGTGTGATCGCGGAGGTGGGCCCCAGCCGTCCCGCCACCACAGGTGCACAAGGCCTCTCACCACCTTCGCAGTCCGATGACAACGTCCTGCCCAGCGATGCGGATCAACCACCTGTGAATTGAAGATGTCCTCCATTTGCACCGATCACCGCTGCGCTCTGCCAAGACGCCATCTGCTTGCCATCACGGCCGGCATGGTGGCGGCTGGCAGCGTCTCCCACCCGCCTGCTGCACATGCGCAAGCAGCTCCCAGCAGTCCAGAAAGCAAGGAACCGCCGCGCCTGGCGCTGCTGCTGGGCAACCGGGACTACCCGAACGGCGAAGATCTGCCGCCGATTCACAAAAACGTGCGCGATCTGCGCTCAGCGCTGGAGCGGCGTGGCTTCAACTGCACCGAAGGCCTGGACCTGGACCGTGCCAGTTCGCGCGAAACGATCGAACGTTTTGCACAGCAAGTGCGTCAGGCCCCGGCTGATGCCACCGTGCTTTTTTATTTTTCCGGGCACGGGGCACAGATCGATGCAGAAAACCTGCTGGTCGGCGCCCGCCAGTGGCCCAAGGCGCGAGCGGACGTGCTGTCCAATGGCAGCCTGAAATTGAGCCAGGACGTGATCAGCCTTTTGCCGCGCAGACCACAGGGCCTGACCATGGCCGTGGTCGACGCGTGCCGCACTTCGCTCAAAAGCATGTTGAACGAAGACGGCCTGAACCAGGTGGAGGCGCCCGAGGGCACGCTCATTGCGTTTGCAACCGGGGCTGGTCGGCCAGCGATTTCGCCAGCGGTGGAGACCGTCAGCACCTTCTACACCGCTTCGCTGGTCAAAATACTGAACACCGCTTCCGACGAGATTTCCTTTTCGGATTTGTTCCAGCTGGTGAAGATCGATGTCCAGCACACGATGCTCAACCACCCGGTGCCCTTGTTGCGACAGTTCGCGCAAACGCCTTTCATTGCCGAGAACCTGCAGGTGCGCAGACACCTCGCCTGGCAGACCGCATCGGATGCCAGCGCCTCACCAGCCCAGCGTTTTGGTGGCGCCGACGAGGCCGGCGATTTTGAGAATCTGGAGTCGGCCCTGTGGCCGACCGATGTGTTGCGCCTGGCCGGTGAATTTCTCAAGCGCCACCCGCAAAGCAAGCTGGCAGGCAGCGCCTTGGTGGCACGCACCGGCGCCACCCAAGCCGCCAAACTCCTGCAACGCAACGATGTGCGCTTGTACCGAAGCGCTTTCCGGCTGGAGGGCCTGCCGGCCGAGCGGCAATCCGATCTGCTCAAGGCCGGGCGCGGCGACAAGGACGCCGCCATGCGCCTGGGGCGCCACTGGCATGAGCGTGCGGACATGGCCGACCTGCCGTCCATGGGCCGTTTTGAAGGCTGGATGCAATACGCGGCGGCATTGGGCAACGGTATCGCGGCCTACGAACTGGCGCTCTTTTACCGCCGCATTGGCCAACCGCACCCCGCCGCCACATTTGAAGCCCGCGCACGCGCCCTCGGTTACACCCCGCCCCCATCGCTGGACAACACGAGGAAGTAAGGGGCTGGCGCCATTGGGCTCACTCGAGCACTTGCACTTTCAGCAGCGTGGCGCCATAGCTTTCATCGCATGAGCTACCGGGTGGGCACAACACCCGCCCGGCCAACAGTGGCCCGCTGCCGGTATGGAGTGCAACGATGGACGCGGCGGCAGAACCAGTCTTGAACAGGCGCATCGGCCCCGCTTTCTCGGGCTCGAGCGCCGAGAAATCGCGCTCGCTGGCGCTCACCATTAACAGCAACTGCACCATGCCCGCCGGTTCGGCCGCTTCAAGAATCACCCCGTTGCCGCTGGGAAAGCGGTAACTCTGACCAGACTTCAGGCGCACCGAACCCGAAACGGTATTGGGCAGGACTTGCGCCAAGGTGCCATCACTGGCCAGCGCAAAGACATAGAGCCACCCTGGGCGGCCGGTGGTGAGCGAAAAGCCCAGATCATCCCGTCCAATGCGCACCTGCTCGCGGGCAGGCGCCGCCTTCAAGGCAAACTCCGGCGCCTGCCGAAGCACGAGTTCACTGAATTCACGAGAAGCGTCCAGACCCACGGCTTGTGGTGGTGGCGGTGGCGGTGCAATGGCGCTGGCCACTGCCACAGGATTGGGCACCGTCTGTGACGGTGAAGCTGGGGCTGTTGGCTGCGGCGTGGGCAACAAGGCCAACCAAGCAACCACACTGGCGCCGAGCAGGAGCACCCCAGCGCCCGCCGCCCACCACAAAGGGCGGCCCAGCGAAGCAGCGGTCTGCCGTGATTTGCCGATCTCCGGCCCTGGCTTCGGGGCCCGAGCCCCGGGCGTGGGCGTAGACATGGGCAAGGAGGGCTCCAGCCCCATGTCGGCGCGCAGTTGCGCGATGCTTTGCGTGCGTTCTTCGGCCCGAACCACCAGGGCCCGGTCGATCGCCTGCAAGAATGGCGTGCCGTACTGCCCCGCAGCGGCCTGCGCCAGTGGCACATAGCTGTCATTGATCATGCGCCCCACCGAAGGCGGAGGCGTCTTGCCTGTGATGGCAAAGTAAACCACGGCGGCCAGGGCGTACACATCGGTCCAGGCGCCCTGTTTCATGTCGGGTATTTCGGCGTACTGCTCCACCGGGGCATAGCCGGGTTTCAGGATCACCGTCAGGGCCTGCGTCATGTCACCGATCACCCGGCGGGCGGCGCCGAAGTCGAGCAGCAAGGGACGCAGATGGTCATCCCCCAACAAGATCACATTGTCTGGCGCAATGTCACGGTGGTAGCACTGGTCGGCGTGAATGACTTCCAGGGCCTGGGTCAGGGGCGCCAGCAGTGCGCGCAACCAGGCCTCGTCTGGCGGATGCCCCAGCTGCCGCAATCGGTCCTTGAGGGTGCAACCCTCGTAGAAAGGCATCACCATGTAGGCGGTGCCATTGGCCTCCCAGAATCGATACACCTTGACCAGCGAAGGATGGTCAAAGCTGGCCAGCAAGCGGGCCTCGTTGATGAAGCTCTTGAGCCCGGCATCGAAGGTCTCACGGTAGCGCTCGCTCTTGACCTGCACCGCCGTCGCGCCCGCGCGCATGGCCAGCGATGAAGGCATGTACTCCTTGAGCGCCACCCGCCGCTGCAATGAGCGGTCGGTGGCCAGGTAAACGATGCCAAACCCGCCCTCGCCCAGCATCTGCGTGATCTCGAACTCGGCAATGGTGGTGCCCAGGGGCAGGCCATTGCCATGCTCTGGCAGTTGCCCTGCAGCAGGCGCCACCGGGGCCTTCAAGGCATCGCGTTCTTGCACCGACACGTGCTCCCTTGGGCTGTTTGACGCACCCACGCGTGTGCGCTCATCGTCCTCGACGGGCGAGTGCCCCGCCGCATGCAGCGGGCGGATCACGGTGCGGTCGTCTTTGTCGTCTGCGGCGTCCATCAACGGTTCACTTTCTGGATGGTGTGGTCGATTCGCCAAACAGCTGCGCAAAAGCCTGGGGGGCCGGCAAGCCACGCGAGATCAGCAGGCGGCGATCGGCGTCGGTCGGCTCGGCATGCCACCAGCACAGTCCCTGCCAGTCGGTGGCGCCCATCGCCGTGACGGCAATGGTGGCGACGGGGTCGGCGTCCGGCTCGCTCATGCCATCCAGAACGCATGCTTGCGCCTGTGCCCCCACGCAGACCAGCGAACCGGGCGCCTCGGCGGGCATGGGCGCTGCGACTTCTGCATCTGGCTGTGGCAGGCGAGCCAATTCGCGCTCCAGACGCTCGATGTCCCAATCGCCATGCAGCGCCGCTGCAGCCAGGTCATCCAGGCAAGCCAACCAATGCCACAAGGCGGGCGAAGCCACGCTGTGCGGGGCCACCAGCGGCTGGGCGATGGTCAGCGGGAAATAACGACCCACCCGATCGACCGAAGGCATCAGCACACCGGCCCAACCGGGATCGGTCGGTGCCGGCGACACCACCGCCGGCATCAACACAAAGCGCCAGACGGGACTGTCCAGGTAAGCCGCGAGCCAGGTGTCGGGGGCATCCTCTCGCAGCCACTGCAAACCGCCCGACAGCCAGGCGTCCCAGGGCTCGACAAAAGCCGGCGGCAAACGCCGCGAAGCGAAATCGCCCAGCGCCGGCAGCTTGCCATGCCAGCCTGCCATGTCTGCGAGGCTGCGGCCAGCGAGCGCATCCGATCTGTGCAGGTCTTGCTTCATAAGGCAGCCGGGCAGCGGAACTGCTTGATCTCGCGCAGTTGGAAGGGGTTGAACACGCTGGCCGAAATCACATCCAGACGGGCACGCTTGCCGTCCAGATTCACCACCACACTCAAGCGCTCGGGCACCGACGAGGGCTGCACATCAAAACGGTCGATGAGCCGGAACAGCCCCCACGGGCCTTCGTACGACACCTGCGGGCCCTGTTCGCCCAAACCCGTGAACAAACGGACCTGCGAGGCCAGCCGCGAGCTGGGCCAGGACACCGCCACCGGTGGGCCACCCAGGGTGAGCCGCTGGATCTGGCCATCCGTGTCCAGAACAAGCTCTTTCAAGGCCGGGTCGATCTCGAGCAGGCGCAACTCCAGACGCAGCGCGGGCATCTTGCCGCCGGCCCGGAAGAACACCTCGCGGATGCGCTGCGCGCGCTGGAACTCCAACAGCGCTGCCGCAGCCACCGGCCGGCTTGCGCTGGCGTCCACCGCGCGGTAAGCCCACGCGGTCTTGGAGGTGTCCACCAGGGACTGCAGCTTGTTGCGGAAAAACTCGTCCATCAGACCGCCGGCGCCAAAGAACTGGCCGAAATCCTCGGTCAACACATCGGCCTTGGCACCACTGGCAAATGGGTAGCGGCCGGCGATGGCGCGGGCGCAGAACTCGGAGATGGGCTTGAGATCGGCCGACAGCGATTGCAACTCGGCGCTGCGCCCCTGGTTGGCCGTGGCATCGGCCAGGGCCATCAGCATGCCGCCCACTTGCGGGGGCAGGGTCCCCGCCACCGACTTGATCTTGACCGCCCCGCCACCGCCTGCCGGTGGCGGAGGCAGGCCCGTCTTGGCGGCTTGTTCAACGGCGGCCAATTGCCCATAAATTTCACCAAAGAGTTTCAAGGTCTCATCGATCGGTGCGGGTTGACCGCTGACCTGCCGGTGGATGGCCGCAAAGTGATCGTCCACCATGCGCTCAACCGGGCCCTCTGAAGCCCCAGCCCCGGCCAGTGCTGCAGCCTGGGCCTGCGCTTGTCCGGCCAGTTTGTCCAATGCCCCGGCGGCGGAGTTGGCCGGCGGCACCAGGCGTGTTTGCTCGGTCACGGCACGCAGCCAGGCGGCCAGAGGCGAATCGGGCGCGGCCAGCAGGCGCGAGACGGCCAGGCTGCGTTCCACCGAATCGAGTTTGACCAGGCGCACATCGGCCAGGTACGTGTCCCAGGCCTTGATGTAAGCCTGAAAGTACAGGCGCTTGATCTTGTCGGCGAGCACCGTCCCCGCCGCCAAGGCCTGCATGCGCTGCACATCGGTCTTGAGCCCCAGCACCGTCGATTCCTCGCGTGCGAGTTGGAGCGCGGTTTTGGGCACCGCCGGTTTCACGTATTTTTCCCAGCCTGCCTTGGTGTAGAGGCCCGAGATGCCTTGCGTGAGCGGTTCGCCACTGGCACGCACGAACACCGCGCCGGCATTCGGCCCAGCACCAACGCTGACGCTGAATTCAGGGATTTCCTGGCTGCGCCAACTGCGCTGGATGCGGCTCCAGACGCGGTACTCCAAGGGAAAGGACACCAGCATTTCACGCACCTGCGTGATCAGGGCCGCATCGCGCGGGGCCACAGCCTGCGGCGCGCCTTGGGCAAGCAGTGCGTCCAGGTGTGCATCGAGTTGCATGCGCTGATCGGGGGCGAGTCGGCCGTACTGCGCGTCCCAGTCCACCTGGATCCAGGCGCGCAGGCCAACCGGGTCGAAGAGCTGTGCATCGTGCAGCATCAGGTACGCCTTCAAGGCTTCGTAAGCGTTTTCCAGGTTGTCGCGTGAGGCCGCGCGCAAGCGCTCTTCCAGTCGTTTGGCGATGCGGGGCATCAAGGTCTTTTGCAAAAGCCGCCCATAGGTCTGCTGTGCTGCGGCATTGAGCTTGTCCCCCTGGTACAGCCCCAAACTGTGCAGCAGCGCAGGGTCATCGATGGCAAAGGCCTCCAGCTTGGCCACATCGCGCACCTGTGTCAGCACCGGCGCCAGTGGCGTCAGGTCTGCACTGGACAAAGGCGGCATCGCCTGCACCGCCTGGCTGAGCGCAGGCACGCGTTCGAGCACCTGTTCGGCATGGTTCAGATTGCGTGCACGGCTGACAAACCAGCCCACCAACACCACCGCCGCGAGCACCGCAATGGCCGCCGCCACAGCAGCGCGCCTGGCGCGGCGCCGCTGCTCGGCAGCCAAATCCAGCACCCCCAGCCCGCGCTCGGCAAACACCAGGTCTTTCAACAAGCGGTGCAGAAAATAACTCTTGCCGCGCGCGCCGCTCGTGACGCTGCCTCCCGCAGGCAAACCCAGGCCACGGCCAATGGTCCCCATCACGCGGTCAATCGGGCTGCCCTCCTGCGTACCGCTGGCGAAATACACACCACGGACCCAGGGCGCCTGCTCCAGCGTTCCCCCGCCCTCGAACACCGCACGCAAGAACGGCGCAAGGACCGTGCACAGGGCCGCAAATTCTTGTGGAAAGGCGAAGATCGCGACGCGGCGCAAGCCATCGCGCTCGGCATTCAGGCGCGTCGGCAGTTGCTCGACCAGGCGTTGGCGCAAGGCCGACAGCCGCTCGTCCAGCCCCTGCAGCGGGGCGTCCGGCGCCGCGTCGACAGGGAGTGTGCAACCCCAGACCTGGGCCCGTTCCTCCGCCCCCATGGCCTCAAAGGTCTCGGCAAATCCACCGATCAGGTCGGCCTTGGTGATCAGCACATAGACCGGCACACGCACGCCCAGCTTGGCCTGCAGCTCTGCCAGCCTCAGGCGCAAGGCGGCCGCATGCTCGGCGCGTTCGCTGGCGCCCTGCTGCAACAAGTCTTGCACGCTCACGGTGAGCAACACCCCGTTGATCGGCTGGCGCGGCCGGGTCTTTTTCAGGAGTGTGAGGAAGGCGTCCCAGGCACTGCCATCGACGTCGCGGTCGCTGTCTTGCGTGGCATAGCGGCCGGCGGTGTCGATCAGCACCGCGTCTTGCGTGAACCACCATTCGCAGTGGCGGGTGCCGCCGACCCCGGCCAGCGGTGAGCGGCCGGCATCGCCCAGCAAGAACTGCAGGTCCGCATGGGCCAGCGCCGTGGTTTTGCCGGAACCCGGTGCGCCAATGAACATGTACCAGGGCAGCTCGTACAGGTAGCTGCCGCCACCCAACCATTTCACCGGCCCGCGTGGCCCTGCACCTTCGAGTTTGGCAATCGCCTCGGCAAAGCGCTGTGACAAGGCCTGTGCCTCTCTTTCGCTCGCCGACGGCCCCGTTGCCATGCCGGTCAGCAAGACCCGGTTGGTGCGTCGCCGCTGCCAGGTCTTCCAGACCAGAACGCCCACACAGATGCCCCACAGCAGCAGCAGCACCACGGTCCGCACGCCGAGCCCTTCCAAAGGCCGGACATCGGCAATCGACACCAGTGGCCCCACCCACCACAGCAACGCAGACAGCGCCAACAAGGCCAGCACGCCCAGCCCGGTGGGCGACAACAGTTTGTGCCAGAGGTTTTTCACGGCATTCCCTTTTTCATTGCTCCGAGACGACGGCCAGCGTGAGTTCGACGCGGCGGTTTCTCGCTCGCCCTGACGCGCTGGCGTTGTCGGCCACCGGCTCGGCATCGGCCCGACCCTCTGCACTCACGCGCTCGGCCGGCAGCGTGCGCACCAGCCAGGCGCGCACCGCATTGGCACGTTCTTTCGACAGATGCCAGTTCGAGGGGTAGCGAAGCGAGCGGATGGGCTGGTTGTCGGTGTGTCCGGTCACGGTCACATGCCCGGGCAACTGGCCAACGGCCTGCGCGATGCGATCGAACAGGGCTCGGGCAGGCGCGGCGATCTCGGCGCTGCCAGGTTCGAACAGCGCGTCGCCATGGATCGTGACGACCGAACGGTCCGAGAGGTCGCGCACGAGCACCGTGCCGGCCGCGATGTCGGTGGCCAGCAGCTTGGCCAGGCGCGGCGGCGCAGGCGCTGCGGCGGGCGCAACCGGCGCGACCGGGGCTACCGCATCCATGGCCTGCACGGCGGCGAAGGCGGGATCGGTCTGCATGGACAGCGTGAGCCGCAACACCACGAAGACCAATGCGAGCAGCACCGATGCAGCCGCCCCCACGACCCACATCGGCATCCCGTCGCGCAAGCGTTCGGCCGTGGCTTGCACGCCTTGCCAGGCGGGTGAGAGCACGGGTTCAGCGGGTTGACGCAGCATCTGACCCAGGCGTTCACGCACCAGCTCCAGTTGTTGCCGGCCATCGGTCTGCACCTTGTAGCGCCCTTCGAAACCCAGCGTCAGCACCACCCAGATGAGTTCCAGCAGGTGGCGATGCTGCTCAGGCTGCTGCGCCAGGCGGGTGAGCAGCTGAAACACTTTTTCGCCCCCCCAGGCCTCGTTGTGGAACTGCACCAGCAGGCTTTGCGCGGCCCATGCACCCGCACCGCCCCATGGCGTGTTGGAAGCGGCCTCGTCCAGAAAGGTGCACAGCACGTAGCGCGCGGCCATGATTTGCTCGTTGGGCAGGTGCTGTGCGCGGGCCGCAGCTTCAAAGCGCTGCACCGCCTCAACCAGTGCAGCGCGAAGCGCCATCGGGTTGGGGTGGCGCAAGGTGCTGCGCAAGCGCGGCGCGCTGGCCAGCAGAGGGCCTGCCGCCTGCACCAGCGGGTTCAGGCTGGCATGGGCTGGCAAGTCAAGGTCTGTCCAGGCTTTGGCTTCACCTGCCGCATGCGCCATCGTGGCGGGCGGCTCAGCCGCTGGCGTCGCCGCTGCGCTGACGCGCGCACGCCCTGCACTGGGTTTGATGACCGTGCGTTCGGATTCGAAGGCGGCAAAAGGGTTGTTCGGGTCGGTCGTGCTCATCGAATGCACCTTGTGTGATGTCGGGGGCTAGCCACGGATCGCCCAGAATTCGAGTGCGAGCCCTGGGAAATCACCGGCCACATGCATGGCCAGCCCCCCCGAACTTTCCAGCTGTTTCCACAGCGCATTGCCACGGGTGTCCAGCTCGAAATAGGTGAAGCCTGCGTGGTAAGGGATTTGCCGGGGCGCGACCGGCAGCGCGCGCAGCGCCACACCGGGCAACTGCTGCTGCACCAGGTCGCGGATGCGTTCGGCCGGGCCGATCTTCACTTGCGCCGCAAAACGCGCGCGCAAGGCCTCCACCGGCAGGTGTGCGTTGACGGCCAGCACGAACTGCGCATTGCGCAGCAACTCCACATCGCCGATCACCGCCACGCGCACACCCGATTTGCGTTCCTGCAAATCGATCGGCACCGCCGTCTGTTCCAGCACCATCGACAGCGACTGCCGCAGGTCCGCCATCAGGGCGCGCCAGCAGGCCGCGAGCTCGTCGTGCCGGTATTCGGGGTAGGCCGGCGGGCGCCGCGCGTCACGGAACGTGGCCAACTCGCCCGCCAGTTGCACCGCCTGTGCCCAGAAACGTTCGGGGTGCAGCACCGGCAAGCGCTGCAGGTGGGCAAAAAGGGGCTGCTGACGGTTCACCGTCTGCAGCAGCAAGAAGTCGGCAATCTCGCCGATGCCGGCGCGCCCGGGTTGCGCCAGGCGCGCGGCCAATGCCTCGCCGCGCTGGTGCAGCATGCCGTGGATTTCACGCAACCAGCCATCGAGCACCGGATGGGCGCTCACATCGAGCATGGGGGGCACGTACTGGGCATCGAGCAGCACCCGGCCATCGGCACGCCTCTCAATGATGCGCGCCACGCCCAAGGTGGCGAAACCTTCTCCCGCATCGCGTGCGAGCATCAGGCGGAAATTCGGTCTACCCACCTGCAAGGGGGCTTCGCGCAGGCTTTGCGCATGGACATCGGCGGTGTCCACATCGGCAGCGCGGTAGCGTGGCGGCGCCGTGCCTTCTGCCGCCTCGACGTCGCTCTCGACAACGCCCGGGCGCACCAGCGGCAGCGCGAGCACGAGCAATTGGTCGCGCACATCGGCGGCGATCTCCAGGGCCGCTGGCACAGGGTCGTCCGACGGACAGGCGAAGGCCGTGCCATCGGGCAGCACGCCGCGCGCGCTGGCCAGCGCGACGCGCCCCTGCAACAGCGCCGCATCGTCGAGTGCCAGCGCGCCGAAACCCCAGCCCCAGGGCGACACGGCGACCAAGCGGCCATCGAGTTGACGGGCGGTGTAGCGGTCTTGTTGTTGGAAATGCTGCGGCTGGAGGAACATGCCCTCCGTCCACATCACCTTGTTGTGCCAGGTCATCCGTGACTTTCGAGTGGGTGTAAGAAATGGCGAGCGGTGGCCTCTGCGCTTGCGTGGGCAACAAGAGGCAACCGATGCGCGGGGTCAATGGGGGCGTTCATGGTCAGGGGATCTGTTCGTTGGTCTGGCCCGCCATGGCGATCTGGATCACACCGCCCCAGATGCACATCAGCTTGGACGAGTTGTTGAGCGCCGGCATGTTCGCCACCAGCACCGTGGGCGCACCCGGTGCCCAAGGGGCCGGCGTGTTGGGGATGCAGGGCATGGGCACCAAGGTGCCCATGGCGGCGGCCGTTGCGGCGGCCACCATGGGGTTGGTCAGGCTTCTGCAAACCCCGAAAGGGGGAATGTTCATCATGGCTTTGTTGTCCATGATGTTGCCCGCATCCATCATGTTGGTGCGCACCGTCTTGGGCATGGCCACAAAGGTGGAAGGTGCAGCGCCCATGGAGCAGCGCATCATGGCGCCGGTACAAACGTGCAATGGCATGGCGTGGTCCTTTCCGGTTCATGTCAGGCAGCGCGCGCCCAGATGGTCAGTGCGCTGAAGTTGTCATGGCTGGATTTGTGTGCGGCGGCGGCCATCACGCGCTGGCCCAGCGTGTCGAGCCAGCCCTGCGGGTCGGTGGCCGCGCCGAGGGTGGCTTCGAGCGTGGCTTCATCGACGTACTCCCAGAGTCCGTCGGTGCACAACAGAAACACATCGCCCGCTTCAATGGGGCCACCGCTGTCGCTGGCGACTTCGAACAGCTCGGGCGCGACCCCCAGCGCCGAGCTCAACTCACTGCGCCTGGGGTGCTTGTTCACATCCCCACCGCTGAGCAGGCCCGCGTCCAGCAGGGACTGCACCACGCTGTGGTCGCGCGTTCTGGACAGCAGCCGGGCCTGGCGAAACCAATACAAGCGGGAGTCGCCCGCATGGGCCCAGCGTGCACGGCGCTCGGCGATGTCGATGACCAGGCAAACCAGCGTGCTGTGCATGTCGGCACTGGGCGAATTGGGCAGGCGCTGGCCGATCAGTGCGGCGTTGGCCTGCCGCACCAGCTCACCCAGATCGGCAGCCTCCTTGACCGGCGCCGCCGCCAGCCGGGAGATGAAGTCCTGCACCGCCCAGCGCGAAGCCAGATCGCCACCACCGTGCCCGCCCGCGCCGTCGGCCAGCACGCAGCACAGCTGTGTGTCACTGCGCCAGTGGCCTGCGGCGTCCTCGTTGTAGGGCCGCCCCCCGGGCTCACTCATCAGCGCAACATCCAATGTCAACATCTTTTCAACCTTTGTTGTTGGCCGCATCTGCCGCAACCGCCCGGCTTCGCTCGCTGGCCAGGCGATCGAGTTGTGCTTCGTAGGCCTGAACAAAAGCACGTCCGAACAATTCGTCGAAGTTGTCCTGTGCCTCACGGTCCAGCTGCCCGAAAAGCTCCTGGAAAAGCTCCCACAACCTGGCTTTTCGTGTGCCAGGAATCAGCCCCGCCAGGCCCGAGGAGCGCGAGGCCAGCTGGGACTCCAGCTGCGCGGGATCAAAGCGCTGCAACACCCCCTCCAGCGCCGCCTTCATGCCGGCCATGGCGGCCAGCTGGTGCGCCTGGAGATCGTCGAATGCGTCACGCACCGCCGCCACCGGGGCCATGAATCCGGGTGAAGCAGGCCCCAGCAGGTGCTGCAGCGCCACCTGCGCCGAGGGCGAAAACTTCAGCGGGTTGTTCTCGCGCGCAACGATCATGGTTTGCTCGGCACGCAACTCCCGCTTGAGCGCCGCGCGCGCGCGCAGCAAATCGACGGCCCCGGCCATGGCTTCGCGCAGCAATTCGCCCAGCAGCAGCATGGTGGCGGGTGTCAGCGCCTCCAGCTTCAAGCCGGGCGCAGAAAGGCCCTGCAACAAGGCCGCCAGCAAGGCTGCGGTGCCTGCTGTCGGCGCGCTGTCCACACCGTCGTCGGCCATGGCCACCGACTGCCGCGCTGGCGCCGGCCTGGCAGGCGCCTGCGGGCTGAGCGGGATTTCAGGGCTGGCAGGCCCCGCTTGCGCCATCGCGGCAGACGCATCCCAGGACAACACCGCGCCTTGTGGCAAGCCAGAACTGCCCGCCTGCGCGGGAGATCCCCCTGCAGCAGGAGCAGGGATGCGCGAGACGATGTCAAAGCTGGCCACCGACACCCGGGGCATGGGCGTATTCAGTTCCGAGCCCTGCCGGTCTTCGGCCGCTGGCAACGGGCCCGGCATCAAACCCAGCGGATCGGCGCCATCGGGTGCGCCCGCCAGATCGAAGATGTCATCGAGCGATGCGCTGTGTGGCGCAGCCGAGAACAGATCAGACCCGCTCGCATCGAATGCCATCGCCTCCCCCATGGGCGCAGGACCCGACGGCGCGGGCGCCATTGCGGCCGAAGGCTCGGCAAACGGATCCCAGTCTTCGGGAATGCCGTCGCGCAAAGTGGGCTGCGCGGGCACCGGGGCGGCGGCCTGCGCCACCCAGGTCTGTGTGACCGAGCGCTGCACCACCGGTTCGTGAGGCGCCTGGGCCAGACCCACGACCGCATCACCGAACAGGTCTGCAAACGGGTCATCGCTGGCATTCGCGCTGGCTGACACCTCGCCAGCCTTGAGCACGTAAGCGCCGATCTGCACTTCGTCACCGGGCGCCAAGGGATGCTCGCAGCCATTGCCCAGGGTCTGCCCGTTCACGCTCACCGGGTTGCTGCCACTGTCCACGATCGCATAGCCACTGACGCCACGAAACACCACACGCGCATGGACGCGGGAAATGCCGCGCTCGGGATCGGGCAACACGAGGTGGTTGGTGTCGGCCCGGCCAATGGTGCCCCCCAATTCATCGAATTGGGCCGATGGGCCTTGGGTGGGAGCGCCGTTGTAACGGCAGGCGGTCAGCGTGATCATTGGTCAGTGCCCATCAAATGGCGTGGAACAAGCGGGGCCGGCGCGTCGGGGTGGCGTTCGGGGAACATGTCAGCGCAGGCCATAAAAACGCCCCTGGATCATCGACACACGCATGGGCCAGGCCACCCAGGCCTGCCCCGCCCCCTGCGGGCGGCGAGGCGCGCACAGCGCAGGTCCGCCATCGGGCCCCAGGCATTCGAGGAGGCGCCCCTGCGCCACCGGGCGCAGGCCCAGCGTGGCGCTGGTGTGGATCGTGGGCTTCAGAGGCTCGGCCTGATGGAGCGACTGGATTTGGTGGCCCCAGCCTTGCAGCAAACCATCGAGCGGTTGTTGGTAGGCGGTGGCCAGTTCCTCCAGCTTCAGGCGGCAGGCTTGCAACAAAGGGGCGGCATCGCCACGCGCCAGCCCCAAGGCGATCTCTTGCAGCCAGGCTGCCAGCGGCGCCTTCAAGGCCTCCAGCGCGGTGTCCATCACCGGCGAAATCACGGGCGCATCAAGCCATCGCCAGCGTGGAAATGCGATGGGCAGTTCGACCATGCCGTCCAGCTGCGCTGGAAAGGTCACCACCTCACCCTCGGCCGGCGCCCACTCCAGTTGCCCAAGCGTGCGGGCCATGTCGGGGTGCGCCAGCGATCCTGTGCGGGGCAACAAGAGTTGCAGACGCACCCAGGTGGCCCCATCGGACAGCTCGGCGGGCAAGGCCAGCGCGGGCCCCATGGGCGCTGGCGGGCGCACAGTGAGGGCGAGCTGGTTGGCGCCCACCAGCGCATATTCGTGCACCGCGACCAGCGCCACACGCCGCGCCGGCCCCACGCGCAGCAAGGGCACGCCATTCATGAACGCCTCGGCGCCAATGCCCGAAGACTCCAGCCGCAGCACCAGCAACCTATCCATCGCCCAGACTCCAGGCCAGCAGGGGCTGTTCGGGCAAAAGTTCAAGGGCACCGCGCCGCTCACCCAGCGTGGGGTCGAGCACGGCCAGAGGCAAGCTCACCGCCTCCAGGCGAGCCTCGGCAAACCACTCGAAGCCGCTGCCGCCGTGGGTGTTGGGACGCAGCCCGGCCATGCCGACCAAGGCGCCACGCACCTCGCCATCGAGCTGCAACAGCGCCCCGCCAGGGTCGGCCAACGGCGCGAGACTGGCTTCGAAAGGAAAGCGCCAGGCCACGCATGCGCCGCAGGCGATCCGCTCGGCCAATGTGGGAGCAGCGGCCTCATGGCGCAGTTCACCCTGCAAGGGCGCGCGTCCTGCGCAGCGCAATGTCAACTTGGCTCGCGCACCCGCCCATTCCAGCGTGCCACCGAATGTCAGATCGACGTGGGCCGCCTGCAGGTCCAGTTGCCCCAGCACCCGCATGCTGGGCGCGGCTTCCAGCGCAGCCGTGTGCCAGGCCCAGGCCAGCGCTGCCCGCCCCTGCAATTGGCCCCATAGCGCGTCCAAGGTGGCACCGCGCACATCGCCCACACGGGCCCAGGCCTGTGCCAATCGCGCCAGCGCGGTCTTGGAGGCGGCATCCAGCCCGGCCTCAAAGACCGTGACCAGCGCCCGTGCATCCTGTGAACGCCCATCGCGTTCGATGCGTGCCCGGGTGTTGGCCGCCTGCCAGGCCTTGACGTTCGCTTGCCCATCGCTGCCAGAGGTGCCCAGCAGGGCCTGCATGGCGGGCTCGGCGCGTTGGAACTCGGTCCACCACCGGCAAGCAGGCCACACCGCCAGCAAGCTGCTCAAGGGCCCTACTGCCCGACCCGCATCGCGCAGCCCACAAACCTGCCATTCCAGCTTGTAGTATTCGGGCGCGGTTTCCTCGGCCACCCAACTGGCCATGCCCAGCGGTGGTGGTGGCTGCAGGCGCGGCAGCAAGGCCAGCTCGACCTCGCGGCTGTCGTGCCCTGACCAGGTGGATGCGCCAAGGGGCCCGGTGCACCGAAACGCCGGATGGTGCGCACCGTCACAGCTGGCATGCGGGCGCACGCGAATGCGCAAGCGGGCCGCATCGCCCTCCATGGGTGACAACAGGTGCAAAGCCGCAGGCAGCGGATGCTGCACATCGACCCGGATCGGCGCCAGCGCCGGCGCTGGCTCGCGCGTCCAGACATCGCCATCCAGCCGGTAATCCGACAGCACGGGCTGCTCGGCCTGGCGCACTTCGAAAGCCTCCACATCACAAGCCACCAGCGCCTTCGCCATCGGCTCGGCCGGCGGGCTCAGCAAGGCCCCGTGCCGACCCCATGCACCAAAGACCTCGATCAGGCGCAGGTCAGCGGCCCGAAGGGCCTGTGGCGCGAGCCGTGCGCCGTTCTGGCGCTCCAGCTCCACCACACTGCGATGCACCAACTGGTGCACCACCAGCCACTCATGCGCCCCGGGCGCCGAGAGCACTTCGGCGGCCCAGGCAAACTCCGGCTTTTCGTCAAACGCCGGTCCCCAGGCGAAGCAGAGGTTGACCCAGCGCGCCACCGCAGCGCAGTCCTGCAGACCACGGCGCAAGGCCTGATCGACCGCGACATCGATGAAGGCGGCATAGCGCTCGCCCAGGCGTTGCAACATGGCTGGCCACTGACCGGACAGGTGATCGCCCAGCTGGCGCACAAAGCCCTGCCATGCGGTGTTTTCAGCCTGACGACGGTCTTCAAAATGCATATGCGTTCACCGGTGTGACAAGGGGTCTTGCGGCAGTTCGGGCTCCTCGGGCGCATCGGGGGCCGCAGGCGCCAAGGGGCTGGCGCCCGCGCCACTGCCCGCGGCACCACCGGAATTGATCTTGACCATGGGGCCGGTGATGGAGACACCCGAGGGGTCCAACACAATCGTTCCCGCGCCGGCCTTGATCGAGAGCTGGGTGCCCGCCTCGATCACCACGTTCATGCCGCCCTTGATGTGCACATTCATGCCCGCATCGATCCCCAGGTTCTGGCCGATCTTCAGTTGCAGGTCGGTGCCGGCTTTGAAACCGATGCTGGCGCCACTTTCGCCGAGCAGGTCTTTGCCGGCTTTCAGATTGAGCTTGTCCTGCGCGGCCAGTTGCAGCGCGTTGCCCACCTTGAGGTGGAGCTTTTGGCCATAGGACAGCTTGGCGTCTTTGCCCACCGCCAGATGCCACTCTCCGGCAATCTTTTCGTAGCGGTTTTCCTGCACCGTGCGGTGTTCGTTTTTGGTGATGCTGCTCTTCAGGGAGTCTTCGACGAATTCAAGGCGGTCCTTTTGCGCGTGCAAAAGCACATATTCGCTGCCGGCCTTGTCCTCGAAACGCAGCTCATTGAAGTCGGCGACACCGCCCAGCTTGCTGCGGCTTTTCCAGGTGCTGACGGTGGCATGGCCTGGCAAGGCATAAGGCGGCTTGTGCTCGGCGTTGTAGACGCTGCCGGTGATCAGGGGCTGGTCTGGATCGCCTTCGAGAAAATCCACCACCACCTCTTGCCCAATGCGCGGCAGCGACACCATGCCCCAGCCTTTGCCTGCGGCGGGTGTGGCCACGCGCACCCAGCACGAGCTGTTGGCATTGCGTTTGCCCTCGCGGTCCCAGTGGAACTGCACCTTCACCCGCCCATGCTCGTCGGTCAGGATGTCGCCGGCGCCGGCATCGCCCACCACGATGGCCGTCTGCGGGCCGGCCACAGTGGGCTTGTGCGTCAGGCGCGCCGGGCGCAGCGGCGCTGCGATCGGCTGCGCCACAAAGTGACAACTGAACCGGGTGTCCGCTGCGTCGCCCCCGGCATCGCCCGACTCGTAGCCCGACAGCGCCAGATCCACCTGCACCGACAACACCGCGTATTCGGCGTTCTGGTCGGCACGCGGGTGATCGCTCAGCTTGAGCTTGAAGCCTGCCGCAATCCACGGCACGTTGCCACGGCCCTCGAAGCGCGCCGCCCGGCTCTCCCACTCTTCCTTGCGGATGTTGTTGCGTGCCTGCCCCACACCGGCGTCCTTGTAGCCACCGGGGTAATCGAACACACTGCCACGGCCTTCGGCATGGTCCCAGCGGGCCTGCGCCTGCGGCGTCTCCAGGCGGGCGGAGGGGCTCTCGAAATCCCAGTCGGACAGGCTGAAGCGCCCGGGCTGGATCTCGTGCGTCATGCGCCATTCAGAGACCGAAATCGTCTCTGCCGCACGGTCTTCGTCGCGCATGAAGCGCGCCGGGCCCATGCCCCTCACCGGCGCCAGGGCACTGGCCGCATCGACCAGCACCAGGCTGTGGCCGCCGGCCGAATGCCGGAAGAAGTAGGAAATGCCCTCATCCTCGAGCAAGCGGCTGACGAAGTTGAAGTCCGACTCGCGGTATTGCACGCAGTACTTGCGCACCGGGTAGCGGCCACCGGTCTCATCGACAAAATTGGAGGTGTGCTCGCCAAACACGCTCTTGACGATCTCCAGCACCGTCTTGTCCTGAAAAATGCGCAGGTTCGACGAGCGTGTGAGCAGCCACAGCCAGGGCCGCAGCGTCAGGCGGTAGCGGTGGTAACGCCCCACATTGCCGTCGATGCCAAAGGCAACACACACGCCATGGAACCAGCGCGGCTGGCCATCGCCCAGCTGCATCGAGACCTTGAGCGGCTTGCCCAGCAGATCGGTCGCCGAAATGCGCGCGTTGGTCGAGACCGCAGAAACCTCGTAGTCAAACAGCTGGGAAACGGCTTCCCCACCCTGCATGGCATGGAACAGCAAGGCGTCACCCAGCGGGGTGTCTAGCGTGATGGGACGTTGGGCTGCTGACATCGGCTTCTCTCGTTATGGGCTCGTCACGCTGTGTGCCCGGCGCGCCACCACCACATGGCCTTGCACCGCTTCGCCCCCCTCGTGCCGCAGCACAGCCTGGCGGGTTTCGACCGGCTGCAAGCCGGCCTCCAGCAGCCAGGCCAGCACGGCATCCAGGCGGTGGCTGTAGCGGCCATGGGGGTGCAGGCGGCACGGCTGCTTGTCCTCTTCAGGCGACGCTTCGACCGTGAACACAAGCCAGCCGCCAGGCACCAGCGAGGCACAGGCCGCATGGGCAAAGGGCCCAAGATCGCCGAAATAGCACAAGGTGTCGGCCGAGACCACCGCATGCCAGGCCTGCGCATGCGCTTGCAAAAAGGCCAGCAATTCGCTGTGTTCCAGCGCGTTGTAACCACCGCGCAGCGCGGCGCGCTGCAACATGCCCTCTGACAGGTCCACCCCCACCAGCCGCCGCGCCCAGGGGGCCAGCAAAGGTGCGCACAAGCCCGTGCCACAGCCTGCATCCAGGATGTCCATGGTTTTGGCGGGCGCACCGGCCGCACGCGCCAGCGCCTGCGCCACCAGCTCGGGGGCCTGGTAACCCAGACTGGCCAGCTTGGCGTCAAAGCTTTTGGCAAAGCCGTCAAAGACCTGCTGGACATACGCATCGGCAGCACGCGGCGGCACGTCACGACCGCTGCAGGCGCGCCAATGGTGCAGTGCCAGCGGGTCATCGGGCTCGGCCTGCAGCCAGGCCGCATACACCTGCTCGGCTTCGGCCACACGCCCATTCAAGGCATAGGCCGCACCCAGCAAGCGGCGCAATGCGCGGCTGGGGGCCTGGGTCAACATGGCCTCGGTGCACACCTGCACGGCTTCGCCGGCGCGGCCCGTGCGCAGAAACACATTGGCCAGGTTCACGCGCGCATCGCTGAAGTCAGGGGCCGCCTGGATCAACGCTCGCAACACGCGCTCGGCAGCGTCCGGGTCACCCCGGCGCCCCAGCAAAACCCCCAGGTTGTTCACCGCGTCCAGCCTGCCGGGATCGAGCTCAATCGCACGGCGGTAGTGCGCCTCGGCCTCGTCCAGACACTGACGCTCGATTTCCACATTGCCCAGGTTGTTGTGGAAGATGGCTTCATCGGGGCACAACTCAAGCGCGCGCTGTACATGGCGTGCAGCATCTTCGAAGCGACCTTGCTGCGCATGCAACAGACCCAGCAAGTGCCAGGCGTCGGGGTGCTCGGGGTGGCTGGCGATGACGGCCTGATACTCGGATCGCGCATCATCCAAACGACCTGCTTGATGCATTTGCATCGCTGCCTTGGCGACGTTGATGTCCCCCGCGGGGATAGCCTTCTCAGAGGGCGTCTCGTCCTCGTACTTCAGGTAGCCGACAGTACACATCGTCTCTTCCCTCAAACCTTATTGGCTTACTTGCCCAGTCCTTCATAGCCGGCTGTGATGATGAAATTCGCTTGGCTAGCCAAGCGCTGTAGCTCGCCGGTTTTGTTGTGGCCTTTTCCTTCGTACTGTTGCGCTATCGTGGCGTAACTCACGAGCGTCATCTCGTCAGCCGTGCTCTCGTTTTTGCAGAACATCACATCACCCAGACTGGCGTCATAGCCTGTAGCTCTTACATAGCCCGCCGTCAAAAGGCCCAACAGTTCACGACCGGTGACGGTCAGGTTGTAATCTGCAAGGTCAGCGAAAAAGTTCTTGTAAAACTTTGCAGAAGCAAAATGAAATTCCTGATGCCCATGTACGCCACCCAATAGCCAAGCGTCGTTCACGTTCACTATCCAATCCTTATCCAGTAGCCTCTGAATGCTACCGGCCGTTTCATGGGAGGCAATGCCGAAGTTGAATTCGATCTTCGACATCTTTTGGCCTGTCGGGTGAGTCAGTCGAGCTGCGATTTCCGGACCAACCCGTTTGGCGCGTTGAGCCTCTGTCTCACGCGGCATCAGGGGATAGGCCTCGTCATAGAGTTCGATGCCAGGCCCAATCACCCCCGAACCCATTTCGTTCTTCTTATGACGGCCAAAGATTTGCATCTGAAGAGGAGTAGTACGGGCATTCCAGTAGACCTCCCAGGCTACCGCCAACCAATTATTAACTTTAGTTGGGTCGTCATAACCATTCGGCTTGCTGATATTGACGGCATCCTTGAAATCGCTATCGAATCGATTTTTGTCAGCGGGTGTGTACATGTCGATTTCCTTTCGTGTGAGAGCAGCCAATAGTGCCGAACAAGCTGCCCCATGAAATTGGACGGTCAGGTCACACGGTATCGGCGAAGGCGTAATGGAAGTCGCCGTCCTGCACCGTGACAGCCACACCGCCGATCTGGCTATTGGTCATCAACCGCCCCAAAAACTCCCGGCTGATGTCTGGCAGCATGGTGTTGGTGAGGATCGCGTCGATCATTCGGCCACCCGATTCGCTTTCGGTGCAGCGTGAGACCACAAGCTGGACCACATCGTCGCCGTATTCGAACGGGATCTTGTAGCGCGCCTCGACGCGTTTCTTGATGCGGCCCAGTTGCAGCTTGACGATCTGGCCCAGCATCTCGTCGGAGAGCGGGTAATACGGGATGGTGACCAAGCGGCCCAGCAGCGCGGGCGGGAAGATCTTGAGCAGCGGCTCGCGCAGGGCCTTGGCCATGCCTTCGGGGTCGGGCATCAGCTCGGGGTCTTTGCACAGGCTGGCGATCAGGTCGGTGCCGGCATTGGTGGTCAACAAAATCAAGGTGTTCTTGAAGTCGATGAAGCGGCCCTCGCCGTCTTCCATGAAGCCTTTGTCAAAGACCTGGAAGAACATTTCGTGCACGTCGGGGTGGGCTTTTTCCACCTCGTCGAGCAGCACCACGCTGTAGGGCTTGCGGCGCACGGCTTCGGTCAGCACACCGCCTTCGCCATAGCCCACATAACCCGGCGGCGCACCCTTGAGCGTGGAGACGGTGTGCGCCTCCTGGTATTCGCTCATGTTGATGGTGATCAGGTTTTGCTCGCCGCCGTACAGCGCCTCGGCCAGGGCCAATGCGGTCTCGGTCTTGCCCACACCGCTGGTGCCGGCCAGCATGAACACGCCGATCGGTTTGCTGGGGTTGTCCAGCCCGGCGCGGCTGGTCTGGATGCGTTTGGCGATCATCTCCATCGCGTGGTCCTGGCCGATCACGCGCTGGCCCAGGTGCTCGGCCACCTTGAGGATGGTCTCGATCTCGTTGCGCGCCATGCGGCCCACCGGGATGCCGGTCCAGTCGCCCACCACGGCGGCCACGGCCTGGTAATCCACGGTGGGCAGGATCAGCGGGCTCTCGCCTTGCAGCGCGGCCAGCCGGGCCTGCACGTCCTGCAGCAGGGCCATCAGGTCGGCGCGCTCGGCTTCGTCCATGGCCCCGGCGGCAGCGGGGCTCAGGCCTTCGGCCTGGGCTTCGCTTTGGGCTTCGGCCTGCGCAGCCGCTTCCAGCGCGCTGCCCGTGCCCTCCACCGGCTGGATGCCGGCGCGCAGGCGGGCACGCAGGCCCAGCAGTTCGTCGACCAGCGTCTTCTCGTCGTTCCAGCGCGTCTCCAGCGCGGCCAGTCGCTCGCGCTCGGTGCTCAGTTGCTCGCTGGCCTCGGCCTCGCGTTTGGCGGTGTCCACGCCAATCGCTTTTTCGCGGCCAATGATCTCCAGCTCGGTGGTCAGGGCCTCGATGCGTTTGCGGCTGTCGTCCACCTCGGCAGGCACCGCGTGCAGGCTCACGGCCACGCGGGCGCAGGCGGTGTCGAGCAGGCTCACGCTCTTGTCGGGCAACTGGCGCGCAGGGATGTAGCGGTGGCTGAGCTTGACGGCGGCCTCCAGCGCCTCGTCAAGGATCTGCACCTGGTGGTGCTTTTCCATGGTGCTGGCAACGCCGCGCATCATGAGGATGGCTTTGGGTTCGTCGGGTTCGTCCACCTGCACGGTCTGAAAGCGGCGGGTCAGTGCCGGGTCTTTCTCGATGTGTTTTTTGTATTCGGCAAAGGTGGTGGCGCCAATGGTGCGCAGCGTGCCGCGCGCCAGCGCCGGCTTGAGCAGGTTGGCGGCGTCACCGGTGCCGGCCGCGCCACCCGCGCCCACCAGGGTGTGGGTTTCGTCGATGAACAGGATGATGGGTTTGGCGCTGCCCTGCACCTCGTCGATGACGCCGCGCAGGCGCTGCTCAAACTCGCCCTTCATGCTGGCGCCGGCCTGCAGCAGGCCCACGTCGAGTGCGCGCAGCTCCACGTCCTTGAGGCTGGGCGGCACGTCGCCGCGCGCAATGCGCTGGGCAAAACCCTCGACCACCGCCGTCTTGCCGACACCGGCTTCGCCCACCAGAATGGGGTTGTTCTGGCGCCGGCGCATCAGGATGTCGACCACCTGGCGAATCTCGTCGTCGCGGCCGACGATGGGGTCCATCTTGCCCTTGCGTGCCTGCTCGGTGAGGTCCACGGTGAATTTCTTGAGCGCCTCCTGCTTGCCCATCGCCGCCGGGGCGATGGCGCCGCTGGCTTCGCCGGGGGCTGCGCCACCGGCCTCGCCGCCAGCACCCGAAGAGCCGTCGCTGGCGCCCTGCCCGTCTTCGGGGCTGCCGGCGGCGAGCTTGGGCAGCAGGTCCGACACCTCGGCTTCCTTGAGCTTGTCGAACTGCCGGCTGATGGACACCAGCGTGGCGCGCAGATTGCGTGTCTTGAGCATGCCCACCAGCAGGTAGCCGCTGCGCACCACCTGGTCGCCGTAGAGCAGCGTGCCATAGACCCAGCCGCGCTCGATGGCGTCGGCAATGGTTTCGGCGATGCCGCTGATGCTGGTGGCACCGCGCGGCAGGCGGTCGAGCGCGGCCGTCAGGTCCTTGGCCAGCACCGACAGGTCGACCTCGAAGTGGCGCAGCACGCGGTGCCAGTCGGAATCGGCTTGTTGCAGCAGCTGCGCCAGCACGTGTTCCAGCTCGACAGTCGGGTTGCCGCGCAGCTTGCAATACACCGTGGCCCCTTCCACCGCTTTGTAGGTGGAGGGGTTGAGTTTGCCGAACAGCGCAACACGGTTGATTTCTGCCATGGCGAGGCCTTTCTAACGAGAAGACGTTGTGGAAGTTGCACAGTGCCCCGCCGTCGGGCGAGGCATGAGATTCAATGCGGCCGGGCGGTGCGGCGACACCTGGCCCATCCAGCTGGTCCAGCCCAGCCGACCCGAACGGCCCAGCCGTGTGGCAGGTGCCTGCTCGGGGGGCAGCGTCAGCCGCAGGTCCCAGCCCAGTTCGTCGCCCACGTAGTGGCGCACCAGGGCCTGCACCGGCGCCAGCGCCGGGCCGGTGGGCAGCAGGCTTTCAAACGCGGGCAGGCTCAACGGCCCGATGTGGATGCGCACATGGTGCTGGCGATCGAACACCGCGCGGCCCAACACCGCGCCCGCCCCCAGGCAGGCTGTGGCGCGTTGCGCGCGCCCGGCCAGAGGCCCGGCCAAGCGGCTGCGCTCGGCCTGCGGCAGCGCCATCCAGCGGCCGGCAAAGGATTCGATGCGCACCGGACGCCCCAGAAAGCCCGACAACAGGTGCGCCAGGCCGTCGGCGTTGCGCACCTGGCGCGAGAGCACGCCGGCAAAGGCCAGCCGCGCATGGTCGGGGGCGGCATCGCGCCCTCGCCAAGCGGGGCCACCCGTGCCGATGAGGGCACCGACAAAATCGGCGAAGCGGTCTTGCGCCGGGCGATCGAGTTGCGCCACCGGTTGCGCCTGCGCCCAGGCGCGGTAGAACAACAAGAGCAGGCGGTGGTGAAACAGATCGGCAAAACGGGCCAGTGTGGGGTCTTTATGGTGCAGCAGGCGCTCACGGGCCAGCGCCGTCATGTGCAATGGCAGCGCGCCGTTGGGGCCCCACAGGCCCATGAAGCGCACATTCAGGCGTGGTCGCCCCTCGGGCGCATCGCGCTCAAGCGCCGCCAGCGATGTCGGCGCAAACCCCATGTCGGGTGTCTGTCCCAGACGCAAGGGTTCGTCGCTGGGGCGGCGTGCGCTGCCCAGGCGTGGCAGCTGTGGATGGGCCGCCTCGATGTGGCGCAGGGCCACAAAGAAATCCCAACGCCAGGGCTGTTGCGCCATGCTGGCAAACAGTGCATCGGGTGGGGTGTGGTCGGTGTCCATGGCTGCGTGTTTCACAGGATGGGCCGGCTGCCGCAGCGGGGGCGGCCTTGGAGGACTTCGCCGCGCGCCGATGCGAACAGCCGGGTCTGGGTGAAGCCGTTCATCGAGACGTGGCGGGCAAAAAAGCGCTCAAGGACACAGCCCAGCAAAAAGGCGCTGGCTCCTTCGAAGGCGTGGTCGTCCACTTCCACCCGCACATCGACGCCACGCCCGAAAGCGATCGGGCCGGGCATGGGCAGGCGGCGCACCACCGGCTGGGCCCGCACCGAACGCACACCGTCCACCTGACGCATGGCCGCAGCGTCTCCGATGGGCGCGTACAGGCGCAGGATCTCGCGCAGTGCGGCTGCGCCCTGCACCTCGTCGGTGTCGGTGAGCGAGAGGTGGTTGAGGGAGAGCTGGTTCAGCAGTTTCCAGGCCAGGCTGCCCTCGCGCAGCGCCGACTGCGGGCGCGAGGGGCCGCGCAGCACGGCCAGTGCCTTGATTGGGGCCGCCTGCATCGGGCTGAGGTCACCCTGGGCCTGGCCCACCGGCATCAGCAAGGGCAGGTCGCGGTTGGTGCACAGGGCCAGCACGCCCAGCTGCCGCAGATCGGCCGAATAAGGCGCTTCCTTGGCATCGACCACGGACAGGAACACCTCAGTGCCGATGTAGGACGAACGTGCGCCTTCGCGCTGCTGGTGCTGCGAGAGCAGACGGGGTTGCCGCGTGATGGTGTAGTAGGCGTCATGGCCTTGCGGCTCGGTGTGGAAGGCGTTGTAAAACGGCAGAAAGCGCCACTCGCTGGCAACGCCCGCCGCGTAACCCTGCACCTCCAGCAGCGAGTGCACTTCGAAGTCCATCGGTCGGGTGCGGTCGGGCACCACATGGAATTCGGGCTCGCCCGTGTTCACGTGGATGCGGTCGCAGCGGCGCTCGAGCAGGTTGATCGCCGGCACGCAGTGCAGTGCCAGGCTGCGCGCATCCACCGCCTGCAGCAAGGCCGGGTCGGCACGCGAGAACAGCAGCACCACATCGACTTCGGTCTCTTGGGCGTGCGCGCGCAGTGCAGACCCCAGGGCCTTGAGTTCAAAGAACAAAAAGCGCTGCGGGAAGGCGAAATACTCCTGCAACAGGCGGTAGCCCTCGAAACCGTGCAGGGTCTGCGGCAGCAGCGCCTGTTCATCCTCAAAGCCAAAAGGCGCGACAGCATCGCCATCGAGCACCTCATGCCAGTCTGCGGGCCTGCGCGCAGGCAAGACCATCACATGCAGCGCGGCGCCACAGACCAGCTCATGCAAGCGGTAGGCGATCTCGTCCACGCCCGCACAGTGCAGCTGCAGGTCCTGCAGGCTCAGCGCACCGAAGCTCAGGCCGGCGGTGCAGCGCAAGCGCAGCCGCAGCCCCGAGCGCACCCGGCGCGCCTCGGGCAGTTGCGCCATCGGCAGATCGGCCGCGTGCGTGAAGTACTCGGCCTGTGTGATCTCCAGTGGCCACAGCGGCAGTTCGTGTGCGGTGCGGAATTCACAGGCCGTGCCCCCGGCCTGACCGGCCTGTGCTTGCAGCGCGCTGCCCCGCGGCAGGCAGGGGCCTTTGGCCAGCGCCGGATCGCTCAGATCGGGCCAGGCCTGTGCGATCAGCATCGAGGGGGTGGGCACCAGGAACTGGGGATAGACCATCTCCAGCATGCGCTGCGTGAAGCGCGGGAATTCGGCGTCGATCTTCAGTTGCACCCGCCCGGCCAGGAAGGCGAAGCCTTCAAGCAAGCGTTCGACGTAAGGGTCTGAAACCTCCAAAGACTCGACCCAGGCGCGAGGCGATTTTGGGGAAGGCCTGTGCAAACTCCGCCCCCATCTCCCGCAGGTGACGCAGTTCTTCGTTGTAATAACGCAGCAGGCGCGGGTCCATGGTCTTGGGGTTCCTGGGCGTTCAGTGCGCGAGTTCACGCACCGCGACGCGGCCGGTTTCTAGGTCGATGTCGGTGTGCAACAGCAACTCCAGCGGCACCGGTTGTGCCCAGAGTTGGCCGCTGATGCGCAGACCGATCTCGTTGTGGTGGTCAACCATGTCGTCGTTGACGACGGCCTGCACCTGCAGGGTGTCCGGCAAGATGCGCGGCTCGTGGTCCAGGATGGCCTGGCGCACGCGGCGCTCCACCTCTTGGGGATCGGTCGTTGACATCGTCTGCCCGGCCAGCGAGGGCACCCCGTAATTGAGCACCGAATGCTGTGCATGTTCGGCGCCGCTGAAGTCCAGGTCGCCGGGCGCTGCGGTGTTGAGCAGCCAGGCCAGATCGCGCAGCACCAGCTGGCGCAGGCGCTGGCGGTTGATGACGCGAGCGTCGGCGACTTCGCCACGTGCATCGGGGGCATCGTCGAACAGCCGGTCCAGCAGTGCAGGCTGCAGCCGGTCTTGTGAACGGAGCTTGGACGTGGACATGGGCGTGCGGTGCTGGGGAGTGATCGTCGCTTTTGCTGTGCTCAGCTTTGCACGGGCAGATCGCCTGGCGGCAGCGCTTCGCTGTCCGGCTGCTTGTGGTTCGCCATCTGGAGCAGGCGCAGATCCATCAGGCCAAGCTCGGTGCTGTCGGTCGTCAGCAGGCGCTGGCCCAGGCCTTGGTAATGCCCGGGCGCCACCTCGTGCCACTCGGTCGCCCTGGCCAGGGACAGGGGCGTGCCTGCGGCCAAGTCGGTGCCGGGATACCGAACGGGCAGCAGGGCCACGGTGGAGCCGCCATTGCTGAATTCCAGGTTGGCCGGCATCCAGACCGCATCGCGCAAGTCCTCGGGGGCTTCGAGCGTGACGCTGGCCAGCCGCTCGAAGGGCAGCCAGTAGTATTTGCCGTTGACGATGGCTTCGAGGCAAGGGCCCAGGCGGGTGTCGGCATCGGCAATCCAGGCAAAGGCCTCGCCATTGATCTGGCCGGCGGTGGCAGGCGCGATTTGCAAGGCCTGTTCGCGCAGCGCGCGGCCGGCTTGCGCCTCGCCACGGCCCTCCCGCAGCAAGGCCTCGATCAGCAAGGCGGTCCAGGTTTCGGGCTCGCCAAACAACAGGGGCGCCTTGCGGCCTGCAAAGACCTCCTTGCGCAGGGCCTCGCAGGCAATGGCCTCCCGGTAGGTCTGCACCATGGGCAGGATCGATGCGTCGAGTTCGAGCGCGGCATTGAGTTGGTTGAGCGCGCGCTGCCACTGGCCCAACACGCACATCAGCTGAAAAAGGAAGACGCGCAATTTCGCGTCTTGCGGGTTCGCACGCACGGCCTCGGTCAGCTTTTGGAGGGCCTGCAAGGGGTCGCCGTCTTTGAGGGCCTGCTCGGCAGCGCTGGCATGTGACATCGGTTTTTCCTTCTTCAGCGCACACCGGTCTCGGTGTTGAACGTGGAGACCCCACTCCCGCTGCCTGTCGTCAACTGAGGGGTGTAGCTGATCTCCAGGGTTTTGAAGGCAAA
>Ga0255210_1000170_pt1 | contig 30352 bp, 33 predicted proteins | sample Miss_Yuk_RepA_8d_FD_188422 | JGI IMG/M metagenome (GOLD analysis project Ga0255210, IMG submission 188422) | Freshwater microbial communities from Mississippi River, Louisiana, United States - Miss_Yuk_RepA_8d | ecosystem: Environmental > Aquatic > Freshwater > River | place: USA: Louisiana...
GTCCGGGATCACCGAGAACACGATGATCACCATGTAGAGGAAGGGAATATTGCTCCAGATCTCGATCAGCCGCTGGCTGATGATGTCGAACCAGCCACCCAGATAACCCATGGCGCAGCCTACGGCCACGCCGATCACGTACACCGCTGCCATGAAGCCGATGGCAAAGACCAGGGCGATGCGGGTGCCGAAGAACAGACGCGCCAGGATGTCGCGGCTGGTGGTGTCGGTGCCCAGATAGTGCTGGCGTTCGGCGCTGGGCGCCTCGGGCCGGAAGATGCCGCTCGACGCATCGTTCTCGAAGGGACTGTAGGGAATCAGGGGCATCAGCACCCAGTTGCCCTCGCCTGCCTCCTCGAACACGCGCTGCAGTTCGCGGTAATTGGTTTCATAGGGGTAGCCCAGGCCGAAGTCGGTGCCGGGGTGGAAGGCGCCGTAGGTGGGGAAATGCAGCGTGCCCTCATGGCTCACGATCAGGGCCCGGTTGTTGATCAGCAGTTCGCCGAACAGGCTGAGCAGCAGGAACACGGAAAGAATGATGAAGCTGTAGTAGCCGCGCTTGATCTCGCGGAAGCGGCGCAGCTTCTTCTGGGTTTGCGGATTCAGGCGCAACAGGCTCATGGCGGCGTCCTAGTTGAAACGGATGCGCGGGTCGACCAGCGCCACGAGGATGTCGGAAAGGATGTTGCCGATCAGCAGCAGCACACTGGCCAGGAACACCACGCCCATCACCACCGGGTAGTCCCGGTCGACGATGGAGGTCAGACCCAGCAGGCCGAAGCCGTTGATGTCGAAGATGGTCTCGATCAGGAAGGAGCCCGACACCAGCAGGGTGATGTTCTGCCCGAAGGTGGTGGCGATGGGAATCAGCGAATTGCGCAGGGCGTGGCCGGTCACGGCCTTGCGGAAGGACACGCCCTTGGCGATGGCGGTGCGCACGTAGTCGGACGCCAGATTGTCCATCAGATGATTCTTCAGCAGCAGCGTCACCAGCGCGAAGCTGCCCATCATGTAGCAGATCAGCGGCAGCACGGAGTGGGACACGAGATCCTTGATCTTGCCCCACAGGCTCAGATCGTCGAACTGCAGGCTGACGAAGCCGCCCATGGGGAACCATTCCAGGCGCACCGAGAAATACAGCAGCAGCAGCGAACCCAGGGCATAGCCCGGCACCGCATAGCCGATGAAAATGAGAATGGAGCTGATGTTGTCCACGGCCGTTCGATGCTTGATGGCCTTGAGGATGCCCAGGGGGACACAGATGGCGTAGGTCAGAATGAGGGTGATGATGCCGTAGTAGAGCGAGACCGGGAAGCGACTGGCCATGACATCCCAGACCGGCATGTTGTAGCGGTAGGAGGTGCCCAGGTCGCCGGTGGCCACCTTGCCCACCCACTCCACGTAGCTCTGCAGCACGGGCTTGTCGAAGCCGTAGTACTCGCGCAGCCGCGCCAGCTGGGACTCGGACAGAGCCATGTTCTGCCCGGCTGCGGCGCCGCGGGTGCTGCCGCCGGAGAGCTGGGCCTCCATGATGGCGCGCTCGATGGGGCCGCCGGGCACCAGGCGGGTGATGACGAAAACGATGATCGTAATGCCGATGAGCGTCGGCGGAATCAGAAGCAAACGGCGAAGGAAGTAGTCACGCATGCAGTTCTTCTTGCTCTTGTCCGGGGGTCACATTGGCTTTGGAGCATAACCGGTTTTCGCAGGAGAGCGAAGGCCAAACGCTGTCACGAAAACGTCATCGCGGTGTCCCGACCGTGTCACCTCCCTCTCGCATGCTACAGCCATGTCCGAGCTCGAGGGTGTTCTTGATCCTCTCCCGATCTGGTTCAGGCATTGCGAAAGCGAGTTACTCTCCCTTTATTGATACGGCTGCCAGTGATGGTGGCCGTTTTTTTTGGCTGTCCCCGTCAGTACAGATGGCAGGCCACCAGGCGGTTCGGGTCGGCGGCCGGCTTGAGCACCGGGGTCTGGGTGCGGCAAACCTCCATGGCCTGCGGACAGCGGCTGGCGAAGCGACAGCCAGCGGGCACGTTCACCGGCGAGGGAATCTCGCCCGTGATGGGGGTGGACAGCCGCGTGCGCTCGCTCACCGGATCGGGCTCGGGATTGGAGGCGATCAGAATCTGCGTGTAAGGGTGCAGTGGCGCGGAACAGACCAGGTCGACCGGACCGATCTCCGCCAGTGCGCCCAGGTACATCACCGCCATGCGATCACTGACGTGACGCACCATGGACAGATCATGGGCGATGAACAGCAGCGTCAGCCCCATGGAGTGCCGCAGCTCGTCCAGCAGGTTCACTACCTGGGCCTGCACTGACACGTCCAGCGCCGAGATGGGTTCATCGCAGACCACGAATTGCGGCTCCAGGATCAGCGCCCGGGCGATGCCGATGCGCTGGCGCTGACCGCCGGAGAATTCATGCGGATAACGCGACTGATGATCGGCGTGCAGGCCGACGCGCTCCAGCCAGTGCACCGCCTTGTCCCGCGCTGCGGCGGGCGGCAGCAGTCGGTTCAGCAGCAGGCCCTCGGCCAGGATCTCGCCCACCGTCATGCGCGGATTGAGCGAGGAATAGGGGTCCTGGAAGATCATCTGCAGCTGCCGCGAGAAGCGTCGGAAGTCGGCCGGGGCATAGCGTGCCGGCAGCGCCTCGCCGCGATACAGCACCTGGCCTCCCTGTTTGTCATGCAATCCGACCAGCGTGCGGCCGAGGGTCGACTTGCCGGAACCGCTCTCCCCCACCAGGCCCAGCACCTCGCGCTCACCGATGGCGAGGCTGATGCCGTCCACCGCGTGCACGCGGCGCCCGCCGCCCAGATCGAAATGGTGGACAAGCTTGTCCACCTGCACCAGATCAGCCACCGCGACCTCCCTGCGCCTGGCGTTGCAGGGCATTGGTGGGCGCCAGCGGATGCCGCAGCCAGCAGCGTGAGACGTGCTGTGGCCCGGCCTCGACGCTGGCCGGCGCGCGCGACTGGCAGACCTGCATCGCCTGCGGACAGCGCGCGGCATAGGCACAGCCCTGCGGCGGGGCGAACAGATCGGGCGGACTGCCATCGATGGGCTGCAGGCGCTGCGCCCGGTCGCGATGACGCCCTGGCATGGCCTGCTTTAGTCCCAGGGTATAGGGGTGGGCCGAGCGGTAGAACACGTCATCCACGCTGCCCGCCTCCACCACCTGCCCGGCATACATCACGGCCACCTCGTCGGCCATGCGCGCCACCACCCCCAGATCGTGGGTGATCAGGATGATGGCCATGCCGGTTTCCTGCTGCAGCTCGCGCAGCAGATCGAGGATCTGCGCCTGGATGGTCACATCCAGCGCCGTGGTGGGTTCGTCGGCAATCAGCACGGCGGGCTTGCAGGCGATAGCCATGGCGATCATGGCGCGCTGCAGCATGCCACCCGAGAACTCGAAGGGGTATTGCCGCGCGCGGCGGGCCGCCTCGGGAATGCGCACCAGTTCCAGCAGCTCGATGGCACGGTCCCAGGCCTGACGGGCGCTGAAGCCACGATGCACGAGCAGCGGCTCGGCAATCTGATCCCCGATGCGCATGGTGGGATTGAGCGAGGACATCGGGTCCTGAAAGATCATGCCGATCTGCGAACCCCGCAGTTCACGACCGCCGGCCTGGGTGTGCCCGAGTATCTCCTCGCCCCGCAGCCGGGCGCTGCCGGCGGTGATGCGTCCCGGCGGCATGGGCGTGAGCCCCATCATGGCCTGCACGGTGACGGACTTGCCGCAGCCCGACTCGCCGACAATCGCCAGGGTGCGCCCGGCATCCACACGGAAGTCGACACCGCGCACCGCCTTCACGGTGCCGCCATAGGTGTCGAATTCCACCTGCAGATTGCACACTTCCAGCAGGGGCACACTCATTCCAGACTCCTCATGCGGGCATCCAGCGCATCGCGCAGCCCGTCGCCCAGCAGATTGAAGGCCAGCACGGTGACGCTGATGAACAGGGCCGGGAAGATCAGTTCATGCGGGTGCGTGAGCATGGTCGCCAAGCCTTCGTTGCTCATGCTGCCCCAGGACGCGGTGGGCGGCGCCACGCCCATGCCGATGAAGGACAGGAAGGCCTCGGTGAAGATGGCGCTGGGCACGGCGAAGGTCAGAGTCACCAGGATCACGCCCAGGGTGTTGGGGATCATGTGCCGCAGCACCAGATACCAGTCCGGCGCCCCCAGCAGGCGCGAGGCACTGATCCAGGCCTGATGCCGGATCTGCAGGATCTGCCCGCGCACCAGGCGCGCCGTGGCCGGCCAAGCCAGCAGCACCAGGGCGGCCAGCATGGGCGCGATGCCGCTCTCGCCCGGACCGATGCCGAACACCACCTGGAACAGAATCATGAACAGCAGGAATGGCAGCGCCACCACGAAGTCGGCGAAGCGCATCATCCCCTGATCCACCCGCCCGCCCAGAAACCCGGCAGTGCTGCCATAGAGCACGCCGAGCAGCACATAGAGCACGGGCGCCACGATGCCGATGAAGAGCGAGACCTGCGCCCCCGCCATCAACCGCGCCAGCATGTCGCGCCCCAGGTAATCCGTGCCCAACGGATGCAGGGCCAGCTTCACCTCGTCGCCCTCGGCCAGCACGGTGGCGTCGGGCACCAGCGCGCGGGCGCGCACTTCGTCCAGCGTGATGACGCGCGTGACCTCGACTGGCAGCACTTCGTGGCGATCGCTCAGGCTGCGATCCTCGTTCAGGGCCACCAGGGAGTAGTAATAGGTGCCCGGGCGCAAATCGAGCCGATCCTCGTAGAAACCGGCAGCGCCAGTGGCGAACTCGGCAATCGGGAGGCCGAAGGCCATGTCGGCCTCCACCGCAAAGATGTTGCGATACAGACGCAGGGCCCCCGCGCCCGGCACCGCGTCCCAGAGCAGGCGCACCGCCTGCGAGGTTCCGTCCTGCGCCAGCCGCAGGCCGCTGCCGCTCTCGAAACCCGCAGCGGCCCGGCCATTCCACGCGGAGTACGGCGCCACCACCGTGGCCGTGCGGTCCGCCAGCGGCCCCTGGCTGATCTGATCGATATCCTGGCGGGCCGGGTCCACCCGCCACAGGGCCGGCCCGATCAGCGCGAAGGCCAGCAGCGCGACGATGATCCACAGCGACAGCAGCGCACGGCGATTGCGGCGCAGCCGCGCCCAGGCATCCTGCCAGTAGGAACGTGACGGCCGGTGGATGCCCTGCACAGGGTCACGGCCAGTCAGTGGCTGGAAGTCCTCGGCACTCAGGCCCTGGGGCAGATCATGCTGATTCATTGCAGCCTCACGCGCGGGTCGATCCAGCCATACAGCAGGTCCACCACGATCACCATGAACACAAGAAAGGCGCCATAGAACACCGTGGTACCCATGATCACCGTGTAGTCGAGCTGCTGCACGGCCTGCACGAAGTAGCGCCCGAGCCCCGGGATCGCGAACACCAGCTCCACCACGAAGCCACCGGTGGTGATGGCGGCAATCGCGGGCCCGAGCACCGTGATCACCGGCAGGATGGCATTGCGCAGCTGATGGCGGGTGAAGATGCGTGCCGGCGGCAGGCCCTTGGCGCGGGCGGTACGGAGGTAGTCGGAATGCTGAATCTCGAGCATGGACGAGCGCATCAGGCGGGTCAGATAGGCCATGGTGCCCATGCCCAGCACCAGCGCGGGCAGGATCATGTGACTGACGCCGCCCCAGCCGGCCACGGGCAGCAGGGACACACCAATCAGGGCATTGAGGTTCACCAGGGCGAGCTGCCCGAGGGCGGCGAAGACGAAGCTGGGCACGGAGATGCCAAGGATCACCAGGAACATGATGATGGTGTCCGGCAGGCGGTTGCGGTAGAGCGCGGTCAGGGCACCCCAGAGCACGCCGCCGAGCGCCGCGAACAGCACGGCAAGAATGCCGAGGGTGGCGGACACGGGAAAGTGCTCGCGGATGATGTCGTTGACCTGGCGGTTCTGCTGGGTGAAGGAGATGCCGAAGTCGCCGCGCAGCAGATTGCCGAGGTATTGCACGTACTGCTGGCTCAGGGGCTTGTCGAGACCGTAGCGGGCTTCGAGATTGGCGCGGATCTCGGGGCTGATGGCGCGGCCGCCCGAGAGCGGGTCACCAGGCACATTGTGCATGGCGAGGAAGGTGGCCGTGGCGATGAACCAGACGGTGATCACTCCCTGCAGGAGTCGTTTGAGTGTGTATTGCCACATGGGTGTTTCAGTACGCCTCGATGTTTCGAAAACTGCACAGCACTCTCGGTGCTTCGATACCGCCGTCGTGAGGTACATCAGAGCGCTGGGACAGGCCGCCGCTGGTTGCCGGACCGTTGGCCGCCTGGACGGCGGCCACCGAGCCCCCATGGACGGGTTCACGGCGTGTCCGGAAATCAGCGGCGGCCTGACTCGGCGCGGGATTCACGACATCACGCGACTCCTGCCACGAGTGTCAAGGCGCCGCCTCGATATACGCATTCGTGTAGTCCACCTCCGCCCCGAACACCCGGCGCAGAATCCCCTTCACCCGCGTGTCGGTGGCGTACACCCGGCCCCGCTCGTAATTGCCGATCATGGCCACCTCGTCGAACAGGATCTGCTGGATCTCGCCAAAAGCCGCCATGCGCGCCGCATTGTCGGTGGAACCCTGCGCCTGACGCACCAGCGCATCGACCCGCTCGCTGGCGAAGCGTCCGCGATTGTTCAGGTTCCAGGAGGCATACAGATCGGCGAAGGTCAGCGGGTCGTTGTAGTCCGGGCCCCAGCCCGAGAGTACGATGTCGAAGTCGCCGGCATCCATCTTCGCGAGGCGCTGCTGGAAGGTCTGGGCGTCGATGATGATGTCCAGACCCAGATTGCGCTTGAACACTTCCTGATAGTACTGACTGGAGATGGTTGCCACCGGCGAGGTGTCCGCCAGCAACACCAGCGGCGGAAACTCGGTCAGACCGAGTTCCTGGCGGGCCCGCTCCAGATACTCCCGCGCCAGCGCCACATCGTACGGCGCCTCCGGGGCCGGGTATTCCTCCCGGAACGGCCGCTCCACGCCCTGCAGCCAGACGGGAAACAGACTCTTGGCCGGCAGATAGCCGGGCAGCTTGATGACGCGGTCCACCAGTTCGTTGCTGTTCTGTGCCAGCTGCATGGCCTTGCGCAGGTTCAGGTTGCGGGTGACGCGCTCGGGCCGGTGATTGAAGTCGATGAAAAACACGCTGCCATCCATGAAACGATCCAGATGCCAGCGCTGCTGCATGGCGCCTTCCAGCATCTCGGCGCTCAGGTCCACCTGCACGATGCGGCCATCCTTGTACAGATTGAGCAGGGTATTGGAGTCGGAGGTGATGTAGGCGGCGTTGATGGCATTCAGGCGCACCCGGTCCTGATCCCAGTAGTGGGGATTGCGCTCCATGCGCAGGCTGGCCCCGTGCACCCAGCTTGTCAGCATGAAGGGGCCGCTGTAGAGCATGGTGTCGGCATCGGCGCCATAACGCTCGGCCATCTGCTGGTGAAAGGCTGCGGGGATCGGCAGATAGGTGGCAAAAGCCACCAGCTTGTCGAAATAGGCCACCGGCTGCTCGAGTTCGACCTCGAGCGTGCGCGCATCCAGGGCCCGCACGCCCACTTCGGCAACAGGCACCGCGCCGGTGTTGGCGGCTTCGGCATTCTTGATGGCGTAAAAGATGAAGGCGTACTGCGAGCCCGTGGCCGGGGCGAGTGCCGTCTTCCAGGCGTACTCGAAATCCCCCGCCGTGATGGGCTCGCCATTGCTCCAGCGCGCGTTCTCGCGCAGATGGAACACGGCGCGGGTGCCGTTGATCTCCCAGCGTTCGGCCAGGCCCGGCACGATCTGGGAATTCTCGTCGTAGCGCAGCAGGCCTTCCATGACATGGCCCAGCACCATGCCGCTCACAGCATCCGTGGACAACATACTGTTGAGCTGTGGCGGCTCCTCGCGCAGGTACACCGTGATCTCCTGCCGGTCGGCATCCACTGCCATCGCGCCCCCGCTGCTCGAACTGGACATGGCAGCCAGGAAGTCGAGCAGGAACATCAACAAAACCAGCAACGACAGTGCTGCCAGTGCATACCGCCCGAGCGCGCGTGTGGCAGAGGGGGCAAAGTTGTCTTGTGGGCGAATAGAGTGCGGCATCAGCGGGCTCAGACGTGGTGATCGTCCGCAGAATACCCCAGCCAATCGCAGCGCGTCGATATCACCCAGCATGCTCGCGCGACATCAAAGGTGTTCGCGCAGGCGACAGAATTCGGACACAGGTGCGTATGTCAGGGCATTGAGAGCATGAAAGATGCCAGGCATGTGGCTAGAATGCGGGGAGATCACTGCGCAGGCGAGGACACTTCAGTGGGTTGTTCACGCGCTGTCACCGGGCAGATGGTCGACGGAGCAAGGATCTCTATGACAGAGGATGAAACGCTGATGCAGGCCATCGCAGCCGGCGATTCCAGGGCGTATGAGGCGACGATCCGCCAGCATCTGCAATCCATCAGCCATTTTGCCTTTCGCATGCTGGGCAACAGCAAGGACACGGAGGACATTGCGCAGGAGACCTTCCTGCGCCTGTGGCTCCACGCCCACACCTGGCAGCGGGAGAAAGCCAGTGTGAGCACCTGGCTGCACCGGATCGCCCACAATCTGTGCGTCGATTACCTGCGCAAGGACAAATCGTCCCTGAGCAGCGAATACGAGGACGAGCATGCAGGCACTGACCGCCCCGCAGATGCGCCAGAGCGAGCCGAGCAACTGCAGGCCTTGCAGCACGCCCTCGAGGCACTGCCCGAGCGCCAGCGCAGCGCCATCGTGTTGAGCCATTACCACGGCTTCTCCAACAAGGAAGTCGCTGCGATCATGGACATCTCGGTGGATGCCCTGGAGTCCATTGTGGCGCGAGCCAGGCGAAGTTTGAAAGCGCAGTTGAAACACTGAAGGCTCCAGCAGAGAGCCCGCAGACACCACCGACAGAGCACAGAGCTGACCATGAACATGACACCCGAAAGATTCGCGCAACTCGTCGAGACCCACGGCAGCCAGCCTGCGCGCTGGCCCGAACAGGAACGCCAGGCCGCCGAAGCCTGGCAGCGTGACAACCCGGCTGCCCAGGCCCTGCGTCGCGACTACGCCCACCTGGAGTCCCTGCTGGATGCCCTGCCGACCCCCGTGCTGCCTGGTCTGGAGCAGCGTGTGCTGCAGCGCGCCGCCAGTCTGGCCAGTGACAGCCTGCTGGATCAGGCCATGGACTGGCTGTTGCCCCGCAGCGATCGCCTGCTGGCCTGGATCTGGCGCCCGGCCCTGGTCGCGGTCCTGCCCCTGGTATGCGGCATCTACATGGCGAACTTCTTCAGCTTCGGCATCAGCGGGCCGGAAGTGGCCTGGGAAGAGGAACTGGCACTGCTCGCTCTGAATGATTACGCGGAGATCGCCGAATGAGCGTCAATCGCCGGTGCGTGGTGAAGTGGGTGCTGATTGTCTCGCTGAGTCTGAATCTGCTGGTGTTTGGTGGCATCACGGCACGCATCCTGATCGACCCGGACGGGCGGCCGCTGCCGCCCAATCTGGCCTGGATACTGGATGATCTGGACGCCGAGACTCTGGCACGCCTGGAGCCGAAAATGGACGATTATCGCGCCGCCAGCCGTCCGCTGCTGAGCGAAGTCTTTCGCGCACAGGCCCAGGTGAATGCCCTGCTGGCCGAAGAACCGCTGAACGTGGAGGCACTGAATGAGGCCTTCGATGCGTTGCGCGAAGTCTCCATGGATTTCCTGGAGATCACCCAGCAGCAAACCGTGGAGATCTTCGCGCAGATCACGCCGGAACAGCGTCTGGAAGCCATGCGCTTCATGCGCGGGCGAGGCGAACCGCAGGAATCACGCCAAGCGGACAACGCGCCCTGAATCCCGCCTCTACTGCACGCGCTGCAGGGTCTGAATGCCCTGCGCACTGCGCTGCACCATCACGTCAGTGCCCTGGAACTCCACCGTGCTGGTAATCTCCTGGCCCATGGCATCCAGCCGGATGCTGTCGGCATCCACCCAGACATAGGGAAAACTGATGCCGAAGGCTTCGACTGACACGTCCGTGGCCGTGTAAGTGAGAACAATGCTCTGACCCTGGAAGTCGCCGGACCAGGTGCCCAGGATCAGCTCCTGCTTGCTGGGGCCGGCGCTTGTGGCACAGGCGGCCAGGGCGATGCCCAGCAGCACGAGAGACAGGGGGCGCAGCGCGCTGCGCAGGGAAGCAAGGAGCATACGGGCAGACATGGCAAACCCCTTCATCGTCAGACGCGCCCGCACCACCGCCCCTCATGGGCTGGCGGCGTCGCGTTGCGGCAATGCTACCGGGATCGCCGGCAGCCTGCATGGGAAATTCTGCTAAGCTGCCGCCCCCGGCCGGCAATCCGGCGCCATGGAGACCGCCCAGCATGACACTCACCCCCGGCATCTACCGCCACTACAAGGACAAGCTCTATCAGGTCTACGGCGTGGCCCGTCACAGCGAGACGGAAGAGGAACACGTGGTCTACCGCCCCTTGTATGGCGAGCGCGGGCTGTGGATACGCCCGCGCGCCATGTTCGAGGAAACCATCGAGGTAAACGGCGAACGCGTGCAGCGCTTCACCCTCGTCGAGGCTGCCGCGCCGGACAACTCCTTCACACGCTAGAGGGTTCGCCGGCATTCACCCGGCGCTGCGCCTCGCGCGAGAGCTGTTTCTCGTGGCGCCGACGGGCGATGGTCTGGGCCATGGACTCGCCGATGTGCGCCTCGCCGCGCGCGCGCGCCAGCTGCATCTGCCTCTCGCGCTCGGCAAAGCGGCGCAGCTGCGCGGCATCGTGGCTGTCATGGCAATGCGGGCAACTGATGCCGTGGGCGTAGAAGGGCGATGCCTTCTCCGCTTCGGTGACGGGCATGCGACAGGCGTGGCACTGATCGTAACTGCCCTTCTCCAGTCGATGGTTCACCGTCACGCGATTGTCGAAGACGAAACACTCCCCCTCCCACAGGGACTCTTCCTGCGGCACATCTTCCAGATACTTCAGGATGCCGCCCTGCAGGTGATACACCTCGGCGAAACCCTGCTGCTTCAGGAAGGCCGTGGACTTCTCGCAGCGGATGCCACCGGTGCAGAACATGGCCACCTTGCGGTGTTTCTGCGGGTCCAGATGCTCCCTGGCGAAGGCCGGAAACTCGCGGAAGGACGTCGTCTGCGGATTCAGGGCATGGCGGAAGGTGCCGATCTGCACCTCGTAGTCGTTGCGGGTGTCCAGCAGCAGCACGTCCGGGTCACTGATCAGTGCGTTCCAGTCCTCGGGTTTCACATAGGTGCCGACGATCTGGTTCGGGTCGATGTCCTCCACGCCCATGGTCACGATCTCCTTCTTGAGCTTGACCTTGGTGCGGTAGAAAGGATTCTCGTCGGCGTGGGACTCCTTGGTCTCCAGGCTCTGCAGACGCGGGTCGCTGCGCAGCCAGGCCAGCACGGCGTCGATGCCCTCACGGGGGCCGGCGATGGTGCCATTGATGCCTTCGAGCGCCAGCAGCAGGGTGCCGCGGACGTCGTTGGCGGTCATGATTTCGTGCAGGGGGGCACGCAGGGATTCAAAGTCGGGAAGGCGCACGAACTTGTAGAGCGCCGCTACAACGATAGCAGTCATGAAGTATCCTCTTGCCGCCTGGATCGCAAATCCAGCGCAAATGGTTGAAATGTAGCCACTGACGTGGCGCGCGCATTCTACCTCATGTGCGCCTGCGAGGTAGGAGCCTGCTTGCAGGCGAACCCTGCCGAGTATTTCTCCCGGCACCGGCCGTCGGGCTCGCCGTTCTGCGACTGACCCGCACCCCTCCCGGGTGCCCTCGCATCGCCAGGAGCCTCGGTCTCCTGGCTCACTCGGTGCGGGTCTCTTATGTCGCTGAACGGCGAGCCCGACGACCGGTGCCTGATCCAGTGCCACTCGATTGGCATGGTTCGCCTGCAAGCAGGCTCCCACCCGTTTCTGGGGGTCAATGCGCGGATTCGTGCTCGCGGATCACCTGCAGGAAGGCGGCGCCGTACTTCTCCAGCTTGCTCTGCCCCACTCCGCTGATGTCAAGGAACTGCTGCGGAGTCAGTGGCCGGTAATGCACCATGTCCATCAGGCTGGCGTCGTGGAAGATGACATAGGGCGGCACGTCCTTTTCCTCGGCCAGCCGCCGGCGGCATTCGCGCAGGGCGTCCCACAGCAGGCGGTCGGCATCGCCCACTTGCGCTGCACCGCGCGCCTTCTTCTGCGGCTTTGCCAACACCTCCTGCACGTCGACCCGCAGGTCGATGCGCGCCTCGCCCTTGAGCAGGCCACGCGCCTTCTCGGCCAGAGACAGGCCGCCATAGCTGGTGTGGTCCACGTTCAGATAGCCGCGGGCCACCAGCTGGCGGAACACCGAGCGCCAGGCATTGGCTGTCAGCTCCCGGCCGATGCCGTAGGTGGACAGGTGCTGATGCGCGTTCTGGTAGATCTTGTCGGACTCGGCCCCCTGCAGCACGTCGATCAGGTAGTTCACCCCGAAGCGCTGCCCGGTGCGGTAGACACAGGACAGCGCCTTGCGCGCGGCCTCGGTGCCATCCCAGGTCGGGGCCGGCGTGAGACAGGCATCGCAGTGGCCGCAGTATTCCGGCGCCTGTTCGCCGAAATAGTGCAGCAACGCCTGGCGTCGGCAGCTGCTGATCTCGCACAGCCCCAGCATGGCATCGAGCCGCGCGCGCTCGATGCGCTTGAAGCTCTCGCTGCCCTGGGAGGCATCCATCATCTGCCGCAGCATGATCACATCCTGCAGGCCGTAGACCATCCAGGCCGTGGCCGGTTCGCCGTCACGGCCCGCGCGGCCAGTCTCCTGATAGTAGGCCTCCAGGCTCCTGGGCAGATCCAGATGCACGATGAAGCGCACATCCGGCTTGTCGATACCCATGCCGAAAGCGATGGTCGCTACCACGATGACGCCGTCCTCACGCAGGAAGCGCTGCTGATGCCGCTGCCGTTGCTCGGCCGTCAGCCCGGCGTGATAGGGCACGGCGTCGAAACCCTGCTCGACCAGCCAGGCGGCGGTGTCATCGACCTTCTTGCGCGAGAGGCAATAGACGATGCCGGCGTCCTTCTCGTGCTCGCGACGCAGAAAGCGCAGCAGCTGTTGCCGGGGATTCTGCTTCTGGGTGATGCGGTACTGGATGTTCGGTCGATCGAAGCCGCTGACGAAGTGACGCGAGTCGCTCAGCCCGAGGCGGGCCACAATCTCGTCGCGAGTATTGGCATCGGCCGTGGCTGTCAGGGCGATGCGCGGCACGTGGGGAAATTGTTCCTGCAACAGCGAGAGCTGCAGATAGTCGGCGCGGAAGTCGTGGCCCCACTGGGACACGCAATGCGCCTCGTCGATGGCGAACAGGGCGATCTCCACACTACGCAGCAGGTCGAGCGTGGCCGGCTGGGTCAGCCGCTCCGGCGCCACATAGAGCATGTCCAGCGCCCCGCTGCGCAGCGCCTGCATTACCTCACGCTGCGCCTCCGCACTCAGGGAGGAATTCAGGAAACTGGCCCTGACCCCCAGCTCGCGCAGGGCATCGACCTGATCCTGCATGAGGGCGATGAGGGGGGAGATGACGATGCCGACGCCCGGGCGCAGCAGGGAGGGTATCTGATAGCAGAGTGACTTGCCGCCGCCCGTGGGCATCAGCACCAGGGCGTGGCGGCCGACCAGCAGCTCATCGATGATGGCGCGCTGGGGCCCGCGAAACTGCTCGTAGCCGAAGACGTCCTTCAGCACTTGCTCGGGGGAGTTGGTCATGACATGCGCTGCCCGGGCCGCGAAGGGCCTTCCCTGGTCCGGCCTGTGCCTCAGCGTGCCGCCAGGCGGTCGCGATACTGCGTCAGCGCCAGTTTGAGCTTTTCGGCGTTCTGCGGCCCCATGCGCAGCAACTGCTTCTCTACCGGGGAGTAGCTTTCCAGCGTCGAGTCGGCGAAGAGATACATCACTCGCGGCTTGACCAGCTGGAACGGCCCTTCGGCCGTACGGGCATTGAGCACCGTGTCGATGGCGCGCAGCAGTGTGGCGTCGAAGTCGCGGTTGGGGTAGCCGATCTCGGCATAGGCTTGCTGCAGCAGCGGCTTCACCAGACGGTAGATCGGCACTGCCAGATCGGGGCTTACGGCAACGAGACCGTCGACCAGCGCCGTGTAGCGCTGATAGGAAACTGTCTGCATCTCGTAGAGATTGGTGTCCACCTCACGCACGGCCGGCTGCTGCTGCAAACGACGCACCGGGTAGTCGAGCTGGGGCAGATTGCCTTCAGCCACGTTGTCGACGAACACCACGAAGCGGCGGATGATTTCTTCCGATGTGATCAGATTCAACAGGGACGCGCCGGTCTCGATGGCGCCCAGGCTTGTCAGCACGAACTCATCGCTCTCATTGAGACCGGGCAGATCCGCGGCCGGCTCCACGGGGGGGGCAGGCGTGGCTTCGACCAGCTCGACTACCGGGGGGGGCGTGGCATCCTCGGTGACACGGGCCACGGTCGGGGCCGGCGCAATGACCCGCTCGACGGGCGCGGGTACGGCCGGCACAGGAGGCACAATCTCGACAGTGCGCGTGCCCTCGGGGCTCTCGAAGGTGGCCGCCAGATAGACCAGAAACAGCAGGCCGATGACGGCGATTGCGGCGATGATGGTCAGACTCTTCTTTGGCATGGACAACCCCGGATAGCGTGATGGCGGCAGGTACAGGCAGTGGCGCGTTTCCACGGCATTCTGTCACAGCGACTTTGGCAGCGGCAAGCGTGGGGCAGACACATCCGCGCATTGCCGCAGACTACCCGGATTGTGGCAGATTTGCCGGCAGCGGACTGCGCCTCAGATTGAGCCGGCGCCCAGCAGCACGGCCACGCCGAGTGCGGCAAAGATCAGCGCCGCCACGGCGTGCACGGCTCGCACGGGAATGCGATCGGCGATGCGGTGGCCCAGCAGCACGGCGGGCACGTTGGCGATCATCATGCCCAGTGTCGTGCCCAGCACCACGGGCAGCAGGGCGGCGTAGCTGGCGGCCAGGGCCACGGTGGCCACCTGAGTCTTGTCGCCCATCTCGGCCAGGAAGAAGGCAATGAAGGTGGCCATGAAGACACCGGCCCGGGCCAGTGTCGCGTCGTCCTCGTCGAACTTGTCGGGAATCAGGGTCCAGCCCGCCATGGCCAGGAACGACAGGCCCAGGAGCCAGCGCAGGGTCTGCGGGTCCAACAGCTGGGTGATCCAGGCGCCCAGGGCGCCGGCAGCGCCGTGATTGAGCAGCGTCGCCAGCAGGATGCCGAGGATGATGGGCACGGGCCGGCGAAAGCGCGAGGCCAGGATGAAGGCCAGCAACTGGGTCTTGTCGCCGATCTCGGCAAGGGCGACAACGCCCGTGGAAACAAGGAATGCGTCCAGGATGGGTGCTCGAATGCGAGGAGACAGGGGCGGCGATTATAGGCAGTGCGCCGTCGAGGAGTCCACGCGCGATCACCAGTCCAGGCGACTGCGTCGGAAGTCACGCTGGGTGCGCTGCTGCATGGCGAGCAGTTCCTGCAGGCGGCCGGGCGCACTGGCCTGATCCCCCGCACTGAGCTCCGGAGAGGCTTCCAGCACCTCCTGCGCCTGACGCACGGAGTCATCCAGCGCGATCACGGCGGCGCGAATGCGATCCCCGTGCGTCTGCCGCTGCATCTCCCACTCGCGCCACGCCGGGTTCTCGCGCCGCACCGTGCCGCACTGCTGTACCACCTGTCCTGTCGGACCCACGACATCCCGGCAGACAAAATCGCTGATATAGCGCTCGACCGGGCGATTGAGCCCCAGCGGCACGTCGTGCATGGCGAACTGGGCCAGCTGGAATTCGGTCACGGCGCGAGCGTGCAGCAAGGCGAAGCGCTCGGCCGCATCGAGCGGGCGGGGCAGCGGCGCGGCGGGGGCCAGCGGATCCGCAGCCTGGGCTGCAGTGTCGCGAGGGGTCGGCGTGGCCAGCGCTTGCGTGTAAAGCCCCTGCAGAGCCTCGATGTCGCGGATGCTGGCCAGCGCGGCGCGGCTGAGACGGTTGCCGCCAAACACCTGCTGCTTGAAGCGGCCATAGGCCAGCAATGCGTTGATGTATTCCGGGGAATTGGCGGGGTGCAGCCGCTTCTGCAGGGAAAAGGCGAGATGGGCGCGATCATCGGCCAGCTCCCAGTCACCGGCGGCCGTGTGCGTGTCAATCAGCGCCTGCAGGATGTCGACCTGCTGCGCACTGTAAAGCCCGTGACTGATGCGGGTGATGGCGAGGGCGCGTTCCTGCAATTGCGCGGCCTGCTCGTGCTGCCCCAGTTCCACGTGCAGGGCGGCGTAGTCGTTCAGCACTTCAATCAGGCCCATGTCGTAGGGGCCGCGCTCGCTCTCCAGCGCCACCAGTGACTCCTCGAAGCGCTGCAGTGCGGCACTGAGCTCGCGGGCACGCTGCGCGTCGGCAACCGGGTCAGCATCTCCCGCCTGGGCCCAGGCGGCATTGCCCAGCAGGCACAACATCAGCACGGCCATCACTCTGCACATACACCTTCACCACGCTTCATCGACTTGTGTGAGCCACTCAACGTCAGCCCCGGCAGCGGGTTCACGCTGCCCGACCCTGCGCATTTGACGCCACTGCCAGTCCACTGCACACTCCGGCTGCCGACCTCTATCCGCGAGCACGGCGTCGCAGGCATCAGACCACCAACGCGGGAACGGCGCAAGCCGGCAGGACGACGTGTGGTCATTTGCGGCAGATCAAGGCACCGGGCGTTTGCCACACGGCACGATCGGCACCACGCTGCCGCTGTTCGTGCCGGGAAAATTCAGGGTGATCGCATGGATTTCAAGGACTACTACAGCTTTCTCGGCGTTGCCCCCGATGCCGACCTCAAGACCATCAAGACGGCCTACCGCCGTCTGGCCCGCAAGTATCACCCCGACGTCAGCACCGAGAAGGAAGCCGAGAATCAGTTCAAGGATGTGGCCGAAGCCTACGAGGTGCTGTCGGACGAGAAAAAGCGCGCCGAGTACGACCAGTTGCGGCAGTACGGCAGCGCCGGTCAGCGCTTCGAACCCCCGCCCGGCTGGCAGGGCAGTGGCACGGCAGGACACAGCGATTTTTCGGACTTCTTCGAAAGCATCTTCGGCGCCGGCCGCCGTGGGGGTACGAGCCATGGTTTCCAGAGCAGCGAGGACTTCACCTCCAGCCGTGGCCGCGACATTGAGGTGGAGATGCCCCTGTTCCTTGAGGACACCTTGTCCGATGAGCCGCGGCCGCTGCAATACAGCATGCCGCATTACGGCGAGCAAGGGCGCCTGCCGGACATCCGCAAGACCTTGGGCGTGAGGCTGCCGCCCGGCGTGGCGGACGGCGATCGCATCCGGCTCAAGGGTCAGGGCGGTCCCGGCTTCGGCAATGGCCAGCCGGGCGATCTCTACCTGCACATTCGCCTGGTGCCGCACCCGCTGTTCGATGTCACGGGCCACGATCTGAGCCTCACGGTGCCGGTGGCTCCCTGGGAAGCTGCGCTGGGGGCACGCATCACGCTGCCCACACTGACAGGAAAAATCACGCTGACCATCGCGCCGGGCAGCCAGAATGGCCAGCGCCTGCGCATCAAGGGCAAGGGTCTGCGCACGCGCACCGGGGCCGGGGATCTCTACGCCATCCTGCGCATCGAGATGCCCGCCGGCGGCACGGCCGAGGCGAAACGCCTGTGGCAGTCACTGGCCGACACCGCCGGGTTCAATCCACGCAAGCACTGGGAGGTCTGAGATGCAGACAGAGAATTTCGCCAGCCTGTCCCTGCACGATACCTGCCATGCGCTGGGCATCCCCGCGGACCAGATCATCGAGATCGTCGCCCTGGGCATCGTCGCGCCTGCCGGCGGTTCTCCGGACACCTGGGAGTTCGACCTGCACATGCTCAGCACGGCGCGGCGCGCCCAGCGCCTGCAGCGTGATCTGCACCTGGACTGGGAAGCCGTCGCCCTGGTGCTCGACCTGCTGCACGAGCGCGAACGGTTGCAGCAGGAGAACGCCCTGTTGCACCGCCAATTGCAGCGTCTGCTGGGAGACTGAGGCGCCGTGGGCATCGAGATCGAGCGCAAGTTCCTGGTGCATGCCGAGCGCCTGCCCCCACTGCCGCCCGGCGAGCGCATCGTGCAGGGCTATGTCCCGACCCTCAATCGCGTCAGCGTGCGGGTGCGCCTGCGCGGCAAGCGCGCCTGGCTCACACTGAAGGGCCCTACCACGGGGATTCGCCGCAGCGAATTCGAGTACGAGATCCCCATGGCCGATGCCGAGGCGATGCTGGCAGAACTGTGCCAGGGCGGCGTCATCGACAAGACCCGTCACGAGATTCTGCACGCCGGTCAACGCTGGGAGCTGGACGTGTTCGCCGGAGCCAACGCCGGCCTGCTGCTCGCGGAACTGGAACTTGCCAGTGAGGACGCGCAGTTCGCGCGGCCCGACTGGGCTGCCGAGGAGGTCAGCGCGGACCTGCGCTATTCCAATCAGGCCTTGATGCGGACGCCCTGGACCACGTGGCCGCGCTGACGTCACCAAACTGCCACACTGCCTTCACATTCGCGTCATCCACACCCGGCAGACTGCTGCGCAAACGAGCCATAGAGGTGACTGGAATGAACGTTGCTGCAAAGACTCGCCCGCCGCATCACCCCCTGCGCTACCGCTCCATCTTTCTGTCCGACATCCATCTGGGTTTCAAAGGCTGCCAGGCCGACTTCCTCCTCGACTTTCTCAATGCCACGGACTCCGACACCCTGTACCTGGTGGGCGACATTTTCGACGGCTGGGAAATGAAGAAGAAGTCCTACTGGCCGGCCTCGCACCAGAAGGTCGTCAATGCCATCCTGCGCAAGGCCGCAGCCGGCACTCGAGTGGTCTACACCCCCGGCAATCACGACGAGAGCGCCCGCCACTACTGCGACCACCGCTTCGACAACATCGAAATCCGTGACACCGCCGTACACGAAACGGCCGATGGCCGTCGGCTGCTGGTGCTGCACGGCGACCAGTTCGATGCCATCGTGCAGTGCAGCCCCTGGCTGTCGAAGGTAGGCAGCACCCTCTACGGACACCTGCTGCGCCTCAACCGACTGATCAATTTCCTGCGCTCGCTGCTGGGCCTGCCCTACTGGTCCATCGCCGCTCATCTCAAGCACAAGGTCAAGAACGTCACGAGCTACATCGGGCGCTTCGAAGAAGCCGTGGTGAACTCGGCGCGGGCGCAGAAGGTGAACGGCGTGGTGTGCGGCCATATTCACAAGGCCGAAATCGCCCGCTTCGGCGACACGCTCTACTGCAACACAGGCGACTGGGTGGAGAGCTGCACCGCCATGGTGGAGGGCCACAACGGCGAGCTGCAGATCCTGCGCTGGACGGAACAGGCGCACGGTTATCGCGACGAACTTTTGCTGGCAGGTCGTTGACTGACAGGTATACTGGCGCCGACGCTCCGCCATCGACCAAGTGAGAACAACAAGAATGAATACGACTTTCCGCTCGCTGTTTGCCACAACGCTGCTCGCCGGTGCAGCTGCACTGTCTTTTTCTCCAGCCATCGCTCAGAACGAAGTCATCCTCGGCCCCGTCGGCCCCAGCCCGTATGACATCATCCCGGCCTGGCACAAACCCTTTCAGGAACCTGGCTTTGCCTTCGGCGGCAATTCCGGCGTCTTCGCTGAATCGCCCGACCGCATCCTGATTGCCATGCGTGGCGAGGCCCGCCTGCCCCAGCCCGTGCCCCCCGAGTATGCCGGCTATGCGGGCTCCATCGGCATCAATGTGCTGCAGGCCACCGAGCTGCGCACCTGGCGCAACTGCCTGTATGCGCTGGACGGCGACGGCAATCTCATCGAGAACTGGACGCAGTGGGACGTGCTGTGTGCCGACTCCGACGGCCCCGGCCCGCACCGCCTGCGCATCAGCCCCTATGACCCGGAGAAGCGCGTCTGGGTGATCAACGAAACCTTCCACACCATCTACGTGTTCAGCAATGACGGCAGCGAGCTGCTCATGACTCTGGGCGAGAAAGGCGTGCCGGGCTGGGACGAGACCCACTTCGGGCGCCCGCAGGACGTGGCTTTCCTGCCCGATGGCCGCGTACTGGTGGCCGACGGTCTGGACAATCACCGCGTGGTGATCCTGGACAAGGACGCGAAATACATCGGCGAGTTCGGCGGCTTCGGCACCGAGCCCGGTCAGTTCAACGGCGTGCACTCGGTCGCGGCCGGCCCGAACAACATGATCTATGCCCTGGACCGCTCCGGCGGTCGCATCAACACCTACCGCCTGACCGATGACCCGGCCGTGATCGAGCATGTGGACACCTGGGACGGTTTCAGCCTGCCGCTGGACATGATCGTGAACGAGGATTCACTGTGGATTACCGACCTGAATCCACTGCGCTTCGTGAAGCTGGATTTCAACGGTGAGCGCCAGTATTCCTGGATCGTCGAGCGCGAAGGCCCGACAGGTTTCCTGGAAGTGCATGCCTTCACGGTGGATTCCGAGATGAATCTGTACGGCGGCGACAACCAGTTCGGCCGCACGCAGAAGATGGTGCCCAGGCCGGGCGTTGACCCGGCCCTGCTGATCAAGCAACCGTGGTATCAGCGCTGAGCTTGTGCTTCCAGCTCAGGCGATGGAAATCGAAGTCCAGTTCCAGCGTCGGCTTGACCACGCGGAAGTAGGGTGACAGATCGAAGTCGCGGGGCACGTAGTGCGTGTGATGGCGGTGTTCGAAGTGCCGCTCCTGCGAATCAAGCGCCCGGTTCAGCTTCGGCAGAATCGGGTAATCGATGGATTGAAAGGCCTGGGCGATGAGCGTGGAGCAGATCGCCCGGGTCGGCTCCCCACTCCCCAGGCTCAGCAGCTGCCGCCGGTAACGTGTCGGCACTGCCGGGTTCTGAATCAGGTAACGCATCAGATCGATGATGTTCTTCAGGTCGTAGCGATAGCCCAGTCGCTCTTCCACGAAGCGCAGCAGCCGCCTCGTCTCACTCTCTGTCAGCCCCACCGGACGACAGATCCGCACATTGTATTTTTCATACTTGTTGAGCGGGACCAGTGTCACCCCTTCCGTCAGATCGGCTTCGACCAGCGCGGGCATGTCGGCCGACTTGTCGACAGCGCCCACATACAGACAGGCGTGTGACCATGTGGACTGTGTGAGGTATTTGATGGCCGTGCTGATGCGGCTGTTGCCGTCCACCAGCAGAATGTCACCGGGCTGGATCACTTGCAGGATGCGATCGATCGGCGTGGTGTCATGCTGCTGGTAGTCAGGGCGCGGCTTGCTCAGATAGCCCGCGAGCGCACGGCCAAGGGTACGGGTGATTTTCAGCATTGTCAGATTCCGTGCTGCGAATGACACCCAACAACATACCCGAAGGCCGGAGAAAATGCAGGTATACTCCGGCCGAACCGACGACGGAGAAACTCTCCATGAGCATCGACTGCACACGTTTCTTCATCAACGGTGAATGGCGCGCGATGCCAGCACGGCCGCAGCATCGGCACCTCTCACCTGCCAGCGGCAGCCCCTGCGCAAGCGTCGCGCTGGGCAAGGCAGCCGACGCCGACGAGGCCGTGCAGGCCGCGCACGCTGCCTTCCCCGCGTATGCGCAGACGAGTGTCGCCGAGCGTCTGGAGTTTCTGGACCGCCTCATCGCCGGCATGCACGCACGTGCCCAGGACCTGGCGCAGGCCGTCACACTGGAAATGGGCGCGCCGATTGCCTTTGCGCGCAGCGCCCATGTCGGCAGCGCTCTGGCGCACTTCGTCACGGCACGACGCATTCTGCAGGACTACTCCTTCGAAACCTGGCGCGGCACCACGGGCATCCAGCGCGAGGCCATCGGCGTGTGCGCCCTCATCACGCCGTGGAACTGGCCGCTGCATCAGATCGCCTGCAAGCTCGCGCCGGCTCTGGCCGCAGGCTGCACCCTGGTGCTCAAGCCCAGCGAACTGGCGCCAGTGAGCGCAGACCTGCTGGCGCAGATCGTGGCCGAGGCCGCTCTGCCCGCCGGGGTCTTCAATCTCGTGCACGGCGACGGCCCCACGGTCGGCGCCGCGCTGGCCGCCCATCCTCTGGTCGACATGGTGTCCTTTACCGGGTCCACCCGGGCCGGGCGCGCGGTGGCCCATGCGGCGGCCGACACCATCAAGCGCGTCACCCTGGAGCTGGGCGGCAAGTCGCCCAATCTGCTGCTGGACGACGCCGACTTCGGCCGCGCCGTCACCGTTGGCGTGCACGCCTGCTTCAGCAATGCCGGACAGTCCTGCAATGCCCCCACCCGCATGCTGGTGCCCCGGACGCGCCTGGCCGAGGTCATCCCGCTTGCACAGCAGGCCGCCGCCCGCGTGCAGCCGGGCGACCCGGCGCTGGAGAGCACACGGCTCGGGCCGCTGGTGAGCGCGGCGCAATACGAGCGAGTACAGGCACTGATTCAGACGGGTATCGACGAAGGCGCGACCCTCGTCTGTGGCGGCCTGGGCAAGCCGGCAGGGCTGGAAGCGGGCAGCTATGTGCGCCCGACGATCTTCGCGAATGTGCACAATCAGATGCGCATTGCCCGCGAGGAGATCTTCGGGCCGGTGCTCTGCATTCTGAGCTATCGGGATGAGGACGAAGCCGTGGCCCTGGCCAACGACAGCGACTACGGGCTGTCGGGACAGGTCTGGGGAGAGTTCGAACAAGCCCGCCGGGTGGCCCGTCGACTGCGTACCGGCATGGTTCACATCAACGGGGCGGGCATGGATTTCAATGCGCCGTTCGGCGGCTACCGGCAATCGGGCAATGGCCGCGAGTGGGGCGTGGCAGGTTTCGAGGAATACCTCGAAACCAAGGCCCTGCTCGGCGACCGTGCGTAATGCTCAGTGGTGGTGATGGTCGCCGTGGACATGCACGTGCCCGTGGTCGATCTCCTCTTCGGTGGCGTCGCGGATGCTGACGACTTCGACATCGAAATACAGGGTCTGCCCCGCCATTTCGTGATTGCCGTCGATGGTCACCTTGTCGCCGTCCACCGCCTTCACGGTGATGTGCTGGTGGCCGTGTTCGCCCTGGGCGGTGAACACCATGCCCGGCTCGATGTGATCGACGCCGCGGAACATGGATTTGTCGATGCTGTGAATCAGATCAGGGTCCACTTCGCCATAGGCCAGCCCCGGGGGAATGACGGCCTTGAAAGCGTCGCCTACTTTCTTGCCGAGCAATTCGTTCTCCAGCCCCTGAATCAGGCCGTGAGTGCCATGCAGATACATGAGCGGTTCGCCGTCCGCAGAGGTGTCGAGCACTTCGCCTTCCGCGTTCTTGAGGGTGTAATGGATTTCTACTACGGAATGCTTGCCGATGGCTGCTGTCATGTCGGGGTCCTGACGGGTGATTGAATGAATTTTACGGGGGCATTATTCAGCAAAGAGGCAGCGGGGGAAAGTCTGTCGCTTGCCCTGCAGAGGCCCACGCTCCCTTGAAAGACGTGACCTCTGGCACCAAGTGTCACATCCATCCGGGAGGGCACGCAAAATCTTCTGTGCTATAGTCCCCGGGCTTTCAAGAAACCCAACCACAAGGGAGTCACATCAACGTGAACAAGCAGAGAGTACTCAACAAGCCCACTACTTCCGCATGGCATGGCGTTGCACCGCGACTTCTTGCCTTGTCTTGTGCTGTCGGTCTCGCCGCGTTCAGCGGCCAGGGCGCTCTGGCCCAGTCTGGCGGTTCCGCCGCGGACATTGAAGAGATCATGGTGACTTCCTCCACGCGCCGTCCCGAGTCACTGGCCACCGTGAACGCCAGTGTGGCCGTCATGTCAGCGGAAGAACTGCGGCTGATTTCCCATCAGCACATTCAAGAGGCCGCCAACCGTCTGGCCGGCGTGAACATCAACCGCAACAACGGCCAGGAGAGCCTGACCTCCATCCGCTCTCCCGTATTGACGGGAGCCGGGGCCTGTGGCGCCTTCCTGCTGGCCGAGCAAGGCATTCCCCTGCGCGCCGCGGGTTTCTGCAATGTGAACGAACTGTTCGATGCCAACAGCGAGAACGCCGAACGCATCGAAGTCATTCGTGGACCAGCGACTGCCTATTACGGCTCGAACGCCGTGCACGGCATGATCAACGTGGTATTGCCCAACCCCCGTGATGGGGGCGATGTCACCCTCGAGGCCGGTCCGCGCGGCACCAAGCGCGCGAACTTCACACTCGGTCACGACTACGGCAACTTCAAGCACATGATCCTCGCCAACGGCACACGCGAGGAAGGCTTCCGCGATGACAGTGGCTACGACCAGCAGAAGCTGTCCTGGCGCTACCAGTACACCACAGCCGGCGGCTATGCCCTGGACGGCGGCTTCACTGTCACCAACCTGAACCAGGAAACGGCTGGCTATGTGGAAGGCAAGGACAATTACAAGAACAAGGCATTGTGGGACACCAACCCCAATCCTGAAGCCTACCGCGACAGCCAGAGCATGCGGGTGTGGACCAGCGTCAGCAAGGAGTTCGACAACGGCTGGGAAATCGTGGCTACGCCTTACTACCGCAAGGCCGATCTGAACTTCATCCAGCACTTCCTGCCCGGTCTGCCCACCGAGGACAACCAGCACAGCAGCGTCGGTCTGCAGTTCGGCAGCTACAAAGACCTGAGCGAAGACACCATGATCTCCTTCGGCATGGACGTCGAAGCCACCGAGGGCAGCCTGCTGCAGCAGCAGCGTTTTCCCACCGTGGGCGCAGCAGCGCTGGTGGCACAGACTCCAGTGGGCAAGCATTATGACTACGATGTGGATGCCACTCAGCTGGCACCTTTCGTGCACATGGAGCACTACTGGGACAATGGCTTCGACATCTCTCTCGGCCTGCGCTATGAGCGCATGGAATACGACTACGACAACAGGATGCTCACGGGGCGAACCAGGGACAACGGGGTCGCCTGTGGTTTCGGCGGCTGCCGCTACAACCGTCCTGCCGATCGCAGCGACACCTTCGCGAACTGGGCGCCCAAGCTGGGCATCCGCTACCAGATCAATGACACCCACAACGCTGCGCTGCGCGTGAACAAGGGCTACCGGGCCCCTCAGGCGACGGAGCTGTATCGCCTGCAGAACACACAGAGCGTGGCCGATCTGGATTCTGTGGAAATCGACAGCATCGAGCTGGGCCTGGAAGGCGCGGCGAATGCCTGGGAATACCAGGTCACCGCCTACTACATGGACAAGGACAACGAGATCATCACCGACAGCGCCCGCATCAACCTGAACAACAGCCACACCAAACACCGTGGTCTGGAACTCAGCGGTGCCTACGCGCTGACCGAGACGCTGCGTCTGTCCGGCGCCTACAACTTTGCCCGTCACACGTACGAGAACGATGAGTTTTCCGGCGGTGTGAATATCAATGGCAACGATGTAGACACGGCACCTCGCCGCTTCGGCAGCGTGCAGCTGCAGTGGCAGGCCACGCCGACCGTGTTTGCCGAATTGGAATGGGTGAATTCCGGGGCCTATTACAGCAACCCCGAAAACCTGAATCGCTACGACGGGCACGACCTGCTGAATCTGCGTGCGCGCTGGCAGGCCACTTCCGATCTGACCTTCGCGGCCAACATCCTCAACCTGACGGACGAGATGTATGCCGAGCGTGCCGACTTCGCCTTCGGGCGTGATCGCTACTTCACAGGCGAGCCGCTGCGTGCCTTCGTGTCCGTGAACTGGCGCTTCAACTAAGCCGTTTGCGGGCCCGTGTCTGACCACGGATGCTCCGTCACAAGGATGCCCGCCTTGACACAATCGAGGCGGGCATTTGTGCCAGTTGTCCCCGCAGACGCTGCGATGAGAGACGCGTGCATGCGCCGCCGCAGCAGCGCACGATTGGCGGTGTGGGACGACATCACCCTCCTGACAATTGATGTAGTCCGACTTCGTGGCAAAGTTCCTGAAGCTGCGAAGGTTTACAGTCTCGCGAGTATGGCGTCGGCCGCGCTTTCGACGATGCCGCCTGCAGGCTCCACCGCCAGATGGCTGACCACACCGTTGTCGACGATCATGGCGTAGCGCTTGCTGCGTGTGCCCATGCCGAAGCCGCTGGCATCCAGCTCCAGACCGACGGCCTTGGTGAAGCTGCCGTTGCCATCGCCCACCATCAGGATTTCCTCGGCATTTTGCGACTTGCCCCAGGCGTCCATGACGAAGGCATCGTTCACCGACACACAGACAATGGTGTCCACGCCCTTGGCCTTGATCTGGTCGGCCAGCACGACATAGCCCGGCAGATGGGTGACGCTGCAGCCGGGAGTAAAGGCACCTGGCACCGCGAACAGCACCACCTTCTTGCCGGCGAATAGGGCGTCGGTGCTGATATCGGTGGGGCCTTTCTCGCCCATGATCTTGAGGGTGGTAGCGGGAATCTTGTCGCCGACTGCGATGCTCATCGTAAGGTCTCCATAGGAAATGACGGGAATGTCCGGGCGGGCCTGCTTCTGTGCTGACGCCGGCACCTTGCTGGTACTCTTTGGGGCTCGCTGCGGCGATGGTAGCAAACTTTCCCCTCGCCAGGGCAAGCCTCAATCGGAGGAGGTGTCAGCCGTGGTGAGCAGCACCGATTCGATCCAGGCAAGGTGTGCAGACACGCGTTCGTAGATGCCCACGGCGCCATACAGGCCTTGCACTGGCGGCAAGCCTGCGAGAGCCGAGGCGGCCGCCGGACTGGCCACTTCCCCCACCGCGATGCCCGCCAGCGACCAGCCATCGTCAGTCTGCAACAAGGCCGGCCCGCCGCTGTCGCCCAGCCCGGGGAGGCCTTCGAGTTCTACGGCCGTGCTGCCGGGCAGGCGCGGATCATCGAAGGTGAGACGCAGCCGCTGGGCCGCCACCGAAACGATGTTGTGTGCCAGGCGAAAGCGGCCATCGTCCTGGGTGATGCCCGTGGTGCCGATGCCGAAATAGCCCCAGCCGAGCAAGGTGACTTCGCGGTCCTGCTCGTCACTGCCGCGATACAGAGGCACCGGGCGTGGCAGGGCAATCGGCTCGGCAAATCGAAGAAGCGCCATGTCTACCTCGCGCGAGGCCAATTGCGGATGGTCACGAAACTGGTAGTCGGGGTGCATCTGCACATGATCGATGCCCTGCAGCGTGCCGGCGATCTGCACCACGTACTCGCCCTGCGAAGCGATATGGCGCTGCAGGCCGGTCTCCTCGACACAATGCGCAGCGGTCAGCGCCCAGCGCGGGTCGATCAGTGTGGCCACACAGACCTTGCGCTGGGAACGCTGCTCCAGCCAGAACACAGCGGGGAACTGCGCCTCGCTGGCTGCGTGTCGGGAGTATCCGGTATCATGCCGGATGACAATTGCCTGAGCGCCGGGCAGCAGCAGGGCCACCGACAAGCAGAGCAATGACAGCATCAGGAAGGCCAGGGCGCGGGACTTTTGCATGTTCAGACAGCCATCGAAGACAGGTGACGTTTCATGAGTGATTCACAGGACAATGCGCCGCAGGAGCGCCAGTACGAACAGACTGGCTTGTACCCGCCCGGCGAAAAACCCTTTCGCGTGCTGGCCCTGATGGGCTGGCTGGCTGGCGTGGTAGTGTTCATCGCGATTTCCGCCGTGGTGCTCGACCGACTGCTGATTCCGTCCTGAGTCAGCGTCGCAGCCGTCGGGCCACGCGCAGGTTCGGCCGCTCGCGCTTGCTGCTGGCCATCTTGTAGAGGGTATAGAGACGCCAGACCATCACCAGTGTGGCGACCACCACGAAGGCCAGAATACTGGCAATGAGCCATTGTTCCTTGGTCCAGTTTGCCGTCGCAAGCCATTGTTCCAACATCTTGTTTCCCCCCTGGCCCGCTCAGCGGGCTGCGCATTGTGAGCCTGCGGCCGGGCCAAGGCCAGCTCAGGCGTTCTCGTCCATCAGCCGGTGCAGCGCCGCCTCGATGTCCTGCAGGCGCTGCAGCGGGTCCTGCAGTTCCAGCAGCGCCTGCTTCTGTTCCGAAGGCAGCGGAATCAACTCGCTCAGCCGCCAGCCCAGTTCCCGCGCGTCATCGTAATTGATCTGCATGTCGAGCCGGGTGATCACCGGATGGCTCACCAGCTGTTCCAGCAGACTGACAAGCACCTCGTGGTCCGGACTAACGGGCACTGGCGGCTCTCCGACGTGGTCAGCGGCACAGCGTGCCACGTGTCCCACCAGCAGCTGATCGCTCTCGACACGACAGTCCAGCACCTCGAACTTGCAACGCGCCTCCACCGTCAGCCCGAGCAGGCCGTTGGGCAGCTGATCCCAGTCGACGATCTGCACGAAGGTGCCCACACGGTGCACCTGTTGCTGCGTGCCGGCGCGGGCCACTTCCTCGCCCTCACGCAGCAGACAGATGCCGAAACCGGTGCCCGCCCGCATCGCGCGGCGAATCATGTCCAGATAGCGCTGCTCGAAGATCTGCAGTGGCAGGCGACCCTTGGGAAACAGCACCGACTTGAGCGGAAACAGGGGCAGTACCCCGCTCTGCGTAGCCTCGGTAAAGGGGGGCAGATCGAACACGTTGTCCGAAAGTTCAGTCATGGCAGAAGCTCCGCAGGAATTTCACTCGGCACCGCGCTCGGCCAGGGCCTGCAGCAGACGCTGATGAATGCCGCCGAAGCCACCATTGCTCATGATCACGATGTCGTCCCCGGCACGCGCCTGCGCGATCAACATCTGCAGCAACCCATCGATGCTGGTGGCCACCTGTGCCGGCATGGGACTGGATTCCACCACCGAGGCGAGATCCAGCTGCACCGTGCCGGCGTCGAACCACAACGTGAGATCGGCATGGCGACAGGCCTGGCCCAGCACTGACTGATGCGTGCCCATCTTCATGGTATTGGAACGCGGTTCGATGACGGCGATCAGGCGACCCGTGCGACCGGCACTGCGGAACTTCTCGCGCAGTCCGCCCAGGGTGGTGTCGATGGCCGTGGGGTGGTGAGCGAAATCGTCAAACACCCGCACACCGCCGATCTCCCCAAGCAATTCCTGACGCCGCTTCACCCCCTCGAAACTCGCCAGCGCTGCACAGGCCACGCCAATGTCCACGCCGGCATGATGCGCAGCGGCCACCGCCGCCAGCGCATTGCGCACATTGTGCAGGCCGCTCAGCTGCCAGCGCACAGTGAAGAGAGGCGCGGCAATGCCGGCAGTGACTTTGCCCAGCTCGAAGGCACTGCCATCGGCAGCGAGCGGTCGCACATGCCAGGCAATCGACTCGTCCGCATGGGTCGGCACGCTCGCTGCGCCGTCGAGCAACTCCAGCGCCTGGCGCTGACTCCAGCAGCCCTGGGCCAGCACGGCGGCCAGATTGGCGTCGTCGCGCGGCGCAAGAATGAGCCCACTGCCGGGAATGATGCGCACAAGATGGTGGAACTGGCGCTGTATGGCGGCGAGGTCGGGAAAGATGTCGCCGTGATCGAATTCCAGATTGTTGAGGATCGCGGTGCGCGGCGAGTAGTGCACGAACTTGGAACGCTTGTCAAAGAATGCGCTGTCGTATTCATCGGCCTCGACGACGAAAAAAGCAGAGTCCCCCAGGTCGGCAGAGGCCGGGAAATTGCGTGCCACGCCACCGATGAGATAACCAGGCTTGAGACCGGCCTCGCGCAGGATCCACGCCAGCATGGCACTGGTAGTGGTCTTGCCATGGGTGCCCGCCACTGCCATGACCCAGCGGCCGCGCAACACGAAGCGTGCCAGCCACTCAGGCCCGGAACAGTAGTCCAGCCCCTGCTCCAGCGTGTATTCCACCGCGGGATTGCCGCGCGACATGGCATTGCCGATGACCACGAGATCCGGATGTGGCTGCAGATGGCTGGCAGAAAAGCCCTGCTGCAGAGTGATGCCCTGAGCCTCCAGTTGCGTGCTCATCGGCGGATAGACATTGGCATCGGATCCGCTCACGGTATGCCCGAGCTGTTTGGCGAGCACCGCCAGGCTGCCCATGAAGGTGCCGCAGATGCCGAGAATGTGGATATGCATGCTGTGTTTTCCCTGTTGTCGTCGGGGTCTTCGCTCCCGCGCGTGGCGGCCGCGCGGCGCTGAAACCGGCCCGGATTGTCTCAGAATAGTGCGTCCAGTAACATCCGCGACTGTCGCCCCTGCCCGCCGCGCCAGCGCAAGGCTGCCATGTCCCACGCGTCCCTCTGGAATCACTCGCTCCGCGTCTACCGCCTGCCTGCGGTCAGCGCAACCTGCCTGCGCCTGCAGAACGAGCATGGCCTCGACGTCAATCTGCTGCTGTTTGCCCTCTGGTATGGCCGGCAT
>Ga0255210_1000175_pt1 | contig 29570 bp, 27 predicted proteins | sample Miss_Yuk_RepA_8d_FD_188422 | JGI IMG/M metagenome (GOLD analysis project Ga0255210, IMG submission 188422) | Freshwater microbial communities from Mississippi River, Louisiana, United States - Miss_Yuk_RepA_8d | ecosystem: Environmental > Aquatic > Freshwater > River | place: USA: Louisiana...
GGCAGGGTTGGTGGCAGGGTCACTGACAGTGTTGGCGGCGGGGTCAGTCACAGGGTTGGCGGGGTCATTTACAGTAGTATTTGTATCGTTCACCGCAGAAGCAGCAGCCGCACTAGCAGCCGCACTAGCAGCCGCACTAGCAGCAGCCGCACTAGCAGCCGCACTAGCAGCCGCACTAGCAGCATGAGCACCACCTATCATTTTCTCTCGGCGCTGTTTCCGCTGCCGAAGACGTTTCATATTTTGATATCGTTCTTTGAGATATGATAAAACAGGCAATGGGATATAACGCTTCAGTGTCTTATTCAACACATTCTTCAGTTTCAACGGATACGATGTATTATTATCGTTGTCGGTCGCAATTTCCGCACGACTTCGTCTAAATGTTGACGCCTTACGTCTCATTGATTTTCGTGCTTTTTTCCATTTTCGCACACTTTGTTGTTGTTGTTTCCGAATCTTTCGTATCTTATTTCGTGTTAGTTTCATACGATTCCATATACATAAAATATATATAATATTATATATACAAAGACATTACGAACACTCAAATAATAATCACAGCCATATTCCAAAATGTCTTCAAAAGGAAAATCAAACCGTGATGCACCAGTGAATCTAACGTCAGATGTTATGCGAAAAGAAGACCGTTCGTGTTCATCTACTTGTAATTTTTCATACCAATACAATACTAGCACGTGTAATGTATTCCATAAAGGAACTCACTTGCGCATTCCATATGACAGTGGTAGCGGTGGAATATATCCAGCAAGATATAACGGAGTAGATTATAAAGTAGAGCATATTCATATTCACCAACCGTCGCTTCATCGTTACGATGGCGCTCTCGCCGATGCAGAATTGCTCGCATATCATTCTAGCGCGGACGGACGCAATCTCATCGTATCCATTCCTATTAATGTTGGAAATGGCGCTGGAAAGCAGAGTTCAGATATTATGAATACAATTTTGCAAAATCTGCCAAGTCGTTCAAGCAGTGGAGGAAAATATATTTCTGACGTCAACAATTTCAATTTAGGAAACCTTATTCCAAAAGAGGGATTTTTCACTTATGTAGGCAAACATTTATTACCGCAACACACGGGTGTATACAATTATATTGTCTATCATAAAAAAGATGCAATTCTTGTATTTCGGGATTCTATTGCAAGTCTTATTGACCCTACACGAGATACAGCGATTCAAAAAACAGGCCCAATTAGTGAAAATGCAATGCCACGAAATATGTATTATTATAATAAACACGGCGCAAATAAAGCGAAAGGAAACGGTGATATCTATATCAAGTGTAATCCAACCGGTGAAGATGGCACAGTTTTATATCAGCAATCTGCCAATAATGGCGAACTCGGTAGTTTGGCAGAACTAGACTTGAGCAAATTTGGTTTAAACTGGGAGACACTATTACAACACGACATATTTCGCACTCTTATTGGAACAATGTTCGGATTAGTAATCGCAGCTATCCTATTTTATATGTTTCGCTTCATATTCAACCGTATTGGCAATCGTGTCAGTGCATCAGGTGTGGTTGTAGGACAACGGGGTGGTAGCGGCAGCATCGGCGGCAGCATCAGCAGAAGATGAAGTATATAACAATGTGTATTGATTATGATACACATTGTCGGTAAATACGCAAAACAACATCGTGTTGTGATTATTCTAAATTACACCTTGATAGTCAGGTTCTACAGCACCATATAAGTTACCAAGAACTGGCTGGAATGAAAACCCGTCGCTAATACCACTTCTCTCGTCATTAGGTGATATGACTACAAGATTATCCACGAGTTCTTCTTCTAATGTTTTAGTTGGCTCAGGGTTCATTGCGGTCATAACTTCTTGTTTTTTACTTTCAGTGGGTGAAAAGGTTTCAATACCGTATACACCAGTTACACGGCTTGCCCTACGAATAAATTCGTAAGCTGCCAAAAACCCTAAAATACCAACTACTGGATTCGTGCTTAAGAATAGTGTGATGGCAAGAATAACAATAATGACTTGTCCGGTGACGCTTTCAGCATATTGAGCCAACGCAGGAGGAACCGACGGCGTAAAAACAATATATAATATCAGCAGGACGAAAATAACCATTTCGTGTTGCTTTTCTTGACGCATTAATGTCCGAAACGTATCCATTGTATTAAAGTGTTATTACTATTATATGATATATTATTCTAAAACTAACCTCAATAGAATTGAAATCTCTCGGATTCAATTCTTGATATCTACATCTACAACACCCGCTACCTGATTTTATTATGTCTTCACTAGTGCCTACACCACCCGTATCGTATTTCGGCCCCCGTGGATATACGCTACTCAAAGAATGTATGGACGCCGCAGATATTGCATTACTGAGAGATGAACTCACAGTTGGAGCATATGTCCCTAAAGCACCAGTTCAACCTCCTAAATTCCCGATATACCGCGAATGTTCTAAAAAGATATATATCCCGCGATTTTATGGAACTAAGATATACGGTTTTCCAGAAGAATCGCGAATCCCCCCAGGTCTTCCTGTATCCGAATCTCTCGTATTCTCTGGTGAAATGAGAGAATACCAGAATATCATCGTAGACAAATATATTCATCAAGTTACCAAAGAGGACAATATGGGGATGGGTGGTGGCGGGCTTCTTGATGTAGACCCAGGGAAAGGAAAGACAGTGATGGCTCTAAATATTATATCGCGTCTTCGTATGAAAGCTCTCGTCATTGTCCATAAAAGTTTCCTTTTGAATCAATGGATTGAGAGAATTCAGCAATTCTTACCAGCTGCCAGAGTCGGAATGATTCAAGGACAAATCGTGGATATAGACGACAAAGACATTGTTATTGGAATGCTGCAATCTCTTTCAATGAAAGATTATCCGAGAGATATGTTCAACACATTTGGACTCTCTGTATATGACGAGTGTCATCATATGTCCGCTGAAGTATTCTGCCGTTGTATGATGAAGGTTGTCACGAAATATACACTCGGACTCTCCGGAACAATGGTGCGAAAAGATGGTCTTACAAAAGTATTCAAATATTTTCTAGGCGACGTTGTTCATAAAGAGAAGAACGATACGACGTCCCACGCGGTGGTGGTGAAAGGCATACAATATAAAGTGGATGACCCCGAATTTAATGAAACCGAATACGATTATCGTGGCAATCCCAAATTTAGCACAATGATATCTAAAGTATGTAATTATAATCGGCGTAGTGAGTTCATCCTGGATGTTTTACAAAATGAACTGACAACCAATCCCGACCAACAAATTATGATATTGGCGCACAATCGGTCGCTTCTTGAATATTTCCACGACGCGATTGAACACCGGAAAATCGCGTCAGTAGGGTATTATGTTGGCGGAATGAAAGAAGCCGCGCTAAAATTGAGTGAAAGCAAGAAAGTCATCATTGCGACATATGCGATGGCATCGGAAGGGCTGGATATCAAAACGCTCACAACGCTAATAATGGCATCACCCAAGACCGATGTATGTCAGTCGGTTGGACGAATTCTTCGCGTAAAACACGCTGCACCTCTCGTGATTGATATTATTGACCCGCAAGACGTATTTCGCAGCCAATGGCTAAAACGTCAAACATACTACATTAAACAAAAATATCGTATTATAATAACGGATTCGGATGGGTATTATAAAAACAAATGGACGGTGAAATATGAGCCGAAAACTGCAGCGAACACTATTGCAGCATCATCTTCCTCTATTGCCGACGCGGATATCATTGAAATTGACGAAGAGACTGGTGTTCTCTCGGTAACAACAGAAACAAGTGCAAAATCAAAAATGAAATCAACCATACCAAAAATGAACGGGAAGTGTCTCTTTCAGTTGACGGAATAAAAAGATGATGATGATGATGTAAAATAGGGAAGAGTATTACACTGGATGGCAACTGTTATATGCCGTATAAGGCGCTGGATTTGCCAACATCGTCGTTCTAGGAGATACATCGGTTCCTGCACCCGCAATAGAATATGCGGCGTTACCCCCATTTTGTCCGAAACGCCGACCAGCGCGACGAGAACGAGATAAGCGATGTTTTTTGCGATACGACGACGACGACGACGACGACGACGACCTATTTTTCATATGCCGATGACAACACGAACGACAACGAGTCATATGTCGTCGTCCACCAACTCCGGTGATAATATCGCACTTATGTTTTTTACTGTTATTCTTTGTTTTACGATGAACACGTCTTCGTCGTCCACCACCACCACGCGTCACCGAGTTATACCCAACAGTAACCGGTGCATACGACCCACGAGCATATGCACTATCCGCATTTCCACCATCAAACGAATGAAATTGGCTCATTCCTCCACCCCCTTGAACGAATGCGCGACCCGCTTGTCCGGTATACATGTTACCAGTTGCACCATTTTGAGAGGGAATATCTCTGCTAGACAATGCGATTCCAGCATTATGTTCAGCCAATGGATTTGAATTCAGAAACATTGTATTCTATAATAAAGTGATATTCTATTATAGAATGATATTATTGTTATTATGACCGATAATTCTTATTTGTGCGTCTGCGGCAGAATGCACGTTTGGTTCCACGAGCATATTTACAACTAGTCTTCCATTTCAAACTGTTGCATTTTTTCTGGCTTTTTGAACGGCAAGGAGAGGAATGTAAACGCGCTAGATATTTCTTTTTGTCGCGAAAAATAAAAGGCTTAATTTTTCGGATTTTCTGACCACTGATAGGTGCAGACGGTTGAAGATTCATATGCTCTCCTGAAAGACGAATTTTTCTATTCTTTCTAGATGCATCCCCGCCAGATAGCGGTTCTTGTGAAATAGTTTCAGATGACACAGACATTGTATATACATACAAGTAATACAATAAATATCTATAATGGGTGATCTATGATTTGGCCAAGTATCAAATGCAAATCGGTGCATTGTTGCGACGACTGCGACGACAGCGACATTTTCCTTTCCGAAAGGATAGACGATAGTTCATCTACTTGTGACATTTGCGTAATATGGTTTCGTGCATCTATCATTACTGCAGGAGTTTGAATTGCATACTCTTTTTCAAATGGAACGATGATATTTCTAAATACGTAGTCCAATCCGATTTTATAGCTATACATCGTAGGTGGGATGGTGCTTATCCTATTGCTGAAATTGTTCACATTAAATACGATACCATTTAGTATATATTTACGCGCCCATATATATTCAAACATTTCTTTTGAAACTGCGACCCCATCGTTTGAAATAGCACTATACACCCAAAGAAGTGGAGGAGAAGGTTCATCTCTGATTTCGTGCACACTTCGCACAATAGATTCTTGTAACGACGAATGAAATCGTCTCCCCGCAATAACCAATGATTCATCGCCAACAAGTGATAGTTGCCTTGAATTATGACATATCATTGGTATCCGATGTTCACGAAGAATGGATATCACCGCCGGTGATGAAGATGACGAAACTGCATAACACAAACGAACATCTGGTAACTTTCTTCTTATATGCCGAATCAAGTCTATCAAACGATGACGATAAAATAAAGACCACGATAACATATCAAACCGTTTACGCTTTACGCTAAATAATATATAACATTACTTTTATATCTATTCTCTTTTACACCTTTTCTATTATTTCTTGATATGTGTAAATCGTCTAGTATTCAAATAATGAATCTCGTGTTGTTTAATTTGTTGGTGAGTGCTAACGGTAGAGCCAGTAGGCGCCACTTGAATTGGAACCCACCGACAAAATCGTTTATGAAACCGACATATCATCATATACTCCTTATGAAGTGAAACATATTTATCTGGTTCTATATTTTCAAAGTCATTTTCATCATCACTTTCCTCTAATGCATCTAAACGCTGATTTTCTGCAATATTACGAAATAAACGATTCATCATAATACTTGTGTTATAGCTGGGTATATGTGCAAAATTGTGAAATATCGGTTCCTTTGTGTGATTTGTAGATGGAATAACGAATAATTCGTATATATCATTTTGAATGTTAGGACGCACAATAAATATGGATTGAATATTGGTAAGCATTTCATCGGTTGGTGCAATATATGGTATTCGTTTTGGCTCAGGGACAGGGACAGGGACAGGGACATGGACAGGGACATTGAATTGTTCTGATTGACGGTTTATTCGGGAGTTAACTGCACTTGATGATTGATATAACCGTTGAACAACTCTTGTATGTGTATGATAACGATACTGTATTGCAAATACCTGATATGGTAATCCTTGTGCCACAGTTTCAGCATCTTGTTCTGAATAACATAATACAGGCAAACCAAATATGATACTGTTTTGTTTTGTATATGCAATTTGCCGAATATTTCCTTCACTAAATATTTGTTCACACAACCGAATATGTCCGGATAACGTAAGCGTGGGTATTGACTCTCCTTTATACCAATAAATTGTATGAATAGAGAAATACGTCTTTTCAGTCAAGCGAAATATGACACCGCCAAATACCGTTCCATATGCGAGTGTATTATCTATACACGCATCATACATCGTAACCGAACCAGGAACCCAGCGATTTTCCTGATGAAATTTAGAAATGACGGGTGATAACGGACCGCCGCTACTTGCATTGACAATATCAATGATTACAACGACTTTTCTGCGATTCCATTCTGTAACCCACGCGATACACCGTTTCCCCTTTGGAAGAATAAAACAGTTATAACCGGATGCAGCAGGTAATGATGATGATTCGTTCTTATGAATAGTTGTTTCATAAGAAAGTCGCGTAGTTGGAAAACGTTCCAATAATCTCTCGGTATCTTGTGAACTATTTTTGTCATTACAACGATGTTGTTGATGATGATTCTTGTGAGAAGGGCGGTATGTTGCCATAGTGTGTAATAATGTGTCGTATCTACATATGATACACGAGATATCTTTAACTCGTTTCATAACTCGCACGAAAATGTTCATTTGAAGATTTGGTTTTTAACCCGATACCACGTAAAAATGTTTTTAGATCGGTTTTCATATCATTTGGATTAGAAGTAGTGGAAGAAGGAACGATATCTTTTGTATCATATAAATCGCTGGTATCGGGTATTCCTAAATGATTACTCTGTAAATGTGCCGACGATATGGATTTTGAATTATCTAAATTTTTATGAATTGTATCAAATAATGATTTGTATTTCTGTTTCGGACAATGTATTAAATCTTTTACTTTTGGTGCAGTCAATGTAGTTTCAAAATAGATATACAGATAATGGAGAATAACAATCAAGCTAATAGAAAATAAAATATTTTGAATAAACCACCACATAATGATTATGATTATGATATGATTATGATGTAATTATATTGTATTCAGGTGTATATTACGAACATAATTTGAAGTGTTGTATAAACGAAAGAATATCGTCGGCACACGTTCGTGTTATTATATCCGAATGTGAGATAACACCATTTTCAGTGGTTATATAAAAATCAAGAATATCCGTCTCTTTTTCGTTGAAAATAAAAACAAATGCATTCATAGATTTCGGATGAGTTCGTATTACTTTTTTGACGTATCGTATAACGGTATTATATGTTGAAATAGTTTGTCTCGTAGTATCAGCCGTTGTATTTAATTCATAATAACTTTCATCAATAAGAAGTGGGACTGGTGTTTGGAGCCGTGTATTCGTAATTTCCATCGTGCGAACATTACCATCTACTGGATGAATTTCGTATAAACATTGTTCTCGTGTTCCTGAATGATGATTTACACGAATCTCATACATCGCATCTTGTGTTATGATAAAATGACATAACGTTTTATCTACGAAAAATAATTCAGTTCCTTTTGGACGAAGACGTCCATTTTCAATAATTTGATGTATTTTTGAATATCGCGCATTGATATCTTTTAATGTGATATCCAGTAAATAAATTCTTGGTTCAGTCTGTTGCCTTGTTTGAATAAAATGCGTAGTCGTATTGTTTCTGTAAATCGTATCTAGTCCGGATATCATCATCGCCTGTCGTGCATTTTGTCCTTTTTTCTGTGAACGGTAATGATTATGTTTATCCATTGTAAGTGTGGCGATGGATGGGTGTCTTATCATAACAATATGTGTTTATGTCATTTCATTTCATTTCATTTGTCTGCGGTAATTATGAAACAATATAGAAACAAAACGCGTTATTTATACAGATAATGCCAACTTCCACCGCATTGACGAAAACAACAATAATTATTGTTTCAAAAACCGGTTCACTTTCAGAGTGCGTTGTTGAAACAAAAAAAGAGACGACTATTGAAGAACTTGTCATTTTGTTATCTAAAAAATGTGGATTCCGGAATCCAGAAGGATTTACGTGTCGTCATACCTGGAAATACCGAAACCGAAACCGAGAATCAGAAAATGATACAAAATACATCTATGTTGACATTTGGGCAAAAACCGATGGACGTTCTGGACAAGAGAACAAATATGAATTTCCACCTCCAATTGACGAACAGTTATTTTTTGGAAATATTGCGCTTGTTGCCAGAATAGATAACGAACGCGCAACCGATATGAATATGGACATGTGGAATAAAATATATGAATCACTCTTTGGCGGGTTTGAGAACTTGGCAGATACTGCGGAAGATGACGAGAATGAAGTAGACGAATTGGATTCTATTCCTAATTGTAAAAAGACGAGTGCAGGTTATTTAAAGGATGGATTTGTTGTAGAAGATGACCAAGAAGATACTCCACGATACAAGCGAAAGACGCGTAAAAAATGCAAATCAGAGTCAACTGAAAGTGAGTTTATAACAGAGACAGAAACAGAATCGGACGATACACCACGTTCAGATACAGATGGAGGGGAATCATTAATAACCAATAAAATAGTTACCACTAAACCTATCCGAACGAATAAAAAACCAGTGAGTGGAAAATCAAAAAAAAACGTAATAGAAGAACCCGTAGTCGCCGAAGAAAGTGATTCAGAATTAAGTGAAGAATCATATGAATAACCAGAAAATTGAATAAAGAAAACTAGAGATATCTAATTAAAACGTTATCCATTTCATTCCATTTCAATGTCATCAATTGACTCAATCGCATATCCAGAACACTTTCGCAATGAAATTCGCAAACGCATACTTGCTATCTTGAACACAACTGGAAATCACGATAGCAAGTGTGTTGAAACTATCTCAAAAAACATTGAAAAGGGTATATTCAATTGGGCGATTCAGCACGCAAGCAAAAATAATATCGTCAAAAAATGGTCAAACCCGTTCTTTATTACATTATATATTGACCGTCTACGTTCAGTGTATATCAATTTGAAGAAACCAGACGTATCAAGCGCCGTTCTTGATGGAAATATTAAGGCGCACGATTTGGCATTTATGACGCATCAGGAAATCTGCCCAGATAAGTGGAAACAGCTGATTGAGGACAAAAAGGTTCGCGACAAACAAAAATACGAGCCAAATATTGAGGCATCTACCGACAATTTCACGTGTAATAAATGTAAATCCAAGAAATGCACATATTACCAACTGCAAACACGTTCAGCGGATGAGCCAATGACTACTTTTGTCACGTGTTTAGAATGCGGAAAGCGATGGAAATGTTAGCATTTCAAAGCGGCACTTCGCAAAAAAATTGAATCTAGTAAAACGAATTGTTCGGCATCAACAAAACCTAAATATCCAAAATGACTGACGGATGTATCTACTGCTTCTCAAACCCATCAATGCCAGGTATTCTCAAAGTCGGTATGACCGAGAGAACGCCTGAAGCAAGATTGAGAGAGGCAAATACGTCTGATACTTGGCGACCCCCTACACCATATAAGATTGAGTTCGCTAAGAAGGTATCTAATCCTTCCCAAAAGGAAAAAACACTCCATACTCTTCTACAAAAACACACCGACCGCATTCATCCTCACAGAGAGTTCTTTAGAGCTTCTACAGAGGAGGTTCTCTTATACTTTGACCTGATGGATGGCGAAATGTGGCCGGAAACTTGTATTGAAGAGGAAGAGGAAGAGGATTCTCCATCAGAGCAGGCGCCACGAGTCAAGGCGACCGGTGTAGAAGGATGTCGTGATATGGCGAAGTGCTTTATAGACGGACAACGCATTCGCCATCCAATTGGTATTAACAATACTTGGATTGGCACATATGACTATTCAAGGAATGGAATCGTATATGACGGAAATTTCTATAAGTCTTTGAGTGGTTTCGCAGGAGCACACTATAGCATTGACAGAACTGATAGATGTAAGGAGGCAAACGGATGGAAAGAGTGTGAGTGTGAAGTAGAGGGGGAGTGGATTTCTACATATTCTCTACCTGGCTAAAGTGCCGCTTTGAAATGTTCGTTGGTCTAAAATATAATAAATATAATGCATACATATAGTAAAATATGACGTGTAAATTTTTTACTATATTACATACTTATTTTAGGTGTTGTGTAACCAGGGAAAATACCGACAATATAAAAAAAGATAGTAGTGACTCTAACGCGAATATACATTATTATAACAGTGATGGAGAATATAGTCCTTTTACGTTTACGTTTGATGATTTATCACGGCCGATGATCACGAACACGAGCACATCTACCAATAGTTCATCCTCCTCGTTAAACGACTATGAAACGCAACAGTCATTACCTGATGTGCCATCGTTTCATTCACACGGAATGTTTACAAAACGGACACAAGCATATAAACAAAGTTATTTTCAACCGTTTATAGGTGTATCATCCGCCGCCGTTCAACAGTGATTAAAGTATCTCTAAATCTTGAACTCGCCAATATTCTGAACCGCCATTTGGTAATGGCCGACGAATGATAAATGGTGTTTTTTTTTGCTCTAATTCTTTCACCGCGATGAGGTATCCGTCAATTACCGTAGAATCAATTTTAATAAATGCAGGAGCTCCTTCGTTGATTTGTTTCGCGCGTAGTCCGAGTATTCGCGTTTTCTCATATTTGGTCATAATAGGAACGGTTCGGTGTAAATCATCTACGATGACTCCAGCGCTATTTCGCACAACACGCGCGAGTGTCTGTATTTCATCATAATTATGTGACAATGATTCCGGATGATACGTAGCAACATAGCTTTCGCGAATATCAGATTTTAATTTCTGAAAATATTCAGTCGTGTCGTTATCGTCAGTTTCGTCATCTTCTTCATCTTCATCATCGTCAAAATGGATACCGTGTGGAACACCCAGTAATGTAAGGTCATCTTCTGTATTCTTTTTCGTGGATGTTTTCCGTTTCTTACTATTTTTTTTCGGTTTCATTTCTTCTCCCCCCTCATCACTATCGCCTCCACTAGCAGCACCGCCACCTTCATCATCTTCTTCACCTTCACTCTGACGCTCTGCTGCTGCATCATCTTGTTCTTCTTCGTCATCGGTTGAATTCGCATCATTACTTGTAGTTGTATCATCGTCCGACTGCTCTGATGCAGTTTCTTCTTCCTCATCGTCTTGTAATACTGGAACGGGTTCTTCCGTTTCAGAATTGTCATCATCAACAACGCGAGGTGGAATATGGAGAGACATAATACTACGATTGTGTTTGTTATGTATATATAAATATCATACTTTATTATGTTTCAATTTATTGTTTTATGCATACAAATAGTAAAACAATAAAAATAGCGGCTTTCTAGCGTCGCTTTTTCCCCTATGCATCCTTCATTGTTGTTCTGTATTCCAAACTTTGTCACATTTCGTGCAGAGATATACATATTTTAAATTCGTATCATCATACCGAACATAAATAATTTCGGATTTGGGTTTATTTGTCCCTGGACCACCTGCGACGCCACTGCTGCCACTGCTCTGATTGCTAGAGCATTCATCATTTGGACAACGAATGGTGTGAATCCGAGGCAATGTTGGGTCAAGTTTAGTATACTTATTCACGACTTGCGAAAAGGTTTGGGGTGTCGTAGTATGCTTCATATTCACTTTGGAAACGCATATATTTTCTGATGCAATTGTATTGTCTATGTTGCCACAATTGCGACAATAATATTGCAACTCATTTTCAGGAGTAATAGATATATAATACATATTGGAACATACTTCACAAAAATGCATACCGTATATGACAATGACAATGACAATGACAATGACGAAAGTAATGTGGTATATACTATATAGATACAATTAATTTCAATTTAAGTCGGTATATACATTTTGTAGATTACAATAAGTATTACAAATCAGACGAATTGGTAGATAAGACAGAACTGACTGTTCTATGATAATGCTCTAATATAGTGTCATATGAAATTGCGGTCGTAATACCCCCATATATTCCGATTGTAACCGTTTTCTTTTCCGGAAACTTTGTAAATCGTTCCTCCAAAATCTCTCGGATGCGCGTTTTATTTTGTCGGAAATGTCGTTTCATAAACTCTTGGATTTCGGGAACAAGTGTAGACTCAATCATTATATGTGTTTTCAGTTCGGTTAATAATGTTAGACACGCAAACTTATAATTGTAATATTCTATAACTGTGTTGTATGGAATGAAATCACTATGTTCTCTTCGTATACCTGGTTCGTGAAGAAGTGGTTCTTTATCCAGCAATGACTGAAATGTCATAAGCACTGACCGAATATTCTGGCATCCCGACCATTGTTCTCCACGCCACGTGTTGATAATAGACACACAAACTTTCATATTCGTATAAAAGTTGGGATGAAACCGAATATTCTTTGTATTGGTCAAATAAGAAACGATTGGTGGTGAGTGTGGATAATTTGTTGGGAACTTAAACATAAAAAAATAATATCCACCGAAATAAAGTGTATCAGATGGTCCGACGATGCACGCGTAACCTGTAAGCATATCTGTTTCACTATGACGATAAATAATACCGCATTCGTCCAATGTAGGGTCGGTCATCACACCGCGAATGTCTTTCAATAGACGCATAACTGTGTCTTTCGGTATGACAACCTTCGTCGTGGCAGGCGTGGCAGGCGTGACAGGCGTGTCTGACATTATGACTTAACGTATTGTTTACTTTACACCCACTATTTGTTTTTATGTATTTTATGTTGAACTATTGTTGAAATGCCGTTTATTATAAAATTGAAAATGAGTATATAATATATGATACTATATACGCGTGATACTATTATTATGTCCACTTATCATACAAAAATAACCAAACCATTTTTGAAATGGGTCGGTGGTAAAACTCAAATCATAGAAGATATTATGGCGCGATTTCCAAAAACATTGAATAACTATCACGAACCGTTCTTGGGTGGCGGAAGTGTTCTTTTGGCTTTTCTCTCGCACATCGCAAACGGAACCATAAATGTAAACGGGAAGATATATGCAAGCGACATCAATACGTCATTGATTGGTTTATACCGGAATATTCAAGCGAACCCCGATGCTCTGATTACGGAAACTAGGAAACTGATTGACGAATTCGCCGCTTGTGAAATAAAAGACCCACTTGTCAACCGAACAGCTTCCACATTAAAAGAAGCACAAACATCACCAGAATCATATTATTTTTGGGTTCGGAAACGTTTCAATACATTATCACAAGACGAACAAATGACAATACCTGCTTCAGCAATGTTTCTCTTTATGAATAAAACGTGCTTTCGTGGATTATACCGTGAAGGACCGCGAGGCTATAATGTGCCATATGGAAACTACAAGAACCCTGCAATTTTGGATGAAGAACACATTAAACACGTATCTAACATCATCAAAAATGTTATATTTACGGTATCTCCATTTTCCGATGCATTCTCTCGCGTAACCGAAGGAGATTTCATATATCTGGACCCTCCATACGCACCAGAAACAATAACATCATTTGTATCATATACTTCTAGCGGATTCAACATCGATGACCATAAAACATTATTTGCACTCTGTGCTGAATTACATAAAAAAAAAGTGAATCTTCTAATGAGTAACGCCGATGTTACATTCGTAAGGGAAGCATTTCCAGCGCCGTTATATACGACAACAATAATAAGTTGCCGAAGAGCGATTCATTCAAAAGAACCAGAATCACGCACAAATGAAGTGTTGATTACTACCAATGAAACCACGCCGTAGTATATTCGTATTTGTAGTCGGGGTCACTCTTATTCAGATAACCAACGATTTCAAGATATCTGTTGCACCAATGTATTCAATTCCGATTTCGTGAAAACAATCCAATATTTTCTTTTTTTGGGCACTCATCTTTTCTCCAGGGAGGTTACCATAACTTTCTCGGCACACTTTTTCGGCACCACCCATACAAATAATTTTCAATGGTTTTCCATAAAGTTCAGGAACTTCAGCATATTTGAAGGGAGAACCTAGTATTTTTTCACCAGCAGTTCCACTGGTATAGAATGTTTGCGCCTTTGCTTCGAGTATAGCATCATCGACTTCTGCGTCCGGTTGATAATGCTGTCTGTTTACTGGTTTGGTGACATTTTTTCCCATCAACGTAAAGATTTCTTCACACAAATGTTCGCCGAACTTGTTCGTCCATTGCTTGTCTAGTTTCAAATCTGGACGACGTATCCTAAGCAGTTCTTGCCCCCACTTATCTTCCAATACCTTGTATGTTTTCTCATCAGTAGTCTTGTTCTTTTTTTCAATTTTTGGTAGAAACGATAGGTCTCCAAATAACCACTGAATCACTTCTTTGTGGCGGAGAAGGACAACCGAATCGCCGGCAGATTCAGTCCTAGGTTTGGACGCAATCATTTTGCAAATATTTTCAATGATTTCTTGCATCTCTGGTGTTATTGTTGTAAATACAAGTGGTGACTTTACATTCATTTCTCTTGATTCTTTTTCATTCTTTTTTTGTTGGGACCGGGGATTGGGGCACTTACGTTTGTCGTGTCCTGACTGTTTGCATATAGAGCACAACCGGATAATATTGGTCGTCTGGTTCATATAATGTTTCTGTCCTAGTTCTTGAGAGTCGTCGTATGTTTCTGTATTCGTAAAAAGTATTTCAATTTTACATATTTCGGCAAATTCAAGCATTTTCTTACCATAATCCTAGCAGGTTTCTGAATTTCTGATAAAATAATCGTGACCATTATGCTCACGTTTTTACACGCCTTACGATATATCGTCACAAAACCGAAAATTGAAACCCAAAAAAAAAATCCACGGGCTAAAATATTTTTTTTACAAAAGTCCCGCGCCCAGAAAATGGAAAATAAAAGTATCCCCCTTTTTTGACCAAAAAATGGAAAATAAAAGTCGAAGTGGCATTTTTGGGGGATCAAATTTAGAGATAAAACCTATGGAATATATAAACCGGAGGTTTTAGAATTTTCAATTCATAATTCGGAGAAAATTGAACTTTAAACCTAACCATTTGAATTTACAAAAGATAACTACACAGGATAGTATGGCAACAACAACAAACTGTGGTACTGGAAGCGTAACTACACCTAATAACCAATCGCATATAGATTCAACAACTGCATCTTATCAGTCGCTGTGTTCAGGTATGACCTACGAACAGTTTATGAAACATCACGTGTCCAAACCAGGAGAAGCATATACACATACACGTATCGGCGACAAATCACTGAATGTCCATGGAGGTGTTTATACAATACCATCAGCAATATTGCCTACATTTTGGAAGAAATATTACGCGCACGTATTTGAAAATGGAAAACAAGAGTTTCTAACCGAGAAACAGAATCCTGACAAAGGTATCATTGGTGTGGATTTTGATTTCAGATATGATACCAGTATCACCAAACGCCAGCATACAAAGGAACATGTATTGGATATGATACAGTCATATATCCAAACACTTGAAACACTTGTCTCTATACCGGATGATGTGAAGATTCCGATTTATATTTTTGAAAAGAGTGATGTGAATCAACTCGACGATGTAACCAAAGATGGAATTCATATGTTGATTGGTGCAACGGTGGACCGTCCAATTCACCGAATGTTGCGCGTGCGAATGCTGAAAGAACTTCCAGAAATATGGACCGACTTGCCGATTACGAATTCGTGGAACGACGTGCTCGATGAAGGAATTTCGCGTGGACATACTAACTGGCAATTATACGGTTCGCGTAAACCGGGCCATAAGGCATATATGTTGAAATACCATTTCATTATGATGCGCGACCAGAACGATGAAGATGGTGCTTGGATGTGTCAAGAGGAAAAGACGAGCAAATTCAATGTAAAGGAGAATTTTGCGAAACTATCAGTGCAAACGGCGACCGGCAGTGCGGCGGTAGAAACGGAATATCCAGTATTTACACTTTTACAGAATAATACAGCATTAAAAGCGGAATATGACGCACTACTACACCAACAACGCGGAGGAATAAATGGAGGTAGAAATGGCGGCGGCGGAGGGGACGGTTCCAGACGTATTCGTCTTGTGGTGACGGGTAGTGGCAGCAGTATAGGTGGTGGCGCTGGTGGAATAAATGTCGGTGCAAGTGATTCATTGATGTCGCACAATGGAGTGATTATGATGGAAAAAATAACAAATCATTCAGAGCTTGTTATGGCAGTAGAAGTAATGCTCAATGCACTTGAACCCAAAGAATACGAGATTCGCGAAACACATCATTATACGATGGCACTTCCATCCCAATATTATGACCCATATGACAAATGGCTACGCGTAGGCCTTGCACTTCACAATACCAATGATAAACTATTCTTGACTTGGATGCTTTTCAGTGCAAAATCTGCGAAGTTCTCGTATACGAATATAATGAAGCATTATGATACGTGGTGTAATTTTCCGTATAGTCCTGACGGTCTTACACGTCGCTCTATTATGTATTGGGCGAAAAATGACTGCCCTGAAGATTACACACGAATCCGTAATGAAACCATTGACAATTTCATCCATCAGACGATTTGCAATGAAACCACGAACGACGCGTCAACCGATGTGGATTTGGCGAGTGTGTTGTATACCATTTTCAAAGATAGGTTTGTTTGTGTTAGTGTCAAGGATAATCATTGGTATGAATTTGAGAAAAATCGGTGGGTGGAATGCGACCAAGGCAACTCGCTTCGTGCACTTATTTCAAAAGATATGCACGATATTTATACGAAGAAGCACCGCGAGATTATGGATGTAACATCTGGTCTGGACCCTACATCCGATCAGTATACATCTGCAAGGAAACGTTCGCGGCGTATTGTGGATATCTGCACCAAATTGAAGACAACCAGTTTCAAGAACAATATTATGCGTGAGGTGCGTGAGCAATTCTATGATAAAGACTTTATTGACAAGATTGATACACGACCTGAACTGCTGTGTTTCAAAAATGGCGTCATTGATTTCAACACAAAGACATTTCGTCGTGGACAACCCGATGATAACCTTTCAAAAACAACAAAGATAGATTATATACCACTTGATGATGAAAAACACCGAACAACTATTAACGAAATCAACGATTTTATGGCGCAATTATTCCCGGAAGAAGAGCTGCGGACATATATGTGGGAACATCTTGCGTCTGTTCTCATTGGCACAAATCGCGAACAAACATTCAATATCTATATTGGTGGTGGTAGTAATGGCAAGTCAAAATTGATTGAATTGATGTCAGCGGTTTTGGGTGAATACAAGGCGGTTCTTCCCATTACTGCTGTAACACAAAAACGCGGAATGATTGGCGGAGCCTCACCAGAACTCGCAGTTCTCAAAGGTGTGCGATATGCAGTTATGCAAGAGCCTACAAAGGGCGACCGTATCAATGAGGGTATTTTGAAGGAAATCACTGGTGGTGATGATATGACGGCGCGTGCTCTCTTTAAAAATACGATTACATTTGTCCCACAGTTCAAGTTGGTTGTATGCACAAATGTGCTCTTTGATATCAAGAGCAACGATGATGGAACGTGGCGTCGTATTCGGCTGTGTCCTTATAAATCCAAATTTTGCGAAGATCCAAAATCAGACGATCCGGAAGAGCCGTATCAATTCCTCATTGACAAAAATCTGGATGTAAAACTCAAGACCTGGGTAAATGTCTTTATGGCGATGCTCGTCAAGAAGGCATTTGAAACGGATGGAAAAGTGAGAACGTGTGCAGCAGTTACGGCAAGTAGTAATAAGTATCGCAATACTCAGGATTATCTCTCGGAGTTCTTGCGTGATAAGATTCGGCCAGCAGATGAAGATACTTACATCAAGAAGACAGAAGTATATGAAGAGTTCAAGAAATGGTATATTGTGCAACACGGGAAGAACATTCCGAAAGGCAATGAGTTATACGAGTATATGACGAAGAAATTTGGTAAACTTACAACGAAGGGTTGGCGTAAGTGTCGTATTCTTTATGACGACGATGAAAATGAAGACGAACAAAATGATAACGACAGTGATGACGCATAAATAAGAAAGAATGTGATGGTGGTGTAATTCATTTATTCACGCCAAAATCGCACATTTTTCAACCCTAACATTTCTGTAACTTTCGTAAGCGTTTTCAATATCCATAATACAACAGGTAAGATGTATTTCGGATATATTCCAAGTATGATTAATATAATAATATTGCGTTTATCGTAACTACCGCTTGTGGATGAAAAAAAATCGCGTAATGACATCACAAGAAAAAGAATAAAAAGTGCATAATAGAGAAATCCAACCGTATCTTCATAAAAAGCTAGACTATTATATTCTTCGTAATCATATAATGCATTTTGCTTGTATAGTGCAATATTTTTCTTTTGATTCTCTATTACAGATTTGATATCAGAGTCATTTAATAATAATTTTTCTAATTCTGGTGTTGATGCGGTAGCCGAACTTGATAATTTATAATATGTATTTATGAGTCTGTCGGCTTTATCAAATAAAGAATTGATTGAATTTATATATTCATCTTTTGCGACGTTGGCTTTTTCACACACGGGTCGCATAGTATCATCAACACCTGCACAATCTGTATAATATTCACTCCAAGGAAGAATCGTTTTTACATCATTTTCAGACGCACGTGATGCATCTTTATATCGTGGCAAACGTTCATTGTATGTATATACGGGAGGGGTGGTTCCACTGGCAGCTGCAATTACTTTGTTATCACTGATTATTGAACCATTATAAAAATCAAACCCTTCCTTTATTTCATTTCCTACACTGGTAAAACCTTCTACGTTGCCGCCGCCGTTCCGAATAACTTGAAATCCATCTGTCCCGCTTATTGGCGGGTAAATATCTTCTTCAGCCTTCTTATTCGCACGCACACGTCGGTCCGTTTCAATATACTGATTCGCCTTTTCATATAAATCGGCACCACTTTTCTTACACTTTTCTCGCGTATCATTCCACTCTTTATGCGCCTTTGTAATTTCGTGATTCTGTGCCTTACCATCTACTAAAGCCGTATATTTGACACCGATTTCCTTGATATTATTGTCGCATTTCATATAGATGTTTCGCGAATGAACCCATTCCGCGTGATGAAGACTCAACATATATTTATCTTTTTCAGGTCCAGAGAATCCACCTTGATTCATAATTTGCTTTACTTTTGTCAAATCATTTTGCGATTTTTGAAGTATCTCATCAAATGACCGTTGTTTGTCGCCCCCAGAGATAGCCAATGATGCATTGTCTGTGGCGGCAACCTCAATGACTGTGTTTTGGCCTTTTTTTGCTTGTTCTATTCCTTCAGGTGGAGCATTTTCTGCAGCATTAAACTCTATACCCATACTCTTTATTGTTGTCGCGTATATTTATAATATAACTACTATATTTGTTAGATTATAAAATGTCTATATTTATGCTTTTGTTATACCAGTTATACGTAAAATAATTGGAGTTGGTTCTTTTGATGTGGAAACTCTAACGTTTTGAAATGATGTGAGGTCGGCATTTGGCGATACAATAATACCGGTTATCTTTATTTCAACTGGGGCAGAAACGGCAACACCCGTGGATATAACCGGCAATGATATTTCTGATGCTAATTCTGAACCAGTTTTACTGACGGGACTCGATGCAATTGCAGTGCTCGCAAAGGATGCGGTTCCGCCTGAAGTAGCAGGAGTAAATACACCAGACGGTAAATTTATCTTGATACTGTCGCTGCTTGCCAAAGCCTGTGAAATCTTCATTGTAATTGTTAAAGTGCCGGCAGTCCATACAGCAGAGCTTCCTTGGGATGAAAGAGAACCTCCAGAAGGAGCACATAAACTTCTTGCTGGGTCCCATGTGGTTCCAACATCACAACATCCAGGTCCATAACAAGGCGCGGAACTAACTCCCAAATCTATAAAATTGGTCGTATCTGCCGTAGGTTGCACGAATTTATTATTCATATCATCTTCATTGAAGGTCCAGTCATATTTATCAAAATCATGGTCGTTTCGCCGCATAATATCAAATACTTGCTTTCCGATGACAATACCACTCATTGTGAGAACAAAAATAATGCCTAAAGTAGAAATAGATTCAGGTATGAGTTCTTTATTCCGTAATACAGCCAATATGATAAGAGCAATAGATACATAAATAATATTCTTCATCACTTCCGTGTTGGCCTCATAATTACGGGTGTAATATGTATTTATTTGTGCCATACGACGTTTATTCATATTATCTTGTGAAAGGTTCTTGGCATTTGATGCAGCGCGTGATTTTTCTTTCGCGATAAAATCAATCGCGGTTTTCTGAGCTTCATATAGTGAATCTGAATCAAATACTTTACCGGCTTCTTTGACAGTTCCGTAGGTGTATGCAAGAACGTTGACAAGTGCACTGCGAATTTTTTGTAATTCTCCATCGGATGGATTGTTATTTATACGCGTATTTATAGAATTGATTGCGTCACGTATTTCTTGCGCGGATGTGCTGCCAAATGATGAATCTCCAGCAGAACCTAAAATTTTAATCGGCGTAGATACTGGCGCTTCAGTTCCTGCTCTTGTTGTAAAGGTAAAATCTACAATATCAGTGGTTCCAGCGGTTATTGATATAGCAGCCATTGAAATTTTTATTTTTGAACCGGAATTTAGTGCAGAACCACTAGCTAGTGTAGATGTTAGAGTCGTTACATTACTTACGGTGTTGATGCTGGGTGGTGTATTAAATGAACCACCAGTAACAGTAAATGTATAATCACTCGGAGATGAACTCATTGTTACACCTTTACCGGTAGGCCACGATACAGTAATCGTATTTCCAGCGGACAACTGGGCGCCCAATGTCAAGTTTAAGAATAAGGTTGCATTGGTTGTTCCGCTAGCAGGACGTCTTAACACCGTATCAGAAACTGGTGTAACTGTCAAACCCTCAATATAACCGCCACGATATAGGTAATCTTTGAATAATTTCCCCGCACATAATACAACAATGGCGAATAAAGCAAACAATATTTGTGTCTGTTCTGTTGTTTTATATGCCATTCTTTATATAATCAGTATTTACAATTCATAAATACTGATGATATTATTTATTTCTTATTGTTAATGTGACCGCGACTACCGCGACCACCGCGACCACCGGTTCTCGCTTCAGTGACTCATGAAGCGGTATCAGTCGCTCCTCATGTTTCCGACCGCATCTCCTACTTGATTTACAGCATCCGTTGCGGTTTCACTGAATTTATCTGCAAATTGCTTCGCACCATCCATCGCCCCAGCCATCGCGTTATTCGCAGAAGAAACTAGATTATCAGCGCCTTCAGTTATACCGTTAGTTAAACTCTCACCTGCTTCCTTGAGTTGTTCGCCTGCCGAGCTTAATGCTTCCTTAACATCGCCTGTTCTGTCTGGGATATCATTGATATTTACACTTCCAATACCGAATAATCCCAGAATATATGCGAAAAATCCACCCCCGTTATCACCGCCACTGGTATCGTCGTCATCATCATCATCCTGTCCAAACATTTCTTTCAACTTCAAAAGAGCGATAACCGCCAAGATTGCTAAAATACTCCAAAGAATAAATTTATACGATTCTGAAATCAGTATTTTATTACTTTCTTCGGTCATTGCAAGCAATCGTTCACGTTGATATTCCGCGTTGGAAATTTTATTGAGGTCACTCTGAACTTGTTTCATTGCGTCAGCATAATTACCACCGGAAATATCTGTCATTCCTTCGTAAAGACCGGTAAACGACTCTGTTCTTGATGTCATCGTCTGTGAACGGTATTGTGCCGTTTTTGCAACTGTATCTTTTGTTACATTTTCTACGGCATTAACCATCGGTGTCAAATCTGGCATCGCCACTTCTCCTTTCTTTGGAATGATATTACTGATATTGCACTTTGTTTCTGACGACATTGCACCAGTATCTGGATAATGAGCATAACGTGCGCTATCTATTGTGGTATATTTTCCATTTCCAACCTTACACATTTCATCCTTTATTGTTCCGTTTATGGTAGGGACTTTTAACATCAGTTGTTTGGTTGGGTCCGCAATCCGTAATCCTACAGGATACATCTTCGCTCGGTCTTTCAATTCACATTTACCATCTGTAGAATTACCGCTTTTCGTATAGACAAATCCACCACAATTTTCGTCATCATCGCACATACCACGGCATTTTGCAAAAGATGCGGTAATACTTTCGCCAATCGGCATTGTTCGCAACCGACGAGCATAGTCCGGCGGGTTTGTTTTTGGAAACCGGTTTGCGTCAACAGAATATACTTCAATATCTTTTAAATTATATCGTTCATATGCACCCCATCCTCGTCTCGGAAAATCTTTGAATTCATTTCGTCGGTTTAACAGATACTTGCCTCCTCCGGTTGTATTATAGTTATTCCAATTTGCTGAATTGAACTGACTCATATTTCCCGTATAATATTTCTCTTGCCCATCAGATGAAACCATTTTTGTGTATGGAGCGTCTTCGCATATATACACGTGTCTGCCATCATCAAGAAATTTTATTTGCGTGGGGATATTCCGACCAATCCACGGACCATACATATCAGCGACCTGGATTTTTTTTGTAAATGGCGCTAAACGGTCTTTTCCTGAGACAAATGAATACGCATTCAGATACATCCACTCACCACCGATATGCATATCGTGACCACCACCAAAAGTAGGTAAATATGATGCATTCATATACGCTGCATAATTTCCTGCCCCCCCCGCACCATTATCTGTGGTATACTTCATCGTTCCATCATAAAGAAACGCATTTGTGTCATTTACATATCCTGTGTTAGAAGTAAAACTAACTGATATATATGCGCCGAGAACACGACCGTCTGTTAGTATTGCGCGAGTATATGTCGGGCCTTTATTATCACATAATTGGTGAAACTTTTGCGCAGTCCATCCATCACGAGACGCCTTGTAAAGAAGATTGGCTGACTCACTAAAACTACCAGGTGTTATTTCTTTAAGACCATACGAGCTCTCGGCTGAACGTGTATCATATCCGCCCATATTGATATAACTCGCGGGATTTGAAACGGTGGGTTTAATGAAAGAAAGGGCGGATGCCGGATAATCGTGCCTCTCGCCATTGTGGTCGATATACGCAATTTTACCGATGGAACCGCGAGTATTTTTATTTTTTGTGTCAACTCCGGTGGGTCCATCTCGTTTCAACGAGTAAAGTGCAACACTCGCTTCTCTATTATCGTTCTTCCCGTATAAACGCTTTAGATTGGATGTAGTATACGCCTTCATATATCCATCTTCATCATCTTCTGGGTTTCCAACGGTATGACATTTGGTCGCGGTTGCATCATAGGTAAGGATTCCGTCGATTGATGGTTTATCATCACCGGTATAAATCCAGCATCCACCGCGATTATTTGGTTTACCTGGTTCGGGAGCAGATATTAAAAAATATGAACTTCCTAAATCTTCCGCACGACGCTTACACTGTGAAATAGAAACTTCTGTCATATCCTCTTGAAAAATAAAACCACGATTCTTAATATCGTTGTCTTTTACATTATTGGCGATGAGATAACATCCGATTTGAATGGGGTCATTGATTTGAAAATCTGCGGACGGACGTTCAGAAACATATACATTACTACGTTCATTTCCGCAAGAAAAAATCCCTTTTCCATTTACACTATTTTTTGGGTCGCGAACTGCGTCATTTATCAAGAGAAAAAGAGGATTTTTTCGCCCGCTATCGTCGTGTGCATAGACCATATCAAATGGATGAATCGTTTCCCAAGTCTCGGCAATTTTGAATTTTTCTATATTTGTAGGCGGTGCAGGACATCCGATTAGACCTGCATTTTGTTTCATTTTATCAGTTTTAAGCCAATCCGGTGTAGGTGACGCGGGAGCATTCCATATTTGAAAAATACCATCCTTGGTGATGTATCCATATTTTGTTATGCCAGCGGAATCAGTTACTTCCACCCATTTTTGACGACTATTCTTATTGCCCTCATTTATTATCTTCATAATTTTATCTACCCGGTCAATATGGTCGGTCTCTTGTTTTGAGTATTTCTTATTTTCGTTTACTGTATCACGAATGTACTGACTTTGGTTTTTATTTTCACCGCCAACAATTCCGAAAGATGGATTAGCCGGTGGACCTCCGGGTCCTGCGCCGGCGCTGTCAATACCTTCTTTCAATGAAATCGTCTGAATGAATCCTTGAACCATATGTTGGAATTTTTCACCGATACTCAATGACGCACCCATTCCCCCCGCGGTCGCCTCCGCGCCGACACCATTTACATTCAAACCAACATCATTATTTACATCACCTACATTTGTTTGTTTCAACAATATCTCTCGCGTTCTGCTTGAATTTTGAATGTGTCCTGATGTAGCACTTGCATTTTTTACTAAATCATTAGAATTTTGATAAAACATTTATATAGTAATTAACAACTATAGGGATTACTATATATACCAACGAATATTATTATGACGATTATTTACCATCTAATCATTCTTGTATACTCTTCATTCCAGTATCAACCTCTACGAAAAATGACTTAAAGGTTGCATAAAAGAAAATCACGATTAATAGAATAAATGATACACCTACCCACCATAGCTGTCCAGTCCAAAATTCGGGGTCTGTTATATAACGAATAACCATAAGTATATTTCCTTTCATATCCCAGCCAAGTGTTGAGATAATCAATACGGCAACAACAATTGTAATAATCCACCATCGCGTCCACCACGTAAACGGGATATAATCTTCCAAACTGTATTTCTGTTCTAATACTGGAATTTTGAATGTATATAATCCATATCCGATAATAATAGATATCGCCAGAATCAAGTAAAAAACAAACCGATATTTTCTAGCGCGAAGTGTTCGTTGTTCATTGATTTCGGAATATACATTATTCAAGTCTTTGCGTTTATCTATCAAGTAATAATTTCCCGATATGTCATCCACATTGGTTTGCATATAATAATTGATTTTTTCAATAAGTGTCTTAGCATCACTAGCTGAACCAACGAGTTTATTTAGGTCATCGTTGATACCCGCCTTTGATGCCGATACAATATCTTCCACAAGTGAATTTACACGTAGTTCAATATCGTGTAATTCAGATGCTTCTGATACTGAACCTCCGCTAGCTGTTATTCCTAATTTTGTATAAATACCGTTTGTTCCACTGCTGGTTCCACCCCCCACCATCGTAGAATATCCAGTGGATGGTGTATTATATGAAGCATCCGAACCAGCGGCATCCCACATTAATCCATAGCATCGGTTATTCCAGTCAGATTGTCCTGGGTTTGAACCCAGTGTAGTATCTCCGGTATATACAACAGCCTTAAACAGACGCGGGTCATTTGCTGCCATATTCCAGCATACTTGTGATTTATCAATTAGAGAATTAGATGTGCCTGATTTAACTTCACCAACATACTTCCAATACTCTTTATAGTCTTCGCCTGGGCGAATTACGAGTGGTGTTGCAGTGGATGAAATTGCATTTATATTCGGTTTAATGTTATAAAAGTCAGTATTTCCGTTGGCGTCAGGTGTAGCAGTAACCGATAATGCCGGTTTATACGTTCCGATTAGTCTTGTATATTTGGCTGTAAGCTCCTTTAATTCACTCATCTTTGTAAGTAAACGTGAATAATCTGATGAATCACTCATTGTTCCTATTCTGTATTATACTGATACATATAACAAAGAATACATTCTGGTTGTTGACATCCACAAACAAAAGAGTTACGCTTATTATGTCACAGTATAGACCGTATCAGAGTCATTACGCGTGATATCCACATCCAAATTATACGTGTATGAAAAATAGTAATATACAGCAAATATAACAATAAGTGACATAATAACAACTCCTAGTAAAGATACACCGCCACCATTGCCATTACCTTGTTCACCACCATTGCTAGAGTCGCCACCACCGCCTGGAGATACAAACATAAATGCAAACTTAAATATCCATAATATTGCAACGAGGATGATAAAACACCAAAATACATAAACTGCAGGGTAATAATAATTGCCTAATACTTTCTTAACTTTATCTAAAATATCATCGTCAAGTGACGCCCACTTTTCAGCAAATGTCTTCTCTCGTTGAATAATAGTTGTATTTGCTACACTGTTGAGAATATTCTGATTTTCCTTCTTAATTTCAGATACGGTTTCATCTATCCTTTTCTTAATATCCACCAATTTGGAGTTGATGGACGGGGCTACGCTTGCGCGAAAACATTCACTATTTTCTTTCATTGGCGCCTCTACTGCAGTTGGTATCGCATTATACTGATTCGCGGTGAGTGACAACGGTTCGCCAACGACGGATGTCATACAAGATGAATGTCGTTTATCCGGCCATATTCCTTTTTCGTATATATGTTTTTTTCCTTCTGCGTCTACCCACGCAAATACATCTTCAGAAGATGAAGCACCAGGTAGTTTAACATTTCGCGTGGTTATACACGGACCATTATTCGCCATATCGTAACTTGCTAAATCCGAAAACTTGCTAAATCCTCCACCTGCGCTACCACCACTAATATCTATAAACGACGCAGGCGTTATTTTGAAAGGGTTTCTCTTGTCGTCACTTGGGAGCGATTCATCTCTCGTAATCGTTGGACACGTCTTATTGTCATATTGTAACACAGATGAAATATCTTTATAGCGATGCGTATGCCCAAAGGAATTCACGAAATAAAAAGCCGCACTTGCATCCGGTCCCGAATACGAAATATCACGGACAAGTTTATTCAAATATTGGCTATTTATCTGAAGAAAACGAGACCTCGTAAGAAGATCGTCCGTATATAAACGATACTGAGTCGTGTATTCTGAAGTGAGTTCACTTAACTTCTTCTCAAGTTCAAGGAGACGCTGACTCTTACCTGCACTGGTTGTTCCGGTAGTAGTCGTGGTTACAGTAGACGACGACGGCGACGACGGCGACGACGACGACGGGTCATTTGTTAGACCTTCCTTATACGAAACAATTCCAATTTTATTATCCCGTTCTTGATGTAAATCTGTAAATGGCTGAATTGGATTCTTGTTGGTATCATATCGGGCATAATTAATAAGGTCGCCTTGAAGTGTATTAAGATTCAATGATGTTCCTGTAAGCATTCCGAATGCATCTTTGTTCGCATTGTCTTTTGCATATTCCGTCATTAATGCGGCCATCGCTTTATCTAACCCGTCATCATTTTCCACTGTAAAACCATCTTGTTGGTAACCTTTATTTTTATAGTTGTCGAGAGAAAATGGAGTTGCATTTGGAAATAATACTTCTTGAGTCGTATCCGTATCCGTATCCGTATTTCGGTATGATGATGCCATTTTGTATGTTATATATAACTAATATTATAACATACATTTCCTCCTCTATCTCCTAGATAACGAATATGGGCTACTCGTAAATAAATTACCAACACGTGAACGCCCACTGCTGCCTAGGCCTAATCCGCCAAAGCGACTAAATAACCCTCCACTACCACTACCAAATCGTGTAGAAAACCAGCCACTTACACCGCCAAACCCGAAGCCTCCGCTACTACCGTCTCCAAATGAAAAGTATTTACCAACAAGTTGCGTGCTAATAATAAAAATACCAACAAGTATTAAAATAATATTCAGAAATTTCTCTCGGTAGATTTGATTTTCGCGATGCGCAATTTCTTCTAATGTCATTTTTATACCTTGGCGTTTCTGATATTTATTAAAGTCGGAAACATTCACATTCTCATTATCACTCTTGCCAGGAACATTGATGGAATCAATCTTACTTGTAATTTTTTTTTCCAATATTTCATTTAATTTATGTAAACCATATATTCCTTTGAAACTATCTGGATTATTAAAATCAGTTAAATTCGTGATTGAATTCGGATTCTCTTTATAAGTTATACTATTTGTGTCATAAACACCCTTCAAAATTGCACTTACGAGACCATTATATGACGCGTCTCCTTCACGTTTTGTCGTGAAAATTGTATAGAAACGGTTTTTTGGTGAGATATTTTCAAATGTAAAAATAGGCTGATTTCGTAAATGAAAAGACGGTTTATGTTTTAGGTCTTCAGAAATAACGGTTCTTCCTGTTGTCGCAGTTGAAACGTATTTTTCAGTAAAGTCTTTGTGTAAGTTATCAAGGATTTTGGTTGCTTTGCATACATCGCTGAACGAATCACCAACCGTGATTGACGTTGATGTTGGATCAAGTCTAAATGTATCCGTAGGCGCGCACGTTGTCATTTAATACTTTATCGGTTATCGGTAATATAACAGTTATATAACCGAGATAAAAAATAACCTATAGCGCCCTCGCGCCGAACTTTCACTCAATTCGTCACACAATACCTGTAGTATATACTCGTAACAGATGTTTTGCTTGACCTTGTTATTTTACATATTTGTCCAGGACGCAAACCAATTGCAAGAGCAACCGGGTCGTATCGCGAAATGCTCGGCATTTGTTTTGTGTCGGTTATATTATATTTTTTAAGAACTTGTTCTTGTTCTGCTTCGTTCAATATAACGTGTTCTGGCACATACTGATGCTCAAGCAGATTGAACTGAAGACGGTCGAGAGAATGAATTACGATGAAAATCCGGTCCTTTTCCCAAATTTCGTTAAGAATATTGATAATCGTTTCATTGACTTCCTGTTTCATAACGATAATAAGAGTATCGGTGGGCTGAAGCACCTGTTCTAAATAGAAGAGGTCGTCAATCATATGGTTGATGTTCTCTCGGCGCAGTGTTTTGGCTAAATAATACTTGACATATACCTTGCGTGTAGGATGGACGTCTTTTTCGGTAGTAAGCAACATGTCCAGTTGATTATTCGCATACATTGTCTGCACTTCTGCGACACCATAGTCGGTATAGTTGGATATATCCATTCCTTGTTTTGCAAGTAACTGAAGTAGAATATTTCGCGACTTGAATAGCGTTGAAATGGTTCCACTGCTCACGTGTGCGACTGGCATAATGAAATGAATCTATTATATTATAATAACAATTCTTTATTATTCAATTTTATAACTTAATTGATAATGTTTTAACACCGTCTATACCAGCAGCGACGGT
>Ga0255210_1000178_pt1 | contig 29023 bp, 18 predicted proteins | sample Miss_Yuk_RepA_8d_FD_188422 | JGI IMG/M metagenome (GOLD analysis project Ga0255210, IMG submission 188422) | Freshwater microbial communities from Mississippi River, Louisiana, United States - Miss_Yuk_RepA_8d | ecosystem: Environmental > Aquatic > Freshwater > River | place: USA: Louisiana...
ACTGAACCGGTAAGGCTAATTTGCGCTTCACGGACACCGATATAACCGCACGGGTAGTGTGCGGCTGCCAACCCAGTGATTTAGAGATTTCATTAATGCTAGCGCCGTCTTTGCTGCGCAGCATGGCAACTGCCTGCTCCAGCTTGCTGCCAGACTTGTCTATCGGCACAGTAGTGGGCTCTTTCTTGGCTTTCTTAAGGCTAACCTCCGGCTCGGTCGCTTCCCGCGCCACGCCCAAAGCCTTAAACCCACCATCTGCCAAGATAAGCGTTACGCCATAACCATCCTCATGCTGCCGCCAGACAGGCGCATCACCCACAGCTTCGGCCTCCTCAATCAGTCCCTTGGTCAGCAGTTGCTTTAGAACCTTAGGTCCATCTCCACGCTTGATGCTGCGCGGGAGCGGGTAGACAGAAAAATCTCGGCGGCGGCTGGCTGCCGAGAGGATAACAAGTTGGGTATCATTGAGTTTAGCCATGGTGGTGGTCTCCTGTGTTAGGGAGGCCAGACCATTCCGGCGTCCCTACCACCACAAGCCCCGCCGGTGCTGACCGGTCGGGGCGATGGGAGCAGAAGCAGCTATTCTGCGTGCTCACCCTCCTTGAAAGCGGCATCCGTAATCTGGCGCAGCAGCTCGGCACAGCGATTTAAATCGCCCACATGGCCCCAGTGGATGCAATCCGGGCTCAGATTGAAGTGTTCGTCACTCAGCGCCTGTAGCCGGGCGAGCTGAGCGTCAATTTCGGCCTTACGGGCCGTAAAAGCATCTAGGGCTGTTTGGGTGGTATGTTGCTTGCACATGCTGGTCTCCATCGGTTGATGGTCACAGCAACGCTTCCTTTCAGCACTTAATCCAGTGGAAAGAAGGATAATTAAATGGCTTTGTGTTCGCCACTTATAGATCCGAGATCCATAATAGCTGGGAAGCGAGCTGTGTGTCCGTAAATGCCCCTGCTCTAGCACCAATAGCTGCATATTTGGCACCAGCAGCCTTCAGAGTTTGCAGGCCGCACGTACAATAGACCGAATTTGAGCTTCGAGCCAATTAACCATCTAATTACAATACACTAGCACTGTTACCTGGCTGTTACCGGAAGCATCTTCACACGGTAACAACGCAGTAACAGCCTCAGCCCCTTCTTACCCCTAAGTTCAAATCAGAAGGCGGGATTTCCTCGCCTGACGCTCGAAAGGAGCAAAAAATGACCCAACATCCACACCAAATCCACGTTTTCATCAACAAGAAGAAATATGAGCTTGAGCATCCCGCCCAGACGGGGGCTGCACTGAAGCATCTAGCCGATATTCCTCTCGGTGATGTTCTCTTCCTTCAGCGCCCGGGGGATGATGAAGTAATCACCAATGAGGCAAAAATTACGCTCAAGGATGGCGACCACCTGCATAGCCAGCCGCCAGCTGACTATGGCCTGGAAAAAAACAGCATCCTTTCTGATACAGGGCTGCCCGCCGAACGGGTAGCATTGCATAAAGAATCAGAGGGGTGGAATCTGCTGGTCATCAGCAATTACCAACTCCCGGATGGCTTTGAGCCTAGCCAAGTCGAGCTCATGATCAAACTGCCTCCTGGCTTCCCGGATGCGGCGCCGGATATGTTCTGGACATATCCTGCTGTTAAGGCTCCCAATGGCAGCCTTCCTCGTTCAACGAGTAGCGAACATTTACTCGGCAAAGAATGGCAGCGCTTCTCATGGCATCTAGCCGCGGGTGCTTGGCAGCCGGGCGTTAGTGGGCTGCGAGACTTCCTGCGCTGCATTGCCGGCCGCTTTCTTCGTCTGGATTAAGGGAGGCTACCATGAAGTTGCGCATACTTGAATCTCAGTGGACTCCGTTCGTAAATGCACTGTGTGCGAGACGAGATGTTGAGAGTGCCGGAATAATCTTAGCAGAGCGTCTGCACGGCGGCGAAGCTCTGCTCGCAAAACAGCTTCTGCTCGTTCCAAATGACGGCTACCTGGTGCGGCGTATTGATCAGCTACGCATTGATCCAATCGCGCTCAACCGCCTTATCAGAGCAGCTCGCGATTCTGGCTTATCGGTCTTTACTGTCCATACCCATCCAGGAGCTACACAGCCTTGGTTCTCGCGTGCTGATGACATTGGAGATGCAAAGCTAATGCCCTCTCTCTTTACTCAGATGCCCGGACCTCACGGCTCCATGGTGATTGCTGGCAATACTGGCATCACCACAGCACGCGCCTGGCTAGAAAATGGCAGCCAAACTAAGGTTGATATCAATATCATTGGCAAGGCCCCTCATTTTCCAACCGGCTCTGGTGGAGCAAACTCTCAATCGATGTTTGCACGACAACGGCTTGCGCTGGGTAACGACGGTCAGGAGATTCTCAAAAACCTGCATGTTGCTATTGTAGGCCTTGGTGGCACCGGATCAGTTTCCTTCGTACAACTTGCGCACCTTGGAGTTGGACATATCAGCGTAGTTGATGGAGACCTTGTCGAAAGCTCAAACGTCAGCCGCATAATTGGCGCCACTGTCGCTGACATAGGAAATACCTACAAAGTTGATGTCGCGGCACGTTATGCAGCTTCTCTGGGCCTTGGCACGAAGGTAACGCCAATGCGCGGGCACCTTGGGGGTGAGTTTTCCACCCAGTCAATTGAAGGGTGCGACATTATCCTGTCATGTGTAGATCGCCACATACCTCGTGCCGTAATAAATCGCCTTGCATACGCTAAGGCGATACCGACCATCGATATGGGGAGCGCATTCCGCATCGGGGCAGATGGCAAGATTAGTGGCGGTGCCGGCCGTGTTGTAGTCATAGGCCCAGAGCGCCGATGCCTAGCATGCTGGGGCCACATTGATCCGCATAGAATGCGCGTCGAGGCCTTACCGCCTGCTGAACGAGCCAAGGAAACAGCAGAGGGATACATTGAAGGCGCCGACATACCACAGCCAAGCGTAATAGCCTTCAACACGGCTGTTGCAGGAGCTGCTGTGACAGAGCTTTTGCGGCTGGTCACACGTTTTGGCGGGCATGAAGACCCCCCGATGCGCCTTAGTTTTGATTTTCTCAGTGGCACGATCAGAAGAAATACCCTTGTCGCTTCAATAAGTTGCAAAATTTGTCTGGCCACAAACAATGAAGCAGAGAGATTCGACTCCAACGACATTGAGAATCGATTAAATAATAGCGATAACACCTTCAGCCAAGAAAGCGAGTCGGAATAAAAATGCCACTTCCCCTTGCCTACTATGACGCCGCAGTCATTGAAGAAATCCCGACAACTCTCTGGGCAGAGGCTTTTAAGCTGATTGGCTGGCCCTCAGCGCTTGAACAGAAAACCAATACGTTTACCCACGAAGACATTATAAATGCCTTCCATAGTGATGAGCCGAATGAGCTAACAATTCAGCTACTTGAAAATTTACATACGCTCGGAACAGAGGAAGGCCGACAAGCCATCCTGATGGTTATGCAACTGCGTAGCGTAAATTTGAAGCTACCGGAGGGCACTAGCGCAGGTGAGCTCGCCATGCATCTATTTCTGGCGCAACGGACTAATTCCGCTTTAGAGGATGTGCTGGTTCGCGCTCAAGTTCAAATGCAGGAAGGGGGCACTCAGCGGCCCTATAATGACTTCTTAGCTGCAAAACCTGGTAAATTTAAAGAACCTAAGAAAAAATGCGTGCAGCTGCGCGAGGCCATTCTCCGTCACTGTGAGAAATCTGACTTAGGAAGCCATGTTCAAGTCAATGCATATATCGACGATGACGCCTATAAATTTAGCATTCTGCGCTCTGACAAATTTAGAAAGCCATTAGCGGTATTGCCCGGGCAAAATGCTCGCGCGGCTTTGCCACACCGTGTAGTTCACTGTGATCTACTTCGATACGAACCAAATCTTGGCCGCTTGCGTATCTCGGTTCGGTCACCATCAATGATAGAGTTCTATCGAAAAACACTGGGCATGGTCTTGTTTAAAGATTTTGATTTTTTCACTAACGACCCTATTTGCAGCCTCACAGTCCTCCAAGAGAAGGGATCAGCGGCATTGGATAATCACGATATTTGTGGTGTTTCCAAGATTCGTCTAACCGAGTGCACTTGGGAATGTGGGGATCGTAGTCACATTATACTTCGTAACGCAAACTGCTTTGACTTAATTAAAAAACTTGGCCTTTCTTTAAGAGAAGGCACGCTGCTCCAAGCCAAGCTCAAAGTTGATATATTAGGTAAAAGCGCAAGACCTGTTACGGTTAACATACGCGTACCTAGCCGTATTACTGTTACCCCCCGATTACAAGAACCATTAATGGACAAACTGCTGGATGCAATTGGCATTCGCACAGTACGCCCACCTACTGCACGAGAAGACATATGGTCACTGTATCCATGGCGTCACGATCTTGACACTTGGCGCCTCATGTTCGGTAAAGATACGGACGAGCTAGTGAAGCAAGGCGTTTTAGAGAAGATACAGCATACCACTCTAGAGCACCCGGACTATCCTGGGGCAGGCAACGTATTGCGGGTCGAACCTGTTAGTAATGGCGAATTTCATGGTGTGAGCGATTTAGCCGAGATACCCTCGAGGGCACTAAGCGCCACAGATATCGACGCTCTTGAGCTAAATCCAGAATCTTTCAGGCAAAATTTGCGTACCGCCTTGGGTATCTCAAGTGGTGGCGTTCCGTGGATTTTTGGTAGTGACTACTTGGAACTCGGATTTCTCGCGGTGGAAGACGAAAAATTATACATAGCCTATGCCCTACGTGAACCATCCACAAGTATTGCAGACCGCATACAGCAACGTGCCAGGGGTGCACATATAGTCACACTTATACCAGATAATAGACCCTATCAGGGTCAAGGACATGTGGTTCTTCTGAGTACTCCAATACCATCAAAACAACAAGTATTACGTGATGGCGCGGACGCCTGCGGAATTTTAGCCAACCTGCCCGCATGTTACCATGCCCCAGAGAATGCCAGGCTTATTGTCGATACCCAACGCAAAAAAATATGGGTATATGGCGCCGAAGTGCTTCTAAAACCCGATTCTCAACCATTTGCTTTCATAGAAAAAATGGCTAGCAGTAAAGATATCGCCATCTCACTTGATGAAATTACCCAAGCGATATCACCCGCAAGATCCGATGGAAACTTGACAGCTCGTCAAGCCAAAACCAAAGCTCAGAAAGCTATCGATACTGCTCTTACTAAAATAGGCATTACAAATACGGATGACTTCTTTCCAACACAAAAAACTGGATTCTATCGATGTGCACTGCCTGCGTATGTCAAGTAATGAGGCTGGACGCAGGTGTAAAGAAGGTCACTAAGAAATGCTCGCTCAAACTATAGCCCATTTCGTCGAGTACGTGATCCCGGCAGCGACTGATTACCGTAACGCAGAATTAGCGTTGTCAGCCGCGATAGAGAGCAACAATCAAGACCAAATCGAAGGCGCCAAGAATAGTGTTCTTCGTCAAGCCGCGAATGTTTCTGTTGCTATTGATGGCCTAACAGACAGGGCAGCGTTGGAATTAGCACTTTCTAAGACCCAGATTCGTGCCGCATTACCACCCCTATGCACCTATTTGGATGGCGGGATGAGGCAGGGTGCATTCGAGCGGGTCGGCGGTGTAGCGAATGCTTACAAACATGCAATGCTTACCGACCCCAGGCACCCAATTACATCAATGGCCGATGTAATCACCGTTGCCTTGGGGTATGGACTTGATGGTTACGGTGTTGGAAAGATGGGAGGCATGGAGGTAATTGTGACTCAAACCAATGGGACACGGTTCAAATTCTTAGGCGATGTCCCTGCGGTACTTCGCGGTTGGGCCGCCTACATTATAGCCCAGGGCGGTATACTTCCTGCAGGCCTTGCTTTTGGTTCTATAGAAATTACAGGTCCTTGATTTATGACTGGTCAGACTCAGAAGAATTCATTAGCACAATTCGCCGTGCTCTCACCAATCTTCCGACCATCACCATGCCAGATCTATCTCAAAGTACAGATCTATAGATCCGATTCATACTATGAGCGGAACCGGACGTGCCCAGATGACACGCCCGGTCGACTGGAGTTTTGGCCTCCAGCCTAGTGGGCTGTGAACAGGTTCGCCGTCATTCCCACCACCATGCTTGATCCGCCCCAGTGTGCGGCTTCTCCCATGGCCCCGGCGCTTATGGATCCCGGTCTCCGATACGGCGCTCAAGGCTGATGGCCGAGCTGCCAGAATCTTACCCCGCTGCAGCCTTGCTATTCAGTGAGCCCATCTCGCTGATGTTCTGGAACTGCTTGAGATATTCCGGGTGGTGCTGCGCGAGATAACGCACAACTTTTGCGTTGCCTATCAGGTTGCTGATATAGCCTCTGGCTACAGTCAGATTCAGGATGTCGGCGCCGTAGCTATCTTCGATCAGACTATACTGGCGCTGCACATTCGCCAGCTCACTCTGCATCCGGGCGATTTTGTCATCATCAAAGCCCTTCAGCTTCCTGCTTTTGCCTGGCTCGGCCAACTGGTCCTGCGGTGTGGCCGCCAGCATGGCATTGGCATATGAGGCATAATAGGTGGCTGAGTCATTCATGAGAGTGGCCACCTCAATCTGACGCATCGGCTTCATGCGGCGCAGAATTGAGAAGGTTTCAATAGCTACCATTTTGTCCTTAAGCAGCTCCTGCGCCTCTTTGCAAACGCCATCAAGCAGGTTCTTGCGCCGCAGGATGATACTCGGGTCTATGCCCAGCACCTGCGCCAACCGCTCAATCGGCACTCCCTGCTGGGTGGCTTTGACGATCATCTTGTGCTCCTGCACAGGCGACAGGCGGCTGATATGCTTGTTATAGGTAAAAGCCTCATCATCATGAGAAATCAAGCAGGTGATTTCTGTCTGGCCAAGTTGTTTGACAGCTTCAAGACGCAGATGCCCATCGAGCAGCATGTAGATATCAGGATTGGTCTTGTCCGGAGTGACCATCGGCGGCTCGATTATGCCGATCTCGCGGATTGAAGTGAGTATCTGCTTGAACTTCTCCGAAGCGATCAAGCCCGACGGCAGCTTCTTGAGCGGAATGATGCTGGCTACGGGCAGGCGTAGCGTTTCTGTCGCGAAGCCGAGCTGGATTGGAGCAGAAGGTTGGGGTTTGCTCTGAATGCTCATGTAGCTTTGCCTTTCATGATCTGCATGAGCGGCTTGGGCACACTCTGCAGACCCTCTACTTTCAGGAGGTTTTTGAAGTTTTCTTCCTTCAGCAGCTCGCGCAGAGCTTCGATGATGAACACCATCTGCATGTCTGCCATCTCAGCCTTGCGGACCATGATCAGCTTGCGGTCTACTTCTTTTTGATAGGCTTTCATGATGTCGCGGACATTTGTAGTGCTGGAGCTATCCTTGGCTGCCTTTTGTGCAATTGAGCGCGGCCCGCTGCGGTTTTGCTTACCGCTACGGCGACGGATTTCAATGAGACGGCGGGCGTGCAGGAGCCGATTGCCACGAAGTTGCTTACTCTCATATGCTTCCTGCAGGGCGCGCTGCTCGTCCTCCGGATTTTCCGAGATGCGGATGGCGAGACTGATCGGCATGTGCCCGGCTTCGACCGCTGCAAGAAGTCGTTCTTCACCCCGTTTGAGCAGGTTCATGACTGCACTGGTATATTCATGGGACAGGCCGGTTTTTTTAGAAATAGCCTCAGAGCCGTAACCCTGCTCAACCAATAGCTCAATCCCGTGATAAAGCTCTATGGCACGGTGTTTGCGCCGGGCCATGTTCTCAACGAGGCTCATCACCAGCGCATCCTGCTCGCTAGCGTCGACCACCAGCGCGGGGATGTGGCTCTGACCACAGGCCATGAAGGCTTCGATTCGGCCCTGGCCGCAGACCAGGTCGTAATCCTTGCCTTCCGCTCGAGAATGGCAAGGCGTAACGGTGATCGGGCGCTTGAGACCCACTTTGCTGATATTGCCCCGAAACTCTGCAAACAGCTTCTGGTTGCGCACGCGCGGATTCAGGATGTTGATCCGGTCGATCGGAATCATCTGTACGGTCTGGCTGGCTTTGGGCATCAGGCGGCCTCCCGCAGGCTGACCCGCTCGGTCAGGAAGAAGAAGGGCTGTAAGTCATCAAACCGGTAGGCGTCGAGGGCTAACCCATTGTTTTCCTTGAGGCGAACTTTCGGGTCCTCGATATCCAGCGCCGGGAGTAGGTAGTAATCCAGCGGCTGGGCGTTGGCTGCATCCATGCGGATAGCAACCGTGATATCCGGGCGCAGGCCAGTATCGAGCTGCACCTGCCAGCGGTACGAACCAGTGGCGGTTTGCTGGCAGCGGCAGATGATGACCGAGACCTTGATCTCGCCATTAACGAACAGCAGGTCCGAGCCAACCTCACGGTGCACTTCGCCACCCAACTCCCGGATCTGCCGGATGGCATCTTCCACAATACCGGCATAGGTCTGGCGAAGCTGGCGGTTGGTCTCGATATAGCTGTAATCCCGGTCGGGGGTGAAACCTACGAGCTCATAGGCGCGCAGCAGGCTACCGAACCTATGGCCATAGGCCGTGCTCGATGGCATATCATCCGCCTCATCAATCACAATACCCGACAGCCACCCCTGTTTTTCATGGAGGTGGCGAAGCTTGGAGAGCATCTCGTCATCCGACAGGCGGCGGCTGCGCTCCCGGATGATCCCTTGGGCGGTGTAGAAGTGAGCTGGATCCACAATAGCGTCAAACACCCCGTCCGCACGCACCCACATGTCAGGTTCATTGACCACATGCCGGATCTTGAGCTTGAACGAGCGCCGGTTGAACACGTTGTTACCAATATACTTCTCGTTGGTCAGGATCTGGTGCACCACCCCGCGGGTCCAGGACCTGCCCAGATCGGTTAGAACACCTCTATGGTTGAGCAGGGTGGCAATCTCACCTTCCTGTTTACCTTCCTCGACAAAGGCTTGATAGATCCACCTTACATTCGTGATTTCTTCTTCTGGGCCGGGCACCAGGATGACCCTGTCGGTCTGCAGGCTTTTGTGCTCGCCCCGCTTGAGCAGCCCCTTCGGCTGGCCCTGTTCGTCGATCAGCATGCGGCGGATGCCGTAACCGGCAGAGCCACCTTGCCGGTAGCCTAATTCAATCAGGCGGCACTGGCCAGCAAAGACCTTGGCGGACAGTTCCCGGCTGTATTCTCCGGCCATGGCGCGCTTGACGCCTTTAACGATGGTTGAAACCGGGCTGCCGTCATTTTCGAACTGCTCAGCCACATACTCGACTGCGATGCCAGCCCGGCGGCAGATATATTCATAATAAGCACTCTCATCCGCATCCTGAAAGCGGCCCCAACGGGTGACGTCCAGTACCAGAATCACCTGAAAGTCAGCCGTGCCAGACTGAACGTCAGCAATCAGCTGCTTGAGCGCATCCCGCCCGTCGATCTTGAGGCCGCTTTTACCTTCATCCGCATAGCGCCGGACAATCTCCATTCCGCGCTTACCGGCATACTCCCGTATGGTATCAGCCTGATTTTCGGTCGAGTATTTCTGGTGGTCGGTCGACATGCGCACATACATCGCCGCCCGTCGTACCGATTGTGCCGACTGGTCTGTAGACATCCCGTTGTTTCTGCCGCCCATCATGAACTTGCCATCCCGAATCAGGTTTCTCTCACCGCCCGGTTAAAATCCGGCAGGCCCTTTCAATGTTAACGAAAGGAGCCCTGCAATGTCTCAGCCGAAAAAGGACAGAGTTTCCCATCTGTCTGAAACCAAAAAAACCGAAGCCGCTCTCATCAAGGGAGTCGTCCAGCACCTACGCAAGATTGGTGGTGCCAATACCTCTGCAGTGAAGCGGATTGCGAGGGAGACTGGCACGAACCCAAGGACCGTAAAGGCATGGTATGAGGGTCGGAATATTCCCAATCTATGCGGTTTTATTCATCTTGCCCGGTGCTACCCCGCCCTGATTGATCTATTTCTGGATCAGTGCCAACGCAGGCCCGAGCGCCAACGAAAAGGTGCCGCCAAAAGCAATGCGAGGTCCGCCCATCCAACTCACACACTGGCACCAGATAACAAAAATTCGCCTGAAAATGTCCCTAATGATGTCCCTAATCGAATTGACACCAGCTCTTGCAACATCCGGCAGCTCTGGTTCATTAATACCCTGCTGGAGGGAGAGAAAGTCTTTGCGCCCGACATCGCTGCTCATTGGCGCGTGACCGCCAAGACTGCTAAGCGCGACATCACTAGCCTGAAATCAGCCGGTCTAATTGTCTACCGAGGCACCCGCAGAAGTGGCTCTTATGAGTTAGTTCGAAGGTCAGTAGAGGACGACTAATTGGTCACAGCTTATTCCCTGCCTAGGGGCTAAAATTCCCTGATATGGCCTGAAAAAATCCCTGTTATTTTCAGGGTAGATTCCGCGCTGAAATGAAAATTGCCAGTCACTTCAGAGCGGTACAGCCTGCAGATATGACAGATGGGGGATTGAAAGACCAAAAATTCCCTGTATTTTCCCTGATAATCAGGGAACGCGGGGAAAGCATTCTTGGGGATTTTCCCTCTCCACCGCCATTACTCTTCTCACAAGAGAGATCTGAGAGAATTCAACCTCTAAAGGCCCCATAACGGGGCCTTTTTGCATTCGGTTGGCGAACTGTCGCCGGGAGCACGCGATGTGATCTCTGAAAATGGGTCTATTTTCTCTGTAACAGGAAAAGGGGCGACGTTTGAGATTTAGCTGCCCAGACCCGCATCAAGTTCTTCCTAGTTACCCTTAGATCGTATACTCTATTAGTCGTAAAATGCATGGCCTTACTTCTTTGCTGCAGCGGAGTAATTGGTATTAAATACATCCTGGCTACAAGATTAGAGCGCAGACTATGAAAAAAATCAGCCCCAAACAAAAATATTTTCTTATAAAGAAAAGTAAGGCGGGACTAGTCAAAAGTAAAAGTCATTACACGCGCCTAGCCAGAAGAAGTAATGTTTCAAAAAAGAAAGAGCCCCATAACGAGCCAGCTCGCAAAAAATTCTTGCAGCACTTAAGGGCTTTACCTTCAATCAATATTGATAACGACACAAGCGAGAGGTTTGTATTCTTAGATCCGCCAAAAGATTTTAGCTTGATTCACAACTATGAACGGACTCTATCATTTCTTATGGAGCTACGCAGACATTTCTCAACTAATCCCGAGTATTTAAATAGCTCACGGGAAATAAAAGCTTATTTTGCCTCGTTCCATAAGATTGAGAAGATTGAGCCAGCTGCCGGCCTGGTTCTAGCAGCTGAGATGCATAGATTCAAACAGGCCTATGGAAAAAAGCCAATAAGTTTTGATCACATTTGGAAGACTAATGTAAAAGATTTTTTTCATGAAATTGGGCTTTTTGACTTATTAGAAATTGATGCAAGAAGCTTAAAAGAGGAGAGTAGCGAAGCTGAACCCAAAAAGACTGTTCAGATTATTAATGGGAGTTTGGCCGAAGGCTCTAAAGCAGATTTACTAAGAGAAAGACTACAAACAATCTCTGGAAAGCATATTTCAGACCATGCGACCATGTATGCTGCAATCACAGAAGCCATGACAAATGTATGCAACCATGCCTATCCTTCACGAGCAAAATTTTGGCCAACACCGCAGCCTGAGTTATGGTGGATTACTGCAGTATGGCGCCCCCTACAGGGTAAGGCGACTATACTATTATACGATCAGGGAGTGGGCTTCCCTCAGACTCTTAAACGTCGGCCAGGTTACTGGAACGCTATTAAGGCATTCATAACAGAGAGGACGGATGCAGCAATTATAGCTGCCGCAATGGAATATGGGCGAAGTGGAACCAATAAAGCAAATCGCGGCAAGGGACTCCCCCAAATGCTAGCCTTGACACAAAGCACTCCGGATAGTTATTTGCGTATCCTTAGCGGGAAAGGTCTTTTTGTTGCTCAATCAAATGGTAAAATCACGAAGGTCAATAATCGTGTCCCTTTCTTAGGTACGCTTGTTGAGTGGGAGATAAATTTAAATGGCTAGCTCTAAGACGCTCTCTATAGCTAAGGATTACTCTCCTTATGTGGCAGGGCGATACGAAACGGATGGCGAATTCAACGGCGAGAAGTTTCGAAAAAAATATCTGATTGAAGCGCTAAAGCATTACGACCAGGTTATACTGGATGTTGATGGACTTGCCGGATTCCCGAGTTCGTTCTGGGAAGAGGTAACCGGCGGACTAATTAGAGACGGATTCTCTGCGGATGAAGTGAATAAGAAGCTATACATAAAAACAACAAATAAGAGCTTTGAACCTTACGTCGCACTAGCATACAAGTATATTGAAGAAGAGCAAAACAGAAAGAAATGACCCTCTCTGTATCAGTGACTGACTTTCTGCACAATGTCTCAGGATTTCGTCCTGATGCCGAATGGGTGAATGTTATATTTGGCGGTATAGTTGTATGGTATTTGACTGTTAGAGAACAAACTAAGCAAATTCTGCAGAGCACTCAAATTGAGCTTTGCCAAGAAACGAGGGATAAAATTGGTGAAGTTGCACTCATACTTGCTGAATACTATATACAAAGCGATGGCACCACCCGCTTAATAATGGAAAGCAAGATAAGGGCATATCAGCTCGATATTGTCGCCGCAACAGAATCAATTGTTAGACTTTCAAGGCATCACAATCTTGGCATGTCCTCAAAAATTCGTGCTGATTTATTAAATTTCATAGATGGTGCGACAGGGCATCCGTTTGAGTCTAGAAATTTCACCCCTACCTCAAACAGGAACTGGCAGAATACACTAATTTTATTGATGAGGCGAAGGCACAGGAAATTCTTCTTGCCGCTAGGATGCACAATAAACGTCTTATCGCCCCTATTAAAGGCATCAACTTTTCCAAGAGAGTTGACGCGAAATCAACTGCTCCGGTTGAGGCAGCTAAATTTTTGTCAAAATTCTCTAATGGTAACGATCTCATAATTCATCTAAATGGGATCATTGAAGATCTTAAGTTCGACCCTGACACCACGGGGGAAAGCCCTTCAACTTCTTGTCTTTCTCTGGATCAGCCAGCTGGTCTGGCGGCGTGGCCACCAACAATGCATTAGCATAAGAGGCGTGGTAGGTGACGCAGTCATTCATGAACGACGCCACCTCAATCTGCCGCATGGGTTTCATGCGGCGCAGGATGGAAAAGGTCTTCATAGCAACCATCTTGTCTTTGATTAGCTCTTGCGCTTCAGGACAAATTCCATCCAACAAGTTCTTCCTGCGCAATACACTACTGGGGTCAATCCCCAACACCTGTGCCAGCCGCTCAATTGGCACACCGCGTTGGGTGGCTTTGACAATCATCTTGTGCTCCTGCACTGGCGAGAGGCGACTGATATGCTTGTTATAGGTGAAAGCCTCGTCATCATTGGAAATCAGGCAGGTGATTTCTGTTTGACCGAGCTGTTTGATGGCTTCGAGGCGCAAGTGCCCATCAAGCAGCATATAGATATTGGGATTGGTCTTATCCGGCGTGGCCATCGGCGGCTCGATAATGCCGATCTCACGGATTGAAGTGATGATCTGCTTGAATTTTTCCGAAGTAAGTAGACCGGATGGCAGCTTTTTGAGCGGGATGATGCTGGTAATAGGAAGTCGCAAGGTTTCTGTGGCGAAGCCGAGCTGGATTGATGCAGGAGGCTGCTTTTCGGATGAAGCGCTCATGCCGCTTTACCCTTCATGATCTGCATCAGCGGCTTGGGCACACTCTCAATCCCTTCCACTTTGAGCAGATTCTTGAAATTCTCTTCCTTGAACAGTTCTCGCAGCGCCTCGACCACAAAAACCAGCTGCATGCTAATCACCTCAGCTTTGCGGACCATGATCAGCTTGCGATCAACCTCTTTCTGATAAGCCTTCATGATGTCGCGGACATTTGTAGCGCTGGCGCTCTCTCTGGCGGCCTTCTGCGCTGCTGTACGTGGGCCCGTGCGGTTTTGCTTACCGCTACGGCGTCGGATCTCAATCAAGCGTCGGGCGTGCAGCAACCGATTACCGCGCAGCTGCTTGCTCTCATATGCCTCCTGCAGGGCGCGCTGCTCGTCTTCCGGGTTTTCCGAGATACGGATGGCGAGACTGATCGGCATGTGCCCGGCTTCGACCGCTGCAAGAAGGCGTTCTTCGCCCCGCTTGAGCAGATTCATGACTGAGCTTGTGTAGTCGTAAGAAAGACCTGTCTTCCTGGAAATCGCCTGCGCGTCGTAACCCTGCTGGGCCAGTAGCTCAATGCCATGATACAGCTCCATGGCGCGGTGCTTGCGCCGGGCCATGTTCTCGACCAGGCTCATCACCAGCGCATCCTGCTCGCTAGCGTCGACCACCAGCGCGGGGATGTGGGTCTGACCATAGGCCATGAAGGCCTCGATCCGACCCTGACCGCAGACCAGGTCATAATCCTTGCCTTCGGCGCCAGAATGGCAGGGGGTGACGGTAATCGGACGCTTGAGGCCCACTTTGCTGATATTGCCCCGGAAATCTGCAAACAGCTTCTGGCTGCGCACGCGCGGGTTTAGGATATTGATCCGTTCGATCGGGATCATCTGCACGGTTTGGCTGGCTTTGGGCATCAGGCAGCCTCCCGCAGACTGACCCGCTCGGTCAGGAAAAAGAAGGGCTGCAGGTCATCAAAACGGTAGGCGTCGAGAGCCAACCCATTGTTTTCCTTAAGGCGGACCTTGAGATCCTCAATGTCCAACGCGGGGAGCAGGTAATAATCCAGCGGCTGGGCGTTGGCCGCATCCATACGGATGGCAACCGTGATGTCCGGACGCAGGCCGGTATCGAGTTGCACCTGCCAGCGGTAGGAGCCAGCGGCTGTCTGCTGGCAACGGCAGATGATAACCGAAACCTTGATCTCGCCATTAACGAACAGCAGATCCGAACCAACCTCACGGTGAACTTCACCGCCCAGCTCCCGGATCTGCCGGATGGCATCTTCGACAATACCGGCATAGGTCTGGCGAAGCTGGCGGTTGGTCTCGATATAGCTGTAATCTCGGTCGGGGGTGTAGCCCACCAACTCATAGGCACGCAGCAGACTGCCAAAGCGGTGGCCGTAGGCGGTGCTGGAGGGCATATCGTCCGCCTCATCAATCACAATGCCAGACAACCAACCCTGCTTTTCATGCAGGTGGCGGAGTTTGGAGAGCATCTCGTCATCGCTGAGGCGGCGGCTGCGCTCCCGGATGATTCCTTGGGCGGTGTAAAAATGGGCAGGATCGACAATTGCGTCAAACACCCCATCGGCACGCACCCACATGTCGGGTTCATTGACTACATGCCGGATCTTGAGCTTGAACGAGCGCCGGTTAAACACGTTATTACCGATATACTTCTCGTTGGTCAGGATCTGGTGTACCACCCCGCGGGTCCAGGATCGGCCGAGGTCAGTCTGCACGCCGCGCTGGTTCAGTAGCGCAGCAATCTCACCCTCCTGTTTGCCTTCCTCGACAAAGGCCTGATAGATCCATCGGACATTTGCGATTTCTTCTTCGGGGCCGGGCACCAGAATGACCCGGTCGGTCTGCAGGCTTTTGTGCTCACCGCGTTTGGGCAGCCCCTTGGGCTGGCCCTGTTCGTCAATCAGCATACGGCGGATGCCGTAGCCAGCCTGACCGCCCTGCCGGTAGCCCAATTCGATCAGGCGGCACTGGCCAGCAAAGACCTTAGCGGAGAGCTCCCGGCTGTATTCCCCCGCCATGGCGCGCTTAACACCTTTAACGATGGTCGAGACGGGGCTGCCGTCATTCTCGAACTGCTCGGCCACATACTCGACCGCAATACCAGCCCGGCGGCAGATATACTCATAATAGGCGCTCTCATCCGCATCCTGAAACCGACCCCAGCGGGTCACGTCCAGCACCAGAATCACCTGGAAGTCCGCTGCGCCGGACTGCACGTCGGCAATCAGCTGCTTGAGCGCGTCACGGCCATCGATCTTGAGGCCGCTTTTGCCTTCATCCGCATAGCGCCGGACGATTTCCATACTGCGCTTACCGGCATATTCCCGGATCGTGTCGGCCTGATTCTCGGTCGAGTATTTCTGGTGGTCGGTTGACATGCGCACATACATCGCCGCCCGCCGCACCGATTGTGCCGACTGGTCTGTAGACATCCCGTTGTTTCTGCCGCCCATCATGAATCTGTCATCCCGAATCAGGTTTCTCGCCCCGGCCGGGTAGAATCCGGCAGGCCCTTTCAATGTTAACGAAAGGAGCCCTGCAATGTCTCAGCCCAAAATGGCCCAAACTTTTCCAGCCCAGAAAGAGGCCAATCTCGACAAAATCCTGATGAGTGAAATCCCTAAAATCCTGCGAGCGGCCGAGAGCCGGCCGTCGATGCGCAAGCGGCTGTCACGCCAGACCGGGCTGTCATCACGCACAATCCAAAAGTGGTGCGATGGCAAGAATTTGCCAAGTTTATCGAGTTATATTCATCTAGCCAGATGCTACCCAAAGCTGGTCGACCTGTTTCTGGATCTGTGCCAACGCCGGCCTGAGCGCCAACGGAAGGGGACAGCCAAAAGTAATGCAAGGTCCGCACATCCGACTCACGCACTGGCACCAGATGACAAAAGTTCGCCCGAAAATGTCCCTAATGATGTCCCTAATCGAACTGACACCAGCTCTTGCAATATCCGGCAGCTCTGGTTCATCAATACCCTGCTGGAGGGAGAGAAAGTCTTTGCGCCCGACATCGCTGCTCACTGGCGCGTGACGGCCAAGACTGCCAAGCGCGACATCACCGCGCTGAAATCAGCCGGGCTGATTGTCTACCGAGGCACCCGCCGCAGCGGATTTTACGAGCTCGCACACGAGCAAAAAGGCGATGACTGATGACTCAAACACATTCCCTGCTGAGCTGACTAAATTCCCTGATATGGTTTGAAAAAAGCCGCTTATGAAATGAAGAGATTTGCTCATGCCAGCCTTTCGACTGTGTAAACAGCTCGTTCATTCTATCTTCTAGGCTATAAGTCCCCACTCCTGCCACTGTACAGCAAAAAATCTAGTACTGATCGACAGTTACGACAAACTTCCTAGTTTTCAGCCGAAATAATAACAGGGAATTTTTTCACCCATATCAGGGAATTTCGAAACCGGATCAGGATATAATTCGGCAAGTTGGTGCTTTTTTATGCCTGCTGACACAATGTATCGCCGCCGGATTTTTTCATGATATGCTAATTGGGCCATGCTCCGGTTTTTATGTCTCCTTGCACTGGGCGGAGCGCTGCTCCTGCTAGAAATTCACGACCAAAAGACATTTGATCAGATCGCACCCAATTCAACTCATATCGCTGGTGCTACTTCGCAAATCATGCCCGGACTGACCGATCAGTTCATCCGGATTGATATACCTGCCACAAACAGAGCACCAGCATTCAGCTACTATCTGCTCCAGCCGGAAGGCTATGATCCCGCTCGTTCGTATCCGCTCGTTGTGCTACTGCATGGGAGCAGTCGGCACATGTATGGGGGTCGCTATTACGTGAATAGTGGCGTCAATAAGATTCACCCGGCATTTTTATTTGTACCCGTGGCCCCAGCAGGTATGGACTGGGGAAACCCGGAATCAGACCAAACCAGTGTTGGTCCGCTAGTAATACAAATACTCGACGAACTCAGGCAAAAGTATAACATTGATAACTCGCGCATATACATAAGTGGATATTCGCTAGGTGGCATAGGTACGTTTGCCATGATCCGCGACCATCCAGATCTCTTTGCCGCCGGACTGGTTTTGTGCGGTGCGTGGAATCCTGCACAGGCAGCGCAGTTTCCAACCGACGTGCCTATACTGGCGCTACGCGGCGAGAAGGACAACCTGTTGGATGCACGCCCGATGATTATCGCCCTGCAAAAAGCTGACAGACCAGCCATTTACCGCGAATACCCCGGCATCAACCATAACGTATGGGACTACGCTTACCCAGATCCTGCCATCTGGGACTGGCTGTTCTCGCAGCAACGCAAACGGTGAGCCGGCCCGTCACTAGAACTGGAAATCTGAGCTATCAAGCACACTGGCCTGAACTCCGGTTAGAGTGAAAATGACGTTACCGCTATATGTTACTGTGGCACCAGCAGCTGTGTCGGCAAAAGTCAGGCTGGCATAACTCGCGCCAGCGCCTATCACGCGCAGCTTGTCTGTACCGTTGGTAAAATCAGCCACCGTGTCGTTGCCCCCACCAAGCTGCCAGACAAAATAATCAACACCGGCATCCCCGCGCAACCAGTCATTGCCCGCCTTACCATCAAGTACATTATCTGCCGTACTACCCCAGATAAAGTCTCCAAAGGCTGAGCCTGTCACATTTTCGTTACCGGAAAGGGTGTCAGTCCCGCCCAAACCATCGAGACCGGTATTGGCAGCAACCACAGTGCCGCCAAGCGTCTGGCTGGCTGCACTCATATTGATGCGGATCGCGGAGGTTGAGGTGCTGTAATCAAGCGTGTCAACACCGCCACCACCGGAAAGAACGTCGTTACCTGCACCACCGGTCATAATATCATCGCCAAGATCACCGCTAAAATTTTCGCTACCCGCACCGCCAAATATGATGTCAGCGCGGTCAGATCCGACAATCTGTTCAATACCGATCAGCGTATCTTTTCCTCCCAAACCATCAACCGCTGTCCCGGCAGCGACTACCGTGCTGCCGAGTGTCTGACCGCTGGCGCTGAGATTGATTAGGGCACTAGCTTTAGCACCCGTATAGTAAACTGTATCCCAGCCAGCGCCGCCATCTATGATGTCGTTACCAGCGCCACCTATAAGATTATCATTTCCACCATTACCCCTAAACGTGTCATTACCAGCCTCACCACGCATATTATCAGCATTATTGCTACCGTAGATGTAATCGTCATAAGCAGATCCTACAATCCGCTCTACACCGACAAAAGTATCAATGCCGCCCATGCCATCAACCGCCGCCCCAGCAGCGACAACAACTCCGCTTAGGGTTTGTCCAGAGGTGCTGAGGTTGACTAGAATTCTGGAGGTCGAGCTACTGTAATCGGATGTATCTGTACCACTACCACCTGACAGAATATCATTTCCGGCACCCCCGATCAGCGTATCATCGCCCAGATCGCCACTAAGATTATCATCGCCGCTACCACCCTGAAGCGTATCTGCGTTTGTGCTACCGAACATATAATCAGCCTGATTGCCGCCAATGACCACCTCAATACCAGAGGTGGTATCAACACCTCCCAAGCCATCGTGAACGCGATTGGCTGCGACCGCGGTTCCATTCAACGTCTGACTGACGCTGCTGAGATTGACCAGCACGCTAGCTCTCGCATCGCTATAGTCGGAAGTATCGGTACCACCACCGCCTGTCAGCACATCATCGCCGACACCCCCGATCAAGGTATCATTACCGCTATCACCTGCCAGTGTATCGTTGCCAGCGCCACCAATAAGAATATCAGCACCGATTGATCCATAGATACTATCAGCAAAAGCTGAGCCAACTACCCGTTCAATGCCGGAGATGATGTCCATTCCGCCAATGCCATCATTGACCCGCAGCGAAGCCACCGAGAAGCTAGCCAGCGTTTGCGTGGTAGCACTCAGATTAGCCTGAATGCCGGCAGTTGAGCTTCCGTAGTCGATGGTGTCGGTGCCACCGCCGCCATTCAGCGTGTCGCTGCCGGTACCGCCGATCAGGGCATCATCTCCAAAATCACCGTTAAGATTATCATCCCCGGCCCCACCTTCAAGACGATTGGCAGATACAGTGCCCACTATCCAATCAGCCAGTGCACCGCCAATCACATTTTCCATATTACTGACAGTATCTATGCCAGCAAGGCCATCACGGACAGTTCCTGCATCTACAGCAGTTCCGTTCAGGGTCTGACTAACCGTACTCAGATTCGCGAAGACACTCGCTGTAGCGGTGGAATAATCGAGAGTGTCAACACCGTTAGCACCATTAATCGTATCATTTCCTGCGCCGCCCAGAAATCTTTCATCGGCCAAACCACCGATGATTGTATCGGCCAGGGTCGTACCGATGATGACCTCGATGCTGCTTAATGTATCTGTACCCCCCAGACCATCAAGCACAATACCGGTGCCAAGATTGACATTAATCGCGGCTGTAGATGAGCTGTAATCTGCAGTATCAGTTCCAGTACCGCCATCGAGCACATCAGCCCCGGCTTCTCCGATCAGCGTGTCATCACCAGAACCCCCCTCCAGACGATTTGCGGCAGTATTGCCTACCAGCCAGTCAGAAAAATTGCTTCCCAGAACATTTTCGATCTGAGAGGTAAAAGCGCCAAAATCGGTAATCGTATCGGTACCACCGAGTCCATCAAGCGCCGTTTTGGCACCGATACTCGTACCACCCAGCATACGTGCCGCTGAGAACATGTTAACTCGAACTGAGGAGGAAGCTGTTGCATATTCGATAGTATCAATGCCGGCACCGCCATTGAGTGTATCATTGCCGGCATCACCAGACAGAAAATCATCGCCATCAAGGCCGACAAGCGTATCGTTACCCGCTCCGCCAAAGAGTGTATCACTTCCACCGCCTCCGGTAAGCAGGTCATTACCGCCACGGCCTTCGAGGCGGTCAAACCCGTTCCCTCCGGTGAATGTATCCGCATTTTCACTACCAATCACCATAAGGCTTTCAGGCGTGTTGTTTGTAATACTTTCTATACTGACGAGCTGATCGATACCATTTGAGCCGTCTGAGGCAGCTCCGGCATTTATAAGAACGCCTCCTATCAGCTGCGCAGATGTAGACAGATTCACCCGAATGGTAGAGGCTGCCTCATCGAAGTAAAGTGTATCAGTACCAGCGCCTCCATCGACGGTATCGTTACCCATACCGGCATGGATATTATCATTACCGCCCAGTGTGATGATCACATCGTCTCCGTTTCCGGCCCAGAACGTATCCCCATAAGCGGCAAAATCACCACCCCTGAAGTAATCGCCAAAGGCCGAGCCCCAGAAAGATCCGTTATAAGCCGGTCCAAAATAGGCGGCATCTACACCTGAAACAATTGTATCCGTCCCACCAAACCCATCTTTGATTGTTCCTGCGGCCACATTGACCCCGCCCAAAACTGCAGCGGCCGGACCAAGGTTGATGCGAACAGCAGAGGGGTCTGCAGAATAGTCGACATCACCGCCTAGAAAGCGGTCATTACCGGCATTACCGATAAACTTCGCGCCATAACCCACCATAACATCATCTTGCGCTGTGCCATTGATCTTAATGCCGTAGTTCAGGCTGTAAAAGCTGTCGGTCTCGCTGATAGATGCAATATTTGAGGTAGAGCGAACAGTGGCCTGATTGACTGTCAACGTCACACCGCTATCAGTCTCGTTACGATAACCCACATTGATGAAGAGGCGACCGGCAGCATAGCTGTAATCAACAACAGAATCATGCCCCTTGATCGTATCATTGCCGGCGCCACCAATGAAAATGTTTCCAGCGTCACTGTCTTGCAGTATATCGTTCCCGTCACCCCCATCAAGAATGTCAGCGCCACCATAGCTGATGATTGTATCATCACCTGCCCCGCCAACAAACCAGTCACGCCCACCAAGACCTTGCGTCATGCTCATGTTGGAGCCGGTATAGTTGATGATATCGTTACCTGTAGTACCATTGACCTTGAAAACAATATCCTCAAATTTTTTCGTAACACCGTTGCTGAAAACAAACTCTTCGATCAGACCATTTGTTTCAGGGGGAGCGGCACCAGCCTGGAAAGCCAACCGTGTCACAGTAGTAAAATCACCTGTCACAAGATCAGTAATCTTGAATGAAACACCATCCGTGCGCTCAAAAGCAATCTGGCTCTCACTCCGACCGGCCCAAAGGATGACCTTGTCTACAATGTTCGAACCCGGCTGATCTGCGTTCCAGTATTCGCCTATAATATCCTGCCCCGTACTCAGAACATATGTTTCTGCAGCGCCTGAGCCATTTATGGTGTCGTTGCCATCACCGCCGTCAACCCAGGCGTTGCCGCTTGAACTGAGATGAATGATGTCATTTCCTGCACCGCCGTAGATTCGGTCATTACCCGGATTGGGTACGCCATCACTGGTGTAGATAATGTCATCGCCATTACCCCCATCAAGTATATCGTCCCCCTCACTACCGTTGAGCTGATCGTTTCCGTCGCCGCCGCGAAGGATGTCATTACCCCTGTTGCCAGAAAGGATATCGTTGTCGGCGCCACCCTCCAGCGTATCGTTGCCATTACCGCCAGTGAGCGTATCAGTACCAGCATCTCCATAGACAATATCATTGCCATCCGCACCAAACAGATTATCAGCACCGTTGCCGCCATAAACAGTGTCGTCACCATTGCGGCCATTCAGGGTGTCATTCCCGTCAAACCCGTAAACCGTGTCATTTCCATCTCCACCACCAATATTGTCAATCCCCGCAGTGCCATTCACCGTCTGGGAGACAAAAGTGAAGCCAAAATCAGTCATCGTACGACCAGTAGAGAGCAGTGCGTTATTAAACTGTGGAAGCAAACTCGCACCTGACACATTCACAATCTCGCCATAGACATCCATAGCTCCGCGCACATCCAGCCAGTACAAACGCGCAGCACTCAGTTCAGCCGGTGCAGCAGATGCTACCGCCGTCCAGTTGATCGCGCCCGTTAGCACTCCGTCATAGAGATTGGTGTTTAACCCTGGCAACAGGGTTGCAACTTTGGAGGCCGCCAGACGCTCCGCCACATATTCAACCAAACGGGACCACGCGTCACTCTGGTTATAATAGCTGTAACTGGCGGTCACCCCTGGAAAGGAGAATGATTTTGTCGGCAACGTTGTGTCATTAAAACGTTCAAGAGCTGTCGTTGTACTGGTACCGGCATTGGCCCAACGCAGAATGACAGATTCGACCGCCCCTTTATAACCAAACCAGTCATTCAGCGAACGGGCAACGACAGACTCAACCTGCGTGCGCAAGGTCGCATCTGTTGCCATCACGGCATGAAGATCGGCAACTTTCCCCATACCAAAGACATTCGGCAAAATGGCAACATTTGCCGGCGTCGCCGCTGTATCCGGCCCGATAGCAATCTGGTCGCTATACGCAAACCAGGCGTCCACAATCTTCACCGTGCTGCCGTCTGTTTTTATGGCGATGCTTTCATCCGAGATCCGGTTGCCTTCCAGTTCGTAGCTAACCGACTTCACGCCAGCCAGTGAAATCGAGCTGATGCCAGAGCTGGCCAACGTCGCCAACTCGCCCGCATCAACACGCGCATCGCCATCAAAGTCGCGCCACACACGCAGCTTGGCGAAGTCACGATCCGCCGCGCTGATGCTCCAGTCGTGATTACTGTCGAGCGGCTGCAGCACCGTAAAGCCATCTGTCGTGCGGGTGCCGAACAGCTCGCTGCCGTTATCAATCTGGCCGTTGCTGTTTCTGTCCCACACCAGCAGGCCATCCTCCGGCGCCACCCAACCGGTGCGCTCACGAAACCCATCCTGATCCCAGTCAAAATATGCCCAGCTCTCCTTGCGCGAGATCAGGTTAATGCCGTTACCAGCCAGATCAATCACCAGCGGGCTGGCAAATAACCCGTAGCGCAACCCCGTCTGCCCGGACATAAATAGACCATCCGTGTTCGGATCTGTGAGGCCATCAGTGCCCAGCCCGGCTCTGTCGCCAAGGCCGCGAATGCTGCCTACCTGATACAGCACGCCCGGCTCCTTCACCGGCGCAGCGCCGGCCGCTATCACCGTGGCCACACTTCCATCAGGCGCCCTGATCACCACGCTCACATCGCCATTGAATGTATAGGTATAGCCCGCACCGTCGACAAAACTTCCCGACCCCTTGCGCGTCGCGCCAACAAGAAGATTTCCACTCCAGTGAACTTCCTCCGTCGCTTCAAGGTCTTTAATGGTAGTATTTTTGGCAATACCAAAATAATCGCGATCAGCACCACCGGTCAGTTCACTCGGGCTGCCATCGGCAATTAGGGTATCGGCACCTGCATCACCATATAGCTTATTGGTAGAACCTGACGTAGCTCCGCCCGCGATCAGCACATCATCCCCCGCACCGCCGCGGAATGTATCTGCCTTGGTGCCGCCGATGAACAGGTCCCGGCCTGCCACCCCGGTCGAATTGGGGTTGGTGGCAGAAGTATCCAGCGCAAAATGGATCGCTGCAAACGGAGCAGTTTGCTCAATCTGACTGAGCGGCAGGCTGTATCCATCCCGATACAGAGCCATCTCGTACGCAGCTTGATGCAGTGCTGAGTATACCAAACCTGTCAAACCAGCTGTCTGAATGGTGATGGTGCCGGGGTCGGTACCCAGGAAGTTAACTGTAGAAGCGTTAGTTTCAGCTAGATTGCTGATGGTCTGAAGCGCCGCGCCAATAATACCGCCGGTTACCGATGAGGCCACAGCGCTCTCATCAGGATTAAAAGCTGACAAGCCATTAATCTTGTTCATACCCGCGTAGAAATTGTCATAAAAAGCATTGTCGTTGACCAGCTTACGAAAAAACTCGTCCGGCGACGTACCAAAGGAGACGATATTCTTGTCAACAAAACGCTCCAGCATCTCCGGCAGGCTGGTCATCAGCGCCTTAATATTTTTACCCGGCTCATCGCGTAGAATGGCCAAGGCCATCAGGCTCATGGAGTGCAGGGCAACTGCAGAAGGTCCCAGAATGTCGCCAACAGTAAAAACGACATCCCCTAGATCCAAAACCGTTTTAGCGCCGGGCATGGCACCGTCCGGGGTAATTGTGTCAAGCACTTCACCCTTGATTACATATTGCGTTGTATTAGCAGCAGCCTTGTTGTGATAAAATGCAGCTTCTTGATCCGCAGTCATGCCTAACGTTTGTATGGGGGCATTAAACGGAAGTGGGATTGATGCCAAGTCGTCATAACTATTAAGCGGCCCTATTTGCCCAGTTGGTGCCGGGTCAAACACGACGGCGGCCCGATTATAGAGGGCTGACATTAGCGTAGCTAAACCACCGCCCAGAGAATGGCCGGTAAAGGTAATCTTATCTAAGGACACGCCCGAGTTGATGACAGCCTCGACATATGCAATTGCGTCATTTAGCTGGGTAGTAAATTTACTACTCATATAAGAAATAGTGTTCTGGTACCAATCATTGTTTTGGAAGATATTAAAGAGGCCGTTGTTGAGCCCTTCATCCGTCCCGCGAAAGGAAATGACGTAATTTGCCGTCGCTCCAATTCCGCTCACAAAGGTAGCAGCAGCGAAACCACTTACTGGATTCTGAGAAATAAGGTCAACCGTAGCATTAGATCGCACTGCCCAGCCGCTTCCGGCAAGCGAAAGCGGTAAACTGGCATTATCAAAATAAACATTGGTTGAGAACCTCGCATAGTCTTCTACCATAGCTTGTGCCATTTTTATCTCCCTGGTTTACCAGATTGGCCCGTTAATTCTGACGTGATTGATTGATTGATCTGATGGATCGTAATAAAAGCCTGATTCGAAAAGACGCTGAGTTGTGCGTCCACGGCTGGTTATCTCAATAGACTGCTGGGCCTGATTGCTTAACTCACGTGTCTTTGCACCACACGCAATCACGCCATACTTTGAGTAATCGACTTCATAATTGCTCCCATTATGAATGACTGGGTAAATGGTCTTAAGAAGATCGGCCAGATCAAATTTACCCTGTTGAATTAACAGATCATCCGCCCCCCCCTCCGGGGTATAGTAGCCGCCCGAATTCTGAGCACTAACTTCAAGATATTCACGCCCGAATAGCTTAACAATTCTCTCACTAAGATTAACTGGCAGAACATACAATTGGTTACCCGTACTGGTCTGGGCCCAATCATTAATTTGCTCATCACGTCCCCATACCTGCCTGAAAACTTTTTGATTATAGATGCAATTTTCCGCAACTATTGGCCCAAACGATGCAAATACCTTTGACTGAGCACCGCGCCGATCAATATCGTAAATATAGTCATCCTTGCTCTGATCAACTCTAGCACGCCAGCTTTGGTATTCGCCCTCAGAAGAAGAGGAAACAAGAGCCTTTTGATAGCGAAGATTGGAATTTGGCTGTTCATACGACGCCTGCCCCAGATAGATCTCGGCATAGTCTTTGGTGGCAAAGTCGCGCAGCCAGGTCAGGCGAGGCATGCCGCTATAGGGCATTTCGGGAATACCATCGCGCTTGCGCTCCCAATATGGATCATTGTGAAGGTGCCGCCATGCCCGATCACAGGCCTGGTTATTCCCCACCCGCGCCATGACGCCCGAGCCATCGGGCAGTTTGACTGCATAAAGAACGGGGTTGGGATAGTAGTCGTTGAACTTCTCGCCGGATAATGTCTGTCGCGCCCTGACATCGCATTTTACTACAGCATCCAGCACACCCTTCTGGCCGCGGGATTCAAACTCGATTGTTGCGCGGTAAAACACAGGCCGGTTGGCCATGTGGTTGGAAATGGCGCCATAAGCCATAACCCCAGCGAATAGCACCACTACAGAAATACCAATCTTGCCCATGGTTTTATATTCCCCCGCCGCCCTGCCGGATGAATAGCAGTTTCGGGCGCAAGAGTCGAGTTGCGGAAGGGTTGAAAGCGTTAACAAATATCCGATTTCGGTGTCTGTACCCAGTAACTTTACGCAGTGAATGAAGTGTGATTGAAGATACACGGAGGTGGATCATGAGCACATGGTTTGATATGGACGATAAGGAATGAGCGCTGATATATCCGCTGCTGCCGACCGGGTTGCGCGGGGCGCGGCGACTGATGACACAAACATATTCCCTGTTGAGCTGGCTAAATTCCCTGATATGACCTGAAAAAATCCCTGTTATTTTGAGGACACATTCCGCGCTGTAATGAAAATTACCAGTCACTTCAGAGCGGTGCAGCCTGCAAATATGATAGACAGGGGATTGAAAGACCAAAAAATCCCTGTATTTTCCCTGATAATCAGGGAACGCAGGGAAAGCATTCTTGGGGATTCTCCCTCTCCACCGCCATTACTTATTGATTTATAATGATAATTTACAATTTTATTCCGATATACCATCATCCATACCATCAATTTAAGAATGAACTGAGTTGATGCGATATGAGTGGCTAGTCTTGTTCTTCAAGCTCAACTCCCGGGCAGGCCGCATTAAATTCCCGGCAACGGCGAGCCGCTTTAACGCTTCCAGGGTTCTTTTCCTCCATCATCTTCAATATCTTGTCGGGGAGCGCGCCTGTGTGCGTTCCCGTAGCTAGTCTGGCACCGCTAGCGTGTTATCAGACGACATCCGCCATAGATAGTCCTCGAAGAAGTAGTTTGATGTGGCTGGGTCAGCGGCAAACTTCTTGGCTTGCTCAAGAACCCCGACCAGCAACATGTGCAGAATCTATATTCGCGGGCCGCGAGAGATGCTGTAGTACGGGTCATAGCCCATTTCCAGGCGGCGTTGACGCTCTAGCGCTTCGCGCATGGCTGCCTCACGCCACTCTTCAGCCTGCCGGTCTCGCTTTTCTTGTGCTTTGCGAGCCTGCTCGCTGTCCAGCTTTCGCTGACGAATGTCCCAGTCCAGATTCATCTGGGATTTCTTGTCATAAGCTTCGCTGCTAATTTTTGCCTCGCGCTCGAACTCATTAAGCGGTTCGTCACCCTGATACCGTCGCTTTTCACGTTCTGCTTCAGCCTTGGCCTGAGCGATCTGCGCCTCGCGCAACTCTTCTTTCTTGCGCATGACAGCTTCAACTTCAACAAAAGTATTTCTGGCTGTCAGCTTGGCCTCAGCGGCAGAAAGATCTTTTTTCTGTTGTTCAAGTGCGGCGCGCTCTTCGGCTGATTTGCGGGCGCTCTCTTCATCTGCCCCGCGCGCCAGCGCATCTTTAAAGGACTGCTCTTTAAACGCTGCCTCTTGTTTAATGGCGGCCTGTTTTGCCGCTTCCTGCTTAGCAATTTCTTCTTTGGCTACAGCCTCCTGCTTGAGCGCTTCCTGCTTTAATGCTTCTTGCTTCGCCGCTAGCTCCGGGTTAACTTTGGAAAAATCAAAACCGTCTTTGGTAATTTCCGGCAGCCCCTGATGCCCAACTGTATAAACAGGCGAAAAGTCTAGCGGATTATTGCCTCTTAATGCATATTTATTAAATTCGGCTCTATATTGCTCACCAAATGATTGGGTCTGATGATGAGCAATCATGCAGGTTCCGGGCCCGTTTACATCCAGAACCATCCTGGTTTGGTTCTGTTGGTCCAGAAGGATCAGGCGTTGATTACTTCCCTCAAAGTATTCTGTACCGGGTGAGGTAGCTACAGATTTCATATGAGCAGCTAGGGATTCTACGGATGTAATTCCTAAATCCGAGAATGGCTTTTCATGTCCGTGCCGTTCCCAGGCATGGTCAGCAGCTTTATCTATAAGATTCTTGTATTCTTCCGAAAGCTGAGCTGCCTGCTTTTTTTCGGCCTCCTCATTTTGTTGCCGCGCCTGTTCAGCTGCTTTAGCTTCCTCGGCCTTTTTTAATTCGTCGGCTTTCTTAATCTCATCCTGTTTTATGGCCTCTGCTTTTTCAGCAGCTTCCCGCCTTATGGCCTCTTGACGCACCTCTTCAGCGCGCTGCGCATCAACTCGGGCCTGTTCGGCACGCTGCTCCTCGGCCTGCTGCTGCGCGTTATCTGGCAGCCCGGCTTGTTGATTAAACAGCTCTGACATATTCAAATTCCTATAATATCAATTATATTGAGGAATTAATGCCACTTCATGTCGCTCTTCTAGTAGGGGAGTACGGAGTGAACCCTAGGGGAATTAGTTTTTCAGTCATAGCTTCAAAATAGTCTGTCTCAATTTTTCTGCACTGGTCTTTACTGACACTCAAGCTATCATTCTCGGGTATTTCGTCATAAGCCGAATACATGATAGTGAGTCCGAGCAAAGTTGCGTTTCCATCCCGAATGGACAGCGCAATTCCCTCGGC